>ERZ1292625.1196-Hain-H41-01um-R1-1196-length-32839-cov-7_pt2 | contig 20538 bp, 37 predicted proteins | sample MGYA00564400_ERZ1292625 | MGnify/ENA primary metagenome ERZ1292625 (study PRJEB36523, sample SAMEA6512639) | groundwater metagenome | collected 2019-01-08 | study: AquaDiva: Metagenomics assemblies of 32 groundwater samples
TCCTACAACGGGTTATCAGCCATCGCCTTCATGAAATCCTTGTAGGCCTTGACGAGAGGACAGTCAGCCTCACCGGAAGAGGCGTTCATGCCCTGCTCCAGCCACACGAGCTCCTGCTTCCGGAAGTACTTCGCGGCTTCGATGGGATCAGAGATCTGAAGGTAGTCGCAGCGCTCGACGAGCTCGTGGGGCTCCATGCATTCGTCGATGGAACTGCAGGTCCCAGATCCGATCAGCTTATCTGCACGGACTGCGATCACCCGAGGATCGGTCTTTGCGTATTCACGAGCGAGGAGCTTGCTCTTCTCCTTCATGAGCTCGTCGTAAGCCTTCTGGGACATTGTTACGACCTCCTTGCTGGTTTATATATCATTATACCACGTCAGGAGATCGAAAACATCTTTTATGTCAACCCTTCTTCACATGGGCTTCGAGGTCGCACCAGTACCCGCCCTTGCTTGTCACCAGATCGTTCCAGTAGTCGCCGCTGACTCCAGTCGACACTCGGATCCTCCGACCATCAAGGTGGTGGTAGACGTACGACCTGACGAAGCCAACTGCTTCCTTCGTCTCGGGGACGAATCCTGCCGCCCTCATGATCGGGAAATGCCACTGTGTTTAAACCGGATGCATCTTCTTGTCAGCCTGATTGAATCTTTCCAGCTCTTCCTTGTTCATCGGCTTACTCCTTCATGTAGCGTTCGATGAGCGTTGCCAGCTCCTTGTTGTTGATGTTGAAGAGATCCATCTTGTATCCCAACGACTTCCGGCTTCCCTCAAGACAGTTGTCGATGAGCTGACCCACTCGCATGTCAGGGAACATCTTGAGAGCTGCCTTGAGCGAGTTCAGGGCCCGATCGGCATCGCGGGCACGCACGAGGTCGAAAGCAATTCCTTCGGGACTGGTCGGATCGAGAGGCATCGTATCATCTCCCTTCGGGGTGGCACTTCTTGGTCTTCTTGCCAGAACCGCACTGGCATGGAGTGTTCCGGCCCGGCTTCTTGGGGAGCACGACGGGCATCATGAACGTGCCGATCCCATTCCCTGCATCTCTCGCTGCACGATCTGCCGCCTGTGCCTGTCGTCGTGCGAGAGCCTCCGGACTCAGGCGTCGGCGCCTCTCTTCTGCTGCAGCAAGCAGACTGACGGCCAATCCCAATCCGTCTGGTCCCATATCAGTTCCTTTCGGGGCTCATCAGCATGGACATCAAGCCGGCAACTACGAGAGTTCCGGATCCACGTACTACAGGACAGCGCCTTTGTGCTTGTGGCCGCCATCCCGTAGTTTCGCCCTTTGGCTGTGGGGTTGTTTACTTGTTCACGGGAGTCTCCTCTTCTTTCGTTGGGGGCTCATCAGTGCAGGGATTTTCACCGGCAACTACACAGAGTTCCGGAACCTGCAGACCTTCGGGGGACCCGTGCTGGCGTCCCCCTCCGGTTTCGCCCTCCTCACTCGTGCTTCTACGAGGTGAGGCTTGTTACGCGGTCTGCGCGGCCTTGGCCTCGGTGATCAGGACGTCCGCCCTCGACCGGGCGAGCTTCCCGCTGGCGATCCCGGACTCCAGGACGACGGTGCAGTTGAAGCCGGTGCGCTTCCCGTCGGTGACCTCCCAGCTGCCGTCGACCACCTGCCACTCGGTGGTCTTGTCCGGGTCCCGGCGGATGAAGAGCGTGCCCTGGGGGTAGGTGAGCTTCGGGTTGGAGCGGGCCATCTTGGACTTCGCTTTCTCTTCCCCGTAAGGAAGATTATAAGAAGGATTAATTTCCTCCTTATAAAATCATTTTACCACGTCCTAAAAACCGATACATCTTTTTTTTCTGAGCTCTTCAGCAGGAGCCTGACTCCTGGACCTGAGGGATATTCGGTCCCTCCAGGTTTCGCTCTTCCCCTACTTGTCGACGCAGAGGTTCTTGCGGGTGACGTAGAGGAGCTTGTCGTCGGCGACCTGGCAGGAGTCCCTCTTCCCGGCGAAGAAGTCCTGTTCCTCGACGCCCTCCTCCCTCTCCCGGAGGGTCACGTACATCTGCTTCATCTCCTCGAACTCCCGGGCCAGCGAGTCCAGAGCGCCCTTCACGACCTTCCTCGGGATGTCATCCGCCTGCATGTAACTTCCCCTTTCCGCGTTGGTAGAATCATTTTACCACGTCGGGTTATCGATTGCATCCTTTTCTTCGGACTACTTCCTGTCCCGGAGCCAGTTGATCGCGTTGTACCCGCTGCTGAACCCGCCGTCGACCACCTTGTAGACGTGGAAGAACTCCGACGAACCGAACGTCTCCACCTTGCCCTCGACCACCTGCCAGAGGTGCATGTTCTCCGGGTCCCTGGCGATGTGACCGATCACGTCTCCCTGGTTGAAGTTGCCCCTCACCTCGTAGACTTTCCCGCCACTCCGCGGGTCGAACTTCGAGTTGTCCTCCCAGCCGGGCATCAGTTCCTCCGATTGAGTTTGTTGAAGATGATGTAGCTGAGACAGAAGACGATCACTCCCCAGGACACGATGATGACGATGCCAGGGATCAGCGGGATCTGGTCCATCTACTCCGCCTTCGTCCGGAAGACGTAGCCACCGTCGACCGGAGCGGCCCTGCAGGAGATCTTGCCGGTGGCGAAGCGCTTGATGAGCTCGTGCTTGATGATGTGCAGGAGCCCCTCTGCATCGGCGTCGGTCATCTCCGCTCCGTCGATCTTGAACTCGAACTCGTACTTCTTCCTGTCAGTCACGGTCATGGCTTTCCCTTCCCATGTTGGTAGATACATTATACCACACTGAGAGGGCAGATACATCTTTTATTTCACGCTTCCCGGTGTGAAATCACGACCTATCGTTGCACTACCCTTCAGGTCATGACAGTTCATGACGTTTCGTGACATGTCGGGTCGCATCTCAACCGGGCATCATCAGCGGACTTCTCAAGTCCGGACCCTCGGGGGATATCGAGTCCCCCTCGGGTTTCGCCCTGTGGGTTGGTGTCTATCCCTTCCCTACCCGGCCGCGGCGACCTTCGCGGCCTCCCGGATCCCGTGGAGCTTGTCGGCCATCAGCCGGGCGAGCTTCCCCTGCGCGATGCCGGTCTCGAGGACCTTCTCCACGTCGAAGCCGGAGCGCTTCCCGTCGGTGAAGAGCCACTTGCCGTCGACGACCTGCCACTCGGAGGTCTTCTCGGGGTTACGGCGGATGAAGAGGGAGGTCCCCTTCTGCGGGTAGACGAGGGAAGCGTTGACGCGGGCCATGGTTCGCTCTCTTTCTGGGTGGTGCGTGGGTGTTGGTTTTTTCCTACCTTCTGAATCCATTATACCACACTTTGAAAACCGATACATCTTTTTTTCTCACTTTTTTCTGTGTAATATGGCCCCAGATATGGCCCCCCTTTAGGCGCCCCATATACGCCCCCCTGCAAGGTGTGTTGGAAGCCGCTATTTTGTGTCTTTCTGGCTAAGGTCGCGCGCGTCTCGAGCAAAATCTAGAAGATCTCGGTTCATCTACGCTCTTCCCACAATAGTTATCCCTGTAAGGATTCCGGCCAACCATGAAGATGAAATTATTAGAACTGCGTATCATCATCCAAAACAATATCTTCCTCAATGAAGCGGAGAGATTTAAGACACATAAACCCAAGCATCTAGGCCGCCACGGTATCCAACCCGAAGATCATGAATGGGTGAGCATGGTAAAAGAGACAATCACACAGCTTGAAAAGTTGCTAGGCTCGTCCTCCAACAGTCTAGCTTCATTTAAGATGATGTTCGATAAAATATATCGAGAACACAGGATAACACAACTACGCTATGATTTTGGAACGCAGCTGGGCCTAGGCCATAAGAGCAAGAGGAAGAAGACATTGCTACCTAAGGCTGAAGCTTGCCAGGAGTTCATGGCTATCATGATGGCTGGTGCGAATGAACTTGAAAAAAGGACGAAACAAAAGAAAAAGGATGTCGATCATCAAAGGTTAACCAAGCTAGTCATAGAACCGATGAGAAGATTAGTACAAGAGGGTCCAGATCTGGTCGAGTTCGAGATATCAGAACCATCAAAAGAAGACTACGCGGCAGACCCGCAACAAAGATCTGGTATCAGCGAACGAGATGAAGGTTGGATAAGGGATGTCAGACGATTAGTTAACTTGACCAAAGAAACGTTCCAAACATTCCGGGACAACAAACTTCCAAAAGAAAAGACGATCGCAAAGCTGAACAAGATATATGAGATGGGTTTTGATCGAGCCGGCGGCGATGACATATATTCAGGAGATCTTTCATTTGCGATCGAGGGAATATTCGATATACTGTATGACGTGATCGAATGGTTTGGAGATGAAGATGAGATTGAAGAAGATAAATTGGAGAACTTCTATTCAGAAATTGATCTATTGATGAAAGATGGCCCTGACGTCCTGAATATGCAAAAAGTAGGAAGCATTGAAGATATAGAGATTGATGATCAGGGTAAGATCAATGTCAAACCATCAAAGCCTAAAAGCCTGTCTTCTCCCGATGTTACAAAGAAGAAAAAGACTATCCACTAGTGGGACTGTTTTATTCAACAGCAAAAATTTTTCTCGAGCAATTTTTCTTCCAAACAGCGCTCCTATGTCATAACGACGCTAGCACAAATCGATCATAGAAATCGTACAGGGCATGATGACCTGTTATGATCGGGTAATTCTTATGCTCGGGCGTGAATGTCGTCATGACGAACTTCCTCAGCCCACGCATGGGATCTATTTCCTCAATTTTCAACACCAGCATGATGATCTTTGGATCATATGTGCTCTGTAGCATCGATCCAACCTCTGGAAGCCTCAGGCCCTCTTGTTTCTTGAGCGCATCAGCTAGGTTCTTTGCAGCGATATCGTCTATTATCTTTGCAAAGTCAGCCTCACTAGCCATATCATCGAAGCGTTCCTTTAGGGCTAAGCCTGTGTCAGCTTGTATCGTGCCGATTATCTCATCTAGATCCATGGCACAATTATACGATGTCATCGAATAGATGTTCAATGAAACCAGCAATACTTATCTTAGACTTACCCAGCTAGTTACAACTGGATATAATTGAATAGAAAGTGTGTTTCATTCCATGGAACCCAACTACGCAGTTAATCTTGCAATCAGCATCCTCCTCTTCGCACCCGGTCTAGTCTTTCTCATCATCGCATTGTTCGTCGGCGCCCTTGCCGGCTTTGAACGCGCTGGGGCGCTTAAACGCCTGGGCGGCCGGAAGCATAGAAGCACACGCTAAAGACAAAAAGGACGATCTTTTAACCTTCCCAAGGCTAGCCAAAGCGCTATGGGCCTGTTACAATGCTTATACGCGCGGCTGGCGCATTGAAAAGGATGATGTGATGTCTGGTAGACGAAAGATGATCGATACATGCTGCGAAACATGCGATTTCAATTGGCAGGCTGAGCAATCTGACGATACGTACACCTATGCGCCCAGCATGCACATCACAGCATGCGTACCCGCAAGCATGTGTCCAAGATGCGCGAACATGGTCATGGATATCCCAGACGAACAACGCGGATGGATCCACGGTTTGATTCGCGTTGCTCTTGAGAAGCATCTAGAGACAGCAGATCACACTGAGCATGAACGACCCAGAGATCCGATGGAAGACTAGTTCCTTGAGTCACTCTGACATATGCCCAATAGTTATTATCATCATGATAATGACCATCGCAGAGCTTAAGCGTCTTGTGAATGAAGCCATGACTGACGGTCACGCCATGATCGCGTTGGGCGGTCCGAAGTGGCGCGCCCCGAGCTTAGTCGATGAGATCAGCGAGCTCATACGCGTCTCACGTGAAGATAACGTCAGCCTCCACGGATTGATAGATGCTTTTGCTGTCGGGAAATTGGTGCAGCTTCCACCAACGATGTGGAGGAACATGGAGAACACTGATTCTTCGCAGGATATCACGATTGAGAGAGCGAAGAAACTGGCCGTTGACCGCGGCAAAGACATCGATAGCATCATCAAATGCTTCAAAGGGAGAAGTGTCATCGATGCGCCGACAGTGCTCTTGCGTGATGGATTCAATCCCACATGCGTCGCGGGGAACACGAGATTGATGGTTTCACGGGCATTCAACATACAACCGATGGTGTTCCTCATCTATCCTTGACAGACCATATGAAAACCGGACAAACGGAACTACGTCAATTCATAAGAACGATCATGTCTGAGCAGATCGACGTACCATGGATCCCCGGTGCAGATAACATCGTCAACACAAGCGAGTTCCCTGATGAAAAGATCATTGAACTGGTCTCTCGTGTCCTTGAACAGTTCCCTGGAGAGGTGAAGGATGGGCTTGTCATCGAAGTCGAGCCTCGAAGCCCACTCACATACCGCGATGAAGTCCAGCAGGGCTTCGGCGGCGTCACATGGGTGCTTGATGATGCTAGCATCACTCCCAAGCCAGAGCACCGGGAGTTGCCGGAAGGAACGAGAACTTACATCAAGATCGAGACAGCGCCGGCCGATTATCCTCGAGAGGAACCAGCGTATCGCTCTAGAGCTGGGCCCTGGGAGTACGTTTCTTGGGAGCATGAATTTTCATCCGTGCTAGCCCATGAGCTTCGCCATGCCTTCTGGTTCCATCGTCCAAAGAGCACCTGGCCAGAGCAGGAGGAAGTCGACGCAGAGAGGTTTGCAAAAAGGATCAGCGATAAGCTGTTCCCACAAGCACCGAAGCAACCCGAAGAGGTCGATGAATGAGCGTACACCCCCATTTTCGGGTGGATGGGGGCGCGCAGGCATCCGGATGACGCAGGGTCTCCCGGGCACGGGGTGATACAAGACACTTCAAATCGCTCACTGCACCCCAGCGTTAACGCAAAAAAAAGATGTGTGGCAAACGTATGGTTCGTTGGACCATAGTTATCGTTTGACAAGGATGCAACGACATGAAAATCAGTTTATCACAACTGCGCGACATCATAAAAGAAGAGCTCGCGAAAAAAGAGATGATCGATGAAGGCTCAGATGATCTGATGTATGATGGTGGAGATGCATCATACCAAGAGCTTGAGAAGAGGCTAGCGACGAGCGATTACGTCGGCGCGTGGATCGGTGATCCGAGCAAGATGCTCGCGATAAAGTTCGTGAAGAAGGGTGATCGGCTTGGTTACCAGATATTACAAAGCAAATTCGTTCCCCTTGATGACGGGAAGGAATTTACGAGCTTTGATGATATGGTGTCCAGCCTGGGTGGTTCAAACCTTACGTTCATCAATCCACCAGAAGCCCGTGCAGCAGGTTCAGATCGAAGATCCCCTGGTCGGAGCGAAGCAGGTCGTAGATCCGGCGAAGCTTAAGCGGGCGCCAGGGCTCTTTCTGCGGCTGCGAGAGCCCGAAGCCGGCTGGTCGACCTGTTCTTCTTGAAGATGCGGTTGAATTCGATCTGCGAACGACGATTCTTCAGCATTTCATGGACGCTCAGCTGGCAAGAGACATCTCCTGCATTGGGTGCAGAGACAACTCGGAAGATGGGCTGATTGATCCTGATCGGCCGGCGGCTCTCACGCATCATCTTCTTCCAGGACCTCGTGGGTGCAACCATGAGCTTGATCAGGGTTCCCATCTTATTCCGGCCTTTCTTTTTGTGCTGCAATTAATTTTCCAACCTGTGTATATTATACTACTACGGAAATTTGAATGCATCCTTTTTTCTACCACCAACATATCACATGGGTATGGCAATAGTTATCAATCGTAGACCACACAACTCCATGAGCTATTGATGAAAATAAAGCTATTTGAGCTGCGGAAAATCATTCAACAAGTAATTTCAGAATCTGATGATGATCTCTCTGGTGCCCTGGCAGTCATACAGGCTGCAAAAGAGAAATTTAGAGCTAGCATCGATGTCTTAGACGACATATATGAAGCAAGGATTGATAAGACGAACTGGTTGAGTAGTCTGCAAAAAAGACTTCGAGCCTTCATAGAGATGGATGGCGAGTTTTTCATGGGATTTGAGGGCTTATCGGCACTCGGTGAAAAAGGGTGGACGCCATATTTCAAACAATTGCTAGCGATTACAACACAGGTCAAGCACTTAGATCTAGATGTAGCTTCAAAAGACCAGAGACAAATGCGGCAACTTAAAGTGGCGATTGACGGACTTCTTGGAAGCATTGTTCTTCTATTCTCCCGGGCATTGGAGAAGCACGTCTCTGATTGGGATAAAGCAGGATTGGGCCCGATGCAGAGCTACGAAGAGGACGCTGCGGATCTACAGAGGTTCTTGGATGGTCCTCACCAAGAAGAACCAGCTCAATCAGATGAGCAATTGTCCCCCGAGAATCAAGCGCTCAAGGACAAACTGGACGATTTGATAAAGACGCTTTCAGTTTTGAAGAAAAAGGGTCCATTCAAAAATTAAAACAAAATATGAAAAGAATAAAGCTTTCTGAACTGCGCCGGCTCATACGAAAAACGATAGCTGAAGAATACCTGCCGAATTGTCCCGAATGTGGGGAAGCGTCTATTAGAAACGAGCATGGTGTCGAAGAATTACCAAGGGCAGATAGATTATTGTGCGCTTCATGCGCGGGGCTCGGAGGTCATTGGAAATGCTCTGACTGTGAAAAGTGGAACCGATATCTAGAATCCTCGAGCTGGGAACGTGGTGAAGAACCCTGCGTCCATTGCGGTTCCAGCAGATCATTGGAACGACTACAGGATGAAAAAACGATTATCCACGATAGATTTTGAAGATGAGGTTTCAGCTGCCTTTGACGTAATAATTATTCTTATATCGTCTAGACTTGCGGTTCCATATATATGAACGGTTCTAGAGGGTGCAATGATGGATAATGATGATTTTCGTGATCTGACAAGGCAATTCCTCAGCAACGTCCTTGAATATGCTGACAATATGGATGATACAAGGGGTCATGTGCTGAATGAAACGCTTCATGGCACACAATATAGAACGTTAACAGTGCCTCAACTTCAGGCAGAGTACCCAGATGCTTATGTGGGTGCGTTACAAGCGCTTGAATTTTATCATCCAGGAGATACTTCTGAAACGCTTGAACAGGATCTGATCTCTGGATCAGATAAATTTGTGGAAGACATGGCTGACGGTGGACGATTGAAGTGGTTAGGCCCGACACCATGGGGCGGCCACACCGTCGTGGGAAATTGGTCTGACGCTGATCAAACGTGGGAAATGATAGATAACGCAGTAGAAGACGAAACCTTGATAGACATTCTTCAGCCAGATGGTGATTTAGAACGGGTCCAACGACGTGTCACACATTGATTGAGAGACATTATGAATGATAATAAGACCATCTGCATGACGCTTCGTGAATTTCGCGAGATGTTACAAGAGATATTGGATGATGACATCCCGGCCGCTCCAATCACTGGAGAGAGCGGCAAATGTAATTGTGAGAACTCTACGTGTAGTCATGGTTTTGGTGAGTGCTCTAATCAAGCAGGCAGGACCATGGCACAATACGTCGGCGCTCTGTGTGACGACTGTGCAGAGATGATGCCAAAGCAATATCATCTCGCACGAAAGAATGATAGACGAACGCTACCAGGCTCCGGCTCAAGACGAACTGGAGATAGAAACTCTCCCATGCCACCTACTCCTCCTTGGGCTAAATTTTATAAGCATCAACCATAATTTTCATTCCAGATGGATGTTTCATTCATAAAGAAACTCACGAAAGTCTTTGACACGGGGACAGAGAAGCCAAACATCGTTGCTGGTGGTCTATACAGATATTGTCAAGACGGTGAAATCATCATGATCACCCACGTCGGTGAGATGATTAATGAACACATGATAGAAATTCGTTCGATCATGAATGGTAAAATCTATGATCATCCCATAAACATCGATTGGTTCTCAACGAGATACGAAAGATTGAGTTGAAATGGATGAAGAACTGATCTGTGATATCATCCATCCGGGAAGTATCTGGAAAAGACGAAGCTACATCGCGTTATCTAGCTCTGTGGTCGTCGATGAAACAATCATTTTCATCGTTTCTTGTAGTGGATACACACGATTTGGCAAGATCAGATTCATGGATGCTGCAGGACTTATGGCCTCGTTATACATTCCGTACGCGACATTTATGCATGAATTTCAACATATAGCAGACTAGATACAACTCATTATACTGCCGTGTCTGTTAGTGTATAATAATTAGACATAGTTAAGGGAGTTAACGATGGGTCTGATCAACAATATAAAAGAATTGTTCACATCAAAGAAAACATTGTCGACTCATCTCATTCCTGGCTCAATTTGGAAAAGACCGTCTGACGAATATATGGGTCAGGAAGAGGCCGTCGTGATGATCATTGATGTCAAAGATGGAGATAGACGTGGATGGCTTAATCTTAGGGTGATGGATATGAAAAATAACGATATTGACTATCTCATCATTGAAGAAGCATCTTTTATTCAGCAGTGCAAACACATCTGTTAGAGTTTACTTATGTCAGACGATGTCAACTCGTACCAAAGCATTTCGACCAGGTGACCTCTGTTGTCCTAATCAAAACTTAGATCGAATGTTCGTGATATTGAGTATTGTCCCACTGAAGGGTGAGGGTCGGGTGAAGATGTTTTTATTCGATGTACACCATCGATCGATATATGACATCAGCATGTCTCTCAAACAATTCACCTCTTCATTCAAAAAGATCGCATGAAACTTGAGAAGATCAATTGGTTCACTTTACACGCAGGTGATATGATCATCAATGAAGCTAGCGAAAGATTATCACCTGCTAGTTACTTTGGATGCCCTGAGTTTAGTTGCATGTTAGTCCATCGAAAAAATAATAAGAGTGATAAAAATCCGACGTACACATTAGAGAAAGATCGACGTTGCTTGATATTGAAAAAGTATTGGATGGTTGAATCGATCTCTACTGACGTCTTGTTGCATGAAAACTCTTATCTCATGTTTAGATATCCCATAAGACATGTAGACATGTTGTGTGAAGGTGAGATCTTGAGCACGACATTACGCGAATTGAAGAGATGGTGCAGAAAAATTTGCGTTGAATAAAAAGATGCATCAAAAACCCCTGTGTTATACAATATAATTAACAAGGAGGCACCACAAATGGGAAATACCACCACGAGACTTTTTCTGGCATCCATCAATGGCAAGACGTTCAAGACCTACGAAAAGCTTCATTCGGCGGTACATGGGCTTCTTGCAAAGTCAGGTGACCTTTTCCCTCGTGGGTATGATGCAGCCTTGTTGATCGATGTTGAGTCTCGAGCTGGCCGAATCAGCTGGAATGATGGAATTTACAAGATCATTCTCAAGAGAACCTTGGCCATGGCAGTGTAAGCTTAGAATATAGTACTAGAATGCATCTGAAGCTTCTAGATTAAGCTAAGAGCTCTTTGTTATCTGTTAATGTTAGTTACACCACTCCATAAATCTAAATGCTCGTAACTAATCTCAATTGACTAGTTACGTATTGGTGTGTTTGTAGTACGTTCCACATCATGCTAGTAATAGGAGATCTGATAAGATTGACAATTGGTGTCGTTGTAGCACCCTTGTCTATGGTCGAATTAGGACTCATGAAGAAACATACTAGCCTTGACATATTGACGTCTCCTACATTTTTAGAGGTAGGAGACGTGATCATGTTGTTACAGATCATTGATTATCCTGCAGACGATAATTTAGATTTGTACATTTGTCTAATCGGTGGAAGAGAAGGTCTCTTCTGGTGCCCTGCAGGCGCGCTAAATTCTGCTTCAACGTTGATCAATCATACGTAATTTGTGCTGCAACGCAAACTATCACCTGGTGACTTATTCAAAGTAGAGATTGTTTTGGGTGTGTATAAAAAGATTGATACGCCTAGGATGATCTTGTTAGAGACTTCGACTGTCTTAATGGTGCTTCGAAGCGTTGAAGAGACGCGAGATCGGGGAACAATTGATGGATGGTACAACATTATGTCACAAGGATCACTCTATCAAGCGTGGGGATATAATATCAGAATGACTTGTATCATGATCAGTTATTAGTTTCTGCCAAGAACTTCTTTATATCTTCGAGCGTTATGCATATCGCAACAGTCTCCAAATTATTCATCGCAAGTATGACAATTCCGACGATCTTTCCTGATGAATTTAGAATCGCTGATCCGCTCGAGCCTGGACGTGCTGGTAAGCTGAAAAGACTTAATCCAGACTGATTTCCAACATACTGCCCCTTAAATATCAATGCGCTGTTGGGCTGAAACAGGCCCATCGGCGCAGCTACGTTTGTTACATCATCACCATATGATGGACCATGCTCAGCCAATTCAGCGACTTCAAAACTAGGAAGTGGATCAGTTTGTAACACGCATAAATCTTTGCCAACTTCATCTACACCAATTTTTATGATTTTTGCTGGACTCATCTCTCCTTTGAAGCTCGTCACGGTTAACGCAGAATTGATTGTTAGTTCTCCTCCAATCGAAACTAATTTTTCAAATTCTTCTCTTTTTATTCCGATACACGAATGTCCTGCCGTCAATATTAAAGTTTTTTTATCGTCTTTCATAAAGACAACGCCTGATGATCTAGATTTCCATGAAATCTCGACACATTCTTCTTTTTGATCTTTCTTTTTTTGTGGTGCACAAATTTTGGCGCTCATATCATTTTCTACGAAAACAAACGTATTTTCATGAAATCGATCAGATGTTTGATTAAAACAGCTTAGGAGTGCACAGCTCATTAAATTGAGTGACAATAACGATATGATCATACCCTTTATAGTTTGCATTGTTATCTCTATGGCGTGTACAACGACCCAATTAATACATATACACCAGGTATGGTAGTTCAAACTCTCATATAAATTCGCCACAGAACTAGCCTAGCTATCTCTAGATGGATAATAGATGGCGAAGAAGTTTTTGATAGGTGATAAAGTAAAACTAACGTCAAAGTTAATCAACTTAGATGACATATGCGTGTACTCGATTGATCCAAATGTTACAGGAACGATAATTGACATAAGCGCATATGCAGTCGCATCAGTTCCGAGTCTTTGGATTCCACCATCACAAAAAGGAACAGTTTCTAACAGACGCAATTCATTGATGATCCAATGTGCTACAATCGGTTTTGATGATGAAATTTATCAATTGAAATATAAGACAGAGATTCCTGAGGATGATGAGGAGTACGAAAACATTCGTACTTTTTTTTGTCCCACGATAAAACGATGGAAGTATGTCTTTGATCCTGACTTTTCTATTGTCAAACAGATCATAGTTCCAATTCGAAAGTTAGTGCTAGCAAAAGACATTGAACTATATGAATCACTACTTCCAGGAGACCTCATCACGTATGGTGCTGCCGCAAAAATTAAGGGAATCGTACTTTCAAACACACTGCTTCACAAACGAAAAAATAGACTCTTAACGAACAATAATGTCAAGGTTTTTGTGAGTGGTAAGATAAAATCATTGTCTCCCAAGACGAAGATTACGAATGTCATGAGATGATATGATACGAGTTGATATTTATCAAAGTCATGATGCACCAGTTTCTATACCGGAAAATTGATGAGCACTCCAAAAGAATCTCTAGATGATGTGATTGAGTTGCTTGAAAATCTAAATAAACGTGTTTCTTCTTCAGAAGTATTTAATGGAGGATTCACAAAGCTTTTATATGACGTCGAACAAATAAAGGCATCACAAAACAAAGTTCAGGAATCAGTAGAAGAAATAAAAACAGCGATGTACGCCCCTGATAAGGGGTTGTACGCTCGATTAAGTTTCATAGAAAACAACTCAAAAGAAATTGATTCTTGTTTGAGCAAGGTTGAGATAGTTGAAAAAAAGATCAATGAAGCTTCGATGGAAATGATGCAACTGATCCTGTGGAAGAAGAGTATGTCTAAGACGATATGGATTATCGGATCTGTTTTGATCGGATTAGCTGTCCGGACAGTCTACATGGGACTCGCTTCATAAAACAATTTTGTACATTCCTATAAAAGTGTGTAAGATTCTAAGTCTTCTTTTATAGGAATGCATGATGTTGAATGATACATTAACTGAATGTAAAATATGGATAGTTGGTGAAACCAGCTGGAGACTAGAAGTCATAGGTCTAAAGACTGATGTGAACAAATTCGCTAGCACCAATGATTTTACTGTCTGTGGTGAAGTGTTTGGTGAGAATAACAAACCTCACAAATTTCTGTTGACTGCATCATTCAAAGATCTGTCCACTGCAAAAAAGTGGGCTAAGCGCAATTCTTTCTTATACATTAAGGATTAATGATGGATATTGGAACAATATTAGATGATATAGCTTTAAATTCTTCTTCAAATAAAAAGAAAGAAATTTTATCTTATCATAAAGAAAACAACCTTCTAAAGAAGGTACTGAAGTATGCTTATGATCCATTCTTGAACTTTAATGTTGTTAAAGTTCCATATTCTATAAAGAATGCTGTTCTTCTAGACGAAGAACAGCAATGGCAAGCTTTTTTTGCTGTTGCAGATGCTTGTGAAACACGAAAAATAACCGGAAATGCAGCGATAGAATCTTTCAGAAACGTTTTTTCTTCAATATCAATTGATAATGAAAGATGGATGAAGAAGATATTGAAAAAGCATCTGAATGTAGGAATTTCGACAACTACGATAAACAAAATTTGGCAAAATCTTTTACCAGATTTTGCCGTACAATTAGCAGAGAAATTTGACGAAGCTGGAATAGCTTATCTGAACAAGCTTTCAGTAACAAAGATCGCCGTTGAACCAAAACTTGATGGTGTAAGATGTATAGGCATCGTAAAAAATGGTGTCTGCGTTCTTTATTCTAGAAATGGAAAGCCAATAGTCAATTTTTCTGATACAATTGGTCAGGAATTACTCCAATTTGGTGACGGTGTCTTTGACGGTGAGATAATGTCTGCTGATTTTTTGGCAATGATGTCTCAATTTAGACGAAAAAATGCAGTCAACGCAACTGATGTAAAATACTTCGTTTTTGATTGGCTTCCTCTAGATTCTTGGATCGCAGGAAAATGTGTTCTGACTTGTCAACAAAGAAGAGAAAAGTTAGAAGATATGATGATTAATTCAAAGTGTGGGTTTGTATCGTTAATACAACGAGATATTGCTCACATAGATGATATTAAGAAGATGCATGATGTTTACGCAGCGCAGGGTTATGAAGGTGTGATGATAAAGACGCTAGACTCTTACTATGAGTTTGCCCGATCTCATTCAGTAATGAAATTAAAGATGTTTTTTGATATTGATCTTCCAATTTCAGGGTTTTATGAAGGTAGAGACGGAACGAAGAATCAAGGTACGCTAGGGGGAATTTATGTGTATACGCCCGCTGGTACCAGAGTGGGTGTAGGATCGGGATTTTCAGATGAACTTCGAAATGATATATGGGAGCATAAAGATGCATATCTTGGACAACTCATTGAAGTGAGATATCAAGAGATGACACCTGATGGTTCACTCAGGTTTCCAACTTTCAGACGATTCAGAAATGATAAATGAAGACGATAACAAAAAATCGAAATGATATAGACAGAGCAGTCAATGTTATTTGTGATGAAATTGATAATTTGATGATGAATGGTCAAGGAGTTATCATGTGCTCTTCTGGTAATGAAATCATCTCATTGTCTAATAAATTGCGCGCTCTCCACTTTATTGAGTATCCAGTTGGAACGTTAGAGCGATCTCTAAAGAAGACGTTATTAGATGCATGTTTTGCCGCAGAGATATCTGGTCCAGGCGCTACTGAATCATTTTTACGTCTAGCGTCTTTATGTCTCAAACGATCTAGGCAAGATTACTCTACTTTTCTTGCGATCTTCAAAGAAGACGTAACAAAGTTTGATGAGTTTGTGCGTTCGAACACGATTGATATCAAAGAAGATGAACTTTGGAGTATGCTTAAGTCGTTTACAACAGACTCTGTTGAATTTGACATTGTTAAATGTGCTATTGAGTCTGTTGGATTAGAGGGAAAAATATTCATTAATGAAAGCTCTAGTGATGTTTCTATTGTCGAAGTTTTTGATGGATATAATTTTTGTCTAGATGTCATCACTAAACCATACGCAATTGATACTTGGTATGGGTGTAACGTACGCTGTCTCATTGTAGATGGTATTATTGAGTCTGTCGCCGAAATTCACTCTTTATTAGACAGTGCAAATACGTCAAAAGAATGTTTGATGATTGCTGCACGTGGGTTTGAAGAAGAAGTAGTAAAAACGATAAAGCTTAATAATGATCGTGGAACTCTAAACGTCGTTTTAGTTAGAGTGCCATATGATATTAATTCTGTCAATATATTGAATGATGTAGCTGTTGTATGTGGAACCGATGTTCTGTCTTCAGAAAAAGGACAGCTACTGAATTCGGTGAAGATCAGTGATCTTGAGCGTTGCGATAGGGTGACAGTTTCACAACAGAACATGAATGTTCTGAATTCTGTCGTTTCGCAAAGCGTATCTTTACATGCAAACGCCATAGCTCGCATGCGGGATTCAACAAATGATAGCTATGTGAGAAATATCTATGATATTAGACTTAGATCATTGGTTTCTAAATCTGCAAAAATATCAGTCCCAAAAAAATCAGCTAACAAGGGATTGTCAATTGAGCGTCTAGATTTTGTTCTTAGATCGTTAAAGTCACTGATGAGATTTGGTTATTGTGAACGTCCATCAAAAGATTCGATATCATACATTGACAATTGTATCTTTGCTGATAAGAATGCTCTACCGATTGGAGCAATAAAGTCATCGGTAGAGCACGTATCCAAGTTCATTGATCTGCTAGCTAGGACCGGCTGTTGCGTGTTATCTGTTACGTCGCAATAATACGATCAGTTCTGTCAATGAGAGTCCAGTTTCATCAGCGACCTCACTGAGCATCTGATACAAGTTAGCTTCTTTTAGGATTGCTTTCACTTTCTGTTGTGATGCAAGATCGAAGCTTTCATTGTTTGCGACTGGTAGTCTATGTGGTGATGATCTTAACATTTGCACAATCAAGTCAACTAGTTGTTTTCTAGATTCAGGATTTGTGAAACCAACTTTCCATTTAGGGATTGGATTGTGTTTTGCATCAAAGATCTGTTCTTCATCTTTTCCGTATGGAATAGAAATTCCTTTTGTGACAGCCTTTTCAATTTCACTTCTTTTGATGACAGGCAATCCCTGTCGAGGATCACTTTCTCTTCGTCGAGGTTCAGGCGTCAAATTCAGCTCTGGCTCTATAACAGGAGCTTTTTTCGACGTCATGGAATATTCATCATCTGGTTCTTCATCGCTTACTGGATTAGGTTCATCCGTTCCAGGTGTTGCAGCCTGTGCTGCGCTAGCCGCCATGGCTTCGATATCAGGAGCTTGTTCTTCTTTTCTACGCAAGGGCTTTGTAGCTTTTACTAGTTGAGCCACTTCACGAGCAGTTGCAGGAACGTTTATCTCATTTGCAGCAGCTGCAATCTTATTGAGCTCTGCTGGTGTCAATGTCAGTAATTCATCGGCTGCTTTTGCAATATTGACACCGTAAGGAAGCTTAGACCCTATTCCAAGTTGTTTTGCTGGTATCAGGGCTTTGTGGAATTTTGCAATTAGGCCTTTTCGTATCTTACTAATTTCGCCACCTTCAATATCATCTAATGACGTGACTAGTGCGTCATTAGGCTTTTTTGCCGCTTCTTTAGCGAAACGATTGACGATCATCGGCATGACACGAAACGCTTGTGTGAGAGACGCAAGGTAGACAAGCATGTCTGCTAGTAATGTTGCTGACTTTCCTTTATTTCTTGACTCAGATGTGTCACTCCCCTTTGCCATGGCAGCACCGATGAAGTTTTGTATTTTTCCGACCAAAGATGAATCGTGGCTGATAAATTCATCGAAGAGACTGTTTGCTTTTTGGATGCCCTTGTAGATTTCGGGTAACTTAAAGCTAGCATCATCTCCAATGTTATTTGTCAATAGATTGTCAAAATTATCGATTGCTGCTCCGAGGTGTTCCAGATCATCAGCATCAATGGCTTCTTTGATCAATTTTTTTCTGGCTAGTCGTGTTAAACGTATATATTCCATTGAATCTCCTGATAAGCATAGATATTTATTGAGTTGATATTATACAAATCAGTGTTTTTTGCTATATCTTATCATAATGTTAGAGCAGAACATGTCTTTTGATAGAAAAGTTGAATCTGGTGGATTCAAAATAACACAACAGAGTCTTCGAAAGAATGCCGATCCGATAACAGTTATGCAACATGTAAGAACTGCGAAATTAGATGATTTATTGTTCTTTATTGGATATCCTAATGAAGAAGTAAGATCAATTGTATGGTGGCGTTTGACCTATCCATACGGAGAATGAAAATGAAAAATCCACATAACGTGATTAATCGAAGTGTTAAAGCCGTCGTTGACACAATTAAAGATTCAGCGAGTAAAGGAATAACTAACGCGTATTCCAATGGTGCTCTTAAGATAGAGAAAGCCGAATTGACTGAATTGTTGCATATCGTTGCTTCATCAATCGATCATGCCTATCATCGCAGCGCTCGAGAAGTTGACGCTGCGATAAATGAAGTTGTACAAGCAAAGTAATTTGTCATGAGGTTTAGCCAAAAACATCTTATACAATGTACGTGTATCCTTCCACAATTCAAGAAGAGTGCTACACCAGTCTTTCATCAATTTATTGTTCATTCTGAACTAGAGGATGAAGAATTTATTCCTTCGTATGTCAAATGTAATAACTGCGCTGCGGTACATCATGTAATTGACATATGCAAATCTTCAATATCTTATAACAAAGATGATACTCGTTTAGCGATGACTATTAAAGATGTCAAGTTATCATTACCTCAAAAGTTGTGCGATCTTCTTGAGACGTATCAGATTGAATTACCTTCATGGCAAGATGCTAAATTCATTATTGAAAATCAACAATGGGGTTCAATTATCATTTTGACTCGTGAAGATTCGGGTGGTGTCATCAGCGGAAAATGTTTGAAGATCTTGGGTCCTGAGTTTTTTAGAGTAGAACAATTCTCTAGATCTGATGTCTTCGGATAAACAACTGTATAGTTGCACCGTAAAATCTTTCTATGACTATCAAAGCATATGGAAAGACAGACATAGAAATATTAGCTGATGAGATAGATGAAGCTCATCGAATGACCGAAACAATTCTAAATTTCGGTGTCACACAACGACAGATGTTGCATTTGATCTACAATTTCTCCTTAGAATTAGAAAATCGGGAGCACATGCTAGCATTGTCAGATCTTGCAAAAGAATTTTTGGACGTCAATGCAATTGCCGCGTCTGTTCCTGAGGAGATAAAGTGAAGATCAATGATCCAAAGATGGGTAGACCAGCGACACAATCATTAGCTCCATCACCAACGATCGTACAGAACAATCAAGGAAATGTTCCGATGAGTCCTGATACGATGCAGGACGATCAAAGAATCATCTACTTTGCTGGTGAGATTGATGAACATGCGGCCACAGCAACGATTGCCCAGATGTTTCTTTTGTCAAAATTGAGTAGCGTGAAGCCTATTCATCTTATCATCAATTCTCCAGGGGGATCGATGCATGATATGTTTGCCCTATATGATGCAATGAAATTTGTTCCTACACCCATCCAGACAATAGGTTTGGGAAAGATTATGTCAGCAGCTGTTTTGTTGTTGGCTGCTGGAACAAAGGGCATGCGGATGATAGGCAAACATTCGACTGTAATGATGCATCAAGCCTGGTATGGTGCTCAAGGCAACGTGTTTGAGCAACGGATTGAACTTAAGGAGACTGAAAGACTACAGTCTTTAGCTGAGCAATGTATTGCGACAGAGACAAATCAGTCCATTGAAGTTATTCATGCAATAATGGAAAAAGGATTAGATCATTTTATGACTGCTGATGATGCGTTAAAATTGGGTCTAGTCGATAGTATTCTATAACAATTAGAAAGATAAAATGTCATTTGACATAAAGCGTTTTTTTCCTTTTGATACGATACGTGAACAACAACAAGATGCAATTGATTTTACCTTAGATGCGTTTCTAAACAAAAAGAAACGTTTTGTTGTCTTGGAGTTGGGAACTGGCGTAGGAAAGTCAGCTGTTGCATTGACAGTTGCAAAATATATCGACAGTGTGACAGAAACGACAGCAGAGACAGAAACGGGCTTTTTACCTGGTGCATATTTTCTGACGACACAAAAGATATTGCAAGAACAGTATATGTCTGACTTTGGTGCCCCAAAAGGCAAGTTAGTTTCTATCAAATCTAGTGAGAATTATGAATGTAGATTTAATGAAAAAAGTTCGTGTGGTGAATCAATGCGAGCTATTCCTTATCAAAAAGGCACACCTTTTTTTCATGCTTGCATGAATAATTGTCGTTATCGCGACGCAAAGAAGGCATTCATCAACTCTAGGGAGGGGATAACGAACTTTTCTTATTTCTTAGCTGAGTCGAAATATGCAGGAAAAA
>ERZ1292625.1863-Hain-H41-01um-R1-1863-length-22022-cov-5_pt2 | contig 20530 bp, 24 predicted proteins | sample MGYA00564400_ERZ1292625 | MGnify/ENA primary metagenome ERZ1292625 (study PRJEB36523, sample SAMEA6512639) | groundwater metagenome | collected 2019-01-08 | study: AquaDiva: Metagenomics assemblies of 32 groundwater samples
CGCGCGCAAATCCGAAAAGCAAGGAACATTTTTCTTTGGTGTCCGCCGAGGCTCCGCGAGGCGGTGGCGGGGCTGATTCATTCATTCAGTTTCCGTTCGAAAAAAGTTCGCGCAAAGTGTATAATTACAGCACAAATTATGAAGCAAAAAGTTTTGGTCATAGTGGGCCCTACTGCCTCAGGCAAGAGTGCTTTAGCTGTAAGATTGGCCAAGAAACTCAATGGGGAAATTATCTCTGCCGATTCAAGACAGGTTTATAAAGGCTTAGATATTGGCTCTGGCAAAATAACGAAAAAAGAGATGCGGGGTATCCCCCACCATCTCCTTAATGTAGCCAATCCCAGAAAACAGTTTAGTGTAGCCGATTACAAAAAACTTGTCCTTGATAACATACGATATATCGTATGTTATGGAAAATTACCAATTATCGTTGGGGGTACGGGCTTCTATATAGATTCTCTAACCATGAGCTTGCCTGAGGTTCCGCCAGACCAAACACTTAGAAAAAAACTTGCAAATAAATCTGTGGAAGAATTGTCAGAGATGCTTGGCAAACACAAGATAGCCGATCGCAAAAACAAAGTCAGGCTTATAAGAGCTATTGAGATTGTCAAAGCTCTTGGCAAAATCCCTAAAATAAAAAAGAGCTCCAAATATGACTTCGTCTTCATTGGACTCAAACCAAAAAATCTAGATGAGAGGATTTATAAAAGATTAATAGCAAGATTGCCAGGGATAATCAAAGAGGTCAGAAAACTTCATAGAGATGGCCTATCTTGGAAGCGCATGTATGAACTTGGGCTCGAATACAGATATGTATCTTTGTACGTGCGAGGTAATTTGAAAAAGTTAGATGTGGTTAACAAGTTATATAAGGAGATATGCAACTATTCAAAACGCCAGATGACATGGTTTAAGAATAACAAAAAAATTACGTGGTTTGATTCTGCTTCCTCTCCTTCCTTACTCTCAACCATTCAAAAACGATTGGAATAATAGAAACAAGCACAACCAAAATAATTACGTAGTGGATATAGTTTTGAATTTGAGGAAATTTCATTCCAAGAAAATATCCGAGCAAGGTCATGAGAGTGGACCACAAAAGTGAGCTTATTAAGCTGTAGCTAATAAATTTATATAAATTCATTCGTGCAACACCAGCGACAATCGGCAAGAAAGTCCGGACGATAGGCACGAAACGTGATATTAAAACTGCCGAGAAGCCGTGCTTTTCGAAAAACGCATGGGTGGAATCGATATGTTCTCGCTTCAAAATCCTTCTGAAAAATTCGTATTTATGTAGTCTCTCCAGATAAACCCCGATAAGATACCCTGTGACTCCCCCAAGAAAAGTGGCAATAAAAATTAAGGGGATAAGAAGAAAAAGATTAAATCCAAGTCCGGAAGCTAATAGCCCAGCAGTAAAAAGGAGGCTGTCTCCCGGTAAGGCAAAAAATATACCTGACTCCAAATAGACGATGACAAAAACTCCAATATATCCGTAGGTAGAAAGAAGATGTGGGATATTGAATAAATCAGCCATTCCGTCTATGCTAACATAACTGCGTTGGGCGATTAGTTTAGTGGCAGAACAGCGGTCTCCAAAACCGCTGGCGAGGGTTCGATTCCTTCATCGCCCGCATTAAGCCTTTTTCTCTTTGTAAACGGTGTGTTTCTTCGCAATCGGATTGTATTTCTTGAGTTCGAGTTTGCGCTCAACTGACTTCTTGTTTTTGCGCGAATAATAGGTGTGGCCTTTGCCGACACCCTTTTCGTCCCCGACTGAGACTAACTTTATAAGATGGACCTGTGACATAGATGGATATCTTACTTTCGATCTATTAGATTGTCAATAAAAAGTTCTACAGAATCTTCTCCAGGGAAATCCTCATGTTCTATCGGCATTTTAGTGTCATCTAAAGTGCTCCCGACAATAATGTGGTAGAAAGCATGGGCAAGAAAATTTGGATATTTTTTCTTAAGGTATAGAGCTCGATTAACCAATTCTACATATACTCCTTCGAGCTTCTCGTCCGAAAGAGAGGCTACAAATTCATTATACTTATCATATAGTTCCTTGAATCTCTCTTTTGAATATCCTGATCCTGGAATTTTTTCTATGCATCTCTACTATACCAAGTTTGTTTGATAAAAATACAAAAGGCAATATTTCTCTAAAAGGTAAACTCAACATCAAATGGATACATGCCCATCCCACAAGACCCCTTTAGAGTGCCAACTTGTCCACTGCCAATATCAATATCAGTTAAACCTTTTTGTGGAAGTAATTTGGAGATATTCAGACTTGGAATTCTTACAGAGGAGGAGCAGTCAAAAGTGCCATTTGTACTAAATCGCAAAATTGTTGGGATGCCGACCTTGGCCACACTTCTCCTTGGTTGATAGCCCCCTCTCGCTGTGATTTCGATTATTTGAGTTCCATTAACCACTGTTACATTGTTCACGCCCACGACAGAACTGGGCTCGTTATTGCTTTTTGCTAGTACCAAAGATCCAACGATGAGTGCAACTGCAATTATTACCGATATGGTGATTGTTTTCATTGGGGCAATTATACTAAAAGTTAAAGAGAGGAGGTATTACTCCAATAACTACTAAACTATTGATGAGATTGAACAAGGCAAACATGATTACCACAAGTCCGGCGCTCTTAAAGAAAATTCCAGATTTAGAACTATTCTTTATACTAAACGAACTGAAGCTTATTAGGGCTAGGACTGGGAGAGTGCCAAGGGCAAAAACAAGCATAGTGAGTCCCCCCTTAAGGAAAGTGCCTGTGGTAAGAGTGAAGAGTTGCATTGATTGAGTAAAACCGCACGGTAGGAAGAAAGTAGCAATACCAACAAATAGAGGTGTGAGAGTGTGATTAAATTTTGAGACCCCATGCGCATGTTTGGTAATAAATTTTGGCATTGAGGGTTGTAGTCTCTTTGACCAGTGGAATACATCAAGCAAATTAATACCAAGGACAAGCATGACCAGACCGATAAGTAAACTCAGAACAAATGTCAGAGGCGTGTTCAAAGTAAAGGCCGAACCTATAGCCCCAATCACTCCACCAAAGATAAAGAAAGAGACGATTCTACCACTATGGAACAAGAGTTGCGGTTTTATTTTGTCCCCCTCTTTGGCAAACGTGGCTGACATAGAAAGAACTAGGCCACCAACCACCGCCATACAGGTAGAAAGTGAAGCAACAATGCCAATGGCAAACGCAGTGCCATAGGTTACGTTGCCAGCATTTACCAAATTCACAATTCCTAACTTCTGCAAAAGTACAAAAAGAAAGGCGAAAGCCAAGGCTATTGGTATAGCAATTTTAAAATCGGACCAATTCTTTTCTTTTATCTGTTTTTCAATCGAGAGGGTGTAACCATGAGGTTTGAGTGGGATAGTTAGCTCCTCGGCAATCTGCTCTGGTGTTTTGTCTTCAAAATCTACCACCACTTCTACCGTATGATCTTTTAAGCTTGATTTAACGTGGACAATATTTGGCAAATCTTGAAGCTCACTCTCAATAGTAAGTACGCAAGCATTACAATGCATGCCATGAACGTGAAATACGAAAGTTTTCTGGTCTGAACTAACTATAAGCTCATCATAACACAAGACCTTTTTGAATATAGCGTTATATAATCTCCCCCCGCCTCTCAAGCATCATGTGGTGAATTGTTCCGACCGCAAGCCAAATTGCAATGAGGACAAGGATACCTGAACAAAGCAAAGCGTCATTTTTGCTTACTCCAAACACAAGATTATTTCCTCCGCCGAAAACAGCTCCTAGGAATGTGACGACCCCAATCAAGCCTACAATAACACTCCCAACATGCATTAATTTTGATAGTTTCATATTTTTTTATGTATTAACTTACTAAGATAAATTATACTCCGCACCCACTCTGCTGTTTGGGAGCAGGTGCTGGTACGAGGGTTCCTGTATCAACACCACACCCTCCGCCACCTTGAGATTTGCTTGGAGTAGGGACTTGCGCCGCAATTTTTGCGTAGCCTTTTGCGCCTGAGTATTCCATACCAAGAAGTTCCTGTGGGCTCACACTCTCCAAATCTAGGTTTTTTAACTTTAGGTATTGCCAAATCGTTTGATATTGATTGGGAAACCAAGTTGTATTTGCAACTAAAGCAACATTCCAGATTTGATCTTCACTTGATCCTTGAGAAGCAAGAAATTCAAGCAGTCCCAGCATGGCCATGCCATGATTACAATCCGGAAAATACGTTGAATTGTTACAACAAGGTCTGTAAATTCCTTTTGCAATTTTCTCCACAAGTGCCTGCTGATCAGGTGTTAGAATAGCTAAAGCGTGTTTGTTGTAATGATCCATTACTGATCCAGTGGTTACTGTCCATCCTCCAACAGACGCCATATTTGTCGGGCCACCGTATCGTGCATCCATAATAGGTCCGCTCTCTAGAACCTGATTTTTATTTGCCAGGCCATATGCCCAGAGTAAGTTAAGTTCTGTTACTTCTGACAGTTTAGAAGAATCAATAGAACCGTTTGCGATTAAAGTAGCCAGCATTTTCTTTTCTGCTTCAAGAGGCAAAATGTTTCCGCCGTCAGTCAAGGTTGCTTGAGCATTTTGTGCGTTAGAATTTTTAGTAACTTGTAATGAACGACTTCCCGTGTTGTAGATCATAGCTCCCGCGATCATGACCCCCGCGACAACAATGGCTAGCGGCAGCATGTATTTATCACTAAACTTTTTTGATTCCTCTTGAGTTAGTTTCTCTTGTCTCTCGTATTCGGTTTCTTTTTCCATGTTTTTTTATTCCTTACAGCAGTCGATTAATTTGCTTATAATGTCCTCCTTTGTCATTGGTTTTAGAGAGTCAGATTCGTCGTGAATATTTAATTGATTATCCCTGACCTTTTTTACATTGTCTACGTTGATTAACTTCAATCGTAATGCCCAGAAAAGCGAATAAACTTCATAGGCTTTCTTGAACATATCTCGTGACTCTTCTTTTTTACCCGATGATAGAAGTTTAGTTCCGACCTCCATCATTCTCATTGTTGCGGCGAGCAAGTGCTTTGTGATGCACCACGTCTCGCCCTCATGTTTATCAATCATCTTTGCCAAGAGCTGTTTCCTGATCTCCCTTGTTTGGTTCAACAAATCAAAGTATCCGTCGTTTCCAGTTTTCTCAGCAGTGAAATAGAAGTGTTCTTCCAGACTAATCAGATTCATGATGGCGATACTCAAGTCCTCCTCCATTGAAAGATCGAGTTCGCCAGTAGCTTTGAGTTTATTTACTTTTTCAATTAACTCTTCCATTGTTGGTTGTTTGTCCATATTTTTGGTTTGTTAATTTAATTCTTCTATTTTGGCGAAAAGCATATCGTTTGCTATTGCCATATTCGGATCATCGTACACATATTTAACAATCCCATCCTTATCGACTACAACGTATGTATGGCCAGGCAAGGAACCACGATGCATTGAGGAATTTGTAGTCAACAATCCAAGTTGCCTTGAAGCATTAGCATTCGCATCGAACATGGTGGTGGCTTTGGCAAGCTGTGGCATTTTAGCTATTGCTGTTTGCCAATCCTTTGCAGAATCAACTACAACTGATATAGCTTGGATCTGATCACCATTGAATCTTTGATCACTGCCAAAAGCCACCATTTGATTCCAGCAAGCCGGGTAGCACATAAGCCCCTCGTTAAAGAACAGTATTGTGTTTTTCCCTTTGAAATCAGCGACTGTGAACACCCTTCCATCTTTATCCGATAACTGGATGTCCGGCATGGGTTTTCCAACGAGCGAATTCAGCTGCGCAGTGTTGGGAGCTCCAGTTGACCCGTGCATGTTATCGACAGCAGATGTCTGGTTTGTGCTATTCGGCGAACTTTTGACTAAAAAGTATCCGAGACCTAGCACCACAACTACGGTAATAACGATTTTGAGCCAAGGAGTTTTTTTGTTGTAATTATTTTTGTTCATGTTGTTGTTTTTTATACTGTTTAATAAACACGTACGATACAAACGAGACTATTCCAATGAATAGCAATGCCCAGATGTATTCGGGAACTAAGGTCACGAAGCCGTTAATTGCACCCAAGAACTTGGCGTTCCACAAGTTCATTTCTAACTGGTAGCTTGAATGGGTAAATAACTTATTACTGAAGGCTAAATAAGTTATATAACTCCCCATCAGAAGAAATATCAGCCCGGAGATCAACTCAGAAACCGTAATATACCAACTAAAACCACCGAGTCTCATTCCCACAGTTTTCTTTGCGTTAGTGAAGCGCTCAGTCAGATTCGTCTTATCGAGGAAGCCCGCGATAATGAATAGCGGCAATGTCATGCCTATTACATACGCCAAGGTATACAACGCCCCCCACACAATCGTCCCGCTTGCCATAGATAGCATTAGCACTCCCGCCAATACTGGCGCACAACACGTAGTAGCAATTGCAGAGAAGATACCAAGAACGTAGATTGAGGAGACATGTCGCTTCATTCCGTCACGAACGGAGGTCGGGGTAGCAAACTTCTTACCCAAAAGCATTGTTACTCCAAGCATCACCAAGAAGATTCCACCAACGGTAAATATTATGTTGTGGTATTTGCTGAATGCTTGCGCTAGGAAAGAAGCCCCCAATCCGATTGGCAGAAAGACTGTCAAAACTCCCAAGAAAAAGACAAAAGTCATAAAGAAGATTTTGTACTTCTCCTTGAAGATATTGCCCAAATATGATGGGAGTAGGACAGTGATGCAACATGGGGCAAAGAGTGCGGCGACTCCGGCCACAAATGCCGCTATTAGTGATGTTCCTACGAGTGTTTCCATAATAACAATTTGTTAGCTTGTAATATCCCAAATAAAGCTTCTAATGGGCACTTCAATGTTAATAATCTTGAGCTCAATAGATTTTGGCATTGGAGTAATTGATTTGAATATCAAGAACCCTTCTCTGTGATGCCCCCCGACATCTGACCCCTCCCATCTAATAGGTGCATACTCATTTCCTTTATCATCTACCAGCTTACTTACGTCGGTCATGTCTTCTGAAAGGTCAAGAGAATGAGTATTGAGACCAACATCAAATTTCCATTCTGATGTTTTTGCAGAGACATCTAGAGGAATAACCTCAATTGTGACACTTCCTTGCATATCAATTTTGGATTCTAATATCAATTCACTAGGATTCGCTATCTGAGGTGAATCAATTTTGGCTAGGTGGAACTTTTTGTCATCCTTATGAACATCAGGAGTTGTCAGAAGAGCAAAAGCTCCCACCACAACAACACCTAAAATCAAAAGTGTTTTTGGGAAAGTCATGGTTGATTGTTAAGTCTATTAATTTGCTTACTAATGTAGACAATGCCAAAGAGATTAAAGAGTAATCCAACTCCAAATAATTCTTTTTGATATTGCCCGATGAAACTTAAAACACCTGTCACGCCCAGTATTGGAAGAGCATTAATTAGGTAGTGGGAGCAGCACGAAATCATGGACAGCGTTGATGTGGTACCAGTTATAGCAACAGTTTTACCAGTGTTTACAAGGGATTTTTCAGGATTACCTATTAACCATCGGAGGTGGCTGTATAAACTAACCTGGATACCGAATCCTAGGGCAAGACTGACTATGAAATACCAATTTTGATTGAACTGACTGATGGCAAAATTTTCACCAGAAACAAAACTAACAACTGCAAAATAGATCACCAACATCAAAACAGTACTCAGGAGTCCTAGGACTATTGACCTTCCTATGGATTTGGATTTCATTTTTAGTGACAACAATCCTTATGCTTTGTTGAGTCAAGATTGTCTTTTTTTTGATTATCCGGGCTAGTAGAACCATACTTTTTAAACATGTTCCAAACGTAGAACACAAGAAAACCAACGACAATTGCTACCCCCATCCATCCGAATCCGATGGTTTTTAAAAACGTAGTTCCCCCAAATAGAAACAGGACTGGTATCAGACAGCACACGAGCATCATCCACATCATCCCCTTATGCTCGTTCCCGACATCTTTTCCATCTTTATGATTGTGCATACTAGTTAGTTAATTTTTTAATGCAAAACTAAAGTCCTCATAGGACTTCCATGCGCTTAATAACCTCTAAAATTAGAGTATTAAGCGTTTATATAATTGGAGGGTGAATTCTCAAAAAGAGATAGCCAACGAAATACTTTTCTAAAAATAGCGGTGACATGGGGGGGAATATAGAACTTTTTTCCAGGGAGTATATCTGGTAAATCTTTATCCTTTAGAAACTTATAGAAACTTGTTATAAAGAGGAGTGAAACGAGCAGAAATACTGAAGAATAGTCTGTGGTTACATTCAAAAATGATTTATAAAAAGATACACGATGTGTGGCCGATGTTAATGTATTTTGTATGCAATCAACAGACTCGCCCGATGAAAAGGGGCAATCACCTTGCATGCGACCATCTGCATCATGAATCATCGCAAAAGCACCAGAAACTATTGACATTAGAAAAACAACTATAACAAGCACTGATATAACTTTTTTTAACGTAGTTTTCATATCTTCTAGTGTTGTAACATGTTGATTTACAATTTTATTGCTTTAATACGAAGCGAGTTTGATACAACTGATACAGACGACATGGCCATAGCAAATCCGGCAAAAACGGGGCTCAAAAGCCATCCAAAGATTGGGAAAAATACTCCACTCGCAAGTGGGATGCCAACAATATTGTAGAAGAATGCCCAGAAGAGGTTTTGCTTAATTCCCCGCATGGTCATCTTTGAGAGCTTGATGGCTTTGACTAGCTTTGAGATATCTCCGCCAAGCAAAGTTATGCCAGCCGACTCAATAGCCACATCTGTCCCCGTCCCCATGGCGATACCCACATCGGCTTGAGCTAGTGCTGGCGCGTCGTTTACCCCATCGCCAGCCATAGCTACAATGTGTCCTTGCGACTGCAATTCTTTAATTTTAGCCAATTTATCTTGTGGTAGTACATGAGCGACGACATCATCAATACCAACAAGCGAAGCCATGTGTTTGGCCGCTCTTTCGTCATCCCCTGTTAGCATAATAACTTTTATGCCAAGTTTGTGGAGATCCTTTACTGCCTGTTTTGATTCCACCTTTATTTCATCCGAGACCATAACAAATCCTAAGACCCTTTCCTTTGTCGCAAGAATGACCGGCGTCTTACCCTCCGATGTAAATTGTTCTATTTTTGATAGATCAAACGAGAGACCAAGTTCCCTAATAAGTTTTACATTACCAACAAAATACTCACCATTGTTTATTTTGCCCTTAAGCCCTTTGCCCTGAATACTCTCAAAATCTAAAACGTTTTTTATTTCAATGCTCTTCTCTTTTGCATAACTTACAATAGCGTGAGCAATTGGGTGTTCTGACTTTTTCTCTAAAGAGGCTAAGATTCCAACTAGCTCACTATCATTTAAATTTGACAAGTTTTGGATGTCTACCAGAGTTGGTTTGCCGATGGTGATGGTGCCAGTCTTGTCTACAATAATAGTGTCCACCTTATGAAGCTTCTCCAATGTGGCTGCGTCCTTCACGAGTATCCCCTCTTTGGCTCCCTTGCCCACTCCAACAATAATGGCAGTCGGAGTCGCCAGTCCTAATGCACACGGACATGCAATCACGAGCACCCCCACGAACGAAACGAGTCCATAAGATAGAGCTTGTGAGAAGCCTAGATATTGTGAACCAAAGAGTAGCCATACTCCCAAGGTTAGAAAGGCAATGACTAACACTATTGGCACAAATATTCCTGAAATTTTATCGGCCAAAGCTTGGATGGGAGCCTTACTGCCCTGCGCCTCCTCAACCATTTTAACAATTTGAGCTAGTAGAGTTTCAGAACCAATTTTTGTGGCTTTAAATGTAAAGGATCCACTTGTATTGATTGTCCCAGCCACCACACTGTCTCCAATTTTCTTCTCTACTGGCATTGGCTCGCCTGTAACCATCGCTTCATCCACGAAGGAAGAACCGTCTGTGATAGCCCCGTCTACAGGAATCTTGGCTCCCGGCTTTACGATAATTAAATCTCCATGCAAAACTTCATTTATCGGAATTTCTATTTCCTTTCCACCACGGATGACTAAAGCTGTTTTAGCTTGAAGATTAAGAAGTTTTTCTATAGCATCACCAGTCTTTATCTTTGAGCGTGCTTCCAAATACTTTCCAAGTGCGATAAAGGTGATTACTACGATTGTCACATCGTAGTACTGATAATCGACGTTTATATAAGGCCTGAGCACTTCCTCGAAGGCCGTAACAGCAAAGCTGTATAGAAAGGCCGCTACCGTGCCTATACCTATGAGGGTGTCCATATTGGCCTTGCCGTAGCGAAGGAAACGATAGAAACCGAGCAAGTACGGCTTGCCAACGACAAAGAGCGCGTAAGTAGCCATGAGAGGCAGAAGGTGGTGGAAAAACTCCTTAACTGTGAACCCCATTTCGCCCACTAGACCATATTGAGCAAATATATCCCACCCCATGACAAATGCCGCAAATATAGCCAGAGGTATGGCCGAGAGCACCTTGGTCCTCATGTCTTTAACTTCTGCAAGCTTCTCTTTCTTTGACTGATTGAGACCTAGGTGTTCTGCATGGTCACTGGCCGACATCCCCATCTCGCCTGCACTGAGCATCGTCGAAGTGTCTGCTGTTTCTGTGGCAAGGGTATAGCCAAGTTTCTCTATTTGTTCTGAAAGATGTTTAGGGTTTGTTTTAGATTCATCAAAGACCACTTTCGCCGTCTCTGTCCCGTAATTTACTTCCACAGAATGAACTCCTTCTATTTTCTTAAAAGTTTTTTCGATAATACTGGCGCAGGATGCACAGTGCATCCCCTTCACTTGGAAAATCTTTGGTTTATTCATATTTACTTGCGCTTAAGTTTATAGACCTTGAGGACCTCATTTATAGCCTTGCCTGAGGCTCCATCCTTAATCTGCTTAACTACACAATGCGATAAGTGGTGCTCAAGTAGCATGTCCTCAATATTTGAGAGACCTTGCTTGATAGCCGAGCTTTGAGTAATAACATCAATACAATATTTGTCCTTCTCAACCATCTCTCGGAGTCCCCTAACCTGCCCCTCGATTATTTGCAAACGCCTAACCATCTTTGACTTGTCGTTATTCATACATAGCAGTATATACCCCCCGGGGGGTATTCGTCAATTGATCGTTGTCCACACTAGGAAACTCAATTTGTGCAGCGTAATAGAGGACGTTAGAACCAGTTTAGCAGAGTATGGAACGATTCCACATGTGCCGGATTTAAGCATGTGGGTGAGGCATTAAAAATCTATTTTCACTTCCTCCACAATTGTTATTTTTTCTTCACCCTTTTTCCTGCCATAGAAAAACACAGTCATGCTTGATACATCGATGTGTTTCCCGACTATACTCTTAATATTCTCCTGAACTTCTTCCAACTTTGGCTGAGGATCATCTATGGGGATGTTTCCAAGACTGATATGTGGTATGTATGGTCCAACTTCAAGTGGAATACCTTTTTCTAGTCGTTTTTGATCTTTTTCACGCAATAAAGGACTTTGATATCGAGAAGCAACTTCAGATACCTTGTTATGCAACTCTGTTAACTGCTCATAGTTAGATACATCCACCACATAGGAATTATTATATGTTCCTTCTGTCACCTTTAATTCAAGTAACAAAAAAGAGGTTGATTCAAGCGTTAGTTCTTTTAGATCCGCCATAAGCTTAGGGAAACCATCTTCTGTGTACCTTGCGAGATAGAGCGTGATGTGAGGGGCAGAGCGTAATGTGCTTCCGTATTCAGAAACAAATCGATCTTTCTCTTTTGTTAGCACGGCATTAACATCATCTGGGAGAGTAATACGTATGCTGATTTCTGCGTAGTCCATTTATATGTGGTTAGATCGTCATCTATTACAAACTATTTATGAAGGCTTTTAATTCTGCTGGAGAATCCACAATTCCACACAAAAATTGATGAGGCTCTCGCATAAAATAAGATCGATTATGCACTCCCCATGTAACCACAACAGTGGCTATTTGAGCAATCTCCGCTTCTCGGAGATCTCCCAAAGAATCTGTAACAAATAGTACATCTTTCTTGTCTAAGCCATATTTGTTTTCAATTACACTGAACTTTTCTACTTTGCTTTTAGACATTTCGGCGTCTGCGATAAAGTCGAATAAATGGTTCAGGTGGGAGTGTTCTAATAATGGAACTGTGTTTTTTGTATAAGCGCCTGTATTTAAAATGAGTACCACACCTACATCATGCAGCTCCTGCAAAAGTTCTTTCATTCCTGGAAATAGAGCTGATTTGCTCTTTGCTTCAGAGTAGGCAATTCTGCTTTTTTCTTTTTCTTCTTCAGATTGTTCAATTCTCAAGTGAGTAAACTTTTTTGATTCTTCATGGAAATTGCCACTATGTATTTCTTGATACATTTCCTCTGTCAAACCAGGATGCGTTTCTATAAAAGTTTTTTGAGCAAATGGAATAGTGTCAAAAATGACCCCATCCATATCAAAAATAACCGCCTTAATCATTGGACAAGTATATCAGTTCCAATTCTCCTCAACCTAACAAAAAATGACTCGTGTTTGAGCCATTTTTTGAAGTGTGCGCCGGGTTGGATTAAACCCCTCGGAAACCCACGGTTTTCCGACGCTTCGCTGCCTCCCTCCACGGAAGAGGATTCTCCTCTCCCGACCCCACTCCTGTTCGAATCCTTCCGGCAATTTGCAAAAAGCCGAGCCACAAGAGCTCGGACTTTTCTACAAAAGTGCGCCGGGTTGGATTCGAACCAACGAAGCCCGAAGGCGACAGATTTACAGTCTGTTGTATTTGACCACTCTACCACCGACGCATGTTGGTTATACTAACGTGTAGTTCTCTGTTTATCAATAACCAAACTTAAACTATTTCTCCTCTGGAAAATATTCTCTTAACATTTCTATCAATTTACGACTCTGTTCCGGAGAAAGTAAGTGACTCACTTCAGACCAAAGATGTTGCATGAGGGATCTTTGTTCTGGTGTTGGGTTATCAAAATCAAGACCCTTAGCACTCTTGCCAGTTTTCAAAAAACTTTCTAAATTACCCAACTTAAAAAGTGCGAGTCTTATGTAGTATTTTATGTCTTCTGCCACCAATTGCGCCTGTCCTTTCTTTCTACCAAAAATCTTTGTTTCATCTTTTCTGACCTTGCTCTCAAAATCACCCCGATGGCTATAGTGCATTATCTTATCTATATAAGTTTTGGGGTTAAGAAGGATAAGATAGAGCATTTCTCTCAAAGTATCATCTTTGATTTGTTCTATCTGAGAAAGAGCTTCTGCCCTAGTAAAAGACGCATGTCCCGGTCCTCTCACTTCTCTCTTTTCATCTGAATCTCCTCTAGTTTCACTTTTGGCAATAAGTGGTTGACTAGGCTTGTTCTCACGGTCGCGTGTTCCTCCCAATCTTTCATAAAGGTCTCCCCTTGCTTTCAAATCTGCAATATGAGCTCCCCTATCTTCACTAAGTGGCGTGACAACGCCTGGACCATAGGCTAGCGTTCTTAGAGTATGCTCTCTAAGCTCCTTCCCTTGCTTATTAAGGAAGCTCGGAATGGCGTAAACAAGATTAAGGTCTGGATTGCCCACTGCTCCGTTAAAAAGTGCTTCCAATTTTTTTCTCTCATCTGGTGACAACTCCAGATTACGACCTACGTTTTTAAGAGCCTGCTCAACCATCCACGGCGTAATCTCACTCTCTTTCTTAACTTTCTCAACTTCTACGTCAGGTTTTATTTCTGTTGTTTCCGCAACGGGGGCACCTGTCGAATCTTCAAATCTCATAGTTTTATGGCCTGATTACTGATATCCTACATTATACCATCCCTATTTCTGTTGTGTAATTAGCGTGTAGCTCTCTGTTTATCAACAATCGTGCTAACACTTCCACTTCGTCTCCCCTTCTTCACATCGAAGGTATACTCACCACCTTTTTTGTCGACAAGGACAGTCCCGCCTTGGAGAACTTTGTTGCCTATCATCATAGTAGCCACAGGATTAAGAATTTTTGTTTGTATGAGACGCTTCAAGGGTCGAGCACCGTATTGCGGATTGTATCCTTCTTTGGACAACTCCTCGAGTACAGAGTCGCTAACAACAAGCTCTATCTCCTTCTCGGCCAAACGCTTTTTGATAAATCCAACTTGGATATTAACTATCTCCTTAATATTTTCTCGAGTAAGAATGTCAAAGACAATGATGTCATCGAGACGATTTAGAAACTCCGGACGAAACTGATCCTTAAGAGAATCTAAGACTTTCTCTTTGACTCCTTCGTAATTCTCCTTCTCCCCCTTGGAGAACCCCATAGTTTGCATTCTATCAATGTACTGAGCACCAACATTACTGGTGAGAATAATAATAGTGTTCTTGAAGTTTACTACTCTCCCCTTTGCATCAGTGAGTCTACCATTATCTAAAACTTGAAGAAGAATATTGAAAACTTCTGGATGAGCCTTCTCTATCTCATCAAATAATATTACCGAGTAGGGTCTATGACGCACCAGTTCAGTGAAGGCTCCACCTTCGTCAAAACCTACATACCCTGGGGGAGCACCAATAAGTTTACTGACAGAATGCTTCTCCATAAACTCACTCATATCAACGCGAATCAGAGCCTTATCATCATCAAACATAAACTCTGCCAAAGCTTTGGTCAGTTCTGTCTTACCAACACCAGTGGGACCAAGAAACATAAAGGAACCAATTGGTCTTTGAGGATCGGAGATACCGGCCCGACTTCTTTTGACCGTATCTGAAATTTTCTTTACAGCATTATTCTGACCAACAATGCGCTTCTTTAAATATTCTTCCATTCTGCCTAGTTTTTCTGCTTCCTCTTCTAGCATTCGAGACACGGGTATACCAGTCCACTGACTAACCACATCAGCAATATCGGACTCCATGATTTCTTCCTTTAGTATCCTCCTTGAGCTCTGAAGCTTCTTTAGTCGCTTTGCTTTAGTATCAAGATCTCTCTCGAGAGCGGGTATACGCCCATAGCGAAGTTCTGCCGCCTTTGAAAGATCTGTTCTGGCTTCCGCAGCTTCTGCCTCAAGCCTCGTTGTCTCAAGACCCTTTTTTATCTCTTTAATCTCGCTCACAGTATCTTTTTCATTTTTCCATTTGAGCTCAATTTCAGAAGTTTTTTCTTTGAGATCAGCAACTTCTCTTTCTATCGCCTTAAGTCTCGTGGCCATCTTGGCATTCTTGCTCTCTTTCTTTAGAGCTTCTCGTTCTATCTCGAGCTTCATCACCTTTGAATGAGTCTCCTGAAGGATGGGGGGCATATTCTCAAGAGAGATTTTTAGAAAAGAAGAAGCTTCATCTATAAGATCAACAGCCTTGTCCGGTAAAAATCTGTCTGTAATGTACCGAGAGGAAAGGTTGACCGCAGCCTTGATACCATCGTCAGTGATGTGTACTCCGTGGTACAACTCGTAACGTTCTTTGAGCCCACGAAGTATCGTCATAGCATCTTCGACCGATGGTTCGTTGACATACACTGGCTGGAAACGACGGGTTAGAGCCGGATCCTTTTCAATATGTTTCTGATACTCACGAATAGTGGTTGCTCCAATGGCCCGTAATTCTCCACGAGCTAGAGCCGGCTTCATCATATTGGAGGCGTCTATAGAGCCTTCGGCGGCACCAGCTCCAACAATGGTGTGAATCTCATCTATAAAAAGGATGATTTTGCCTTCTGACTTTTCAATTTCTTTTATAATATTTTTTAATCGTTCTTCAAACTCTCCTCGGTATTTTGTACCAGCAATCAAGAGTCCCAAATCGAGCGACACTAGCTCTCTGTCGCGTAGTGACTCTGGCACATTTCCATTTGCCATTCGGGTTGCTAAACCTTCAACGATAGCGGTCTTACCAACCCCTGCTTCCCCAATAAGGATTGGATTATTTTTTGTTCGACGAGAAAGAATTTGGATTATCCGAGAAATTTCTTGATCTCGACCAATAACGGGGTCGAGTTTATTCTGCTTGGCTAGTTTGGTAAGACTCCTTGTGTACTTTACCAGAGACTTAAATTTTTTTTCTTGCTTAGGTTCGACTGGACCAGAGTGCTTCAGTTCCTCAATAAGTTTAAGAATTGTTTGTCTGTCTATTTTAAATTTTGTCAGAAGTTCCTTTGCTTCTCCGGGAACTTCTAGAACTGAAAGGAAAAGGTGTTCGGTGGACACAAATTCATCACCAAGTCCTTGAGCTATCTTTGTTGAAGATTCGATAATGTGAGCGAGCTCTGGCGTGAGGTATATCTGATACGAAGGAGAGAGAGTTTGAGAAGTCTCTGGGCTTTCAATCGTTTCTAAAATTGAATCAGTCAGAAGGATGGAGTCTACTTCCATCTTGTCGAGGATAGATATGACCATGCTCTCCTCTTGGAGAATAAGGGCCGCCAGAAGGTGCATTGGATTGACGTGATTTTGTCCACGCTCAATAGCCAGCTCATGAGCTCTGCGTATTGCTTCCTTAGCTTTGGTCGTAAAATGATTAAATGGTTGCATCGTCTTTTCCTATCTTCTTATGATACTTATAGCCCAACGATGAACTTTGAGAGAGGCGATACTACGGTATACGAGCTCGTGGGTAGGGTCAAGTCTGCGTTGGATGTCTTGAGACCGACCAACTCTCCAGAAAGATTCAGGAGAGCTCCACCTTGAACCTCCTTAGCTGGAAGAATATCGGTCATAGCTGACCCAAGGCTAGTATCAAGAGAGAGGACTCGCCCAACAGCTATTTCGATCTTGTCTATACCCTCTATCGCAATAACTGTTTGACCAAGTTTACGATCCACTTTGGAGAAAATAATGGCGGTCAGGGAGCGGAGTCTAGTGTCGTCAGCCTGAATTTTGAAGAGAGCCATGCTCCCGTTCTCCCCAACTTTAGTCAATATAGCTGGGAAAGTCGAGCCGTCTGAAAATATGATGGTGTAAGCAACATTTTGGATAATTTCCCTTTTGTCAGAAAGAACATGCCCTTGCTTATCAACTATCACTCCCAAAGCATAGAAATGTTCTATCCCATCTCCGGCCACCGGCGACTTGATACGCACTATTGCCTTAGATGCTGACTCTATTGAGGAAGCGATTGCATCACCCTCTTTGACAATCGTTACCTCTTTGACTATTGCTCCTCCACCTGATGGGGCTGTTGAAACCCGCTCTATTGTCCGCTCGACTACTCTATCGATAGTTTGGGTTATTCCTTGGGGAGCCTCTGCCAATAGAGAGGTGGTTATAATCCCCGTGGCGATAGAAGTAATGAAGCTCACCAACAAAGTGAGAAGAACGATTTGAGTCTTTGTAAGATCTTCCATCGTTGTCATCTTGGCATTATAACATTTCCTCTTTTAAAATTCTAACCACATCGCTCACGTCTGTTTTCTTTGTGTTTTTGCCAAAAGAGAAGCGTAGAGCCTCTTCCCGCCCGAACGACTGACCTCGTTCAGTCGGGCGGGTATCAATATTTTTCCTCGAGTCACAAGAACTTCCTGTTGAGACAGCAACACCACGCTCATCTAGTTTGATAGCCAGAAATTCGTGCAAAGCTCCCGGAATAGTTACACTGACAATATTAGGTAGGCTTTCTTTGGGAGTATTTATTATGGCTTGAGGTATGCTCTCCTTCAACTTCGTCAGGAATATTTCTTTGAGTTTCGTTAGTCTTTCTGATTCTTTCACTCTCTCGAATTCTATTAACTCAAGCTCGTATGCAAAACTTATAATCGAAGGGATATTCTCTGTTCCGCTTCGAAGTCCCCTTTCTTGTCCTCCTCCCATAAGTAGTGGACGAATCTCTACGTTTGGTCTTACCACTAAAACTTCCCCAACGGTTACAAGATCAGCAAGAATTTTGTTTATGTTTACTTCCAAATATTCGTAAGACGCAGAAGCATCAGTATGGAAGAACGGATACTTACTTTCTTTCTTTCGTCTTATGTCTTTTATGAGCCGAGCTAACTTTGGTACAGGGTTTATTGATCCAGTTTCGTTGTTGCCATAAATTATAGAGATAAGGACTGTATTATCTTTGATATTCTCAATTATTTTTTCAACAGGTAAAATGCTCAACTCTGCTCCGCGCCTTTCTGCTTCTTTGGCTGACTCAAGTACTGCTGGATGTTCGTTATCTGAAATAATTATGTGTGGCTTGTGGACACCGAGTGTCCGAGTTGCTTCAAAAACACCTAGTATTGCGAGGTTATCTGATTCAGTTCCTCCACTAGTAAAGATGATATCCTTCTTCTGGGTACCCAAAACCCGAGCAACTTTAGCTCTGGCATCCTCTAGCTTCTTCCTAGCTAGTACCCCTTCTTTGTGTATTCCTGATGGATTCTCCTTTCCGCCGGCGTAATCCAGTAAGATTCTCTTCTTTTTTAACCAACTCATCCCATTAGAAGTTAATTTCTAATAATTGCCTTATTCTAAAAATAGCCATCAGGCGGACGCGCTCTGAGACTTTAGGTGACCACATAATATTAAGTGAACTTCTAACGGGACTCATTAACCTCATTCTAGGAATAAAGCGTGATTTTGCAAGCTATTTGTGCTAATGTACCAACACCATGAAATCTCCCCGCCCGCCAGTGGTAGCCATAGTTGGACACATCGATCACGGGAAATCGACACTTCTTGACTACATCAGAAAGTCTAACGTGGTTGAAGGAGAAGTTGGAGGCATAACACAACATGCGTCAGCATACGAAATTACACACAAAACAGATGACGGGAAGGAAAATAGAATTACTTTCCTTGATACGCCTGGGCATGAAGCCTTCCAGTCCATTAGAGCAAGAGGAGTTAAAGCGGCAGACATCGGAGTGCTTGTGGTCTCAGCAGAAGATGGAGTCAAACCCCAAACCATCGAAGCCTTAAAGAGAATACGAGAATCAAAAGTGCCAATGCTTGTGGTAATTACAAAAACAGACAAACCGTTTGCCAATATAGAGATGGTTAAACAATCTCTGGCGGAAAACGATGTGTACGTTGAGGGATACGGAGGAGACGTACCAATGGTGGCTCTATCTGCCAAAACTGGGGCAGGTATCAAAGATTTTTTGGATATGGTTACCCTCTTGTCAGAAATTGAACACTGTAGTGGAGAAAGCGAACGCCTAGGAACGGGGGTAATCATTGAAAGTAAATTAGACCCTAAAAAGGGCATCACTGCCGTTGGGGTCATTAAAGATGGCTCTGTGAAAGTTGGCCAATTTGCTGCATCGATTGGCACAGTGGCGACACTACGCTTTATCCTCAATGCCGACGGCGAGAGCGTAGAGAAACTTACTTTTTCCTCCCCTATTCAAATAGTTGGTTGGGATAAACTTCCACCAGTCGGTGCCACATTTGAGATATTTGAAAATAAAAAAGCCGCACAATTTTATGCCGATTCCGAAGCCCTCAAAGCCAGGACGTCGAAAAGCGACACCCTCTCTGAAGCGACAGCAGAAAATATGACGGCCCTACCTATCATTATCAAGGCCGATGCTACCGGAAGTCTTGAAGCTATTAAATATGAACTCAGCAAAATCTCTCGCGAAAGAATTTCTATAAAATTAGTTAGCGCCGACGTAGGCACGATAAGTGAGAGCGATGTCAAAACAGGCATGACAACCCCGGGGACCATCATCTTTGGTTTCAATACAAAAATCGATCCTCAAGCTGGAGCTTTGGCGGAACGCACCGAAACTATTTCTATAGAGCTTTACGATGTCATTTATAAACTGACAGAAAGAATTAATGAACTACTCGACGAAAAAACTCCTAGAATAGAAACCGAAGAGGTGATGGGCCGAGCAAAAATTCTTAAACTCTTTTCAAAAACTAAAGACAAGCAGATCATAGGAGGAAGGGTGGAGAGTGGCATGATAGAAAAAGGTTCGGTGGTAAAAATCATCCGTCGAGATCTTGAAGTTGGTCGAGGAAAAGTTAAGGAACTTCAACAATCAAAAGTTGCGACAGGAAGTGTCTCGGAAGGAAACGAATTTGGTGGGCTGGTGGAATCTAAGATTGATATTGCCCCCGGAGATTATTTGGACAGAGTGGTAATGACAACTAGATGAGAGAGATAAAACACAATAAAATAGAGGGAATTCTTCACCGGCACGCGGCAGAATTTATTCGAGATGAAGCGGGAAAATCATCCCTCATCACCGTTACTCGTGTGGAATTAAATCTTTCTGGTAAGGATGCAATTATTTTCTTTACTACCCTACCCGAATCAGAAGAGGATACAGCTCTAAAATTTTTGGACAGGAAGACTCCTGAATTTAGACAAAAAGTGATGAAGGAATCTCGCATCGGCACCATCCCCCACCTTCGTTTCAAAATTGATTACGGAGAAAGAAATCGCCAGAGACTTGATGAGATAAGTAGGAGTTTGTAGTGCGGGTAAGGAGAATCGAACTCCTGTCTCAACCTTGGGAAGGTCGCATTCTA
>ERZ1292625.1246-Hain-H41-01um-R1-1246-length-31759-cov-11_pt2 | contig 20521 bp, 11 predicted proteins | sample MGYA00564400_ERZ1292625 | MGnify/ENA primary metagenome ERZ1292625 (study PRJEB36523, sample SAMEA6512639) | groundwater metagenome | collected 2019-01-08 | study: AquaDiva: Metagenomics assemblies of 32 groundwater samples
GTGCCGCCCTTGAATTGATAATCCCGCAACTGGCTGAATTGGAATTTCTTTTTGGGGGTGGTCTTGAATTCGGAGGACGAGAGAAACCGGAATATTTTCAGGGCATTGGTCTGGGAGTGCAGGCCGAGCAATTCATCTTTGGCGTCATTATTGATATCGGCAAAATTGCCGATATTGATGTCTTCTATTTTCTGCGTGATTTCAGGGGCAAAGGTCGCATCCGCCCGCTGGAGCCGGAAGGCGATGCTCTGCTTCTCGGAATTAACCAGGATGATGTCCTTTAATCCGTCTCCGTTAATATCGGCTATTTCAAAATCGACTATTTTCTTGGAGTTATTTTCATATTTTACCGGTTTCCGGGTGTTGCGTTCGGCGTCACAGTTGATTATGTTAAGATTCTCCTCGTTCAGGATGACAATTTCGCTGACGCCGTCGTTATTTAAATCAACCAGTTTGAGCAGGCCGCCCTTAATATCGTCTAAGGGAATCTCTTGGGGCGGTTCAAAAGCCCGGGCATCCTTTTTATGGAACAGGATGTTTAATTTATTCTGGCTATCCAGGAAAACCAAATCCGCTTTTTTGTCGCCGTCAATATCGCCGGCGCTGAGGTAGGAGAATGATTTTTCTACGGTGAACGACTCGGTCTGGAATTTCAGTTTGGATTCCGGGGCCGGACCGCCGGCCGGCGCCGCGGCTTCGCCGGACTGGTATGAAATGAAGACCTTCCGCTCTGAAAACTTAACCGTCATAAAATCCATCCGGCCGTCCGCGTCAAAATCCAGGGCCCGGAGGTTCTGCATATTGGAGCCGATTTTGATTGTTTCCGGGCCGAGAAAGCCGTATCGTTCCGATACTCTCGTGATATTGTCGTCGGCGGCCGGGGAATAATTGGTTATGAAGGCCAGCCCAAGCAGGATAAGGAAAAACAACGTGATATATTTTGCTTTCATTGAATCATCGCTCCTTTGCATCTTACTGAACTCCGGCGAAACGCCCCCGCTGTCATTGCGTCCCGATGCCCCGAAGGGATACGGGGCGCTCCGTTCGTGAGCATCGGAGCGAGGTCGCCGCCTTCCCCTCACCTATCGCACCCAGCCCTTCGGATAAGGGCTGGTTCAGCCCCTGCACGCAGGGGCTGGACTTGGTCCTCTCCCCTAAGGGGAGAGGGAAGCCCGTCCGAATGGTCATTCGGGCCGGGGTGAGAGGGACTTATAAACCCGTTTTATGGCTGCGGGTTATTCAGCCCCCATATGCGTGAAACTGCGAAACATAATTCCGTCCGGAGTCGGATAAATCTGGCCGACGGCTTTGCATCCGATAAAGTATTTTTTGAAGGTGTCCCATTTGGGCATTTGCTTCATCAGTTTGGCGAATTCGTCTTCCTTCATACCCGGCCGGGACGGTGTATGTTTATGCCCATCCCCATCATCGTCTTCGATGTCGGGCATCAGGCCGTCCTCCATTCCGGGCATCATTCCGGGCTGTGTAAACATGCCGAACATCGAGAGCATATTTTCGATGTATTTTTCCAGGTTCGTATAGGAAAGCAGGACGGTCTTTTCAGAGACCTTGTTCCGGGCCAGTAATTTGGCGAAGTCCGGGTCAGCGGCCAGCGAGCCGGCGCCTTTGCCGGACAGGGTATCGGCGATGATTTTGAGGTTAGAGGCCGGCATCGCATAGACGAACAACTCCTTGGTGAAGAAGTACCCCATCATTTCCCTGACCTCCTCGGGCATAGGCGGCTGGCCTTCCATCTGATGGTCCGGCATTTCCATAACGTAAAAAGTGAAACTGTCGTATTGCCTTTCCACGAAGGGTGATTTTCCGTGGCTGTCCTCGGAAATCAGTTTTATAATCTGGTCATGGACGTTCTTGACCGCTTCCGGCTTGGCAATAGGTATGACAAAGGCCATATTAAAGGGCGAAGCGCCCATAGCCATCGTCTGGGGCGAAGCCGGGGTTTTGCCGGCATTCATAATTATGGCTATCTCGTTGCCGAACACGGATAAAATGTCCTCTTTAATCTTCAGCCCGAGCTTTTCCTCGGTCTGGGCCATTTCGCCTTTTACGCTATTTTCGTATTCTTCGCGCGTCATTATACCGGCGATGATGTCCATAATCCCGTCGTAGAGTTTTGTGAAAGAGACGGCGCCGGCCGTATAGGCCATGGTATCCGCGGGCACGGCCTTGATGGTCTTGAATTCTGATACCGGGTCGCCGGTCAGCGCGGCCAGGATGCCTTTCCGGGCGCCGGGCATCTCAATCAGGCATTCGGAGATGAAACTGTTCCCCTCGGCGCGGTAAACGCCGGCGATGCTCTTTAATCCGCCCAGGCCGCATAAATCTATGACCTTATCAAACTTCTTGTTGAAGTCGTCCAGTTCCTCGGGCGTCCGGGAGCCGGCGCTTAACTGGCTTTTGACGAAGAACGATTTCATAATGGAAATAAAGGGCGGTATATTGGCATAAAAAGTCATGTGCCGCCCGGAGCCGGCATTTGCCGTAAGTTTCTGGTAAGCCGGTTTGGCGGACAGCGCCTTTACTTCGGCCGGCTGTTTATAGCCGTCTATGACGCGCTTGAGCGCCTTGTCGCCGAAACTGACAAAGAAGATATCGCCGATATAGCCGTAAGCCAGGTTGGTGGATTCCTGTTTGCGGTAGAAGGTGAAATAGGGCACGCCCTTGTAATTCTCCTCTTTCTTCAGGGTGCCGTTCTCGGCGGCTGATTTGGTTATTTTTTCCAGCAGGCCGTCCAGTTTTTCCCGGTTCTTGGCGGTTTCGGCCATGAGTATCAGGTGAGGCACGGGCTCAACGTCGGCCACTTCCACGTCTTCATATTTATACGACCGGGTTTCCTCGTCGTATATGGGCCGGCCATTTGCGCCCCGGACCGGTCTTTTGGTTTGTTTCTTAACGTTCTTTAATTCAATCCTATCCAGCACGAAAGCCGCCTGGCCGGTAAACACCTCGGCCAATGAGGCAATCTCATTGAAAGTGATATTGGTTTCCTTGGCTATATTCTTGGTAAATTCCTTCTGGAATAATTCTACGGCTTTTTCGGTGAATTTCTTGACTTCAGGGTCATTCCATAATTTTCCGAATGCCGATTGCTTGTAAGAATCGCTGAGCCGGGCGATGTTATCAACGGAAATATAGATATAAACATTGTCCGGGATGAACTTGTCAAAATTAACTCCCAGGGTAGAAGTAACCGGGGCAAAGGTTTCAACCGGTTTAACCTCGGGCGCGGCGGATTTTTCCGCTGGCGGCTTATCCGGCGACTTGCCGCAACTTAACGACCAGCCGGCTAAGGCGGCCAAAACAGCCAAAGAAAGTATTCCCAATAATTTCCCCGCGGGAGACATGGCTTTCAGGTTTTTCATCTGCTTATTTCCTTTCTTCTGGTTTTTCCTTATCGGGACTATTGTTTAATGTTGTTTTCTTTTTGGGCGCCGGACAATAACGATACCCGATATTAGGATTCTTCTCGTCGCAGGCAAAGGCCTCCATATTCTTGATGAACTCGATAATATAATTACTGGGCAAAGCAAATCCGATGCCTTCCTGCCAGAAAGCTTTATAGGTAACCAGGCCGATGACTTCGCCGTAGGCATTGAAAACCGGCCCGCCGCTATTGCCCGGATTAATTGCGGCCGTGGTTTGCAGATAAGGTATTCCCGAAAGGTCGCGGGAGCGCGAACTGATGATTCCTTCCGAGACGGTCCGGTGCAGCATTTCCCGGCCTAATCCGGGATTGCCGAAAGCAAATATGGCGTCGCCTTTATTGACCAGGTCAAAATTGCCCAGGCGGATTGGTTTTAACTTCAGCCCGGCCATATCTTTTTCCTTTATTTGGAGCAGGGCGATATCAAAATAGCGGTTAAAGGCCAGGATATTGACCTCTTCTATTTTCTTGCTTTCAAAGGTCTTGCCTTTGGGCTGGTAGACCGTAACGTTTAATTTTGTTTCACCTTCAATAACGTGGTGATTGGTGATAATGTGCCCTTTAGGCGAAATGATAAATCCGGAGCCCCAGCCGCTTGACGAGGAAACGGCGACCACCGAATCATTGCTCTTATCGACTATTTCGGTTGCGGTAAATGCCTGAGCGCTTCTTGAGGATGGCTGCGTAATAAACGTGACCAGGTCGGTGTATTCGGCGGCCCCTACGGGACTCCCTTCGGTCGCCGGTTTCCCGGCGGCTGGCGCGCCCGCAGTGGGAGACATCTTTGCCGCGGCTTCTATTTTGCTTATCTCCTCGCGCGGGATTTGAAGAATGGTAAACCCGATATCCAGGTAAACGGATTTATCGGTTTCCTTTATGATTTTGCCTGATATTTTCTGGTTATTTTTCAGGGTGATTTCTTCGGCGATAATCACCAGGCCCAAACAGGACAGAATTATGGCTGATAATAAAATACTCTTTTTCATAACGGCCTCATTTCGCCCCGCAGGGCAGATATCAGATGTTACTTTTCGGTTGTCGGATAATAGAGCATATTTGAAGGTAATATCAAGATTTTAAGAATACTAAATAAATGTTTGCCGCTCAGCGGATAAAGGAAACTCTTTTCCCCGCCTTTATGCAACGGGATGAATTATTCGGGTTATGGGGGAAAATCCTTACTCAAAGTCCTTATTGTTCTTGTTCTTTTCCCACCATTCTTTCCATTTCTTGACGACGGCATCTTTTTTCTTGTCGTCGGACCGGGAGAAACTGCCGGCCTGGTAATTGGTGACTTGCTCTAATGCCTTGATGACATATTTGACAAAGGGCTCATCCGAGGCATCGATATCGCTGCTTTTCAATAATAGGATAAGCTGCTTGACGGAACGGGTATCTTTTAATCTGCCGATGGCCTGGACCGCCGCGGCTTTGACGTAATATCCCATCGAGTTCTTGACCGTATCCGTAATCATCCGGCGGATGGCCGGCAATGCCTGGTATGCCCGGAGGACCCCGAGGGTCTTGACGGCTTCATATCGTAAATCAATATCGGTCGAGGTGATGGCCTTCATCAGGTGCGGGACCACCGCCAGGTCGGCGCAGTTGCGTAATGCCCTGGCCGCGGCTGAGGCCACGCTGGCCGTGTGCTCGTCCATATCACTCAGGAGTTTGACCAGGGTTTCCACGGAACTGCCATCCCTGATTTCGCCCAGGATTTCGCATATCAGGTAGCGGGCGTCCGGCTTGGAATTTGCCAGCGCCTTAACCAGGAGCGCCGCGGCCGGTTTGCCGATTTCCTTGAGTTCGTCCCGGGCCTCGTTTGTCACCATCGGGTCGTCCTGTCCAAGTTTAGTTATCAGGTCTGTGATTTCCTTTTCGCTGATGCCGTCCGGAGGCAGCGGCTTTTCATCAGACGTCTCTACCTTAGGTAAAGCCGGGGGCGTTGGGGTTACCGGAGCAGGCGGAGTCGGGGTTGTCGCCTGCGGCGCCACAGGCACGGGCGCAGGCGGAGTTGGCGCCTGCGGCGCCACAGGCGGTGTTACGGGCGCAGGCGTTGGCGGAGCCGGGTTAGCCGGCTGGTTCTGGGCTATAACCACCCCGATTGAAACCACGAATAATAAAGCCAGTGACCAGATAATTACGTTCTTTTTCATAATTCAAAACCCTTTCTTACCTTACGGTACTTTTATTTAATAGTATCTCGTAGGAGTACCAACGGGATTAAACAACCCCCTTTTATTCCCCCTTTGTGGCGCCGAAGCGCCATGGTGCCCTAATGGCGCTCATTAAGGGGGACTGAGGGGGTTGTTCCGTTAAATCCGTTTATCCCGTTGTCTAATTTATTTCACGCTCTTGGCGCAACGGATCCCGAGTTCTTTAACCCGGGTATGCCATAACGAGTCGTCCATTTTATAAGCCGGCGCAGCCGTTGACGACCAGTTGCCGCCCCGAACGATAAATCCCAACTTGCCGGCCTCGGCCGTCCATTCCGAGGCATTGCCGGTCATATCATAACAGCCGTAAGGGCTCTGGTCAGGCACGAAGAATCCCACGGCGGTCAGGCCGCTGGGTCCCATGCCTCTGACATTTGCCTTAATCTCGCTTCTGTCCTTCCAGCCGCCGGGGTATATTCTGTTGTCCGCGCCTCGGGCCGCCTTTTCCCATTCGGCTGAGGTCAAGAGCCGCTTGCCGGACCAACCGGCATAGGCATAGGCATCATACCAATCTATGCCCACGACCGGCAGGTCGCCCTCGGACTTGCCGTAACTGCCGTCCTTCCAGAATTCCGGCATGTGCTTGCGTATTTCAGGGGTGGATTTCTTTTTCGGCCCTTCATCCCTGTGGCATTTGTCATGGTTACCTGATTTGACCGCATCATAGAATTCCTTGTATTCCTTATTGGTGACCTCATATATATCAATGAAGAACGACGGGACCATAATCTCTTTGTCGGTCTTGCCCTTTTCGCCCATCATAAAATTACCCTCTTCCACAAAGGCCATATTCTTGGGAATGGCCTGTTTAATCTCGGCCAGTTTGTCGGCAATGGCCTGTTCGGTGGGTTTGACCTCCCGGGCCAACTTAAAGGCCTTTTCCGCGGAGGTATATTTCTTCTGATTCATCAGTTCCTCGCCTTCGGTAAGCAGTTTCAGGAAATCACTGCTTTTCAGCCGCTCTTCGCATTTCTGGATATATTCCCGGGGCGGGGTCGGTTCTTTCTGGTATAAATCCTTAACCTTGGGAAAGAGTTCCATCAACTTCTTGTATTCCTTAACGGCCTCAGTATATTTGCCCTCATCCTCGAATTGATTGGCTCTGTCCAGAATGGCGTCATACTCATCCATCTTCTTGACGTTATTCCGGACCGCCTCTATCTCCTCGGCCACCGACACGTTACTATTAATGGCTGATGCATCGGAGAACGACTGCAGCGCGGCCTTCCAATCCCTTTTCGCCTTGGCCTCCTTGCCGGATTTCATATAGCCCTGGTAATTCTCCTCGCGCTTCTTCCGGTCCGCCTCATCCATGACTTCTTGCTTCTTCTTCTGCCACATCAGGTCCAGCTGGGTCACTCTTTCATTACTATTATCTATGGCCTTGGCTTTGACCAGAATCTGGCCGGCCTCGTCCAAACTGGCCGTGGTGCCGTGATTTATATACTGCTCTATCATCGAGCAGAGTTGGTTCAGTTTCTGGGCCGGGTCTTCGGTTGAAGTAACCGGCTGGCTGATAACAGGCATTGAGTTATCCGTTCCGGTGGTTGGCATAACCGGTAATTCAACCGTGGTGTTATTTGTAGGCGGCAAGGTAATCGTGGGCAGGTCGGGCTTATTTTCTTTAACCGGCTTGGTGACAAAATACACACCGGCCACGGTCGCGATAACCGCCGCCGCCACCCCGCCGATAATCAGGCCGGTCTTTTTACCGCCTGAGGCCTGGGGCCTGACCATCATCGTGGCGCCGATATTAGCCATGGTCTGGGTGGCGTATGGGGGCTTGGTGGCCCGGCGCAACGCCTCCAGGTCCTCGATCATCTCTGCGGGACTGCCATAACGGTGATTCGGGTCCTTCTGGATGCATTTCATGATAACGGATTCCAAATCCGCCGACATATCAGGATTAAACTGGGTGGGCGGCAGGGCCGTGTCATAGATATGATGACGCACCAAACTCACCGCGCTGTCGCTGGTGAACGGGATTCGCCCCGTGGCTAATTCATATAACACGATGCCGAGCGAATAAATATCTGAACGGATATCAGCCGGATTGCCCAAGCCCTGTTCGGGCGAGATATATTTGGGCGTGCCGATAATCGTGCCGACCATAGTCGCATCCTTGCCGGACGAAGATGAAGCCACCTTGGCCAGTCCGAAATCCATGACCTTGATTTTGGCTTCGTTGATATTCACATCCACAAAGGCAATGCTGTCGTTGGTATCCGGCTTGCGGCTGGAGGCGATAAGCGAACTGGAGAATGAAACCATTATATTAGCCGGCTTGATATCGCGGTGGACCACCTGTTCCGGGCTTTCCCAGGCGGCTTTGAGGGCCTTGGCCACGGCCATACCGATGTAGATAATATCATCGGTGGAGAATTTACGGCCCCGGTCCAGGAATTTCTGGAGCGGCAGGCCCTGGACGAATTCCATGGCGAAGTAGTAGGCGCCCTCATGCACTCCGGCGCCGTAAACCTGGATGATATTCTCGTCAAGCAATTTGGCGATGCACTTGGCCTCGCGCATAAACCGGCGCACGAATTCCTCATCCTGGGACAATTCCTTCTTGAGAATCTTGACGGCCACCGGGCGTTCCAGGGAGACCTGGCGTCCTTGATAAACCTCGCCCCAGGCGCCTTTACCCAGGAGGTGGTCTTTGAATATCTCAAAATCCCCTATCTTCTCGACTTGCCCCTCGGCGGTTTGCTGTACTTGTGGTTCATCGCTCATAAATATCTTTGCCTCTTATCCCTTACGCAATCAAATTGACATTACATTGTCAATAAAAAATTCAGGAATATATTATGCGATTGTTGAATACTCTTTCACCCGTGTCATTCCCGCTCAGGCGGGAATCCATACGAGTTCAGAGAATCCTGGATTCCTGCTGGAGTTTATCCCGCTGGATTCCTGCTCCCCGCCTTCGCGGGGACAAGTTTACCCCTGCGGAAGCAGGGGCAGGAATGACCATATGGAGGAATTTTATTAGGCGCGCTCGGTGAATGGGTTACTTTGTTATACCACAGGGGTAAGGCCTACAGGTATTTTTCCGTTCGGCCGATGCATCTGGCGCAGGCGGTGTATCTTTCCTGCTGGGCCTGCTCCAGGGTGTCAATAATAAACCCGACCGAATGACCGGATTTGATGAATTCGTTGACCTGGCAGCCGTCCTGGTTCATATCCATATTCTTTAAGTCATGGACCTCTTTTTTGTCCCGGTTGCCCAGGAATCTCTTGCCGTCCCGGCTTGATGTCAGATATGCCATATTATCTTCCTCTAGTTACAGGTATTTAACAAAAGCCACCCGATTGCCCGGCGGCGTAAAGGTGACTTCATTGGCGCATTTGCGGATGAGGGCCAGGCCCAACCCGCCCGGCGAGCCGTATTTAATTGTCTTGGAGATAAGTTTAGGCGCCTGGAATTCCTCAAGCGGAATGTTCAGATGTTTAAGATAATCAAAGCCATCGCCCTGGTCCATTACCATAAAGGTTATCTTGCCCGGCTCGGAGAGATACTCCACCTCTATAAATTTATCAGGAGAGAATTTGTTACCGTGAATCACGGCGTTGTCTATGGCCTCGCCCACGGCCAGTAGGAACCGGTCCCGGTTGGGCTCGTCCATATTGACCGCGTCGAGTATCCGGCTGAACATCTGGAATACGGCCCGGGTCATCCCGGCTGAGGTGGAGAATTTCAACTCTAATCTATTCATATACGTGATAATAGAAAAAAGGGGGAAGATTTGACTCCACTCTGATGCAATCTCTTAGTAGCAAACCCCAGGAGCCGGATTCTCCCCCTTTTTGTTTTACCAATTAAGGGTTATCTGACCTGCTTTGTAGTATAGCGGATATCAGCCGAATGTCAAGGTAGAAAAAATGGGGTAGAAATGGGTATATGCTATACCCACTTTACAGGGTCTGGAGGTGGGTTTTCAGGTTGACCTGCTTGTTCTGGATTTTCAGCTTGCGCCGGATATTCTTGCGCATGGTCTCTATTGTCTCCAGGGAAAGCCGTAAACTCCGGGCAATGGCCTTGTTCTTGAGCCCGTTTCGTATCATATCGCAGACCTCGATTTCACGGGTTGATAGCGAGTGCTGTTTTGATGATATCTTTTTGCCGAAGGCCGATGCGATGTTTTTGATAGCGCTCTCAATAACCCCGAGCTGGTCTTTCAGGTCATTTTCAGCCCGGCTCTTCATTCGCTTTATCTTAGGCATAACCAGCTTATCTAAGGTCTGGTGCATCCGGTTCTCCAGTTCCTTCTTCTCCACGGCTACCTGGTTCAACAACTCCCTTAAAGCCGTGTTTTTCTGCTCCAGAGACACGGACTGGGCCCGGATTTGCTCCCGGGACCGGACCTGCTCGGTGATGTCGGTTATTATTCCCAGGACAGCCCTTTCCCCTTTAATATCAATTAATTTAGTGGTGTCTATACCGACTATTTCTCTTCCATCTTTGGTCAAGAGTTTATATTCATAGGGCGGTACCTCCTTGCCCTTTAAATGCTTCTTGAAATTATCCTTAATCAACTTTCTTGAATCAGGAGCTATTATATCCATGAAGTCGAATTTCTCGGAGTAAAACTCTTTTCTTGAGTAGCCCATTATCTCCTCGCATTTCTTATTGGCATAAATAACGCGTCCTTTTTGGTTGATAAAAATCATGTTGGGCGACTGCTCGGCCAGCCCCCTGAATTTCTCCTCGCTCTCTTGCAGCGCTTCTTCGGCCTGCCTGCGCTCGGTGATGTCGCGAAAACTCCAGACCCGCCCCACAACGGCATCGCCGAGGCGCTGGGGCTGGGAATAACGTTCAAATATCCGCCCGTCCTTGAATGCCAGATCATCCAAGGAATTCGCCTCGGGGGTCTGGTAGAGAGTACGAACCTTGGCCAGAAATTTATCAGGATACTGGAGCTGGTCCAGGACAAACTGGAGCAGTTGCTGGTCATCCCGCGTCGCGGCGACGGAATCCGGAATCCGCCACAGTTCCAGAAACTTGCGGTTGAAACTGACCACCTTGCCGCTGTGGCCCACCACCAGAATGCCGTCTGCCGTGGACTCCAACGTTGCGGTCAAAAGTGAGTGGGAACTCCTCAACTCCTCCTCGGCTTGCTTACGCTCTTTGAATAACCGTGCATTACGAATAGCGAAGCCCACCTGCGTGGCGACGGCCTTAATCAAGGCGATTTTCTCTTCCACTAAAACATCCGGCGGCCGGGTTAGGATATTCATCACGGCGACTATTTTATCCTCGGCATAAACCGGCACGCCGATAAAACTGTTAAATCCTTCGGCCCTGATTATAGATCGGGCAATCCTCGGGTCATGCGAGGAGTTTTCTGCGATATAAATTGGTTCGCCGGTCTGGGCGATACGGCCGCTCAAACCCTCGCCGGGCTTAATAACCTGGTCTCTATAGACCTGAAAAAATTCCTCGGACAAGCCGTGTGAAGCGCCCCATTCCAGGCAGCCCGTCTCCTTGTCCTTAAGAAATACCATGCCGACCGATGCGCCAGTAACCTCAAGAGTGCCGGTCAGGATGTGGCTTAATACTTCACTGATATCCAGGGTTGAGTTGACTGTGACCCCGATTTTCGCCACGGCTTCCATCTGATTTCTAAAGAAGAGTATCGCTTCTTCAGCCCGCTTGCGCTCGGTTATATCCGTCAGGATATGAATCACCTTTTCCAGACCCCCCTGGTCATCCAGGACCGGCGTGGCCGAGAGATGGAAGGTCTTGCCGCTTAATTCTATCTCTGTCTCCATCAACCTGAACTCGTTATCTTTAAACATCTTGTATAACAGGCACATCTCCGGCGGTTTGTCGGCATTATGTAAAACCTGATAGCACTTCTTGCCCTTGAGTTGGCTTAAAGGCAGGCCGATGGCCGCCTCAAAGGCCTGGTTGGCCCAGATAAAATTATATTCCGGCGAGACGATATATATCTGGTATTTGAGCGTATTAAGCATAATTACTTTCCAGTCATTGTAATCAGCCAACTTATCGCAGGGACTCTCAAGATGCTTACTCATATGATGTAAACCCGTCCGCATAAAAGGTCAATGGTTTTGTCCGTACCTTACGGTATTCTATAAAATAAAATCCAGTAGGGAAAACTCCAACGCTTTTATTATGATACATATTATCCCGGAAATTTCAAGGATAATCTGAAAAAATAGCGGCTCTGTTGAAACCCTATATTTTTCTCATCCTTTATCGCCGGAGGCAACCCTGATGCCTCACTTCAGACCTGCCGGACTACTTCCAATAAACCCAATTCACCAGATTTTAATTGACTTTAGGCCCGATGCAGTTTTTAATGGCTCTCAAACATTCTATATAATAGGGCTTTTATTATGAAATACTGTCTATTAACGCTTCTTCTGATTGTTCTCTTCTGTGCGCCGGCCTCTGCCCACGATTTAACGGACCGCGAGGTGGAATCAATCAATACCTCTATGGAATTAGGCATCTGGCAGAATATGATTTACGTGGATTACTGGATTGCCGTGGGCGACCTGGAGATGCCTAATTTCCGCCCACTGATTGATGCCGATAACAACGGCCAGATTTCAGATGACGAAAGCGAACTCTTCCTGGATAAACTCCGAAAAGATATCATCTCCAACGGATTAAGAATAGTCATCGACGACCGAATGGATTTATCTTTTGCTTTATACAGTTCCCGGCTGATAACTACCGATACCAAGAATGCGCCGGTGCCTATCAAGATAAATTTCGAGTTCCTGCTCGACCTGGAGCGTTTAGGCCAATACGATTCGCTCAAGTTCCAGGTCGGCCGAAAACATACACTGGATTTCTGGATGACCAATACCCTGACCAAATCGGTCATTCTCAAGGCATTCTTCGCGCAGGGCGAGGGAATAAATATTCCTTATACCCCGGACCAGCGCGCCCAATCGCTTATGTTTAAATACGGCTTCTGGTTAAAGCCCAAGGAATATAATAGTATCCGGTTAAATTACGAGGATTTCGGCACTGGTAACCCAAGGTTTGACCGCCCGGCCACCCTGTCCGGCTCAAATCCCGGAAAAGATAAAATGCTGGGGTTTCTCAATAGCGAATCATTGTCATTATGGATAATCCTGGCTGCTTTGGGCTTTGCTTTTATCTACGGGGCCGTTCACGCTTTAGCGCCCGGGCACGGCAAGACCCTGGTGGCCGCCTATCTTATCGGCTCGCGCGGCACAGTAGCCCAGGCCATCCTGCTCGGATTGATAGTCACCGCCACCCACCTGTCCACCGTGATTATTGCCGGAGTCCTAGCCCTATTCGCCTCGCACTATGTCAACCAGACCGCGTTTTCGGTCTATCTGGGCCTGGCTTCCGGACTGATTATCGTTGTGCTGGGCGTGTGGCTGTTTTCCAGACGGTTAACCAATCCTCTTGGCGACCACGGTCACACTCATCACTTAAGTGAAGCGCACAGCCATCACGACGACGAGGGATTAAAACACAGCCATAGCCATCATCCCAACGATGAGGGCCATCATAGCCATACTCATTCAGATGAAACATCCGCTATGGAAAAGGTCTCGCTCAAACAGATATTGGCCTTAGGCATCAGCGGCGGAATGGTGCCCTGTCCGACCGCCATAGTAATCCTGCTGATGGCCATTACCCTCAAAAAGACGCTCTGGGGTTTATTATTAATACTGGCTTTTTCGCTGGGCCTGGCCGGCGTCCTGATTGTCATCGGCATCCTGATGGTGACCGGGGTTTCGTTCCTTAACTCATCTAAACGCATTGACCTTAATAAGGTCATCCGGGTTCTCTCCATCCTCAGCCCGGCCTTGATTACCCTTATCGGCCTGGCTATTATCATTATGGACCTAATTAACAGTGGGGTGATTATCCTGAACCCGGCCGCGCTACCATAAAATGCAAGAATTGAATTTAACCACTGGCGCCGAAGCGCCATGGCGCCCTTATGGCGCCAAAAGCGCACAAAGAATACTGATAATACTTTTCTTGGCGCTCCTCTGTATCTTTACGTTGAACATACCGAACGTTAATAGTTATGATTTGGATGTTCTAGCCAAAGATTTGCATTCCCCGGATGAATCCAGGGCGCTTATAGCGCTCAACGAATTAATAGAATACCAAGCCCATATACAATCATTGGATAGCATCAAACTGTTGTTTTCTCTCTCGTCATCGCCTTCAGATAAAATTCGCTCAGCCATAGAAAAATCCATCCCCCGGCTCAAGCTGACCGACGAGATTCTCGAGTGGCTGAGAACCGACGCGGCCAAATCGCCCAATAAGGACATCCGGATGCTGACCCTGCGCATCGTTGCTGTTCACTCGCCCTTGGACATGATGCCTGGTTTCTCCGGATTTGTTTATGACCCGGATGAAAAAATCCGGCTGGAGAATATTAAATCCCTCAAGGAACATGCTCCGCATGACCGTGAGCACCCGCTGGAGCGGAACGAGACGTCAACCCCGGAAATGATTCATCTGTTAGCAGTTGCCTTAACCGACGGTTATTACCAGGTCCGGAAAACGGCTCTTGAAACCCTGGGAAAATACAATGACACTCCCCAAGCCATAGAGATAATCGTTAAAAGATATCCGGCCGAAACCTCAATGACCCTGCAGTTTGAGATGGAGGAAACGATTGTCTCGCTTATTGACCAATCCGGCAAGGGCGATATCCTGCTGGACTATCTGGAATCAGATTCACCGCCCATCCGCGCCCTCATCTGCCGCATCATCGGAAAATCAACAGGCATAAATAAAAAGGAAACATACATCAAGGCGCTAACCGCATTGCCGGCTGACAGCCCGGCTGATGTCATTGCCTCAAAAGATTGGGCTCTAAAACAACTCAAAGACCGGAGGCCTGGACCGGTCAAGGTTGCTATCAAGCCAGCGGGCCGGATGCCTATCACATCTCTGATAAACCGATTTGAGCCGGGCCGGGCAGAGATGCTTCTGAAATATAACGGCGATGACCGGACCGAAAATGCAGTCCGACTCGGTTTGGAGTGGCTTTACCGAAATCAGGAATCGGACGGCTCCTGGAACTGCGCCAAACATAATCCCTGGAGTAATAAATCACCAATCCCGTCATTCACCAATGACGATGAACTGGTTGACCCCAGCGTCACAGGCCTGTCCCTCCTATGCTTCCTGGGCGACGGCTCAACCCATCAATCCGGACTGTATCAGGATGTAGTCCGCAAGGGACTGGAATTCATCAAATCCGCCCAGGATAAAACCGGCTGCGTCAATATCCCCAAAGGACATATCCACAACCAACGTTGCCTGCCGCACGGAGATGACCACGGCCAATTGGTCCGCCGTTACAACCACAACATCTCCACCCTGTTCCTGGTGGAACTCTACGCCATGACCAACGACACCCAGATAAAAGATATGGCCCAGCGGGCCCTGGAACATTCCAAAAATACGCCTGAGCCGGGATTCCCCTGGTCTTTCTATTTAGAACCGACCGATATGGGACCGAGCATCTTCTACATCCTGGCATTAAGAATCGCCCAGGAAACCGACCTGCTGGTCTCAGCCAAGGAAATAGCCCAAACCAAGGTCTATCTGGACCGGCTGACCGACAAGCCATCCGGCCGGATTGTCCACATCTGCGCCATTCCGATATGCTTCGGCGGCATGGATTCCACTGCCTCAGGCCTGTTCGGGCATATATTAATAAAGAGCGACCCGGCCATCATCGCCAAAGGCGCAAACTGGCTCAGGCAATTCCCGCCCCAATGGGAGCCGTTCTATCAATACAACGACTACTATCCCAATCTCCTATTCCTGGAAAACAACATCATGAACGAATGGCACTGGTATTACCAGACATTGGCATTCAGGCAACTGGGCGGTGACTACTGGACCGAATGGAACAACAAACACAAAGAGGTCCTGCTCAAACACCAGCGTCAAGGCGGGTTATGGGACGGCTCCTGGGACCCGGAAGGCCCCTGGGCCACCATCGGCGGCCGGGTCTACTCCACGGCTTTTTCCATCCTGTCACTTCAGGCGTATTATAGTTACGAATTTACTAAGTAGCCACACAGAGGGATAAACCACAGATTACACGAATTAGTGCAGTTAAATCGGGGCGATGGCGCTTGGAGCGCCACGACCTTGGCGCTTTGGCGCCACGCGCTAAGCCAGTTATAATAATATATCGGGGCGAGTGGATTTGAACCACCGACCTCTTGGTCCCGAACCAAGCGCGCTAAGCCAGACTGCGCTACGCCCCGATTTTATCTGGTATTAAGAAATCGCTTAACACCTCTTTTCTTTATTTTGTTTTCCAATTTAACTGCCTCAGCCCTTGTATTAACTGCAAAAGATTTAACCATCTCCCAGGGCACTCCGGCCTTAGTAAATTTATCTTCGCCAGAATTATGTTCCCCTAAACGGTTACTAAGGTTTTGGGTGCTGCCCGTATAATATTTATTCAGTTTCTTACTATATAATATATAGGTATAGTATTGCATTAGCCACCGGCCTTGGCGCCCCGGCGCCACGCTTTAACCAGATGGCGCTATTCGCGCCATGGCGTCTTTAGCGCCACTGCGCTACGCCCCGAATTATTATTTGCGTAAGGATAATATCTTTTAATCAAGCCGTCAAGAAAAAAGGCAACCTCCGGATTCTCACGAAAGCATCTCCTTGCTTTCTCGTGTCCATCTCGTGCTATCTCGCGGTTTATCCTTTTCCGTGTTTTCTTTCTTTAGTGCTTTCGCGGTTACATCTTCTCAGTGTCTCAGTGCCTCCTGCGGTTAATCCTTCCCTGTATCTTACATCTCCCCCGCAGAGAATACGATAATTTTCCTTGACACCGATAGTACAAACAGGTAATAAATATCGCAAGATTCAGGTTCTGGCGAGAACAGTTTCCGTTTGTTAGACGCTCTAAACAGGAGGACACCTAACTATGACCACCAAACATTCACATAAGCCGGCGGAGCGACAGCGAAGTCCCGCTCCAAACGGGGCGGAGTCGCAACCCCGCCAAGAGCGGGATAAACTCCGTCCCGCTCATTGCGGGGACGACAAGGTCCCGCAAGGCGGGATGAAGTTCACCGAACTCTTCATCTCCTCCAGCAAACTAATCTCGGTCTATACCGAAAAGGCCTGGCAACCGCCCACCGATATCTACGAGACCGATAAGGAAATCGTCATCCGCACTGAGATTGCCGGCATGAAGCCGGAAGAAATACTTATCTCCTTTGACGCCAACCGCCTGCTCATCTCCGGATGCCGGGACGAGCGCGACATCCGCACCAAACGCAATTTTAGGCAGATGGAAATAAATTACGGCAAGTTTGAAAAGAACATTGAGGTCTATTGCGCCGTTGAACCGGAACAATCAACGGCTTCCTACAAGGACGGATTCCTGGAAATAGTCATCCCCAAGTCCACGAAATCAGCCGGCCATCAGCCGGCCTCGGTCTCTGGCGGGCACGTAACTACCATCAGGCATATTGAAATTATCTCCAGTGGCCATATCACAGGAGGGCCCACAGATGAGTAACAACAATATCCTGATTCCGAACGGAATAGCGCCCCCGCCGGGCGGGACCACGGCCCTGTCCAATAAGGTCACTATGGAACTGCCCATTATGACTATCCGGGACCTGATTGTCTATCCGGGCACGGTCCTGCCTTTGATTATCTCCCAGAAAGAAGGCACCCAGTTGATTGACGACGTGGTGGCCACCACCAAGACATTCGGTTTCATCGCCATCAAGCCCTCATCCCTGCTTGACCAGCAAGTATCCGCCATCGCCGAACAAGGCGAATTGAATGACCTTTCCGATGAAGAAGGCATTACCGGGCCGGCCCAGGCACCCGACCCACAGGGTCGCCCGGTGGGCGAACCGCTTACGCCATTTGAACCGCCGGTTGTGCCGATTGAAACAGACGTCAAGCCGACCGATTTATACGAATACGGCTGCCGGGTTGAGGTAGCCAAGATGTTCAAGTATCCGGACGGCACCACCCGGCTCCTGGTCCAGGGCATCGAGCGCATCAAACTGGAAGGCATTGTAGAACGCAAGCCCTATCTCAAGGCCCGGGTACTGATAGCCAAGGAGAACGTGGAGCGGGACGCCGAGACCGAGGCCCTGTCCCGCACGGCCATAAATCTCTTTATGGAAATCGTCAAGGGCATCCCCTACCTGCCGCTCGAGGAACTCAAACTGGCCGCCATGAATATCTCATCGCCCCTAACTATGTGCTACTTCATCGCCTCCAATATTAATTTCCCGATGGAGGAAAAGCAGAAGGTCCTGGAACTGGACAGCATCAAGGATAAACTGGAACGGCTCATCCGCCTGCTCAACCGCGAAGCCGAGGTCATGCGCATGGGTAACCGCATCCAGACCGAAGTCAAGGACGAAATCACCAAGGCCCAGCGCGAGATAATCCTGCGCGAGCAGATGCGCATCATCCAGCGCGAACTGGGCGAAGGCGATGGCAAGAACACCGAAATCCCCAAGTTAAAAGAGCAACTGGCCAAGGCCAAACTGCCGCCTGAAGCCCAGAAGATTGCCGATGAGGAACTCAACCGCCTCAGCCGGATTCACCCATCGTCCGCCGAATATACCGTGGCCCGGACCTACCTGGACTGGCTGATTAACCTGCCCTGGGCCGTGACTACCGAGGACAATCTTGATATCAGCCGGGCTGAAAAAATCCTGGACGAAGACCATTACGGACTGGAAAAAGTAAAAGAGCGAATCATAGAATATCTGGCCGTCCGGAAACTGAAAAAGGATATGAAAGGCCCCATCCTGTGCTTTGTCGGACCGCCCGGCGTGGGCAAGACATCATTAGGCAAATCCATTGCCCGGGCCTTGGGCCGGAAATTCATCCGGTTCTCCCTGGGCGGCGTCCGGGACGAGGCCGAAATCCGCGGCCACCGCCGGACCTATATCGGGGCCCTGCCCGGCCGGATTATCCAGTGGATTCGCAAATCCGGCTCCAAGAACCCGGTCTTTATGCTGGACGAAGTGGATAAAATCGGTATGGATTTCCGGGGCGACCCGGCCTCGGCCCTGCTCGAGGTCCTGGACCCGGAACAGAACAACTCATTCTCAGACCACTATCTGGAGGTGGACTTTGACCTGTCGTCCGTCATGTTCATCACCACCGCCAATATCCTGGATACCATTCCCTCGGCCCTGCGCGACCGGATGGAGGTCATGGAACTGGCCGGCTATATTGCCGAAGAAAAGGTTAAAATCGCCCAGGAGCACCTGGTGCCCAAGCAATTGGCCGAACACGGCCTGGAGGCCGCTGACATTGACTTTAAGCCGGACCTGCTCTTTGAGATTATCACTAACTACACCCGCGAGGCCGGGGTCAGAAACCTGGAGCGCGAAATCGCCACCATCTGCCGCAAGGTGGCCAAAAACAAGGCGTCTCTGATGGGCCAGGTCTCGACTCAAAAACCCCTGACCAAACCCACGGCTGCTAATATAGAAGATTTCCTGGGGCCGGTGAAATTCTTCGCCGAGATAGCCGGCCGCAAACCCGATATCGGCGTGGCGACCGGAATGGCCTGGACCCCGATTGGCGGCGAGATTATCTTTGTGGAAGCCACCAAGATGAGAGGAAACAACGGTTTGATTCTGACCGGTCATTTGGGCGACGTGATGAAGGAATCAGCCCGGGCCGCCCTGAGTTATATCCGGAGCCACTCCAAACAACTCAAGATTCCGGACAGCGCTTTTAACGGTTACGACATCCATATCCACGTCCCGGCCGGGGCCACACCCAAGGACGGGCCGTCCGCCGGCGTGCCGCTGGGCGTGGCTCTGATTTCGCTCTTTATGAACAAACCCATCCGCAATGACGTCTCAATGACCGGAGAAATCACATTGAGGGGCAAGATTCTGCCGGTTGGGGGAATCAAGGAAAAGGTGATTGGCGCGCGCCGGGCCGGCATCAAGACCATCATCCTGCCCCGGGAAAACGAAAAAGACCTCAAAGAAATCCCGAAGCATATTCTGGACGGGCTGAATTTCAAGTTAATAGACAACCTGGAAGACGCCCTCAAGATTGCGCTGATAAAATAAGGTCCGGGCAGCCAATGATTATCTAAACTAAATACAAATATTCTTGCGTTTAGTAGCGCTATTTGCCAAAGCCATAGCTGAAATGGTAAAGTGATACCCGGAATTATGCGCTTCAATTTTACTGCGGACGGATACTCGTTAATGCCTCAAGAAATTCCCCGGCTGATTGATAACGGTCAGGAAGTTTTACTATAGATTAATACTTCCTGAACACATCGCCCTTTTTACAAAGTTACTGGTCCTGTTGCTGGTGCTGTTTCACCTTGTGACCCCGGCGGTGCGAGTATCTTTTCTAATGTTAAACTCCTTCTTATCTTTCGGGGAGCAGACTTCTCGATTGGCATCTTGAAAATAGCCTCCAGGAGTTTCTCTTCTGGTGGCTGGGCATAAGATTTTAGCGCTGCAAAAAAGTCCCGGGCTGATTGAAATCGTTTGTCCGGTTCAGAATCAGTGGCTTTAAGAATAATATCCCAGAGTCCCGGCCGAACTCCCTTCGGCGGTTCCTTCTGCGCAGAAAAAGGCGGGTATTTACCCGATACCATCTGACGAAGGATAATCCCAACCGAATACAGGTCAGCCCGATGGTTGCGTTTGCCATGCAGCTCAGGGCTGGCATCAGGTTGCATCTCGGGCGCCCAATAACCAGGCGTCCCCACCGCGGATAAACTGGTTACCCACTTTTGTGACTTCACCAATCCATAATCGCCGACCTTTAATATCCCGTCCTTGCAGAAGAAAATATTATCCGGCTTAATATCGCGATGCACCA
>ERZ1292625.2009-Hain-H41-01um-R1-2009-length-20511-cov-18_pt1 | contig 20511 bp, 24 predicted proteins | sample MGYA00564400_ERZ1292625 | MGnify/ENA primary metagenome ERZ1292625 (study PRJEB36523, sample SAMEA6512639) | groundwater metagenome | collected 2019-01-08 | study: AquaDiva: Metagenomics assemblies of 32 groundwater samples
TAACAACCTGTAAAGTCTCACTAACTGTTCCAATTTGATTTGGTTTTATAACTGCTCCATTACACGCTTTTTCATCAATTGCTTTTTGGAGTCTTTTAGGATTTGTTACCAATATATCGTCACCTACAATAATTGCAGTTCCAGAAAGTTCAGAATTAATTTTTTTCCAAGAGTTCCAAGCATCCTCCTGAAATGGATCTTCAAGTATTGCAAGTCTGTATGTACTGATAAGTTCCTTGTAATAATCCAAAAGCTGGTCATCTGAAAGTGTAGAAGATCTATCACGAATTGTATAATCACCATCTTTATAAAAGCTGTTAGCAGCGACATCTAGTCCTAAAAATACATCACGACCTAGTGAATAATTAGTTAAACGAACTGATTCAACAAAAACTTCAAAGGCATCTGCATTAGTAAATAAATTCGGTGCATATCCACCTTCGTGACCAACAGAATGAATTGCACCACGACGAGCTAAGTTATCACCAATTGTTTGATAAATTTCTACACCCATCTGTAAACCTTCATGAAACTTTTTATTCGTCGCAGGTATCATCCAAAACTCTTGAAAATCTAAATTTCCTGCTCCGTGCAATCCACCGTTTATCATATTCAGTAATGGTGTAGGTATTTTTACACCACTTTTCATACCATTTTGAACACCTAATTCATTGATCCAAGTGTAGAGAGCTTTATTTTGAGAAAGTGCCGCTATTTTGCAAACAACCATCGAAATAGCAAGTATTGCATTTGCTCCATATTTTGATTTATTTTCAGTGCCATCAATTGTAATTAATTTTTGATCAATTTCTGATTGTTTAGTCGGATCCATACCAACTATTGCAGGTCCTAAAACATTATTAATATTTTCAACTGCCTTTAAAACTCCTTGACCATGATATCTTGCTACATCTTTGTCACGAAGTTCTAATGCCTCGTGTGATCCAGTTGATGTACCAGCAGGAACAGCAGCAGTTGCAAACCTGCCATCATCTAATTGGCAGTAGCATTCAACAGTGGGGATACCACGACTATCTAAAATTTCTCTCGACCAAATTCTTTTGATGATGCTCATATATTTTTCTCTGCTTCATGTATCATACTTCTTACCCTAGTTACAGCATCAGGATTAACTGAAATACTAGTAATCCCTGCTTTTACTAAAACTTCTATCATTTCATTATACGTTGAAGCAGCTTGTCCACAAATAGACGAAGTTACACCAGCCTTATTACAAGCCTTAATAACCTTTTTAATTGCCCATAAAACTTCAGGACTCATCTCATTAAATTCAGTTGCAACAGTTGCATTATCACGATCTGTTCCCTGAATTAACATAGTTAAATCATTTGATCCAATAGATATTCCATCTATTCCAACTTTTATAAATTCCTCAATCATAATAATATTAACTGGAATTTCAACCATCATCCAGAATTTAAAATGAGGATCATCAAAAAGTCCTGCAGATTGAACAAGTCTTCTTACACGTCTTAGTTCTTCAGGACTTCTTACAAATGGAATCATAATTTGTAGATTTGGATATTTTGCACGAACTTCTTTAATAGCTTGAAGTTCTAAATTAAAAACTTCAGGATCAGAGATATAACGATACGCGCCTCTAAATCCTAACATTGGGTTTGATTCCTGTGGCTCCCAGTGTTTTCCACCTTCTAAGCTTCTATATTCGTTAGTTTTAAAATCAGTTGCTCGATATACTATCTGACGTGGTGCAAAATTCTCACAAAATTCAGTTAGTTTTTTAACCATTTTATCTATAAACAAATGTTGAGTATGACGTTTAATTGCTTCCTTAGGATGAATTCCAATATCTGCAATCATAAATTCAGCTCGAAGTAAACCAATTCCATCAACATCCATTTTTGAAACCTCTTTAGCACGATCTGGTTCTGCTAAATTTACATAAAGTTTGGTAGCCGTTCGAAGATTAGAATGTTTAGTTACTTGGTTACTTAGTTTAGAACTATTAGCTAATGACTGTTTTGTGTTACCAGCAAAAATCTCACCTGTTGTTCCATTTACAGTTACAATGTCACCATCTTTTAAGATTTTTGTTCCTATTTTAGTTCCAACTACACAGGGTATTCCCATTTCACGAGAAACTATAGCAGCATGGGAAGTCATTCCACCTTCATTTGTGACAATAGCTGAAGCCTTCTTCATTGCAGGGACATAATCAGGCGAGGTCATTGGAGCAACTAATACATCTCCTTTTTGAATTTTTTCTATCTCCTTGGGCGACTTTAATATTGTTACCTTACCCGTTCCAATCCCAGGTGAGGCAGGTATGCCTTTAAGAATTGGGGCTGTATCCATTATTTCTCCAACCTCAGCACTGGCTATTTTAGTTTTTTCTATAGTAGTAATAGGTCTTGTTTGGACAATATAGAGTTTACCTTTTTCAAGTGCCCATTCGGAATCCTGTGGGTAATAATAATGATCTTGTAGTTTCTGAGATATTTTTGCTAGGTAAATTATTTGTTCGTCAGTTAATTTAATTTTACTTTGTAACTTTTTAGGTACTTCGATTTCTTTTGTTTCTTGACCATTTTTAATGTATTGCATCTTTTGGTCATTAACTTCTTTTGAAAGTATTGCAAATGTTTCTTTCTGTACAACATAGTGATCAGGAATATATGAACCTTGAACAATCATTTCTCCAAGGCCCCAAACAGAATCAACGATTATTCTATCTTTTCTATTTGTAACAGGATCAATTGAAAACATTATTCCACTAACTTCTGACTGGACCATTTTTTGAACAATTACTGAAATCCCTACTTTTTCAATTTTAATTTTATTTGAATGGCGATAGTAAATTGCTCGAGGTGTAAAAAGAGATGCCCAACACTCACGAACTGCAACCTGTAGTGCAGATTCACCCTTAATATTTAAAAAGGTTGCTTGTTGACCAGCAAAGCTCATTCCAGGTAAATCTTCAGCAGTTGCAGATGATCGAACAGCAACTAAGCTTCTAGAAAAAGTTCCTCCCAGCTTTTTGTACGATTTAACTAAATCCTTAAAAACACTTTCTGGAAATTTAGAAGTATTAACAATTTTTTGAATTCTTTTGGCAGCACTTTCAAGTTGTGATGGATCTTCTACGTCTACACTTTCTAATATTTCATATATTTTTGTGGCAATATCATTTTCCTGCAAAAATAACTCATATGCAGGAACTGTAACTGCAAAACCATTAGGTACAGGGAAACCTGCCTTTAACATTTCTCCAAGGTTTGCGCCTTTTCCTCCAACCAAAGGAATTGAATCTTTATCAATATCCTTGAAATCTATAACAAGTGGCAGTGTAGACATACTTATTTTTTATGTTTATTTCTTATTTGCAAACAAAATTATTAACAAACCTATAATAACTGTTATCACTATTGCGACAGTTGATGTTGTAATATTCCATTCCATATTTATTTACTGCTTCTAATGCGTGATTTAGCATCGACATAATATAAAATTGCAATAAACACACCAAACATAGCAACAGCCAAAAAACCAGTGTTTAAACCAATAATTAAATTTTCATTGTTCATGCTTTTATATGTCTATCTAACATCATAGCTAATATTAAAAGAAATGTCGATATCAAAGACCAAGAAAAAACCAATTGATACCTTATTACTTCAGAAGTCTGACCAATAATACCTTGCCCTAATATGACAGCTATTATTATTGTCTTTGCTATATCACTACAAACTTTTGATAAAGTTTTAAATTGGGCAGTATTTAATTTCATTCTATTAAATTCTTTCTCGCACTATTGCGATCTTCATCTGTTTCAACTCCTCGGCTATAATCATCCTCAAGCCTTATGGTATTCCCATTTTCAGATGTTGATGATTCCATAATTTCACAGTCTTCACTTCCTGCTGAAAATCTATGAATTTGATTTGGAATAATAAGATAACTTTTTCGAATTTCCATATCAAACTTTTTAACTTCACCATTATTGTCTTCAAGCTCTAAAATTCCTTCGCCACTAATTAAAGTTAATATTTCCTCTTTTTCTTCGTGATATTGCAAGCTTGATCTTTTTCCTGCAGTAACATGCAATATTTTACTTGTGATTTTTGCCGTTCCATCTGAAAATATAAGTTCAAAACCCCAAGGCTTTTCAACCTTCATTACATACGGCTCAATTTTAAATTTATTGGTATCCTTTTTCATTCGTCAAATTATTTGTTCATTCTGTCATATACAGCTAAAGCTGACAACATTCCCATATCTTTTGTTTTATTTTCTAACACTAGCTTGTCAATTTCGTCCATGCTTAAAAATTCTATTTCAATATCCTCATCATCTTCTCGTTTTGGTTGGCTTACATTTAATTCGTCAATAATTATTTTAATAATATACGCTTTTTGATTCATATACCCCGCTTGAGTATATATATCACCTAGAACTTCGGCTTTTCCAGTAAACCCTGTTTCTTCAGATAGTTCTCTGATTCCAGCGTCTAGTGGATCTTCATCCTTATCAATCCATCCTGCAGGAATTTCAATGACAAAATCATTCATTCCTCTGCGATATGTTCTTTCAATTAAGATTTCATTTTTTGAATTAACTGCAATAATTAGAACATAATTTGGCCTATTTATATGGTAGTAATCATCAACTACTTTTCCATTTGGAAGTTTATATGATCTTTTCTCAACACTAAAAAATTTTGTTGTAAATTCCTCCTTAGTTTTAAGAAGCTCCCACTTTTTTAAATTCATAGTTTATTTAAATACGTTTATAATATAATATTACTATAATATGAAACCTTTGGATAGTCTGACAGCTGAAGATATCAAAGATATCAAAGTAATTTGTTTTGATGTTGATGGTGTAACAATTAAAAAAGGGACAGAAATATCAGAAAAAGGTACTGAACTTCGAATCAAAACTAGCCCACTTGAAGATAGTATCCTACAAAAAATGCTTCGATTAAAAAAATATTTTCATGTAACCATAAATAGCGGTAGAAGTACAATGTATTTAACTAAAGTATTTCAAGGAATGCTTTGGGGAAATGCAAGTGTAATAGGAGAAATTGGGATATTTACAGTTAAAGATGGTGAACTTAAGCAAACTGATATATTTAGTGAATACGAACTTGAGACTTTAAGAAAAATTACTGTTAATTTACAAAAGTTAGCTCAAGAAAATGATAAGGCTCGTGGTTTTGAACCAAAACAGTTTTTAATTACACTTCATTGTTTTGATGCCATTCCAGAAATTGATGAAATTGTCAAAAAATACGACACTAAGAGTGAATTTTATTGTTGGTGGAATGGTGAAGCATATGACATTGCCCCACATAGATTTAATAAAGGTGTAGGACTCAAAAAACTTTGTGAGCAATTAGGAATTGACATCACACAAACAATCGCAGTAGGAAACGGAATTAATGATAAAGATATGACTGACGCAGCAGGAATTGGAATAACTACAGATAAAGAGCATTTAGAATCGGATTATTTTATCGACGGTGAACATTTAGGCGGCGAATATCTCATGGATAAGCTTCTAGAATTAAAGGGAGATCAATAATAAATCAAGGGATAATAATAAATCTGCTCTTCCTGTTTTTGATTTGACATCAATTTCAGCTAATTTTGATATTAAATTTGCATTTTTTTCTGATGGATTTTTTAAATAATTTTGTTTAAATTTCCAAGCAATCATGGCCAAAACATATTCAATTGCTTGGGTTTTAATAAGTTCATGTAATCCAGAAACTGTCATATTATCCAAAAACTTCCAAAGAAGCATAGGCAGTTCAAACAATTCCACCTTTGAGAAATTTAGAGTTTTAAGTGTTGGAGCTGGAATTTTTCCAGTGTTATATACAATTAAATTACCTTCATATTTTTTTAATCTCTCTAAAACTTTTTTTGTTAATACTTTATAATCCTTTAGTATAAAAAAGGATTCCTCACCAAATAAAGTTTGATTTGTAATTTCCTCTAAACTAAAATCAGTCACTTTCCAACCTCTTTTTTTTGCTTCGTTAGTAAAAACGGTTAATCTTTCGTAACTTTTGTTTGTATCATTACCATGTAGAACTATGATTTTCATAACGTCAGTTGAATCTCATATATTTTTGCTTGCAAAGTATTTTTCAATTAATATATCTAATTTATCATGAAAACTTCCTTTTTTATGTCTTGTGTGTGGAACAAGTGCTCCTGAAAAATTATGGGGGATATGTGTTAATTCATGTAGTAATACTTTATCTTGGTCTCTTTCTGAAAGCTTATCAAAATGCTCTGATATCACTTCAACTATATATGCTGGTTCAACATTTAAAGTTCTTTGCCATAATCTTGGAAGCCCCCAAGTTCTTGCGTATGCTCTAGCCTTGGAATTAATTGATCTATAAAAAAATATTCTTCCATAAGATAACCATTCAAGCTCTAAGCTTTTAATTAATTCTAGTGATCTTTTTTCGATTTCTTTATCCAATTCCCAACTTACTGATGGCTTTGATTTTTTCTTTTTTTTAAACATTTGCTTCGTGAATTTTCACCATTTCAAATGGGAAAGTTAATGTTTTCATTAACTTTCATGGCATGCGTCATGGCTATTGCCAGTGCATCTGCTGCATTGTCAAAATGAGTCTTTTTCCTTTTCTCACTTTTGACTTTATTCCCTAAGATTCTTCTTACATGTTCTTGAACCTCTTTTTTGTTTGCACGTCCCGATCCTGTTATCATTTTTTTAATAGTTCCAGGAGCATATTCAGCGACAAAAATATTTAGTTTTCTGGCCGCCAAAAGCATTACACCTTGGGCTTGACCAACAGCGATTACTGTTTTTGCGTTGTTTGAAAAAAACACTTTTTCAAATATAAAGGCGTCAGGAGAAAATCTTTCTATAAGTTTTTTTGTCTTTTCAAAAATTATCTCAAGTCTTTCTTCTTTTTTTAATTCTTTATTTGTTTCTATAAGTCCCCACTCTATAACTTTTAATCCCTTTCCTGTCATTGCGGTCACATCTGTTACTTCAATACAACCAAATCCAGTAGTTGCAGTCCCAGGATCTATTCCAAGTATTATCACGAAGTCAGTATATCAGAATTATTTAGCCTTAGGTTTAGAAGTTTTTTTAGAGGCTTCTCTTCTTTTTGCTCTGGAGTAAATTTTATCAATTTCTTTTGTAGATTTATCTCTGGTGTAATAAAGTTTTGCTCTGTTTACTCCCATTGTACCTTTTTTAACAACTTCAATTTTTTCAATTGTAGGTAGATCAATAGGGAAGATTCTTTCAATTCCAATAGCAGCTTCGCCGATTCTACGAATCGTAAACATCTTTCTACCACCAACACCTCTAATTTTAATAACCATACCTTCAAAGACAGCAATTCTAAACTTTTCTCCTTCTTTGATTCTTTGGTGAACTTTAACTCTATCACCAATTCCAAATTCTAGGGTTTTGTGTGTAATTCTAAGTGCCATATCAGGTATTATATATCAGTTGTGACTATTTTGAAATGCCTTTTTTAATTCCATAATTTTTTCGCTAAAATTTGCAATTGGCGTATGGTGAAGGTCATTTTCCAATTTTGGTTTTTTTACACCAAATTCACTCATAGATTCAACAAGGAAGGATGTTTCCTCTTCACGAGACTCAACTTTACCAGTAATTAACACAACTTTTCCATCTTGAAGTAAATTCTTAACATCTTGATATAGTTTAGGGAAAACTACCATATCAATAACACCTGTTGTGTCCTCTGCCTTTACAAAAGCCATTTCAGAATTATTTTTCTTGGTTAAAATTACTCTTACCTCACGAATAATTGCGCCTAGTTTAATTTCTTTTCCTTTTTGAGTTGTTGGATCTAGTTCTGAAATACTACAAGTTATTAAATCAGACATAGGATCTAGTAATTCATTTATAGGTTTGGCTGATAAAGATAAGCCGAGCAATTCTCTCTCAAAATTTTCCCTTTCTTCATCAGTATAATCATCAATTGAATTATCGATAATAGAGGAATCAGATACGAAAGCTGAAACTGCATCCATATCTTTTTCTGCAAACAGACCTGATTGACCATTATTCTCTTTGGGTTTTGAAAGTTTTGCTTTTACTACGTCAATTGCAGACATGAGTGCTGTCCTTTTACCAAATTTATCCATTGCTCCAACTCTAATCAAGCTTTCAAGAACTCTTTTATTTACCTTTCTAGCGTCCGTTCTATTTATAAAATCCATGAAAGTCTGGAATTCTCCATTCTTTCGAGCTTCTAAAATTATTTCTATTGCAATCTTACCAACGTTCTTGATTGCAGAAAGACCAAAACGAATAGAGTTATTATGTATAGAGAAATCAAATTCAGATTCGTTAATATCAGGTACTAAAACTTCTATTCCCATTCTCCTACATTCATGAACTGCTTGACTTACTTTAATAGCGTCTGCGCTTTCTGCTGAGAGAAGTGCATTCATAAATTCTATTGGATAATTTGCTTTCATATATGAAGTGTAATAGGCAACCATTCCATATGAAGCTGCATGAGCTTTGTTAAAACCGTACGATTGAAATGGTTCAAATAATTTCCATAGTTTTTCTGCAAAAGCTTCAGTTTGACCATTTTCTATAATTCCTTTTATAAACTTATCTTTTTGAGCTGCCATTTCTTCAGGTATTTTTTTACCAACAGCTTTTCTAAATTTATCTGCCTCCTCCCAAGTGTAACCTGCAAGGTCCAGTGCGCAGAATAAAAGGTCATCCTGATAAACAATCAAACCATATGACATATCTAGAAACTTTTCCATCCTAGGATCTAGAAATTTGACAAGTTTCGGATTATTTTTCCTTGCTATATATTCAGGGATTACAGCGAGTGGCCCAGGTCGATATAAAGCAACCATTGCCATAATATCCTCAACACGAGCAGGTTTAAGTTCTTTTAGAAATTTTGTCATACCAGAACCATTTAATTGAAAAGTTCCCATTGTTTCACCACGAGACAACATCTCAAATGTTTTTTTGTCGTCAATTGGAATTTTGTGTAAATCTACATCAATACTTTGTGTTCGTTTAACAATTTTGATTGCATTTCCAAGTATCGCTAAATTTCTAATTCCAAGTACATCAAATTTGATGAGGCCAACATCCTCACAAGCATGCATTTCATATTGTGTAATAACTTTTTCTCCTCCCGTCTCCTTTTGTATCGGAGCAAAATCTGTCATCTTTGTAGGAGACACCACAACTCCTGCTGCATGAACTGACAAGTGTCTGGCATTTCCTTCAACAGCTTTTGCAAGATCAATTATCTTTTTAGTGTCAGGATCACTTTCATAGAGTGCTTTTAAATCAGGAGTTTCATTTAAAGCTCTTTCAAATGTCATTGGGTGGCCCTGTGCTCCTAATGGAACTAGTTTTGCAATTTTGTCACCTGTCGCATATGGGTAGCCCAAGACACGAGCAATATCACGAACTGCAGCTTTGGTAAGCATTCTTCCAAATGTACAAACTTGTGCAACTTTTTCTACTCCATATGTATCTGTCAGATACCTGATAACATCTTCACGTCTATTATCGGAGATATCAAAGTCAATATCAGGTGGAGATGGTCTAAATGGGTTTAGAAAACGTTCAAAGGGTAAATTGTAAGTTAATGGATTAACTGTAGTAATTCCTAGGACATATGAGACAAGTGAGCCTGCAGCAGAACCTCTGGTGTTTGTAATAATTCCTTGAGCAGCACACCATTCAACCATATCTCGAACAATTAAAAAATAAGGGGCATAGCCTTTGGCGTTTATAACACTTAGTTCATATTTAATTCTTGTCTTTGACTCTTCAGTAACATCAATAATTCTTTCAGGTAATGCCTTCCATGCTAATTCCTCTAAATATCCTGCATCTGTTTTACCTTTTGGTAAATTATATTTTGGAAATGACCAGGATCCAATTGGAATTTCTAGATTACATTTATCTGCAATCTTAACAGTGTTAGATATTGCATCGGGTAGATCTTGAAAGAGACTTTCCATTTCTTCAGGACTTTTGACAAAGAAGTCTGGATTGTCAATATAACGCATACGTTTTACGTCTGCGACGGTTTTGCCAGTAGCAATACATAGTAGTGCATCTTGAGCCTCGGCATCTCCTTTTTTAATATAATGAGCGTCGTTTGTGACAACAAGTGGAATGCCAAGGTCACGGCTAAGTTTAATTACTCCTTCTTCAACAGCTTTGCATTCAGTTGCCACATTTGACAGCGTTGAACGAAGTGCAGTGTCAGTTATATTAGGTAGTATTTTTTCATATCCATGCCTTTGAATTTCTATGTAGAAATCATCTTTAAAAACGTCTGTATACCACTCAGTTAATTTTTTTGCCTCTTCATAATTACCATCAATTAGATATTGTGGAATTTCTGCAGCAGGACAACCTGAAAAACAAATTAGGCCATTTGAATGTTCTTTTAAAATTTCCTTTGAAAACCTTGGCTTGTAGTAAAAACCTTTCATATGAGCAATTGAAGTAAGTTTCATCAAATTTTTGTAGCCTTCATAATTTTTAGCCAAAAGTGTGACGTGGAAATTGTCTTTAACTTTCGTATTCATGTCACGGGTTATGTATCCTTCAAGTCCAATGATTGGTTTAACTTCTTGTTTTTTTCCTTCTTTAAAAAATTCAATAGCACCATACATTGTGCCATGATCAGTAATGGCAATGGCATCCATCCCATTTTCTTTTACATGAGTAAAAAGCTTTTTGATTCTTGAAAGCCCATCTAGAAGTGAATACTCTGTGTGGTTATGAAGATGAACAAATTGTGACATTAAACAGATTATGCCATTTTAACTTGATTCCGTCCACTCTGTTTTGCTTGATACATTGCATTATCTGCTTTTTCATATAGTTCCTTTCTGTCAAAAACACTATTTTTGTCGTGAGTGGCCACTCCTACACTAATAGTAATTTTCTGTGTATCAGAAACGTGATTTATCCTTTTGTTAACTAAGTTTGAATGACTCTCCTCAATTGCTTTTTTTATATCTTCAGCTCTTTCTACTACTTTATCTGTCCCATTGTAAATTACACAAAATTCTTCGCCTCCAATTCTACATAATTTATCATCACTTCTTAATCTTGAACGAACAATATTTACTACTCTAATTAAAGCCGCATCTCCACCCTCATGTCCAAACGTATCGTTAAAATCTTTAAAATGGTCGATGTCAAACATAATTAAACTAAATTCTTTGTTTTGAGAAAGTATTAATCTATTAAGTTGTTGATCAAAATAACGTCTATTATATGCACCTGTTAGTGAATCTCTAATTGTTTGTTGTTTTAATTCTGTTCGAGAAGGTTGTCTCCTAAATTCTACAAATTTATCTGCCATATTTAAAAATTTTCTTGTATTAGCTTTTGGCCTTTGTGTAAGAAAAAAGCTAATATCACAATAACACTAAGTGCCATTAAAGTTAATAGGGTCTTAACGCCAAAAAACTCTGAAATGACGCCAGAAAAAATTAGAGGAAATATAGTTGCAATTGCAATCATAAACCATAGATTACCAAAAACCCGACCTCTTAACCATTCTGGCGTTACTTCTTGTAGGAATGTAAATGTAGTGATATTAACCCCAACAAATCCAATACCTATAAAGATAACTGCAATTGGTGCAATAAATAATCCCCAAAAGAGAAGTGAAATAATTGCTACTGCTAAAATCCCCAAACTTATTTCAATTATTTTTTTCTTTCTCCATTTATTTTTAAGAAGCCTTGTAATTAAAACTGAAGCAATTGTTGCTCCGATTCCTGCTGGAACAACGATCAAAAGACCTACATATGCTATGGATGTATGCAATATTTCTTTTGCGACTGCAGGCAAGTTCGCAGTAACTATCGCGAGTCCTACTTGTATTGTAAACAATAAACCAAGTGGATATAAAATTGTTTTGTTACCTTTTATATATCTATAACCTTCAATTATGTGATTGAAGAAAGTTTTCATTACGTCTTCAAAATCGCCCTTTAGTTTCTTTGTAGGGTTCATGTTTGGTAGAAAATAAACACTAATAAAAGCTATAAACATAAGTGTTGCGCAGACCGCTAGTGATCCTTTAAAACCTACTGCTTTTTCAATAATACCTGCAAAACCAAAACCCATTATTAATGAAAGTTGTTGAGCCAGGAAGAAAAGACTATTTGCCCTTGGTAACTTATTCTTAGCTACAAGTGAAGGTAAACTGGCACTTTCTGCTGGGACATAAAACTGGTTTAGGAATGAATAAGCAATTACTACTGCAAATAATAGAAAGACTGAGTAATCATGGTTGAAAATAAACAAAAATATAACTATTCCCTGTAAAAGATTTGTCATCATGAGTATCTTTCTTCTACTTATAAGATCAACAATCCCTGCACCTATCGGTCCAAAGAAAATTGTGGGTAGGGCATATGAAACCCAAAGAAGCGATGTTGCAATTGATGATCCAGTAGTTTCAAAAAGTCTCGCCAGAAGTAAAAAGTTCATCATATTAACTGTAACTTGGGATAGTATTTGTGATATAAAAAGAAGCTGAAAATTTGATAAACCAAATTTCGATTTCATCGAAAAATTCTTTGACATTTTAATGTTGTGTCGCGACATGTAATTTTTCTGTAAGTTTAATATTAATAATCTTTGGATCACCATTTCCATTAAGTTTCTTCTGTACCTGACCTATTAAAAATCCAATTACCTGTCCTTTACCATTTTTGTAACTTGTTATAATATCTGGATTTTCGTACACAACTTCTCTGATTGCTTCTTCAAGATCTGATTCTGAAGCATATTCTATATTAGTAATCTCTTTGATTTTTTTAACAAGTCCTGCAGGTTCTGGATAATCTTTATCCATATTTTTGTTGATCATCAACTCGACAATTGATTTAGTTAAACTTGGATCTAATTTAACACACTCCTCAAAATAATTTGCCCTACTTAAATCACTCACTAAAATTTCTATATAGTCTTTTGAAAGTTTGTATGTTTCTTCAAATCTTTCTCTTTTTTGTTGTGGTAGTTCAGGCATAGGGCCTACAGCATATGGCTTACGGCTAGTTATTGGCGGTAAATCCGCTTCTGGAAAGTAACGATAATCATGAGAATCAGCTTTTGTTCTCTGTGAAAAAGTGGTTTTAGTTTTTTCATCATATCCTCTTGTTTCTTGAGCCAGCTTCTGGCCGCTGTCAAGCGCAGTAGTTTGCCTTTCGATTTCTGCATTAATTGCTTTTTCTAAAAACTTAAAACTATTAATATTTTTAAGTTCAACTTTGTAGTTAGGTAGTTTCCCGTCTAAAGAAAGTGAAATATTTGCTTCTAACCTCATTGTTCCTTTCTCCATATCAACATTACTTATGTCTAAATAGCGTGCAATTAACTGAAGTTCTTTTGTAAATTTTAAAACATCTTCAACTGAATGAAAAACAGGTTCAGTAACCATTTCTATTAATGCACATCCAGATCTATTAAAATCTATTAACGAATTCCCATCTTGATGAATTAATTTACCAGCATCCTCTTCAAGATGAATATGGTTAATTTTAAAACCCATTAACTCACCACCGACACAAAAAGGATTATCCTTTTGACTTGTCTGAAAACTTTTAGGAAGATCAGGATAAAAATAATGCTTTCTATAAAACCTACTAACTTCAGATATTTTGGACCCAAGTGCGAGTCCTAATTTAATAGTTTTATTTATAGCTTCTTTATTGGCAATAGGGAGCGCTCCGGGTAATCCTAAACAAATAGGGCATGTCTGACTGTTTGGTTTTGCACCGAAATGGTTTTGTGGACACGAACAAAACATCTTAGAATTAGTGTTTGGTTCTATATGTATTTCAAGGCCGATAATCGTTATATATTTTGACATATTAAAAAGCTACTTTCGGTTTGTAATCTATTTCTTGATGATATTTTCTACCTAATTCAAATAGGTTATGTTCTGAAAATCTTGGTCCCATTAATTGAAAACCGAGTGGTAATTTTTTAGAACTAAATCCTGATGGTATTGCAAGTGAGGGTATTCCACTGAGATTAGCAGTAGCGGCATAAATATCTGTTAAATACATAGCGAGAGGATCGCTTGCCTTTTCTCCAATTTTAAATGCAGGAGTAGGAGCAACTGGAGCTATCAATGCATCTACTTTAGTAAAAACTTCATCAACTTCATTTTTAATGATTGTTCTAACTTTCATGGCTTTTTCATAGTAAGCATCATAATAGCCAGCAGACAATACATAACTACCTAACATTATTCTTCTTTTTGCTTCTTCACCAAATGAATTTCTATCATTTCCGTACCTAATTCCATCAAATCTGCCAAGATTACTTGATACTTCTGCTGGTTGAATAATATAATAAACAGAAATCCCGTATTTAGTTGAGGGTAAACTAACTTCTACAAATTCCACGTCTTCTTTTTTATAAGTTTTTATTACTTCTTGAATATTTTTTTCAATTTCTTTGTCTAATCCACCAACAAAAAACTCTTTTGGTATCCCAATTTTAAATTTTATTTTTTGAGAATTATTTTCATAATTTTTGACATTTCCGTCAAGTCCGTCCTTACCTTTAATTACATTAAAAACAGTTTCTATATCATCAACACACCGTCCTAGTGGTCCAACTGTATCAAGTGAAGATGCCATAGCAATTACTCCATATCTTGATACAGCGCCATAGGTTGGTTTTAAGGCAACAGAATATCCATAATTTGCTGGAAGTCTAATTGACCCACAAGTGTCAGTTCCTGTAGTAATCAAGCTCATGTTTGCAGAAAGTGCAGCCCCTGATCCAGAAGATGAACCACCTGATGTATATTTTTTGTTCCACGGGTTTAATGTCGTGCCAAAATCTGAATTTTCTCCACTTGAACCATGTGCAAAGGCGTCACAGTTTAATTTCCCAATCATTATTCCCCCAGCTCTTTCGATTCTTCGAACTGCGGTAGCTGAATATTGAGGTATATAACTTTCTAAAATCTTAGATCCTGCAGTAGTTCTTACGCCCTTTGTTAAAAAAATATCTTTATGGGCAGTTGTCACTCCTAGTAGCGGATATTGTTCGAATGCATTTTCTGAGTTATTGATTAACTGATTTACTGATTTAGCTTGCTCGTATGCTTCTTCTTCAGTTACTGTTAAAAATATATTATATTCATCATTATATTTTTTAATCTGTGCTAAATATGAATCAACAAGTTCTACAGCACTAAACTTTTTTGATTTCAATCCTTCTTGTGTCTCTTTAATTGTTAGTGGAATATTATTCATGATCTGTTATGCAAAATACTAGGAACTTTATAATAATCAGTTTCTGGCATTAACATATTATCTACCTTAATCTCATCTTCTCTTAACACATTTGTTAAACCTGTAGTTTGTGAGGTCGGTTCAACATTTGTTGTATCAACTTCAGATAATGTAGCTATAAATTCAATTATTTTATCAAGCTGGGGAGTAAACTTTGCAATTTCTTCATCAGTTAAGGTGAGGTTTGATAAATCCGCTACATGCTTAACATCTTTCTTAGTTAATTTAGCCATATTGATATCATACTTCAACTAACTCATTTTTTGAAGAGTTGAGATTCTTTCTGCCATTGGTGGGTGAGTATTAAATAATCCTGCAAGCATTCCAACTGACCCTTTGATGTCTGATTTAAATGGGTTAACAATATAAAGATGAGCTGTGGCTTTATTTGCAGCTTCAAGTGGTTCATGATCTGCTGATATCTTCTTTAATGCTTCAATTAACCCTTGTGGTTGCCTAGTAAATGCCACTGCGGTCGCATCCGCGAAAAATTCTCTACGTCTTGAAATTGCAAGTTGAATAAGTGTTGCAATAATAGGTGAAAGGATTGCAAATACTATCCCTACAACCATAATTATTGCCCCAAGTTGATTATTATCATTGTCACGGCTTTTTCCACCACCGAAGAGTCTTGCCCTAAAAAACCAATCACCAAGTAATGCAATTAAACCAACCATAACAGAGACAATACTCATAAGCCGAATATCATAGTTTTTAATATGTGATAATTCATGAGCAATTACACCTTCAAGTTCGGTTCTATTTAATTTTTCTAAGAGACCAGTAGTTACACAAACAACAGCGTGGTCAGGATCACGACCAGTTGCAAATGCATTTGGCGCAGAATCTTCAATAATATATAATTTTGGACGAGGTAACCCCGCACCAATACATAAATTCTCAGCAACAGAAGTAAAAAGTTTATCTTCTTTGAAATTGGCTACTCTTGCGCCAGAAATACCTAAAACAATTTTATCTGAGTAGTAATAGCTTACAAAAGTTGAGACTCCAGAAAATATTAAGGCAATCCCGACATAGCCTAAACCGCCTGTCTCATAGCCATTGTAATACCCGAATGCCTGAGCAATAAAATAAATTGCAATTACAGAAAATAAAAAGAACAGTGTAGTTATTACTCCACTTTTTATCTTATTACTTTGCTGAACCTCATATATATTTTGCATACTTTAAAATAATCTAACGTTATTATACTTTTTGTCTCCAAGTTCTCCAAATCCAATCACATTTAGTTCTAAATTATTTTTACTATCTCCTAAGCCATATGCTACAAATCCTTTTTTACCAACAAGTAACATTATTCTTTTTTCCTGAATTGGTAATTTATGAATAAACCCTTCCCAACCGACATTCCAATAATTTCTAAATCCTGAAGTTTCTATAACTACATACTTAGTTAAGCCTCCAAAAATCGGCATATGAAAAAGTCCAAGAGAGGCTTCATGTCCAAATCTTGCACTTCTATCAATTTCTTTAATTACAAGCCCGTTCGCATTTTTCCAATTATGTTTTCTAACATGCCAAGCATGTGTTTCTTGAACAGGAAATTTAAAACCACCAAGAAACCACATAAATGGCATAAGTAAAATATCAAAAATTCTCATTTTAGAAATTGTTCAAATTCTAATTTACTCATTCCTGACTGATTTAATATACTTTGGAATGTTCCAAATGCAATTTGTTTATGCATTGGAATAATTACTGTCTGAATTTTTCCATTCCAAAAACCTCTCATTTTTAAGTGACTTCCTTTTTGTGATATTTCAATAAACTTTGCTCTTTTAAAAGCTTTTACGGTATTTCTTGAAGAATATAGTTTAGGCATATATTGCACAGATCTCTGGCGCATTTGGTACAAAATAACTTGGAATTTTTAAATCCTCATCTTCTAACAACAAATCTACCGCTTCTTGAAGATTTTGTATTGCATCTTTCCTAGTTTTTCCTTGACTAGCAACTTCCAAACCAAGAGCTTTGGCCACAAACCAATTTTCTTCTTTCCACACAATAGCTTTCAGATCTGTTTTTGACATATCTAAATTATATCACAAGTTTACTTATGCATAAATTAATCACAGATTAACTTTTGGTGATTTCATTTCGTCTGAACTTACCACCATATGTTCACCAGATTCTGCAGTTTCAAGTCCTTTTAGTTCATCAAACTTAAACATGTTGGCTACGATATTTGATGGAACTGAAACTCTTTTGACATTATAGTCAGCTGTAAGGTCAATCATTAATCTTCTTGCATACATTACTTTGTCTGATGTATCTCTAAGTTCACCCATTAAGTTTTCTACTACAGTATTTGCTTTAAGTTCAGGGTTACTTTCAACGACTATTTTAAGTCCAGAAAGTGCATCTGAAATTTGTTTTGATGCATCTTTTCCAGATGATAATAGTTTTCTAGCATCAGATAACATCTGTAATATTCCTTTTTCATGTGTTAAGTATCCTTTTACGGAAGCTTCTAGGTTTGGTATTAAATCAGCTTGTCTTTTAAGTTGATTTCCAATTTCTTGGATTGAAGCTTTAATACGAGCTTTACTTGATACAAAAAAATTGTATGTAGAAATTATCCAACCAACTAAAACTACTAATACAGCTGTTAGTATTAAAAATATATTCATAAATAATCACCTCGTTTCAATTCTTTGTTAAAATCTTCTAACGATAAACAGTTTATCACATTCTTTTTTTCTGCCCAACCACGTCTTGCAACATTTACTCCATATTTCATATTGTCCATCATGGTTATTTCATGAGTATCAGTCCCTAGTGTAAGTTTCACACCAAGTTTCACAGCATCACGGACCAGTGTGTCAGGGAGATCAAGCCGCATTGGATCAGCGTTAATTTCTATCCATTTGTTATGTTTTAAGCAAAACTCAAATACTTTTTCCCAATCAAGTTCTACTCCTTCTCTTTCATTTATTTTTCTAGCAGTAGGATGGGCGAATATCTTTACTTTTGGATGAGACAAAGCATTTAGAACTCTATTTGTCATATCCATCCGAGACAAATCGAATATAGAATGAATTGAGACCAATGTAAAATCTAGAGTATCAAGACCATTATCAGAAACAGGAAGTGATCCATCTTTATTGATATCGATCTCAAGTGAATTGAACACTTTGATTCCCCAGTCGTTTTCACGAATATATTCTTGCTTTTTTTTGAGTAATTCTACTACTCTTTCGAGGCTGTGACCCTTTTTGCTCGGGTTATGTTCCGTGAAAGCAATATATTCATAATTTAATTCTTTTGCACGGTTTGCAATTTCTTCCATAGAATTAATTCCAAGATCATGTGAGGTTTCTATATCAAAATTACTATGAATCTGTAAATCTCCTTTTATATCATTTAAGGTAATCAAACTTGGTAATGAATTATTTAATGATGCTTTTATCTCACCGACTCCTTCTCTAAGTTCAGGTTCAATATACTTTAGTCCTAACATTCCGTAAAGTTCACTCTCTGAATTAATTCCCACTGTTTTGCCAGTTTTTGTATTTTTAATTCCATGTTCTGACATTGAATATCCTTTTTTAAGTGAATATTCACGAAGCATAACATTATGGTTTTTACTTCCTGTAAAGTGTTGCAGAGCATTACCATAGGCTTCTGGATTCATGACTAAAATATCAACTTGAACGTTTCCGGGAAGTAATATTGAGGATGTCACTGTACCCTTTTCTATAACTTTTTGTTTTTTGGGGTAATTTACGAATCTTTCAATAACTTCTATTGGTTTATTTGTTGCTACAGCAATATCAATATCCCCTACTGTAGCTGATTTTCTGCGAAGAGAGCCAAGACAATCTATCTTTTCAATACAGTCAAGCTCTTTAAGCCATTCCATAACCTCAGACGCTATACTTTCTGCATATGGCAACAAATGTCTTTTTACTTTATTTAGTAATTTTTCTGCTTCCATAATTTTCTCTTGTAGTTCTTTCTTTGGAAGTTCATTAATCATCTTCATTGCAGTTTTAAGTCCAACTTTAGGAAGAATCATTAAAACAAATGCTTCTTTTGGTATATCTTTCATTAATTCCTCAAAATGTTTAGACTTTCCAGTTTTAAATATTTCATCTAAGTGAGAGGCAATTGATGGACCAATACTAGGTACATCGTCAAGTTTTCCATCATCCCAAAGATCTTTAAGCTCAGAAGTTGAATGTTCTATAGAATCGGCAGCTCTGTTATATGCAATTATCTGAAATTTGTATTTGTTTTGATCTTGGTATTGATATGATGAAGCTACATTTCGAAGTAACTCTGAAATCTCTAAATTAGTCATCTTTTACTTCTTTTGTTTTTTTCCACACTTTTCCTTTCTTTCTAATATTTTCTGCAATTTTTTCGAGAATAGTAGGATCTACTACATCATTAAGACTTTTTTTTACTTTTTTCTTTGAGGCTTCATCAAGAATTTTTTTTACCTCTGTATCTGATAATTCATTTTGACCTTCACTCATGAAAATATTATAACAGAAAAAAACTAACACTTTGACGGGTAAAATCTAGCATATTATAGATACTACAGATTTCTACTTTAAAAAGGTATAGACTTGGGAATGGCCAGCATAAGAGAATTTGAGGAACTTGATGACGACAAAATTCATGAATTCGCTATTTATGGCGGAAAACTATTGATTAAAAAGGACTTAAGGAAGCATTTTGAATTGCCGGCTGGTAAGTTAATAAAACACGGCTATTTAATAATTGACAAAAGTAGAATCGTCAGCGAAGGTAGTAATTTTCCAGAAGAAGAACTAAAAAAATTCCATGGTGAAATTGTTATTATTTAGAGTTAACTTATGAAAACCCGCGACCTTACAGTCAGGGTTTTTGTAGTGATTAAAGCTTTAGGCAGGCTTAATCCTTCAAATATATAGTCATCGCAAATCTAAATGACTATATATCTCGCACAAAAATGCGACATTTTGTTTTGCGCTCGCTATAGAACACTTGGACAAAGAATTAAAGGGGTTATATGAGAAGCTATCTAATTTCAAATTATTACCTGAAAATTTTGGTGTTGAAGTTAACCCAGTATTTTTACTCTATGTCGCTCCAAAGTAGGTAGTGTTCATTTAAACGGTTGATGAAAACGGTGGTTTTGGGCTTTGTTTTG
>ERZ1292625.2010-Hain-H41-01um-R1-2010-length-20493-cov-9_pt1 | contig 20493 bp, 20 predicted proteins | sample MGYA00564400_ERZ1292625 | MGnify/ENA primary metagenome ERZ1292625 (study PRJEB36523, sample SAMEA6512639) | groundwater metagenome | collected 2019-01-08 | study: AquaDiva: Metagenomics assemblies of 32 groundwater samples
CCCCCCCCCCCCCCCCCCCCCCCCCCCCCCCCCCCCCCCCCCCCCCCCCCCGAATTAAGCCCAGGCCTGTCTTTTACTTATTTCATTATTAAATTGAATAGGCTCGACTTAGTAACGAAATTCTTATTTTGAGATTTTTTGGATTTTTTTTACCACAAATGTCTTATGCTCTAAATACGTGCATTAAATGTGTGTAAGAACGCATATGATTGAAAACTATGTGCGACTAATTGAAAAATCTCCTGAGGAAGATCTCTACGCTTTCAATTTAGATTTTTTTCGAATGTTAAAAAATTAAAATTTGGCTTTTCATTTGCATTCTTTAGTCATGACTCACAGAACTCTTATTCATGACAGGCGTGGAATTTGGGCTGTCTAAAGATTGGACATATGTTAACTATCTTGCGCAAAAATACCAGCGGCACTTTGCCATACCTTTCTGCGATCATTTTTTTGACGATCACAATGATTTTCTCTGCGGCACACGCAAATCACAGCGAACAACTTGAAAAAACTTATCCTCGTGGAGATGCTTATTTCCTAATTGGAAATTTAGAAAACGATTTGGCGGCGAAAGAGTTTGCGAATTTCGTATCGATTGCAAGATGGCTCGGTAAGGCGGGATTTAAACCTATTCTGACCCCTGGGGCTACGGTTTCGGATCTCCGCGAAGCCGTTCAAAACCCTCGTACATCAGTGATCATCTGGTCAAGTCACGGCAGTCCCAGCGGAGAGATTATGGACGTAAATAAAGTTCCTCTTCCAAAAGATATTTTCGCGAACGAAGCAGGTCCTCGTCTTTCAAATGTGATTGTGTCTGCATGTTACGGAGAGTGTATCGTCAAGAGCTTTCAGCGACCGGCTCAGATGCAGTGGGTATATTGGAACGGCAAGACCAGCTCGGATGCGCTGCACGCATACCTTGTGAGCGCAGAGTTCGAGAAGCGCTTGTTTAATTTCATGAGGGAAAATCCAATGTCGGTTGGATTGCCAGGGGGAGCGCTCCCGGATGGACCGCATAAAGTTCAAGAGGTTCGTTGCTCAATGGTTTTTCGATAAATTTATATATAGAAAAACTTACTGAATTCGTAAACTCGTAGGTGCTTTGGGTGGACTGGGTGGAAGCCCTCCGCTTAAAAATTGAAGTGCTCCTCGAGACCAGGCTCCAACACCGCGCAGATTTCCAAACATGTCGCGATCATAGGGAGTGCCCAGAGTAAATCCTGTCGGCAGTGCAGATGCAATCATTGAACTCAGTCTGAAGTTGCCATTGATATAATCAACAAAGGGATTGCCAGTGGCGACGTAGCTGTTGCTCTCGCCAGCGGGCGTATTCGTGGTATTGAAATAGGCGTTGTGGTGGCTTGTGACCATTACGCCAGATCCACGTGCCGCACTCGTGTTGTAGTATAAATTATTAGCGGATTCTCCGGTCATTATACAATCTGAGGAACTTCCACCGAGCGGGGGTCCGCCACTCAAGTTGGCGAACACATTATTATAAATATAGGCTTCGAGGTTATCATGGATGCACGCAATAGTTCCATCGCCCGCAGTTTGATTCTTGAATACATTGCCATAAATATAATATGGTCCCGCAGGCGCATTGAGGACAGTTATGGTTGCTGTACCAGATGAGCGTCCTTCAAAGACATTGTAGCGAACCACAAGCCGAATAAGATTTCCGTAGTTATTATTGATATCCTCACCATGATTGGCTGCGGAACTAAAACCATTTAAAATAATATTGTATTCGACGAGCCAATCATTCATCGCCAGCCCCGCCGAGGTTGCCCACATTGCATTTCCCCAACCGTTTAACAGGCAGTGGCTGAGTGTTACATTGTGAACTGACTTTGTGCTATTTGAAGTCGATAAAAAAAATTTCTCGACATCTCCTGCTGGAGCAACTGCCGAGATGTGCGAGATCATTATGTTGGTGATTGCGCTGCTGAGGTTAAAGACTTGCACAGCAAAATTGACCGGATTGATCTTAAAACCGTAGTCTGTCGTTACGCGAGAACCTACGGGCCCAACCGCGCCGTCAAATATCCAGTAGGATGTATTGAAAGCCAACCCCGATGTAAATATCGCCTGGGCTCCGCCATCGGCAGACGACACAGACATAGCACTCATCCAGCCTGTGTCAGTACCGTGCTCGGCAATAGTTGCGCCTTTGATCGTAATAAGAGCCGTGCCTGAGGCTGCAGTGTTAAAAGTTCGCCCCGCATATGTCCCGCTTGCAATATAGTAAGTATCGCCTCGAACCAAGGTCGCAGGAAGAGAAGTGTAGGCATTATTCCAGTCTGTTCCGTTATTGGCGCCAGCGGCGGCACTGCGAACATAGCGATTGATAGCCTCGGCTGGAGTTGTGCTGAAGAAAAACACGGTTAATGCGATGATCCCCAAGAGTCTCATTTTTAACCTCTGCGAAGTTACGTGAACTCATAGTATATCTTAACCTTTTAGGGGGCGGAACTTTTGAGTTTATTTCATGAATTTATCCCAAAATGAGACAGCAGTTTTCTTTTAATAAGACAGAATCCAGTACGGTATTCTGTAAACAGTTCACTGAAAATTATTTATTCTTAAAATCCGTAATCGCGGCCGCAACCTTATCAGCATCTTTCACGGGATCGACTTGGCGATCAATAGAACGAATATTTAAAGTTGGATCAATGATAAACGTCCATCTTTGCGAAAGATTTTTATCTGTCATCTTAGTTCCATAAAGATTTGCCACTTTGCCGTCGGCATCAGCAATCAAGGTAAAATTCAAATGATATTTTTTATGAAATTTTGCTTGGTCTTCAACTGTATCGATACTCACGCCAAAAACATCAGCGCCTTGATCACGAATTATTTTAATACTATCGCGAAAGGCACAAGCTTGTTTGGTGCAACCCGGAGTATCTGCTTTAGGATAAAAGTAAAGAACGGTCCAATGACCTTTTCGTGAATTTAAGTCAAAATCAATTCCGTCATGAGTTTTAGATTTGAATGTGGGAGCAGGTGAGTTGATCATAATTTCCTTAGTGTGGGCCAAGTGGAAAAACAATAATGTTGATACGAAAAAAAATATTTTCATTGTGGAACAATAACGAGCAGAAGAGCCTCTGGCAAGTTAAAAGCCGTAGGCTTCTTGGCTTCAAATATCCCACTTACTGCCTTCGGTCATAGTTTATAGCCATTGATTTTTTTACAAACTCTTCCTAATATTTTTTTAAATATAGTCACAAGGAGTCTTCATGAATCATTTTTTAAGAATCTTCATTGCCCTCATAACTCTGACATTCACAGTTTCATCTTACAGCTCGGAACTTTCTGCAGATGGACTTAACCAAGTGCCTCAAAGATTACTTTCCGTTGGAAATGAAAAGTCAAATGCACGCGATCAAATTGCGGTGATACTTGAAGCTGAAAGACGTGTTTCAGGAATTCAAGATTCTATGGCCATCAAGAGAACCGGGTTAGCTTATGTGCAAGATCTTTATGATTTTGAATTTCTAACTACATTCACGGTCACTAATCCCTCAGCAGCTTATCAAACTGCCGTTGGTGAGTTTATTGCTGAATTTGTAGCGCAATTCACGAACCACCATTCCGACATTGAAACCTTGAGAATATTAGAGATGCGCACGACAACAGTTCCCCAGGCAATTAAGGTAAAGAGCGCGGGGCTTTTAAGAGTTAGAAATATTTTCGAGTACTTGCTTATTTTGCCTTTGTCCGTCACTTCGCCATCTGCGAATTACATTAATGGAGTTTCATCTTTTGTGGCACAGACTGTACCCCAATTTTTAAATACTTATAGCCCCATTGATTTGATTTTGAGTGCGGAAAACTACACAGCTACCGTGACTGATGCAATGGCTGTTAAAAGCGCCGGCCTTGTAGCCGTTCATTCCAAAGAGGATTTATTAAAGTTAGCAACTTTCACGGTATCAAATCCATCAGATCTCTATCGTCGAGCTGTTGATGCTTTCATTCGTGATAACATTGGTCGATATCCTTAAGATTTCGTAGCCCGGCAAACGGCAATTTATTAAGCAAGCATTCTTAAAAAGGCTTTTACCTTAGGCTGTAAATCATTGGCGGATAACCACACCGCCTTGATTTCATAATGTGGCTCTTCGAAGCCAAGCTTAAGAGCATGCAATTGTCCGCGTTGCAGTTCCTGACTAACGGTGTACTCTGGCACCACACCAACATAGCCTGCATCACGTACAAATTGTCGAATTAGACTCCAACTCTGAATCTCGAATGCAATTTCTGGCGAACGCTTGTGAAGACGGCGCAGACCTTCGCAAATTCGTTGTACTTCATAACGTTGTTTGCCCGAAACAAGTAATTGTTTATCGATAGGTTTAGCTGCGCGATCCTTACTGATGACGACATATTTTCCACTCGATAGAGTTAAGGATTGAAGTCCTCCCAAATCAGAATCATCAATTATAAAACCCAGATCGGCTCTGCCTTTGCCAACTAAGGCTTTTACATAGTCTGCTGTTCCCAACATAATTTTAAGTTTGACCCTTGGGTAATTTTTTCTAAACTTGATAAGATTTTTCCATATAGCTTCACGAATAAGTGACTGAGGAGCAACAATTGTGAGCTCTCCCGAGAGCTCATCTCGTGAATTTTTTATCTCATTTTTCATCACTTCCAGATTTTGTAACCACAAAGTGCCTTTATCGAAGAGCTGTTTTCCATCCTCGGTGAGAATAAATTTTCGGCGTTCATGGGTAATCAAAGTGATGCCCATCTCTTGCTCAAGAGCACGGATAGACTGGCTAACTGCAGAGTGGGTGATGCGATTTTGTTCGGCGGAAGCGGCGACTCCTCCAAAGCGAACGGCATCTAAAAAATACTTTAAATGGAAGACATTCATGTAAGTATATCTTACATAAAAAAAGAAATTATTTAAATTTCTTTTTACAAGCAACAGGACTATTCACTAGTTCGGATTCAATATTTTCAAACAGTGCGTGACCTCATACGCCCTAACAAACAGGAGTAGAAAATGAAAAAACTGATAATGATAGTAAGCCTATTTTTAGCCGCAACTGCACAGACCTCGACCCTAGAAATTAAAAGTATGAGCCAAGTCCTTCCCCTGATCACGGCCAACACTTTGGTTATTTTTGATCTGGATAATACGATCATGGAGCCAACACAAACTTTGGGAAGTGATCAATGGGGGATGAATGAAATTCAGCGCTTCTTGAAAGCAGGACTTCGCGAGCGTGAAGCTAAGGATCAAGGTGTCGGAAGGTTTGCTCAAGTGCAAATGCGAACCGCGGTTCAAGCTGTAGAAGCGATGACACCAAGGCTGATCCATTATTTGCAGAAAAATAAAATTCAAGTCATGGGTCTTACAGCGCGTCCATTAAGTTTAACTTTGCGAAGCGCTCAACAGCTGCAATCATTGGGTGTGGATTTGGCAACCACGGCTCCGATTTTTAATGATGCCTTGGTCAGTGCTGACCCAAGTACTTATTTTCGAGGAATATTATTAGTGGGACCTCATAACAATAAAGGCACTGTCCTTATGAACTTCTTGCGCATGTCTAAAGTTAAAGCCGATCGAATCGTTTTTATCGATGATAAGCTTTCCAATGTGCAAAATGTGGAAACAGCTTTGAATGCACAAAGTCTTCCTCATGTAGGACTTCGTTATGGCGCCGCCGATGCCAAGGTAGCATCGTTTAATGCGGCGATTGGCGATATCGAATGGAAAATCTTGACGAAGACTGGTCAAGTTATTCGTGATCAACAAGCTCAAGAAATTTTGCGTCAGCATTGATTAGGACTGAGCTTAGCTTCGCTGCGTCCTGACAATGCTTTAGGCCTAGAGTAAGTCCCTGAATACAGAAGGTCGTAATGAGCTTTCTTAACGCACTAACTTAAAGGAGTGTTTATGAAGTCTTTCCATCTTTTCTTAGTTTCAGGTCTTACACTGGTCGCAGCAAGTGCTTTGGCCTGTCCTTCAGAGCCCCATTTGGTTTGTAATAATATGGCTGGTGATGGTGGTTATGCCGTTACATTTTCTCCGGACGGGTTGGCTGCAAAGGTTAGCGCAAATAGCATCGCCGGTGCTCGAACAGTGGCCAATGTCACTTGTCCTAAAACTGAGCCCGCTCCTTGTTGTGATCGTCTGACGACAACGGTTTGTGTTGATGATTCGGTTCGTTCTGGCAATAACCTTGGTTACACAGCGACATTGGAAACGGGTGGTATCGCCGGAATTTCTCAAGTCACTCTTAAGCATGGTGAAACCGAAGTCGCTGTTATTAAATGCAAGCTATCAGAAAAGAAAAATAAGTAATTCTAATTTCGATTTTGAATTTAAAAAGGGAGCCGCTAAACAGCGCTCCCTTTTTTGAATCTCTTCAAAAAAAATTATTGGAATAACAGATAAATTTCCGACAATTCACGAGAGCCGGAACAATCTAGAGCTCTCAGATCAAGCATGTAACTTAAATTTGTATCAGCTTCACGTACGATCTCGATCGGCGCGACAGTTGCCGTGCCTGATGGTCCGAAGGATTTTAAGGGCACAGCTTGATTGTTTAAAAGAATATGTGTTTGAGCTGTAGTCACAGTTGAATCAAGAGTCCCTTGAGCCGAATAATGTGAGGTCAAAGGCTGGATGGCTTCAGGATACAATCCTACCAACACATAATTATCCACTTTGATTGGGGAAGTTGCGTTTGCGCCCCCAGAAAGTTTGGCCACACGTTTGCCTTCAAGAGTGAAATTCAATAAATCTTTACCAAGAACATAGGGATTTCGTAAAAACATTCCGGGCTGGCCATGATCCCGAGAAATCACCTCGCTGTCGATTTCCTGAGTCAGATTTGAAGGGCCATTTGGAATCGAATTAAAAAGTTTCATCGAATAACAAATTCCTGCGGCGGTTCGTGCGGGTATCGTAAACTTTTTGCTATACGGAAGGTTTACGATGCTCAAACATTTGAAATCGACGCATTTGTTACCATCTTTAACACGATTGCCGCAGCCGACTTCAGCGATCACTGTTTTTGAAATATCCATGTTGTTTTTATCTTTACCTGCGACGATACAAGAAATGTCTTCATTCACTACGAAATTTACCGCCGCAGAATTCCCAGTGACAGCGCCGGCGATGATTGCAGTGTTACCCGAAATTGTTTTACAATTGTAAGCCGCGCCAGTGACCTGATTCAGCGTGATATTCAATGTGCCAGTTGTGCCTTCTTTCACGGGATTCACGGCCATAGTGGCAATGATCGATGAGTCCGCAGTGGTGTCGATTTTCCATGTGATCGGTGCGGTCACAGTCGAATTACCCGCGTTGTCTATCGCTTTCGCTACAAAAGTGTAATTGCCATCAGGCAAATTATCATAGGTCGCTGTTTTTGTTGAGCAGTTTGAAGTCACGCCATTGAGCGTACACTCGATGGATTTGATTCCATTCAGATCAGAGGCTTCAAGGACGACCACTGCTACTTTATTTTTCGTTATGCCTGTAGGGCTTGAAGTGATTTTCAAAATTGGCGGTAAAGTATCAACTATGAAATTATAATTTTGCACAGATGAATCTACACCTACGTCGTTGGTGCCGATCACTCCGAAGCTATGATTTTTATCTATAAGGTTGAGGTAAGGCATTGGCGAATTGCAGGCAGCCATAGCTGCTCCGTCGAGGCTACATTTGAATTTAGTGATAGCTTTGCTACCGCTTATTCCGACGAACTCAAAGGCAACATTTTTTATATTACCGATAGCAAGAGGCGTTTTTGTGATGGTCACAGAAGGAACACTCGAGTCAATGATGACCGCTTGTGACTTGCTGCTGGCATTTCCGGCCATATCAGTGGCGAGAACTTCAAACATATACGAGCCAGAGGCCAAAGATTTGTAATCAGACTTTAATGATGAGCAGTCTTTGTAAGCGGTTTCCAAAGGCGATAAGCGACATTGTACGGATTTGAGCCCATTGGATTCAATAATCGAAATTTGATATTTAATATCGGGAGTTGCAACCATGCCCGATGGTCCGTTGATGCTAATCACTGGAGCTGTGCGATCCACTATAAAGTTTAGGCTTGTGGGCGCTGACTCATTGCCAGCTTTATCAACCGCACGAATTGCAAGGCCATGAGAGCCTTCAGTCAAAGAAGCGAATTCATAAATAGTATCACAATTCGCTTCAGCGATACCTGCTGGTTTGCAATAAACAGCGGCGATTCCGCTGCCACTATCCTGAGCCACGAATTGGAATTGCACTTTCATCAGAGAGGTCACGGCATCTGCTTTTTTCGTCACGCTCAAAGTGGGTGCGATATTATCGTGTACAATTGAAGCTTCCACACAGTTTGTGGTGGGTGCGCCAGTTTTTTGAAAGCGCGCATAAACGGTGGTATTGGCATTTTCACTATCCAAAACCCAAGATTTATTTTCAGAGTAAGTCTCAAGTGAAGCCTTACTGCAATCCGCATCGTTTGAGATCTGCATTTGCTCGGCTCCGACAGCTGATATTTGCAAGCTTACGTTTTTTGATTTGGTAAAAGGATCACCGTTATTAATTTTAATTACGGGGCTGACGATTAAAGATACTGGATCGGGCTGAGGCTGAGCCAGGCTGGCATTCTGGGGAGGGCCTTTGATCATGCTTAAATCGCCGGGTTGTCCGCAGTTTTGAAAAAACAGCAGAAAGCCCGTAATAATAGCTGTGCATGCAAGTCGACGTGACAAATAGGTTTTTCGCATAAATTCCCCCACAACGAATAGTTTAGGGTCAAATAGTGTATTTGAAAAGCGGACTTGTGTAGTCCCCTTATAATCCAGATCAGGGTCCCATTATGAGAATAGGGATTGGAAAAAGTTTTACTCATATTTTACTGTACCAAAGTGCCAGGGGCCCCAAATGACATTTAATAAAAATCAAAAAGAAGCGCCTAAATAAAAGCGTAATAAATTGAGATGGGCCTTTTTGACTAAGGAATCAATATCATCTTTTAAACGGGCTTGATCATAATCGGGCGTCGAAGAAACCACTTCCTCATTTGACGTTGAGCTGGTCAAGGGCAAAGAAATTCCAACCCAGTCACATCCTAAGGTAAAGTGTTCCCATTGCCATTGGTTGCCTATTTGAAAATTCCCAGCAATTGAGTTCCCGTCAAAATGTCGAGTGTCCGAAGGGCCGGTTGTATATATATATTTATAATCATATTTAATTGTTCGAAAATCGACTCCAGCGCGGTAATAAAATGAGTTCCCGTTAAATTGTTTGTAATGAGCACCAAATGAGGTCGACTTAACATCAAAGCTGGATCCGGTTTTGGCTGAAGAAATCGCGTTGTCTGGTGAACTTAAAGTTCCGCCGGTTGCTTCAAGTAAAATCACGGTGCTTCGATCTAAATATTTTCCCGCTTGCAAAGCGAGGGTCGAGGTAAGACTTGGGCCAAATCCGGTTAAATTAACCGTGGCCACATAATTTTTATCAAGACGGTGATGCTCGCTTGTGTCTTGCACGATGATCGCTTCCGCAGGCACGATCTTGTAATTCTTTTCAGTCGGCTGTGCCAATGCAAGTGTTGTGTTTAGTGTTGCAAAGACGAAAATAAATAATTTAAACAAGCGACACTCCGTTTTTGATGTTGTTTTTTAATCTTTTTTGCGAGCTGCTTTTTCTTTTTTTCCAGCTTCAGCAAGTTTGGTTGCCGATGGATTAAGAGGCTTGTCAATTTCTTTTAGAATTTCACTTATTCTCTGTAAATTAGAAGTCCAATCAGAAAAAATAATCTGATTTGTATTCATGCTCACTGATAACTCGCCATCTTTGGACGTAAGAATTCTTAAATCAGAACTTAGGGTTGTTGCTGGAACATTTTTAGCAGTGTAAATCCAAGTGTGCATTCGTTCTGGTTTGAGTGTGGGTTTTTCCGTGCTGACTTCAATCAAATCTCGCTGAATATTTCTGGCCGATTTGACCACCATCGTATCACCCTGTTTGCTAATCGCAAATCCATTCAATGCTAAGGCTGAAGAGAGTTGATTGAAAGCTTCTTCGATCGATACGGATTCCTGAAGGAAGATGGAAACTTTGCCTCGAACGGATGGATCAACAACAAATTTTTGTCCCGATGCCTTAGAGTACAATTCAATAATTTTTGTAATTTCCTCATTGTTAAAATACATTTTCATGTTATCTGCGGCTTTAACGACGGAGAAAGAAAAAACGACCAGCAAGACGAATAATGATCTCATTGAAAACTCCTGTGTAGTTTAACTTTAATTAGTGAAGAATATCATCGCATCTAATTTTAACAAGCATATTTTACTTCTTATTACTAAAACAAAGGGATAAGTAATCTTAGCCAAAATTTCATTTGGTGTGAGTTTGTTCGTCCTTAACTTCAGCATTTGCCAAAGAGTAAATTGAAAAAACAAGACTTGTAATTAAAAATAAAGATTTCATTTATATTCCTTTTTAAAATTTCCCAAAAATCAATGTGATGGAGTTGCTTTCTCAATCGCTGCTAATGAGGCAGCAAGTTCCACAGCATGTTTTTTATTTTCGAAACGGGAAAGAATCATATATCCGCAAGGAACTACGAACAGTGTCAGGAAGGTTGATGCGGCCACTCCAAATATGATGGTAATGGCCATAGGCCTAACAATTTCTGAACCTTCGCCAGAGGCAAAAGCCTGAGGTAAAGCTCCTGCAATCGTGGCAATGGATGTCATCAAAATGGGACGCAAGCGAATGGGGCAGGCCTCAATCAGTGCATCAAAAATGCTCAGTCCCTCTGCTCTTTTGTGATTAGTGAATTCCACCAAGAGGATGGAATTTTTTTTCACGATTCCCATTAACAATAAAATTCCGATCGTGCTGTAAATATTTAATGAAGTGTTTGTTATCCACATACCCAGTAGTGCGCCCGTTATACTGAAAGGCAATGCCAGCAGAATGACAATGGGATAAATAAAACTATTGAATTGGGTTCCTAAAACCATGTAGGCAACAAAAATTCCAAGGATCAAAGCAATCATTAAGCTTTTGTTGGATTCAGCAAGGGTTTGGGAATTTCCGGACAAGGTAATGTGATACCCTGGCGGTAAAAATTGTTTCGTCGCTTTTTGCACATATTCAATAACTTCACCCTGCGATTTACCCTGTGCGGGATTGCCAAAAACTCCGATTCCGCGCTCTCGGTTGTAACGAGTAATAGTCAAAAGTGTATTTCCGGGTTTGATGTCGACAAGTTCGCTCAGAGGAACAGACCAGCCTGTTACGTTGCGAACATGGATTTTATTGATACTCGCTTCATCTTGATTTTGATCAGCCACTAATTTAATTTGGATGTCAGAGCGATGTCCAAAGGCATCAGTGTATTTATTGGGTAATAGCTTTGTGCCGCCGACCATAGCGGCTACGGCTTGGGAAATGGTAGAGACCAGAACTCCACGTTTAGAAGCTTTTTCGCGATCAGGAAAAATTTCAATCTGAGGCATATTGGGATTGTAATCGGAATCCACCTCCGCCATGTAGCCAGACTCTTTCAAGTGTTTGCGAATATCCAAAGAAACTTGAGCTAATTTTTCCCAGTCGGGTCCTTGCACCTGAAATTCAATGGGATAACCACGTTGGCCGCTGAATCCCGCTTGAGACAAATCCAGGATGGCGACCCGTTGGACGCCTTTGATTTTCTCGAGCGTTTTGCGAAGGTAAGCCATCATTTCTAATTGAGTGGGCTCTTTTTTAAATGGTTCAGTCACAGGTCGGTGACCAATGTTTTTCATGGTAATGAAGGAAATTCCCTGATTAACAAGGCCTCCGCCAAAGCCACCGACGGCAATATAAAATTTTTCGATTTCCGGCCGAGACGCATAAACTTTTTCAGCCTCTTTAAAAACATCATCGGTAAATGAAAGTGAAGAGCCCATGGGCGTATAAAGCGTAACAAGAAAGCGACTTTGATCTTGCGAGGGAACTAATTCCTTTTTTAAAAACTTAACAATAAAAAGTGATAAGAAAAAGATTACAAGTGAAACGCTCAGGATGCTCTTACGATGTTGCAGGCACCACTTTAAACTATGGCGGTATTGGACAGCTAAATAATCCATGAAATGGCTGACGGTCTGGGTAACGCGATTGTCAGCGCGTAGTTTTAAATATTGCGAACAGCGCATCGGTGCTAAAGTTAGTGCTTCCAACAAAGAAATTAACACGGCCACCGAGATGGTAACGCCAAATTGGAAAAAGAATTTTCCAACTATTCCTTGCATGAAAACGACCGGAATAAAAATGGCTAGGATGGCCAGCGTAGCCGCGGTGGCAGCTCCAGTAATTTCGCGGGCACCGACAAGAGCCGCATGCATCCGCTGTTTTCCCATTTCAGCATGCCGAGTGATATTTTCCAGCACCATGATCGCATCATCGACCACGATTCCAATTGAAAGTGATAATCCTAATAGAGTGAAGCTGTTCACCGTGAAATTCAGAGCCCGCAGAACAATAAATGAGCCAATCAAAGAAACAGGAATCGCGATAATGACATTAAGAGCCGAGCTAAGAGTTCCCAAGAAAAGGTAACAAACTACTGCCGTCAAAAGGATCGACATCGCCAAGTTCATCACAAGTTCATTCACTGATTGTTTAATGAAAGTTGTGGTGTCCGTAACGATCCCCATGTTAATTCCCTGGGGCAAAGTCTTATTAAGAGCTTCGATTTTTTTTTTGACTGCATCACCAATCGCTACCGCGTTTGTGCCACGTTGTTTGATAATACCCAGACCAATTGTGGGTTGAATTTGACTGTAGCGCGAGATTCGACGAATCTCGTCTGTTCCTTCGACACATTTCGCGACATCGCCCAGACGGATTGGACGGTAAGATGGAAGCCCTTTGCGAGACGGGATCACGAGATCTTCGCACTCTTTGCTATTTGAAAACTCAGAATGAACTCGAACGTAAGATTCCTTTGCTCCCGTGCTTTGATATCCCGTCGGAGAAAGTTGATGTTCGCCATTGATTGCATCGACGATGTCTTGATAGGTAATATCTTTGGCTCGCATTTTATCGTTGTACATCCAGATGCGCATTTGTGGTTCAACATAGCCACCCATGGTGACGTCGCCCACACCCAGGATTGTCGTTAATGTGTCTTTAAGATGGTTTCGAACAAAAAGGGCAAGATCACGGATATTGGTTTCTTTCGAATAAGCGGCGGCCCAAAGAATGGGTTGATCGCTGGGATTGGATTTTGTGATCACTGGGGGATCAATTGTTTGTGGCAAGTTTCTTTGGGCTTGTGAAACTTTTGTTTGCACCTGCTGTAAGGCCACATTGATATCTTGATCCAGGTTAAATTGAATGGTGATCGAGGTCATGCTTTGCTGAGAATTACTTTGCACCAATTGAATGCCATCAACACTCATCACAGCGCTTTCAATAATGTCAGCAACAGCGGATTCCATCACATCCGGCGAAGCGCCTGCCCAAGCTACCGAAATAGTCACGAATGGAAAGTCGACGTCGGGAAGCTGGCTGATCCCCATCTTTGAATAAGAAAGGCCACCAAAAACCAAGAGGGCAAGCATTAACATCCACGCAAATACGGGTCGTTTTATGGAAATGTCCGATAACACCATAGACGCTCAATCTATTCCCATGTTTCCCAGTTGAAAAGCAAATTTTGTCCGTTGACTGGTTCATTTTGTTGAATAAGGATTAGTTTATGTTGAAAATTTATTTACCTTTGCTAAGTCTGATTCTTTGTTGTTCCTGTGCTCAACTGCATCATGTTCAAATTGGTGAAATCACAAGTCATCCTGATTTTGTGCAGAAACCCTTTGACATCAAAATAAGTGAAAGCGGAATTAATATTGGCGAGGCTAAAGATATTGCAAAAATATTTATGAACAAAAAAGGGCAAGAAGATGCGGATAAGGTTACCGGAATTCTTGGATTGTTTCAGATGGGTCCAAGAACGGGAAACCCGGTTTACGTTAAAGATTACGCTAAAAACTTAATTCAAATTCTGTATGAAAAGTGTCCTTCTGGTAAAATAACCGGATTGATGTCGATCAGAGAATCAAGAAAGTATCCTGTTGTATCTGGCGAAATTGTAAAAGTAACGGGCTATTGTTTAATTCGAAAAGGTGGATAACGTGAGATTGCAAGTAGTAATGTTCTTATCATCATTAATTTTATTTTCTGGCTGTGCATCTGTGAATAGCGTTTCGTTAACGCCAATACCGGCTGAACGAAAATCTCAAGTTAAAGTAGAGAAAAGCAAAGTTATTATTTTGGGATTTAATTTTGACAATGATTTTATCGACGAGGCTGTCGAGGATTTAAAGCATCAATGCCCAAATGGCAGAGTCTCGGGATTGTTAACCAAAGACGAAACAATTAATTACTTTTTATTTTTCGTTTGGAAAAAACAAATCACTGCAACGGGATATTGTGTTGCTAATGCAACAGCGGGATCAGGACGATGAGTTTTGTAAGATTGTTTCTAGCATGTTCTTTGCTTGCAGTGCTTTCTTCCTGCACTCATAGCTTGCACTTGTCCCATGTTAGTGATTTTTCGCCGACATTTAAAGAATACAGTAAGGGCGAGTTAGTTAAGGCGAAAGCCGAGCAATTCACAGTGATGGGATTTACCGATAATACCGATTATGTGGACCTAGCTTATCGTCAACTTCAAGGCACTTGCCCAAATGGCACAATTCAAGGAATTACAACTCAGTATTCCACAAGCCATGGGTTTTTCTCGTGGACTAATCACATCCAGATGCAAGGCCTCTGCATTAAATAGAAGCGCTCTAATAAATAGTGATCCTTCGTTGCCTTCGTCGGATTCTCCCTGCGACGTACAGGAAGTACGCCTCAGTCGAATTCCTCCTCGTCGCCTCGGCTGACTATTTATTAGAGCGCTTCTGGGAAGAAGATTTCTAGGAGAAGACAAGACTTGTGTTTGATTTTGAAACACTGACTCAGTCCTGGATAATTTCAATTTGAAATGGGGATTGATTCTTAAAACTATTTGGATCCTCATAATAATATTCTCTTTCTGAGATCTAAATTCGCGATAAATTTAAAGCTCCAGGAGTATGTATGAGGAACGTGATATCAGCTCGAATTCTGTTAGGGATATTTTTTATTGGTAACATTGCAAGTGGCGCCTATATTGTCGCGCTGAAATTGGATAAATCCAAAGCGAAGACAGATCGTCTTGCTGCGAAGAACCAGTTGAAACAAGATCTTAACGCGGAACTAGAAAATTATCGCAAGCAGGTTGTTCGGCAGGCTTTAGCTATGAAAAGCGAAGATATTGAAACGTGTTTTCAGGACTATCTTAGGGATCAGCCCGAAAAAACTCAGGGGGCTGTTAAAGTCAGTTGGACAATCGACAAACGTGGAGCTGTTTCTGATGTGAAGTTACTTTCTTCGGATTTAGAAAATGAATTTTTAGAAAAATGCATCTCCGATCATGTCAGCTCAACTCAATTTACTTCACCGAGTTTTGCTGACGAAGTGCAAGTGGCTCATAAATTCAATTTCCGAAGTCGTTCGCCTGCGAGTATTAGCTTTTAAAAAAATAAAAATAAAAAAAACCAAGCTTTTTGAGCTTGGTTTTTTTAAAATCTTTAATTACTTCACGCGTGAGCGCAAAAAAGAAATGACTTAGTAACGGTTTCTTCCGCCACCGCCGCCGCCGCCACCAAATCCGCCACCGCCGCGATTTTCGCGAGGAGCCATTGGTTTAGCTTCGTTTACAGTCATTGCTCGGCCGCCGAAATCAGCACCGTTGAATTTAGAAATAGCAGCTTGAGCTTCAGCATCTGCTGACATTTCAACAAATCCGAAACCTTTGCTTCGTCCAGAATCACGGTCTGTGATGATTTTCACAGAATCAACAGTTCCACATTCTGAGAATGTATCTGTTAAAGTTTGTTCAGTAGCAGTGAATGGCAAATTGCCAACGTATAGTTTCTTACCCATTATAACCTCCAAAGGCTTGGGAGTCGCTTCAGAGATTAAAGGCCCTATGCCAGAAAGACTCGAAACAGACAGTTTACACTAACAAAAAATTGATAACATAATTCCTTGGTCATTGTATAGCGCTTTTCTGAATTTTGTAAGTCCTACTTAGCCGACTGCAGCTGGGTCCGGATTTCCATCCAAATTGCGTAATAATGCCAGGCAGGGGGGGAGTTCGGTTCTTCCCGATGATCAGGGCGCAGTTTAAGGTTGCCGGTTTTTAAAAGAATTTCACTAACCCTACTATTTTGACGGAGCTTAGCCCACTCGGCTTCGTAAATAAGTTTATAAAAATTGCCTTTGGCTTGCTCGCGGTAGAGGATCTTTTTTCCTTCAAAAGTAACCCAATCAATTCCTAACGTTTTCATATTGTCGCTGGCAATAGTGCCGGCCTTTTTTGCTTCAAAGGCGGTCATGGCAGCGACTTGATCTCGCGTGTAAGGCCACGTCACCTTTGGGTTTTTTAAACGAAGATCTTCAGGTCCTTCGGGATATTTCATCATTTGCCAAAAGCCTTCAAGGCTCGCGTAAGTCTTATTTTTATACTCAAATGGGGTTGCTGCAAAGTTCGACAAGATACCCAGCTCGTTGCGTTTTGATAAAATTACTTCGTCTGGGCCAGCTTCTTGGGGAAGGATTTCCCACAAGGGCGCGCCTTCTTTGGGAACTGGTGCCCACCAATGGTCTGGATAGTTATTTGCGATGCTTGTGATAGGACTTATTTGGCAAGCAATACATAACAAGCCGATAAAAAAATAATTAAAGTGTTTCATCCCTTAGGGTCTAAAGAAAATATATTGGCGGAAATCGCCTAATACAGCCGTTACTTTTTTCCACATTTCTTTTTCAACAGACTGAACGGGGGCATTATTAAAAATTTGATTGAGTGCTGCGGCTAATCGGATGCCCGCTTGATAAACTCGAAAGTCGACATATGGAAGTGTAACAGACAAATAAAGCGGCTGGTTAGTGGCATAAGTTTGATTGTAAGCAACCGTTCTTAAGAAAATGGATTCATTCAGCCAGCCTTCGGTATTCATTCTGTAATCCACAGATACTTTTGAAAATTTCGTAATTAAATATCTGGCGTACGCTACGCTTTGATTTTCCACTGGCTCAGTTGGAATAAGAATATCCTTGTGGCCGACAACAATCAGACCTGAATCCCAAATTGCGTGTAAATTTGTGGGAGTACCGAACCAATTCACGGGAATCTGATTCCCGCCCATATCTTCATTTCTACCAGAATGAAGAGGCTGATGAATGTCGCCCATGAAGTGAACCAAGAATTTCAAAGAATCAGCTCTTTCTTGAACTGGCGTTGTTGGACTACGAAGAACATCGAAAGCTGCTAAAATTGCGGTGACTGTTCCGCCCTTAAGTCTTTGTTCTTGAGGCATTATTTTGAGGTGATTGATATAGTTCATCCCCTCTTCCATTTTTTCAAAATGATACCAGTTGGCTTGTTGGTAGACCTTGCCCTCTCCGCGAACCATGTCGGCCCAGTTAGCAACACCGGCCAAAGTTTGTTGGCCACGAACCTGGTTACTAAGCAGTTGATTTACTGCCATTCGAGCTTGGGGCGTTAAGTTTGCTTCGGCGATCAATCCAACGGCGCGATGGCCAATCGGCCCTAAACCCAGGCTGGTTAATGGAAAGAAAATGAATATTAATATCAATTTTTTGTATGTCATATCGCAATTCAAATTCAGGAATCTGAACTTGGCAACTACGATATTACAAATTTTTTAATACTGCGGCGGGCAATTAGAAAAAAGTCTTATCAACCCGCGAAAACACCTAAACATGATTTGACATTAGAGCGAGATTTTACGCTCTCCATCAGATCACTGATGGGGGCCGCTTTACGACTTTCAGACTTATTAAGGGTGAATTTTCCATCTGTATTTTTGCGAGTTAAAAACTTTTCAATAGGCTCTTTGCCCAACCGGATATTCAGATTCTCTAAAAGCTCTTTGATTTTGCGGATGGATTCGACCACACGTGCGGAAGGGATCACTTTTTGTCTGGCAACCCAATTTGGTGCAACTAAAGCTCGGACTCCACCTTTTGCTTTGCCTTCAGCATCGATAACAGAATCAACACCGCCGGTACCTTCCCAAATTCGCGACCACCAAGTTAAATGAGAGCGTGGGATATCTTGAGCTTTTCCGGTAATGTTTATGTTCTTTAAGCTCTTAACATTCTTTTTTAACAACTCACCGGCTTCTTTGATGCCAGAAGCAGGATCCATTCCTTGCCGTTGAATATCGATAACACCAATATTTTTTACATTTAATTTTTTGAGTATTCGATTCATTTCGTATTTTGCAATTTCGCCATCGGTGAATATGGTTTTGATTGTTCCGCTTTCAAGCGCTGTTTTGATGGCAACTTCACGGTAAGCCTCAGTATTCAAACGTGTGGCTTCCCATTCTTCCGCTGTTGCTCCGTCCATGCCCACAGGCACAGTTTTCAGAATGAGATATTTTTCACCAATACCAATATCATTCATTAATCCATTCAAATACTGACCACGAGCTCCAGTTAGTGCGCGAGACGTATTCCAGTCATCGATCCCATGAGGATCAGCCAAGATCAGTGCCTGTGAGTCTTGGAAGCTCCCTCGGTGAATACCAAAGAAACCGGTTCCAGGATGTGTTTTTGTATTGTAAGCATCAATTCCATTAGTTTCGAAAGTAAGGTCTTTACCGTTTTTAATTACTTCCATTCCCGCTTTGGGTGCAAATATTTTTTTACGATCTAAATTTGTCATAATTAACTTCGCGATGTCTTTGCCCGGGCTGCAATCAAAAATACAGCGAGTGTTTTTTTGGCGAGGACGCACGGACCAAAGGTCGTTGGGATCTTTAGCGGTAGAGGGGATGGCGTTTTTTGCAGCATCAATTAAGTTCTTATTAAAACTAACTCGTTGACGTGAGCCAGCCACAATAGTTTGTGGATCAAGACGACTAGCATCGGCTCTGGAAACACGGCGATCATCTGGTGCTCCGAATTCAAAATATCCTGCACGAATATCCGCACGACCATAATCGTAATCTTTGCCCTCGTGCCAGTTATTTATTCTTGATTTTCCATTGGTATCTATATCCGGTTCAACGAACCAGCCCAATGCTTTAAGTGGATTGAGTCGAGCAAAAGATTTTTTTAAAGCTTCCGAGGCCGCCTTTGGTTCCATCTTACTCAGAGAGCTGGGGTGAGCCGACATGGTGAAAGCAATGTCATCTTTAACTATTGTTCCATCGGAAAGTTTAAGTCCTTTGATTGAGTTTGTTTTTACGCCGTTGATTTCCACGTTTTCCAAATTGTATCCACCCAATTGAGCAGCGTTAACAATTCCGCTGCCATTCAATCCGCCACCAGTAAAAACCATCAAATCAATGGCGCGTTGGCCGGCTTTTTTAAGTGTTTCAACCGCAAGTTTTTGATCAGCTTCCTTCGAGTAGTCTAGCTTTCGACCAACTAAAATCTGATAAACATCTTTGCCATCTTTAGTTATTGGAACTGGAAATTCGTTGTTCCCACCAGCATAGACTAGGGTCGTTTCTGGAACTTGAACATTTTTTAAACGTTCAGGATTCATAAATGTACTTACTTGTGCCCCGCGACCAATTAGAAATTCTGCCCAAGCATCACGAGCGGCTCCACCAAACATAATCATTAAGCGAAGACTCTCGGGATTATTTTTAATCATCCATTCCCAAAAAGCCTCACGCTTGATCAGGATTTCACTATCACGGCCGTTGGCCAATAACCAAAGTTCGCTATCGACAAATGCAGATTGTCCGATTTTCTTTTTGCCATCTTTGTCGGTTTCGACAAAGATATGATCAAAAGCTCCGTATTGACCTTTAATCGTTGAAAGAAAAGAATTTGTTGTAGCTACGCCTTGATCAACACCAAAAAAGTTTCCGATACTTTGAACGCGGGCACCAAATCCAGAAGTCCCAGGTTGTTTAGCTGCTTCTGCGATATGGGTAGCGTCTTGTCCTATAAATAGAATTTTTACGCCATTCTTATTAAAATAAGTGCGAGTCATCATCAGGCCAAATATGTAACGAAACTTTTGGTCTTCCATTAATTTATCAGACATTTCCATGTATTCAGGAAGTTCAGCATAAATATCGATCACTGCTCTACCTTCAGGAGTCTTAGGATCTGGTCCAGGATTGTATTCCCAAGTCTCTGAGCCTTGCTCGATGAGCTGAGCATGAAGTGTAGGAGCAAATACCAATTGAAATGCTAAAAATAAATTTAAAGTTTTTGATATGAGTTTCATGGCGATCCCTTTTTATAAATTAATGTAATGTGAGTTTTTAATGCATTATGAATGCCATTAAAAAAATCACTGATATGAATTTGAGGAAGATGACAGGTGTACATAGTTTTGACAGTGACAAATCTGAGCGGCTGAGTTCATAAATATTTAAGCT
>ERZ1292625.1410-Hain-H41-01um-R1-1410-length-28796-cov-10_pt1 | contig 20482 bp, 32 predicted proteins | sample MGYA00564400_ERZ1292625 | MGnify/ENA primary metagenome ERZ1292625 (study PRJEB36523, sample SAMEA6512639) | groundwater metagenome | collected 2019-01-08 | study: AquaDiva: Metagenomics assemblies of 32 groundwater samples
GCATCGCCGCGTTGCTTGGCGTCCGCGTCCGCGCGGCGATCCTGCGGGACGCCTGATCGGCCCTTGACGACGCGGCGGAGCGTGCGTACGCTCGTCCTCGTGAACGTCTCCTCCCAGCATTGACAGCCCGGACCCACGAGGGGTCTCGCGCTCGCCGACCGGCCGGACGTTCCCCCATGCGCGCGTAGCTCAGCAGTCCAGAGCACGGGGCGTAATGACCCCCGAGGCCGCAGGCGCACATCCTGCCGCGCGCACCACTTCATGCCGGGGCAGCTCGGAGAACGAGCGCCGCAGTCCGCTGCGGAGGCCGCAGGTTCAAGTCCCGCCCCCGGCACCACCTCCGACGTGCGCGCCATGACGCTCGCCGCCGAGTACCTCCTCGCGGGCGTCGTCGCGCTCGCGTGGCTCCACGCCCTCCTGAGGCGCCCATGGACACCGTGACCCGGCTCTACATCGTCGTCTCCTCCGCGCTCTCCGCCGGGCTCAAGGCCGCGCAGGCGTGCCACGCGACGGTCGCGTTCACCCAGTCCTGGCCCGAGCTCGCCCGCGCGTGGAGCGAGGGGTCCAACAACCTCGTCGTCCTCGAGGCCGCGGACCTCCCACCCCTCGCCGACCGCCTCGAAGCCGCCGGCCTGCGCGTGGTCCGGTTCCACGAGCCCGACCTCGCCGACGCCCTGACCGCGTTCGTGGCCGAGCCGGCGGCGGCGCGGCGGCTCTCCTCCCTGCCGCTGGCCCGCTGACGGGGCGGCGCGCTATCCTCGGCCGATGACGGACACCGAGGCGCGCGCCACCCTCGACGCCACCGCCGCCGAGGTGGTCAGGATGGGCACGGGCGCGTGGGCCCGCCGCTTCCCCTCCCTCGCCCCAACGAGCGCGATCTACCGCGACCACGGACTGGCAGGGCGGCGCACCGTCTACCGCGACGACCTCCTCCCGCCCGACACCGTCGTCCTCACGTCGGGCGGCCGCGAGGTGCTGCGGTTCGTGTGGCCAGCGCCGGTGGGCGCCAGCACGGCGCCATGATGGTTGCCGCGTGCGCCGCACCGGGATAATCTCCGGGGAGGAGTCACCATGGACACGACAGAGACCATCGTCGCCTCCACCGCCATCGCCGGGCGGTGGTACCGGACCCAGAAGAACTTTCTCGTGGAGGTGCTCGGTCCCGAGCGGAACTCCGAGGGGAAGCCCACCGGGCAGATCCGCGCAAGACGGGAGGGGGGGGACAAGGTCGTCCCGCTCCCGCCCAACTACCTCCTGACCCCGCTGTCGTCGGAGGACGTGGCGACCCGCGAAGTCGATGCCCTCGCGGGACTCCCGCGAGACCGACTCGAGGCGAGGCTCCCGTCGCTGGCCGACGCTGCGCTCGTGGAGCTGGCGCGTCGGGATACCAGGATGTGGTTGGACGAGGAGATCCGGCGAGAGCGGGACCGACGCGCCGCGCGCATCCTCGCCGACGCCGCGCCAGCGGCGGTGGTGGATGCGTGCGTCGCCGAGCTCGATCACGGGCCGAACCCCGGCGAACCCGCGGATGGGGTGACGGTCATCGACGCGATCGTCGCTTCGGTCGGGTTCGGGTCCACGCTGCTCCCCGATGGCTTCGTGCCGGTGGACGCCGCCGAACCGTTGGTTTCGGAAGCGCTGGTCGAACCTGCATCGGATGACGCCCCGTCCGAGGGCGGAGAGCGGGTCGCGACGGACGCCGAGCAGGCGGCGGCGGCAATCCGTGAAGCCCCCCGCGCCGACGTGCCCCCCCCGAAGCCCGCCTCGCCGCGGGGCTGGTGCCTCGTGTGCGGGCGTGCCGTGTCCGTGAGGGCAGGCGGGATGCTGCGCGAGCACCGGCACGGGGCGGGGAGCTGCGCCGGCGTCGGCAGCGTCGGCCTCGACCACCCGCCCCTCCACGCCGACCGCGACGCGGAGACGGAGCGGGGACGGGCCCGCTTCGAGGCGGGGGAGACACCGCCCGATGACCCGTCTCCGCTGGCGCGCGGGGGGTGGGACGCGGCCCACGCCCGGTGGCTGGCGCTCCCGTTCGCGGAGCGCATCGCGGCGGCGCCGACCGCCGCCTTCGCGTGCTCGGTGGTGGCGACCTCCGGTGTCGTCACCCTCGACGACCTCGCCGTCGCCTTCGACCTCGAGTGTGCCGCGCATCCGCTGGCCGGCGGCGGCGGGCGCTCCGAGGTGCTCGCCGCCATCGACGCGCGGCGCGATGAGATCCGTGCCCACCGCGCGGCGCTCCACACCGCCGGCCAGGACGCCTTCCTCCGCGGGGAGGCGCGGCGCGACGCGGAGTCCGATCCCGACTCCTCCGGGGAGTGGCGAAGAGGCTGGGACGCCGCAAGGGCGTCCTGGGCGGCATCCCCCGTGGCGGACGGTCACCTGCCGGCGCGGGACGCCCCCGCCCCCGACATCCGCGCCCTCCTCGAGGAGGCGCGCGTCTCTCTGCGTGACGGGGCCGGCACGGTGGATCGGCTCTGCGAGATCGCGGACCTCGCGCTCGCCGCCCACCCCGTCCTGCTCGCGTCGCTCGGACAGACCGTCGTACTCGCCGCGAGGGGGGATTGGGACGACCTCGAGGTGCTCTTCGACGAGGCGCTCGACGCCCTCACCGAACACGCGGCGACGGCTCGCGCCGACGAGGGCAGGCGCCTCCCGGGCGACGGCTCCCCTCCGCCCACGGCGGAGCCCGTCCGCGCCGCGTTCACCCTCTCGCCGGAGGACCGGGAGCGGGCGGCCGCGATCCGCGTCCAACTCGCGGTGCTCGCCGAGACCATCGAGGCCGAGCTGGCGGCGGCGGCGGCGCGCGCCGAACTGCGCGCCCTCGGGGTGCGCATCGAGGCGCTGTGACCCCGCGGCGGGGGCGGACGTGGACGGGACGCGCCAGCCCGGGTACGGTGGCGCAGGAGCCCCCCCATGGACGCCCCCACCTTCTCCGAGACGATCATCGCCCGCCTGCTCGGCCGGATCTCCATGGCCGGCACGAGCTTGAGCGCCCTGTCGAAGTCGATGGGGCGGGCGCACTCCTACCTCGGGCGGAAGCTGTCGCCCGCCTCCCCCTCGGAGGCGCGCGAGCTCTCCGTCACCGAGGTCGACGACATCCTCGCGGCGCTCGGCCTCCCGCCCACGGCGCTCGACGAGCCCGCGCTCGCCCCCGCCGACCGCCACGTCCTCGCGTGGGCGGCGCGCACCTCCGACGGGGAGCGGACCCTCGCCGCCGCCGCCGCGCTCTTCGCCGGACTGCGCCGGATCCTCGACCGCCTCTCCGGCCAGCGCCTCCTCGTCCTCGACGGGGAGCGGATCCACCTCACCGAGGAGGGGATGCGGTACGCGGACCTCGCGGCACCCGTGACCTGATACGCCGCTTCGGCGCGAATCAGCTTGACACCGGCGCCGCCATGGGGCATATTATCCCCATGAACACCGCCGCCCACGCCCGCTTCCTCGCCACCGCCACCCCCCGCGCGATGGTCGAGGACGCCCTGATCTACCAGGGGATCCTCGCGCGCTGCGTCGGCTCGCTCCGCGCCGCGCGCGCGCGCACCTCGGGCGACGCAGCCCCGCTCATCGACGCCGCGATCGCCTCGGTCCTCAACGGCGTGCACGGACGCGCCGCCGAGAATGCTCGGGCCGCGCACGCCGCCGCCGTCACGCGCGACGCGGCCATCCGCGCCGCGCTCGCCGCCCTCACCCCCGCCGAGGCGTCCGACGACCTCGGCTTCGCCGACCTGTAAGGAGTCCCATGGCCTTCACTCCCGCCGCCAAGACCCGCAGCCGTGCCCGCGTCGCCCTCCTCGGGCCCGCGGGGAGCGGCAAGACGTTCACCGCGCTCCGCCTCGCGCACGCGCTGGCGAATGGCGGGCGGATCGCGGTCATCGACACCGAGCGGGGTTCCGCGTCCAAGTACGCGGGGGACGCCAACCCCGACGGCGGGGTGTTTGCATTCGACTGCGACGACGAACTCCCCGACTTCGCGCCGGCGCAGTACACGAGCCGCATCGCCAACGCAGTCGAGGGCGGGTACGCGGTCCTCGTGATCGACTCCCTCTCGCACGCGTGGAGCGCGAAGGGTGGAATCCTCGAGTTCGTCGACAAGGCGACGGACCGCCAGGGGAAGAGCGACAAGTTCGGGTCCGGGTGGCGGCAGGCCACGCCGCTCCACAACGACCTGGTCGACCGCATCGTCACCGCGCCCGTCCATGTCATCGTCACCATGCGGACGAAGATGGAGTACATCCAGGAGCGGGACGCCAACGGCAAGACGACGATCCGCAAGGTCGGGATGCAGCCGGTCCAGCGCGAGGGACTCGAGTACGAGTTCGACGTGATCCTCGACCTCGACGAGTCGTTCTGCCGCGTCGGGAAGACGCGCTGCAGCGCGCTCCGCGGGAAGACGTTCAACGAACCCGGGGCCGACCTCGCGAAGCCCCTGCGCGAGTGGCTCGAGGCGGGCGTGGACCGCCCCGCGGTGGCGGGGACGTGGGCCGCGGAGCGTGCCACGTTCGAGGCGGCGCTCGCGGGGCTCGAACTCGACCTCGACGACGTGACCGCCTACTGCTCGGCGAAGGGTGCCCCCGCGCCGTCGGTGCGCTCGCCCGACCAGCTCCGCCAGCTCGTCGCCCACCTCGGCTCTCCGAAGGGGCGGGCGGACCTCGCCGCGTTCCTCGCCGCGACGGGTGGGACATGATGCGCGGCGGGCCCTACACCCGCGCCGCCGTCTCCGCGTGGCTCCTCGCGGCGGCGGACCGGTGGGAGGGGGCGCTGCGACAGGAGCCGCCCGACCACGCCGCCCTCGCGGATCTGCCTCGGTTGCCGGACGACAGCGGGATCATCTCGATCGCGTCCATCGTCGACGAGGTGCGATGGCTCGCCCATCACGCAATCGGGGCGGAGTGATGTCCGCGCCCTCGCTCTTCGTCCTCGACGCGAACCTCGACCCCGTGGTCGCCACCGCGGCGGAGGTGGCCGACGCCGCCGGGCTCCGCCGCGCGCGGCACGAGCCGGGGAACGGCACGCGCTACGACCTGTGGCTCGTCGGCTCGGGGGACGCGCCGCGCCTCCTCGGGTGGACGAACGCGCCCGGCGGCGGGCGGTGCATGCTCGTCCCCGCCGAGGTCTGCGGCGCCGGCGGGCCCGCGCTCGACGCGGGCTACGTCGCGGAGAAGATGGGGCTCAACGCCGAGCGCGACGCGGCCGACCTGCGCGTCGTCCTCCTATGGTGCGCCGACCTCGGCGTCCGCGTCGCGGTGCGCGGGTGGTAGCGCCGCCCCAATCCGGTTAGGAGAGGACCATGCGCTTCGCCCACATGGCGGATCTACACGTCACCGAGGGGGCCCGCCTCGCCGACCAGCGGTCGGTGCTCGGCGGGGTCGTCGCCGACATCGAGCGGGAGCACGTCGACCTCGTGCTCCTCGCGGGTGACTTCACCGGGCGGCGGGTGCCCCACCGCTCCACCCCCGCCGAGCGGTCCGTCCTCCTCCCCGCGCTGGTGCGGCTGGCGAAGGTCGCGCCGGTGGTCTGCCTCGTGGGGAACCACGACGACGCCGACGACCTCGCGCTCGTCGAGCTCCTCGACGGGCACTGGCCGATCCGCGTGGTGCGCGCCCCCGGACACCTCGTGGTGCAGACGCCGTGCGGGCGCGCGCACCTGTGGTGTCTCCCCTACCCGACGCGACGCGGGCTGCTCGGGGAGAGGGCGCACCCGGGCGGGGTCGGGGAGCAGCGGGACGCCATGCACGCCCGGATCGCCGCACTGCTCGCCGGGTGGGCGGCGGAGATCCGGGCGCTGCGCGTGTCCGCGCCGACCGAGCCCCACCTCCTCCTCGCCCACCTGACCGTCGCCGGCTCCGCGCTGGCGGGCGGGGAGGTGCTCGATCCCCAGGAGGTCGAGGCCTCGCGCGAGGCGCTTGATGCACTCGGTGTGGACTACGGCGCGCTCGGGCACCTCCACCTCCGGCAGGAGCCCGCGGCGCGGTGCTGGTACCCCGGATCGATCTGGCGCGGGGACTTCGGCGAGACGGACCCGAAGGGCTGGCACCTCGTCCGCCTGAACCTCGACGTCGCCCGCGCCTGCGTCCCCGGGGCCTACGAGGGCGGCGACGGACGCCAGGCCTGCTTCGTCGAGCACCGCCCCTCGGGGTGCCGCGACTTCGTCACCCTCGACTGGTCGTGGGGCGCAACGGACGGGCCGCCCGGGTGGCTCGCCCGCCCCTCCGACGAGGCGGTCGGGCGTGGGCGCGGTGCGGAGGTGCGGTGCCGCCTGACCGTCCCCGAGGAGTGGTCCGCGTCGTGCCCGTGGGCCGCGGAGCTCGAACGCGTGGTCGACGCGGGCGCGGTGCGGTGCCAGGTCGAGCGGCGCGTGGTCCCCGCGGTGCGGGTGCGGGCGCCCGCGGTGGTCGAGGCGCGCGCCCCCGCGGACAAGCTCCGCGCGTACTGGTCCACCCTTGACGCGCCCCCCTCGTCGGAGGCGCAGCGCGAGGCGCTGGCGGTGCTCGCCGACCTCACCTCGGGAGAGCGCGCATGACGACACCCGCCGACTCGCTCGGCGCGCACATCGACGCCTGGCTCAGGGACCTCGAACGCGCGTGCTGTGACCGCAATCCGAAGGTGACGGCGCGGACCGGCCCCACGCCAAGGGGGGTCGCCGTCCGCTTCACCGGTGGCGTGCTGTTCGTGGAGGGCCCCGACGGGCGGCTGGCGTTTGACATCGACACCCCGCGCGCGGACCTCGTCGACGCCGTCCTCGCCGCGCTCGCGCAACCGGAGACACCGTGTTCACGATGACCATCGACCCGCGCCTCCTCGAGATGATCCGCCCCGAGGCCGAGCGGCTGGCGCGCGAGTGGTACGCCCGGTGGGCGGACTGCGACGCGATCGGGTTCGACAAGCTCCCGGGGAAGACGCGCCGCCAGCACATCGCCGCCCAGGCCTCCCTCCTCGTGGACCTCTCGCGGCCGGCGTCGATGGACTTCGCGGCGCGGCTGCTCGCGGAGCGGGTCGGGCTCGTGTGCGGCGCGACGGCGCCGGAATGGGCGCTGAGGTTCCCCCGTTCCGACGGCCTCGGGTTCTGGACCCTCTCCGCCGGGGATGATGAGGCGTACTGGACCTCGGAGCATTGGGCGGACGCCGAGGGTGTCTACGACGAGAGCATCACGCCGGGCATCAGCGCGCTCACCGATCCCGCCGCCGCACTCCTCGCCGCACTCCTCGCCACGGTCCCCCGATGAGCCACCTCGTCGCCGTCCGCGAGGCCGGGATCTGGCGCGTCGGGCGCTGGGTCGTGGACCATGCCGAGCGCTGCGCCCACCGGCATGCCTCGGTCGAGGCGGCGCGCGCCTGCCTTCTGCGGTGGGACGCTCCGCCCGTCGGCATGGAGCGGGACGGGAAGGGCTGGCGGGTGCAGACCCGCGACTGGCACCGGAACGGCTACGGGCGCGTCGTCCGCGTGGATGGCGGCGGCGAGTTCGACGCGCTGCTCGTGCGCCCCGACCGGAACCACACCCGAAGCGGGAAGGTGGGGCGCGTCGCCTGGACGTGGACGCACTGGCACGCCGAGCGGCCGGACCCGCGCCACCCGCGCCACCCCGTCGAGTTCGAGCTCTCCTGCGGCGAGTGGTCGGTGACCTACATCGGGGGGAGGAACGTCACCCCGTCCGTCGTGGCGGGGGTGGCGCTCGGGCTCCACCTCCTCCTCGAGACGACCGATCCCGCCGCGCTGGTCGCCATCCAGCAGGCGGCGCGGCGGTCCTCGCAGGAGGATCCCGTGGCGGAGGGTGGCGTGGTGGTTTTCGGCCCGTGGGGGACGGCTCGGTGACCGAGAGCCCCGCCCCCCTCGCCATCCTCCTCGCGGCCCTCCGCGGGGTGGGTGCCGGGCTCGTCGCCGGCCCGTGGACGCCGCGGGGTGCCCTCCTCCACCGGTACGACGCGCGCGGGGCGGCGGTCGCCGTCGTCGAACCCTTCCGCTGGGGCGGGACGACGCGCTGGGGGGCGGTGCTCCGCGTCGGTCGGGACGCCCTCCGCCTCCGGAACGATGGCGCGAAGGGCTGGCGCTCCGAGACGGCTGCGCTCGACGCCTGCGACACCGCCCTCGGCGCCTCGGGCTGGGTGCTGCTCGACCGCCTCCCGGGGGATCCCGGCGACGACGGGCTCGACCTCGCGGACACCCTCGACGAGGCGCTCGTCTACCTCGACGAGCTCGACCAGGAGCTCTCGGCGCACCGCGGGACGTGTCACCTGTGCGATGGAACGAAGACCGGCGACGGGTGGCACACGCCCGAGTGTCGCGTCGGCCAACTGCTCGCCCTGCTCGGCGAAGCGAAGGAGGACTGAGTGATCCACATCCTCAAGCACGGCGCCGCCCTCTGCGGCATCGATCCCCCAGGTTCGGGGCGGTGGCCGACCGGTGACACGTGGATCGGCTTCAACGACAACGAGAACGCAGCGGACTGCCCCGCCTGTCTCATGGCGCTGCCCCTCCTCGACGCGGCGATATGCGGCATCGACCCAAGGGTACCCATCACCATCGCCACCCGCCCCGAGGTGGTGTGTGTGCACTGCGGCGCCGTCGAGCGGCTCGGCGCGTTCCTCGAGGCGACCCGCCCGGGGTGGGAGGGGCGCTACTGCGGGATTGGGTGCCTCCTCGGTGCGGTCATGGCGCGGGTCGAGAAGCTCGAAGCGGCCCGGGGTGACCCGTGACGCGGGAGGAACTGGACGCGGTGCTCGAGATCGTCCGCGATCTCGATCCGGTCTGGTGCGAGTGCTCGGAGTGCAGGGACGTCGCGGGCGCGCACGGGATCGCGCTCGCCGCCACCGTCGAGCACCTGTGCGACCTCCTCCGCGCGCGGTTCGCGGACCCGCCCGGATGACCCTCGACACCTTCCTCGCGGTGCTCGACGGCGACGCCCACCCGACGGTCGCGGCGGGCGACGACCTCGTCGGTCCGCCCCTCCTCTCGCCAGCGGACCTGGCCCGCGTCACGCTGATGCTCGACCTCCTCGAGATCCGCGCCCGCCTCGACGCGCAACTCCACGTGTCCGCGTGCGCGTTCGACGACCTCGCCCGACGCGCAGAAGCGCCCACCGCCGCACCCGCCCCGGCCGGTCGAGGACGCGACGGGGGGCGTGCCGCGTGGGTCACCCTCGGCGTCGTCCTCCTCGGGCTGGCCGCCTCGCTCCTCCTCCGGCTTGCCTGACAGACGGGGCGCCACCGTGGCGCGCCGTGGCGTTGCCTCAGCGCCGTGGCGGGGCTATGCTGGCGGGCATGCTCCCTCTCTCCCTGACCCTCCGCGGGCTGACGCGCTTCGACGAGCCGGTGACGCTCGACCTCTCGGGACTCTCGGGGATGGTCGCGATCACCGGCGACCACGGGGAGGGAAAGACCACCCTCCTCGACGCGCTCGGCGGAATCCCCCTCTATCGGCGGATGTCCACCCGCCCGGGGCGGCTCAGGGAGTGGTGCACGCGCCGCGACAGTCGGATCGAACTCGCGGCGCGGTGCCGCGGGCGGGACTGGCGAATGGTGCTCGCCGTGGACCCGCGTGGGCGCGGCGGCGAGGGGGAGGAGCGGGCGGTCCTCTACGAAGACGGGACCGCGACCGGGGGCGGGAACGTCACCGACTACGACGCGGCGATCGCCTCGCGCTTCCCCCCGCGGTCCGTGTTCCTCGCGTCGGCCTTCGGCGCGCAGAACCGCGGAGGTTCCTTCCTCGCCCTTGACGTCCCCGAGCGCAAGCGCCTCTTCGGGGTGCTGCTCGGGCTCGGGGAGCTCGAGGACCTCGCGGCACGGGCGGGAGCGAGGCGGCGCGCCCTCGACGACGACCTCGACCGCGTCGACGCGGCGGTGGCGACGACGCGCGCGGACGGCGTGGCGCTCGCCGACCTCGACGACGCCATCGCCCGCGCCGCGGTGCGGCTGGGGGAGGCGCTCGCGGCGCTCGGGACCGCGACCGTGGAGGCGGACCGCCTCGGGGCGGAGGCGGCGGCACTCCACACCGCGGCGGAGGTGGCGGTCGCCGCGTGGCGCGACCTCGCAGAACGGCGGCGACGGGCGGAGCGGGAGGTGACCGAGGCGCGCGCGACGCTGGCGCGCGCCGAGGAGGAGCTCGCCTGCCCGGTCCTCCCCCTCCCCGACCTCGACGCCCTCCGCGCGACGCGCGACGCGGCGGCCGCCGACCTCACCCTCGCGCTCGCTCGGGAGACGGAGCGGGAGGTGGCTGCGCGGCGCCGCGACCTCGCGGCGGAGCGGCACGTGGACGCGACGCGGCGCGCGGCGCTCCTCGGGTCCGTGCCGTGCGGGGGGCGGCGCGCCCTCCTCGAGATCGACGAGGAGGGCGCGGAGGACGAGGATGGGGGCGACGGGGCGCTCGTGGACTGCGGGGCGTGCGCGTTCCTCTCCGAGGCGCGCGACGCGGCGGCGTCCCTCCCGGGCACGGCGGCGCGCCTGGCGGACGCCGAGGCGAACCTCGCCCACCTCCCCGTGGGCGCGGCCCCCGCGCCCCTCAAGCGTGCCGCGGCAGCGACGGGGCTGGCGTGGGCGGCGGCGGATCGGGGAGCGGAGGCGGCGCGGCACCAGGCCGCGCGGCGGCCGCTGCTCGAACAGGCGCGGGACGCCGCGCGGGAGCGCCTCCAGCGCGCGAACGCCTCCCTGGCCGAGGCGCCGGAAGGGTCGGACCCTGCGACGCGCCAGAACGCGGCGCAGCGCGCGCGGGAGGCGGCCGACTCCGCGCGTCGGCTCCGTGCCGTGGCGGAGGCCGAGGCGCAGGGGGCGCGGGACGCGCTCGCCACCCTGCGCGGCCGGCGAGCGCAGCTCGGCGACGTCGCGGCGCGGCTGGCGGAGCTGGGAACGCGGCGGGCGGAGTTGGCGCGGCGGCACGCGGGGCACGTCCTCGTCGAGGCGGCGTTCGGGCGGGACGGGATCCCCGCCCTCGAGATCGACGCTGCCGGGCCCGAGGTGTCGGCGCTCTGCAACGACCTCCTCGAGACGTGCTTCGGCGGGCGGTTCGCGGTGCGGCTGCGGACCCTGCGACCGGCGGAGGGGCGGCGCGACGCGCGCGAGGTGTTCGACCTGACCGTGCTCGACGGGCTCCGCGGGCGGAGCGGGGGGTGGGACGCGCTCTCCGGCGGCGAGGGGGCGCTCATCGACGAGGCGCTCAAGCTCGCGCTCGCCGTGTTCAACGCCCGCATGCACCCAAGCACCTTCGATACCCTCTACCGGGACGAGCCCGACGCGGGGCTCTCGCCGAGCATGGCGGCGCTGTACCCCGCGATGCTTCGGCGGGCGTGTGCCCTCGGCGGCTTCACCCTCGCGCTGGTGACCTCGCACCGCGAGGAGTGCTGGGGGCTGGCGGACGCGCGGCTCCACGTCGCCGGAGGCTCCGTCGCGCGGTGCTGAATCTTTCGCCAACGCCGACGCGTGGATCGTCGCAGCGATGGCCCGCCTCGAGGCCGACCTCGCCCGCATCGCCGCGGGCGCCACGCTCCAGTAGCCACGGGAGAACCGATGTCGCTGCCCTACACCGACGGTCGCTTCGAGGAGGTCGCCGGGCGCTGGTCCCTCGTCGCCCACGAGCACACACCGGGGGAGGTGCTCGGTCGCAGCGACGACGGCGACGAGTTCACCCTCGAGGCGGGCGGTTACTTCGTGCTGCACGTCTGCGACTACGAGCGGGGACGCGGCTGGGGGGGCGCCTGCGCCTGCGACCGGCGCGTCCCGGTCGCGGTGGTCGAGGCGGCCATCCGCCTGGCGCGCGCCTCGCGGTAGCGACGGACGCGCTTGCGCCGCATCGGCAGTGCGCTATGCTGGCGCGTCACCGACGAACGCGTGTCGCAGCGCTCCGCCGGGTTACCCTCTCCGCGTCCTCGGGCCCGTGGGCCCCGCCCCCCGTCGAGACTGCGACCTCGGCGGGGGGCATCCCCCGGAGACGCCCATGGGTTCCTGGTTCCGCGTCCCGAGCTACGTCGGCGGGAAGCTGTGCGGCGCCCATCGCGCCACCGAGGACGAGGCGACGGTCGACCTCCTCGGCCGCTGGGACCAAGGGGCCGATCCCGGGGTGCGCGACCTCATGGCCGCCTGGGGGTGGTCGAACGACAAGGTATGGACCTTCGCGAGCCGGCTCGCGAAGTGGGCCAACGACAACGCATCAAAGCTGCCTTCAACGCCGCGATGTATCAACGCCTCGCGAAAAGCCAAGGTTGAAGGCAAAATCAACCCGGCGCCCACCACGACCCAACCTGACATCCACCATGTCGTTACAGGTACAACGTACTCAACTCGCGACGACACAACCGATCCCCAACCGCTACCCAACCGCACCCCAACCCCCTCACGCGCGCGTCTTCCTTTTGGGGAGAGAGATCCAGATCCTGATCAGATCGATGGATCGCGCGCGGGCGACTCCCGCCCCGGGCCCGACCTGTCCCCAGCCCCCGAGCCGGCGATGACGCTCTTCGACCTCCCGCCCTCGCCGGTGGAACCGCGGACCCCGGCGGGGCGGCGCTTCCTCGGGCTCCTGCGCTACTGGTCGGGCGGGGCGGTGGTCGAGGCGCTGCGCTGGACGACCGACGACGCAGCCGACCTCGCGTGGTTCGCAGATATCGAGAATGACCCTGCTTTTTCCGTGCTCGACCTCGAGGCTGTGCTTATCTCGTGGAACGATTGGCTCCTCGAACAGTACGCCGCGAAGCGTCGGGATCCCTCGCGACCCTTCGTGAAGGGCTGGCGGGCAAGCCTGCGGGCGGCGCTCAAGCGCGCGCTCGCGGTCCCCGCGCCCACCGTCCCGCTCCCCCCTCCCAACGGAGTCCCTCATGAACCCGCTGCCCGCGGCGCCTGGCGAGGCGCCTCCTCCGACTACGTCGTGCCGTACTACACCGACGACGAGCTCCCCGTCGGGGAGTGGGACGACGGTGGCTGATCTCCCCCCCGAACCGCCGCCGCGGAGGTGCGAGGGGGCGGGGTGCGGGGCGCTGCTGGCCTACGAGTTGGTGGTGTCGCACGGTCGCGGGTGCTGGTTCCCGGTGCGGCTGTGCGAGGGGTGTACCGCGCGCGCCGCCGCCGAGGAGCGGCGGGAGCGGTTCGACGCGCTGTTCCGCGGGTCCGGCATCCCCGCGCGCTACGCGGGCTTCACCTTCGGGCGGACGCTCGCGCAGGGGGAGGGGGAGACGCCCGAGGCCTTCGCCGCCCGGCTCGGTGCGTGCCCCCGCCCGACGATCGGGCGGACCCCGTGGAACACCCGCGTCGCCGCGCTCCTCCGCGCGTTCCGCCCGCCGGCCGCGCCGGGCTCGGACGCCCATGGCGAGCCTCGCTCGGCCGCGTCGCGGAGCGTGTACCTCTCGGGGCCGGTCGGGACGGGGAAGACGACGCTGATGGTGGCGGCGCTCAATGGGCTGATGTGGGAGGGGGTGCCGGTGGTCTACCTGCCCGAGGCGGAGCTCTACCAGCGGATGCGGGTGACCGCGCGCGCCCCGCACGGCGCCCGCGTGGACGTGGACGTCGTCGCGGTGGCGTCCCGCTGCTGGGTGCTCGCGCTCGACGACCTCGGGACGACGGAGGCGCTCAAGCCGTGGCAGCGCGACGCGCTCGAGGCGATCGTCTGCGCGCGGTACGACGGGAACCGGCCGATCCTCGCCACATCGAACCTCGAACTCCACGCCACCGCACCGGGCTCGCGCACGATCGCGGCGCTCCACGGGGAGCGGGTGGCCTCGCGGCTGACCGAGATGTGCGGTCGGCGGATGGTCCGCCTCGAGGGGTGGAGCTGGCGCACGGGGGGCGCCGCTCCCGCAAGCGGCGCCCCCGCCCAGACGATGCTGCCGCTCGGGCGTCCTCCGGACGAATCGTAGCCGTGGCGGCGCGCACCGCCTTGCGCGTCGCCCGCCATGGCGCTATGCTGAGTGCATGACACCCACCGCGCTCCCCCGGCCCCTCTCGCTCGCCGAGCGACGGACCCTCGAACTGCTCGACGGCGGGGAGCGGCGGACCGCCCCCGAACTGGCGCGCATCCTCCACCGCGGGCGTACGGAGGTGTTCCGCCGCCTGCGGCGGCTGACCCTCCTCGGGTACGTGGCGCGGCGCGACCGCGTCGAGTTCCACCCGTCGCCCGTGTGGTGGCGGACGAGCAAGCCCGTCCCGGAACTGGCCGAGCGTCCGCTCTCCCGCGCGCTCCTCGCCGTCCTCCTCGCGGTGGAGGAGGAACCGCACACGACGGTCGCGGAGGTGGCCGACGACCTCGGCGTCTCGCCGCAGATCGTCCAGTGCCACCTCGACCGTCTCGCGGTGCTCGGCTGGGTGGAGAACCACCCCGCGCCGCGCCAGGGGATCCCCGCGACGTGGACGCGCTCCGACCGACCGCTCGACGCGCCGGCGATGCGGAGGGCGTCGTGAGCCGCCCCGTCCTCATCGGGGAGCTGAACCCGTACGGGGCCGACCCGGCAATGGCGCTCTACCCTCTCCCCGAGGGATCGTCGGGCGGGCGGCTGCAGCGCCTCGTCTGCGGCCTGCGGCGCTCCACGTATTGCGACCTCCCCCGCTACAACCTGTGCGATGGGAAGTGGTCCGCTCCTGCGGCTCGGGAGCGCGCCAACGAGCTCCTCCGCATGCACGCGGGGGAGGACCGCGACGACCGGCTCGTCCTGCTCGGCCGGAAGGTCGTCGGTGCGTTCTTCGGGGGCGGCCGATTCCGGGGCGAGGAAGGGCTGCACGCCGCTGACTGGCCCGCCCCGTTCACGCGGGACTACATGCGCTACGCGCCCCTCGGCGGGCGGGCGACCGAGCGCGAGCCGGAGAACCTCGTCATCCTCCCGCACCCGTCGGGCCTGTGTCGGGTGTGGAGCGAGCGCGGTGCCTACGCCCGCGCTCGTGCGCTCCTGCGGCAGGCGTGCCCCTCGGTGCCGTGGGGCGAGACGGACCGTCCAGGCCACGACGTGCGCCCCTGCTCGAACTGCGGGAGGGTGACCGCTGACAACACGTGCCAGGACTGCGGCTGGGATTGGGGGGCTCCGTGACCCCCGACCACGCCATCGAGCACGCCGTCCGCGCCGCCGGGCGCTCCCCCTGCGCGAAGTCGCGGCGGGGTGTGGTGATCTTCCACACCCGCGCGGACGCCTGGCCCCTCGCCTCCCCGGTGGCGGTCGGCAGCAACGGGCCGCCACCGCCCTTCGCCTGCGACGGGTCGGATTCCTGTCGCGCGGCGTGCAACCGGGTCGCCGTCCACGCCGAGGAGGCGGCGCTCCTGAACGCCCTGTCGAACGGCCGCCTCGTGGAGGACGCGGAGATGCTCCACGTCAAGGTCGACGCGGACGGCCGCCCCGTCGCCTCGAGCGGCCCCTCGTGTTGGCAGTGCTCGCGAGCGCTGGTCGCCGCGGGACTCGCCGGGATGTGGCTCCTCCACGCCGACGGGCTCCGCCGCTACGACGTGGTCGAGTTCCACCGCCTCACCCTCGAGGGCAACTCCCTGCCCGCGCCGATGCGCGTCCGCGCGGTGTACCCGTGATCCACCCCTTCCCCGACACCGAACCCGGGGAGCCGATCTTCGGGTACACCGTGCTCGACCCGTTCGGCTCGGCGATCATAGACGCGGACAAGAGAGTCGAGAACCGGTCGAAGCCCCCGCCCGCGCGCCTCCGCGGGCGGGGCTTCTGGATTGCCGTCCACACGGGGGCGCGCCTCTACCCGGACCTCGACCGCGCCGACCTGACCTCGACGTCGCTCCTCCACCGCGACCCGGTCACCGACGAGAAGCACCCGCCCCTGTGGCCCGAGTGCCCCCCGTTCGCGACCTTCCGCCGGCGGGTGGTGCTCGGCGCGGCGCGCGTCATCGGGTGCGTGGCGGACGGCGTGGACCCGCGCGTCGACCGCGACCGGTGGGCGATGCGCGGCCAGTGCCATTGGCTCCTCGACCCGACCGTCCTCCGCCTCCCCGAGACCCTCCCCTGCGACCTCGGCGCGCTCGGGCTGTGGCGTCTCGTGCCCCGCGTCTCCGACCGCCCGGCGCGCCTGACCCCCGAGGCGTGGGCCGCGCGCATCGCGGAGGGGAGCGCCGTCCTCGCCGCTCTCCGCCTCGCCCGGCGCGACCCCGCCTGCTGGCGTTCCGTCCCCTCCCTCTCCCCGGGTGCCCCATGAAGCGCGTCGAATCCTTCCTCAGACTCACCCGCGAGGCGGGTGCGCCCCTCGTCGGGATCGAGCGCGGCGCGATCAAGGGCGCCCTGCGCGGCCTCTGGAAGGGCGCGCAGCCCGACGAGACGCGCGCCCTCGTGCTCCCCGGGGTGCGCATCCAAGACATCCAGGACATCCCGCGCCAGCTCGAACGCGAGGATCTCTTCGGGAACTGCTCCCTCTCGGTGGTCGGCGGGGAGAAGGGGCCCCGGATCCTCCTCACCCCGCGCGTCCACGGGGAGCCCGGTCCCGACCTCCGCGGCGACCCCGCCACCCGCACGGGTGGGAAGTGGGGGATCTGATGATCCACCTCGAGTTCCACCGGACACCGCTGCCGCGCGACATGGCCGACGCGGACCCGCTCGCCGTCCGCTTCTGGCCGACGGTGCCGCGCATCGGGGAGAAGCTCGCCCTGCACCCGACCGACGACTACGGCTGCGTGACGGGAGCCGCCGTCCCCTTCGAGGTCGAGATGGTGCTCTACCTCGACGTCACCGCGATCCACCCCAGCTTCACCGACGGGCGCGCCCAGGTGAAGCACGACTGCGGCGTGCTGGTCGTGGTGCGTCCGCTGTGAGCGACCGCCTCGCCGACATCCGTGCCCGCCTCCGTGCCGCCCTCCGTGGCCCGTGGTTCGTCCGCTACGAGGACCGGACCGAAGAGCACCTCGGGTGGCGCGCCGACGTCATGCAGGCCGAGGAGCAGGGAGGGTGTCGCCACGGCGTCGCCCTCGCGACCGGCTGGTCGAACCCGAACCCCGAGGCTGAGCTGATCGCGCACGCGCCGGACGACCTCGCGTTCCTCCTCGCGGAGGTCGCCACCGCTGCCGTCCTCCTCGCGGAGTCCCAGCGCGCGTTCGCCGAGGCGCTTGGCTTGGTGCAACGGGAGCGGGACGAGGCGCGCCGGGCGCTCTGGCGCGTCATGGAGGCCTGCGGGGCGTCTCTTGAAGAAACGCCCGAAGCCCTCGCTCGCATGAACGTGGCCGACTGCGGGGACGCCGCCGTGAACAGCATCGCGCTCGCGTGGCGCCTCGGACGCGAGCGGAAGCAGGCACTGGAGCGAGCAACCACCGTCACGGACGCCGCCCGGTTGTTCGTGGAGACGCTCGACCGCCGCGAGGCCCCGCAACCCGACGGCTGGCACCGGGAGACCACGGACGCTCTCGGCGCGCTGCGCCTCGCGGTCGCCGACCTCGGCATGGGCGCTCCGTGACCGCGCAGTGCCCGAGGTGCGGCGCCGGCGTCCCCCGCCGCGCGGACCGGGTCGCCTACTGCCCCGCGTGCGGCTGGCTCCGCCGCCCTCCCTCGCCAATGCGCCCGATCGACCCTCGCGCTCCCGAGGACCCGGCGCGCGAGGAGCGGCGCCACGAGACGCTGTACGCCGACCGCCGCCGCGATCTCCCGGAGGACGAATGACCCGACCGCAACCTGACGATTACGCCGAGGCGACCCGCGTGTGGGGCGGTCTCCAGGCCATCGACACGCCGGGAGACTTCCGGCGGATCGAGCGGCTCGCCGAGGAGATTGCGGAGCTTCGGCGGGCCTCCCGCGGGGGGGCCGAGGCTCACGCGACGGGGCTGCGAAACACCCTCGCCGGGATGCAGGCACACTACGGCAGCGAGTTTGAGGTGGCTCGCGAGGCGCTCCTGTGCGCAACGGAGTCGGCGCGCACCTCGGGCTTCGCGGCAGGCAGGGCGTCCGCGCATGCGGCCCTCCTCGACGGAGGGCCGGACATCGAGGCGATCGAGGCGCGGCTCGCGCGCATCCCCGCGTGGACGTGCAGCCCGCGTGACGTCCGCGACGTGGCGCTCATCGAGGCGGGTGCGGACCCTCTCGCACTGGCGGAGGCCGCACCCGACGCCGACGTCGACGGGTGGTTCCTCGGCTGGGAACTGAACCCTCCAATCCGCGAAGCCGACCGAGGCCTGACCGGTCCGCAGGTGGCCGAGTTGATCCGCCTCCGCGCGGACGCGCTCGCCCTGCTTGCGGAGGTCCGCCGCCTGCGTGCGCCTCTCCAATGACGAGCGACGGCGCCAAATCGGCGTGCGTAGCTTGCGCCGCTCGCCGCCATGGGCTACCATACGGGGGCGAGGACAGGATGGACAGCAGCGACGGGACGGAGCGTGACGGTTCCGCGGCGCTCATCGCCGCGGTGGAGCACGGGATCGGCGGAGGCGCGTGGGCCTGGCTCTCCCTCCGGGTCTCCCCTCACCCGCGCCGGTCGGGAGGCGCTCGCGGCGCTCCACGCCCTCCGCGCGGCCCCACGTTGATGAGCGAGATCCGCCGCGTCGTCGGTGGCACCGTGCTCCGCGTGGCCGGATGACGGACCTCGGTTCGCTCTACCGCGCCCTCAATCCGCGCGAGTTCCGCTGGTTCCTGCACCTACCCATTCACACGCTTGGGGCTGCCGGCCCACGGACCCGTAATGTCCGCGCGGACGGCGGCTGGCACCAACTCATCGATGGCAATCGTGCCTGGATCGTCCTCGAGGTTCCGGATGGGGTGACCTGGGAGGTTTGGGAGGGGCTGTCGGACGCCGAACCCGCGCGCCGGGCGCGATGTGGTGTGGCGGCCACCCTCGGCAGGCACACCGTCTCCGGTTCCTTCTTCGACCTCGCCGCCCTCGTCGACCAACTCTGGCTCATCGCGGAGCAGTCGCCCTCGCACCGTCACGGGGGCCGCGTGGATGGGCGCCAGCGGGCATGGAGCGTGCGGTGACCCCCTACGCGAGCGGCAGGCGGTGGACGTTGTACGCTGGCGACAGCCTCGACGTGCTCGCGGCTGGCGTGATTCCCACGACGGCCGCGATCATCGGTGACCCGCCCTACGGGATGGACTGGAACCCCGACTCGACCCGCTTCACTGGTGGCGCGAAGCCCCACCTCCGCGCCAGCAACGGGAGAAGACAGGCGCCGATCATCGGAGACGAACAGCCGTTCGACCCTGCTCCGTGGCTGGGATTCAGGTGGATCGTGCTGTTCGGGTGGCAGCACTTCGCCGCCCGCTGTCCCCCGGGGACAACGCTCGTCTGGATCAAGCGCAAGGATGCCGCGTTCGGCGGGTTCCTCTCCGACGCCGACCTCGCGTGGTGCAATTCGGGGCGCGGGGTCTACTGCTGGCGCGAAACCTTCCCGCCAGGCCGCCGGTCCGTGGAGGCGATGTGGCCTCAACCCGTCGCGGGCGGCGCCCCAGCCCACCCCTGTCAGAAACCGGTCGGGCTCATGGCGTGGACCATGGCGCGGGCGAAGGTGCCCGCGGACGCCCTCGTGTGCGACCCGTGGGTGGGCTCGGGTAGCACTGGTGTAGCCGCGCTGACGACGGGGCGTAGCTTCATCGGGGTCGACGTCGACGTCGCCCACCTCGACAACGCCGCCCGCCGCCTCGAACGTGCCGAGGCCGCGGGCATTCAGCGGCCCCTCATGGCGGGCCGCCCATGAACGTCGTCCTCGCCGCGGACGCCGCATGGGGCGGGATGGGGCTCGCCCTCGTGACCGAGCAGGGCCCCACCGACACCGCGCACGTCCGCCTCTCCGGGGCGACGTGGCGCTGGCCCGCGCTCGGGCGGTGGCTCGATGGGGACGTCGCGCGCATCGTCGCCGACGGGGAGCTCCTCCGCGGTGCCGCGGATCCCCCGCTCCGCCTCGTGGTGGAGAAGCCGCCCGCGGTCTACTCCGGGGTGGAGCGCTGGAACGCCTCGCGCCAGGGCCACCTCCCGAGCGCCCCCGCGGGGAAGGCGGGCAACCAGTCGGCCACCTGCTACGGGCTCGGGCGGCTCGCCGGCGCCCTCGAGTGGTGGTGGATCCGCGAACACCCCGATCTCGGCTACCCGTGGCTCGTGGAGCCGCGGGAGTGGCGGACGTGGATGAAGGTCGGCGGGACGGGACGGGTTGCCCGCAAGCGCGCCGCCGTCCAACTCTGCCGCCTCGCCGGCTGGGGGCGGTTCCTCGACCCCTTCCCGTGGGACGACGCCCCCGAGCACGCCGGGGGCGCCATGGGGGATGTCGCCGAGGCGGTCCTCCTCGGGGTGGGCGCCGCCCGCAACGCCACCCTCGCCCCGCCCGGTCCCCGCCGCCCCCGCGCGGCGCCCACCCCCACCGTCCCAACCCGCCCGACGAGGTCCCCATGAAGGACGAACCCCGCCACCTCTCCGTCCCGCACACCGACGCCCTCCTCAGCGTCCTCGACGAGCGCGACAAGCAGCGCGCGAAGTGGGGCGACGCGCACGACGACGAGCACAACGACGGCGATCTCGCCGACGCTGCGGCGCACCTCGCCGAGGTCCGCGACGAGACACCGGAGGAGGCGGACGACGAGGATCTCGGCTGGGCGGTCCGGTTGCGTGC
>ERZ1292625.2011-Hain-H41-01um-R1-2011-length-20470-cov-10_pt1 | contig 20470 bp, 17 predicted proteins | sample MGYA00564400_ERZ1292625 | MGnify/ENA primary metagenome ERZ1292625 (study PRJEB36523, sample SAMEA6512639) | groundwater metagenome | collected 2019-01-08 | study: AquaDiva: Metagenomics assemblies of 32 groundwater samples
ATTCATCCCCAACGCTAAAGCGGGGGGATTTCTTGCTCAGAAGCTATATTAAACTCAGAAGTAAAGTTTGGAGATAAAGCTCTTAAGAAAGCTTACCATGAGTTAGAAGAAGGTAAGTTTGAGGATAAGCGGTTAAAAGAATGGCTGGATAGAGCCGCAGCTGATTTGAAAAAGAATGCTTTTTCCGGGATTCAGATTCCTAAACGGCTTATTCCAAAAGAATATCAAGATAAATTTGGTCCGCTGACTAATTTGTGGAAGTATAATTTACCAAATGCTTGGAGGTTGATTTATACTATTAAAAGAGACGAGGTTATAGTTCTTAGTATTGTTCTTGAATGGTTGAATCATACAGAGTATGAGAGAAAGTTTGGTTATTGATAAAAGTGCGCGTTAGACCGTTGGGGATAAATATACAAAGGTAAAGAGCTTAAACTTTAACAAAATATATAAATAGGCAGGGGATTTCTATGGTAATATTCAATCGGGGTGATATACAACATGTTCTGTCCAAAATGCGGGTCCATCTTAAGGCCAAAAGAAAAAGCCGGTAAAAGAATTTTATTCTGTAGCTGCGGCTATACTAAAGCCCCTGAAGATGAAGCAACTACTGAACTTAAAGAAGTAGTAAAAAATAAAAGAATCGAAGTTATTGAACAGTTGGAAACCCTGCCTAGAATTAAAATTAAATGTGCTAAATGTGATAATAAAATTGCTTATTATTGGACTCAACAGACCAGGGGAGCAGATGAGCCTGAAACTAGATTTTTTAGATGTACTAAATGTAATTACACTTGGAGAGAATATGCTTAAATGGAATTGCCAGATGTACATGATGCCGTTGTGGAATTAAAACAAAACCGGCTATTTACCTCCTGGAAAGAAGCTCATCCGCAAGGTGTTCTTTCTCATTTTTTTAGTTCTTTAGATTCTCAATATCAAGCCAAAAGTGCTTGGGAAATTGCTTTTTATGATCCTAAGAAAGAAAAAATAGTTGTATTTGTTCATAATCAAGCCGGAGAAATAACTTTACAAAAAGAAGATGATATTTTTAAAAGAGAAAGCGATGTGGTGGAAGAACTAGAGATAAAATCAGTGGTCATTCCCTTTGAAAAAGCCAGAACTATTTTTGCCGGTAAAGTAAAAGAATTATTTCCCAGCATGGTACTCGGTGATGGATTTATCGTGCTGCAGACTATTCTAGGAAAAACTTTGTGGAATTTTACTTTTATTACCAAAACTCTGCAATTTATTAATATAAAAATAAATGCTGCTTCGGGAGAAGTGGATTCGCATCAAACCGTTGAGCTGATGCAGAAGAACTGATACAATCTAATACTACTTTCTAAATGAGTAATAATCGGTTCTATTTGTCGAGTAGTATCGGTTCAAAGAATATATTTTCGACGCTAACAGTATTTATATAGCTTGCCCGGTTTTCAAATTACCAAGGTAGATGTTTAGAAAAAGGGGTGATAGATTTTTTTATGTCTAAGATTTCTTATAATGCTCAAAGAGGCTGCAAAAAATTAGGTAATTTCTTTAAAGAAAAGAAAGCAGAAGCTGAAGAACCAGCTGAAGTTAAAGAAAAAGTTTAATTTTATTTGAGTTAAATTGATTATCTATTCTAAATTAATTTTAAAGTGAAGTTAAAATTATTTATACAATTTATCAACTTCTATTCGGATTTGCTGATGTACTTCTTCTATGGGCAAAGTTCCATCGATAATAGCTACCTTTTGTTGTTGACCAACCAGATTAATTGCGTGTTCATAATTTTGCGCCGTCTTTTCCAAGAATTCTTTCTTTTCAAAAAATTCCGGTGTTCCGCAGCGATTAGCCATGATTCTATGCAGGGAAACATCGACCGGAACGCGTAAAAATAAAGTTAAATCCGGTGCGGTTAACCCGGCATGCAAGGAAACTAAATACTCCATTTGTCCACCCTGTGCAGATTGGTATGCTAAAGTAGACAACATATGCCGATCGGAAATTATTGTTAACCCTTTGTGCAGATTACTTTCAATTATTTCGCTTAGATGCCATTTCCGGTCATTAACAAATAAATCAGCCCAATATTTGAAATCATCAATAACTGTTTCATTAGGAAGAAGCTCGTGTTTTAATCTTCGCCTTATTTCCAAACCATAAGGGGTTAAAGACGTTGGTTCCCGAGTTAAAACCGGCACATTGGCTTTATGTTTTTCAAATAAATATTTACATAATAAAAAGGCCTGCGTAGTTGTTCCTGCCCCATCTAAGCCTTCTAAAACTATAAACTTCCCTCTTTTACTCATTAATCAAATGAATAGTTTACTTTATTTAAAATTATTTATGCGCCCGTACATATATGCAGGTTACATATAAATTTTAGTCTATCTTTCTGATTCTCTTGGTTTGGTTCTCTCGGTTTAATTATCTTTTTTCAACCATAACAATCGTTTTAAAGAGAGAAAATTCACCTCTTAAGATGATCATTGGCCTAGTCGGTATGTTTGCTTGCGGAAAAGATACTGTAGCGGAATATTTACAGCAGAAAGGCTTTATTCATTTTTCTCTGTCTGATGAAATCAGAATAGAAGCTAAAGAAAGAAAGATTGAATCGACTAGGGAGAATTTAATTAATTTGGCTAATGAAATGCGCGCCAAATATGGAGCAAGTATTTTAGCTAATCGAGCCAGAATAAAAATACATTTACAGAAAGATAATAATTTTGTGATCAGCTCCATCCGCAATCCAGAAGAAATAAAATCATTGCGGCAAGAACCTAATTTTGTGTTAGTTTTAGTTGATGCTGAACCAAAAATTAGATTTGAACGGTTAAAAGCAAGAGCCCGGGAAGGAGATGTCCAAACTTTTGAAGAATTTGTGGAAAAAGAAACTTTGGAACAAAATGCCGATCCAACCAAACAACAGCTGCATAAAGTAGTGAAAGAAGCCAAAATAATTTTGAACAATAATGGCACTGTAGAAGAATCATATAAAAAAATTGACCGAATGCTGTATGATTTAAGAAAAAAATATCAGCAGCCCCGCCCCAGTTGGGATGAATATTTCATTAATATTACTAAAGAAGTAGCTAAACGAGCTACTTGTTTACGGGGAAAAATTGGTGTAGTAATCGTTAAAGACAAACAGATCATTGCTACTGGCTATAACGGTTCTCCGCGAGGATTACCACATTGCACTGAAGTCGGATGTAAGATCTATAGGACGATAGATGAATCCGGAAAAGAAGAAGAACGTTGTTTGCGCACCGTGCATGGAGAATTAAACGCGATTGCTCAGGCAGCCTTGCGTGGCGTTTCTACTGAAGGAGCAACTTTATATGGAACCTATAAACCGTGTTCAGTGTGCATGAAACTGCTTATTAATGCCGGCATTAAGAAAGTTATCTGTGAAAAAAATTATCATGATTCATTTACGGACGAAATTGCTGCTGCTGCCGGAGTAGAATTAGTCATTTTAAAACCGCACCGAGATGCTTCAGAAACGGCATGATTATTTAAAATTTGATGGTTGTTTAAACTTTAATTTTTTTCTTTTAATTTTAAGTATTGCTTAGGTGTTAAAGAAGAATGTTTAGCACTTTGCATTTGAGAATCTATTAATCGTTTTTGTTGCTCGCCCCACTCCTGGTCGGAATGCCCTCTAACAAAATTAGCCCAATAATCAACAAAGAGCATCCGCGATTCATCATTATCTTTTGAAACTTTAAGTTTATCCATATTTTAGCTCTAATATTCTTTTGTACTTTTTAATTTTTTCCTGATTTAAATGTTCTTTAAACACTTCTTCAATATGTTTTGCATCTTCTAAATCCTTCTGTGATTTTAAGTAATACTTTTTAAAAGCAACCTGTCTTTCTAAAGAAGAAATTTTTATCATTCCTTCTGCGGTTTCAACCTCAAGAAAATCCGTAAATACTTCTTCATCTAATTCGTTTTTAGGAAATTTTACTTCCATATTAGGAATAGTTTCTCCTTGATTGGCAAAACGAACCGCTAATTTTTCTGTAAGGTAATTGTAAACCTCGTCTTCGCTTTCCGCATTTAAACACCAAAACCCGGCTTCTTTAAGATGATGATATAATTTTACGAAAACATCTTTATTTAGGGGTTTAATAAAAATATCAACATCTTCGGTGGCTCTGGATCTTCCTAATAAAATAGAAACATAGCCGCTAATTACAACATAATCAACATGTTCTTTTATTATATTAATAAAACGAAGAACAAATTTATCCAATTCATTTAAAGGCTTGTCAAGTTTAATTTTTCTGGAAGTAATAAATTTCATCAAGAAGCTTAAATAGGTTTTATTTTAAAAACTATCGTTTAATTCTCAGCACTTTCTCCCGGCTTTTTTCGCCAGATTTAATTTCAACGGCTAACTTAAATTCTTTCTTAAAAAATTTAATCAATTCTTTGTTAGCTTTATCTTTTTCCGGAACGGCTTTCAAATAAAGTTTTAAATGCCCTGTCTCTTCAACTAATTTAGTGCTGCTGGCATTAGGGATCACTTTAATTTTAATCAATTGATTAGAAATAAACGGCTTTAAATCAAAAACAGGAATAGCCATCTAAACACACCAAGATCACTTCTGCTCTTCAGCAAGGGTTTTGAATAAATATATCCTTAACCAAGCTAGGAAGGCAATGACGACGACTAAATTAACCAAATTTAAGGCTAAAGGGGAATAGAGCAGCGCTTTCTTAATAGGCAGGGTAATAAGCATTAAAATTAAGCCGGTTGCAGTCGAGAATAAAATTAATCTTCCTAAACTTTTCCATTTTTGTTTTAGTAAACTAAATCCCTTGCCCACTGCTTCCCACACTTTATACTTAAGAGCAAATTGGTGACAGATTAACAATAAGATAACTAAAATAATTACAGTGCAGAAAAAATTAACCGTGCCGTTATAGAATAACCGGACATTCTGCATGAACACCGGATGCAGTAAATTAAACTTAGGCACTAAAGAAAAAACTAAGTTGATTAATAATGCGGAAAGCAAGCGAATTATTAAATAAAAAAATCCGAATACTAGTACAGGAACGATTAAAAACAAATCTAATAAATTCCAGCGCCAATAAATCTTATGGGTTAATTTCTTTTTTAGTAAATGATACCAGATTACTGCCTGTGAAAGAGAAAATAACAGGAAATAACCAATAATCAAAGCTACAGCAATAACTATCGACCAAATCAAAAAAGATTTTAATTGGGTCAGAAAAGGCAGCAATTGTTCTGGATTCGAGGAAGCCAATAAAGTTTGAATCTCTTCTGCGGATTTGCCCTGCAAGACTTCTGCGGATTTGCGCTGCAAAGTTGCGCTTAACCAGGAGAAAGACAGTAAAATTAAAGAAAAAACAATCAAGTCGGTTAAAAAAGTATATAAATGATCTTTAGTTAATTTGAATGAATCCAGATAATGTTTGCAATGCTTGTTCATAATTCTTTCTCTTGGATTAATTATTATTTAATTATTGTTGTTTTACTAACTAATTACCAATTACTATTTCTAGAGATTTCCCCTTTGTTCTCTGATACTCTAGCAGAACTTTGCCCGGCCTGTTCCCATTCTACTCTGCCCACATCAGAATTTACTACAGTAAAGCAGACGTTAGGAATTTCCGTAGTTCCCGTAAAAGTATTAACTGTAGAAGGCGCTTGGTGCCAGACAATGCAGGCCTCATTATATTCTTTAGGCGAATATTTAATGATAGCATCTTTATCCGAAGCACCATTCTCTAACATGATTGGTGAAACTAAATTACCCATCCGGTTGTATAAAGGAATATTACCTGGATTTAAAACAATATTAAATGAAACGGCCACTCCATTTTCATCTACATATAAAGTCAAAGCATCATCTTGAGGAGCAGAAACGGCCCAAGTGATTTTATAGAAATATCCTTGTAACGGTTTTTCATCATCTTCATCAGCATAACAGAATTGATCTTCTTTACATACTTGCCCCAAATCACAGATCCACTGCTCATCCGCTTCTTCGTCGGGATTTTTCTGACACAAGATAGGGGATTTTTTCTCTGATTTTTCCATCTGAATGCTGGCTACTGCTTGATATGTTCCTGAAGCAGTTTTAATGACTGCTTTTCCCTGCGGAGTATTATCTTTCCATTTATATTCTGGTTCACAGATAGCTGAAGGGAACCAGTTGCTGCCCAACATAGGTGCAAAAGCTTTATCCCATTTCCGTTGCCACTCTTGATAAGCATCCGTCTCTCCAAACAGTAATTTGCTGATAGCTGGATAAGATTTAATGGAAGCCGGAAGAGCATAAATAGATTCAAGAACTTTTTGGGCTGTTTTCATGCCAGGAGAAGTGTAAGCAGCGTCAAGGCGACCTTGAATTTTATTAGGAGGTAGTGTACCTGCGTTAATTAATGTTAATCCCCCTCCTTCGGCAGAAGTACTTCTGGATTTAACCACCATCCAGTTTCCGTCTTCGCTTTTTTGGTAAATTGTAGTTGTTGTTCCAGTAGCAAGGTCGATTTCGTGCATATCATCTCCAGACTGAAGATAAGCTGCCTCCGGAACATTATCTCCATCATTATCAAACTGCACGCCAACTTTGTTGCCCCGCCTATCATACACATCTACTTTAGATAATTTCTTATCCTCGCCGGTTCCTTTGTAATCGTAATCAACTACATATTTAGTCGGAGTAACTGTTCCATCAGCAGTTGTTGTTTTAGTAGACAAGGTTCCTCCAGAAGGCAGGAAACCAGTTTTAGTAGAATAATCTCCGATTAAATCTAAAGTTTCACCAGTTTTAGTATTAAGAGTTTTCTGAGTCTCTTCGTCGTAATTAGTGACGCTGACTTCATCACCGGCTGCCTGAGCTTCCCCAATCTTTTCGCCTTTCTCGCTAAAGAAAGGAACTGCTTTTCCAGAAGTTAAAGCATTAACATCAGTGCCTTTAGCTACTTGAAGTGATTCGCCATTAACGACCAAAGTATTTTTCACAAATTGTTCATTATTCTGAGTAGCAATAGTTACTCCATCTTTTCTTAAAGTTTGACTGCGATCTGTAGAACCAAGAGTCGAGCCTGGTGCATCACGATAAAGAGTTATATAATCTGCTTTTTCAACTGCAATTAAAGTACCACCGTTGCTTAATTGATATACGGTCCTGGGGTTCCCGTCATTATCTTTTTGTTGTTTCTCTGTATATCCAGTAACTTTGCCTTTTTGATCGTATGTGGGTTGATACATAGAAAAAGCTACAGACCATAACGTGATTAAATTGGCTTTTGTATATTCCTCAAATGTTTTTTCACCTAACAAAGATTTTGCTTTATCATATGATTTTATCATCATTTCTTCTTTTAAAAGTATGTCATTACTGTGATCAATTGGTGAAAGGGTAGTTTGTGCAGGTGTAGGTGGTGTTGGCACTGGCGTTGTTGTGCCCGAAGCAGAAGCTCCTGCTTTTTTAGCAGTGGGTGCACCCGGTTGTGTTGGTACAACTGCTGGCTTAGACGTGGGCTTAGGTGTTACTGGTGTTGAAGAATCTCCTGGAATCCCTTGTTGTGCTGGTGTACTATAAGGTACTGTAACAACTTCCGCCGGCGGTGCTGGCGATTGGTCTGTTTCTTCCCATACATAAACACCCTCTTGGTTTAAGACTTGTTTTTTAATTTCGCCTTGAGTATCTTTGGCGTAAAGAACGCCTTCTTTATTCCAATATTCCCAGCCTTGATCACTCACTTCATTATCGATAGTTCCAAAATCATCTGTTGGTGCTCCTATAAATTTTAGATGCTCCTGCATAAAAGTAATGCCTTCATTAGAATCTGCTTGAATCCAACTATTCCCGTTATAAACCCAATCTTGACTTGGAGATAACTGACCAGGGAAAGTTCCAGCTTGTACTGGTTCATCCTCTACTACTTTCCCCACCAATGCATCCTCTCTATCAAACCAGCCCTTTCCTGCTCTTGCTTCCGAACTGCCAAATAATAAACAACCTAACCAGCCAAACACTCCGGAACAAGGATCAGCAGTAGTTTCTTCTGTTTGGGCAACTGTAAACGTACTAAAAACTAATAAAAGTAATACAATTAAACTAAAGGTTTTTTTAATCATTTTTTTAGTAATTTAAATAATAGTTTTATAATCTCTTCAAAGCTTTTATAATTTTCCTGGAAATAATGGTATTCAATTGCCTCGCCATAATAATCTAACCTATTTCGCAGAAAACTCATCTGTTGAATAGTATTTACTTCGGCTTCATAACCAAATTTTGCGGAAAAAAAAGTAAATAAACATTGGTGGTTTTTAGACCTCATTCCTGCTTTCAGCATTAAGGCTATTAGCAGCTCTTTAATAATTTCATAATAATCGTCAAATATAAAACTAACATTTTTTTCTGTTACCTTAACTGATTTTACAAAATCAAGCCTTTGATTGGCCATAATTATAATGGATTTTATTTTTTCAGGGTCTTGGCTAACTTTCCTGATAAAATTTTGTTCACATTCCTTCCAATCCATAAGTTCATTCATTTTATAGTAAAATACCCCTTTAATTTAATTCCATTTACAACATTGTTCAACAGATGCGCGGGCAGAAGGGTTATTTTTGGCTTTGTAAACACCTGTATTTTATGCCCCAATTTTTTTTCAAATTCTCTTAAATTAACTTCTTTTTCACGGGCGCATTCGACAAAAATATCAATATCACTATCTTTAACCGCTTCCCCTTTTCGGAAACTTCCAAACAGGATTATTGCGGAAGCGCCTAACTGCTCTTCCAAATAATCTACTATGCCGCTGGAACAAATCTGTTCAACATAATAGTTAATTTTGCGTACTTTGTTGAACCATGAATCTATCCATTGGTTATTCTCTGAGATATATTTTTCTTGGCGCAGCGTCGTCAAGCAACGCTGGATTGTTGAACGGCTCATGCCAACTTTCACAGCTAGCTCTCGAACAGTTACTGAATCATTCGGAGTTTTAAAAAAAAATCCCAATACTTTGCCGCATCTTTGTCCCGTAACTTGAGACGTCCGTCCTGTTTTTAGGGACAGATGTCTCATTTTTTTGGACGCAGGTAATTTCTTTTTCATTTTTCACAGCTTTTTATTTTTAATCATCAACTCATTTTACAGCACACTATCACAATAATTTAATCCTCCCCCATCAAATTCGGCTATCAAAGTTGTGACAAAACCGGCTAGGCTTTCCAACCAATCAACCATATCCCAAATAAAGTAAATCACTTTACACGTCGAATACAGGTTGTTGCTGGCAACACAAATTAACCCGCAGGTAATAATAGAGAGAGTATGAGTGATCGCTAACGGATCTTTAATTGCTTCATAAAAAAAGTTAATAACTTGGTCCCAAAATTGAGTTAAAGGGAAAATATACCACAGTTCGCCCAGGAAATATTTACAGGTCAATAAGCCTTCCTGCTCCTCACACATATTAATGGTCGCTAAACCAGCGGCGACTTCATTTTCTAGGCAGGCAATTTTTCGGCACTTAATCTGCCTATATTTATCTACATTCTTAATAAATCCCGGCAAACATAATCCGGCAATAGACAAATATAAATTACTTTGAATATTTAATCTTGGGGCATAACTTTTTTCATTCGTACCTAATGCCTCATTCAGGGCGATATTGTAATAATTAGTAATGTATTTCTGCCAGGTACCATACCAACCAAAAGAAGAATCTGGCTGACAAGTAAGCACATTAATAATTTGATTAGGAATGGTTAAAGCTTCATTAACTGCTTTTGAACCGCTGTTCACACCAAAACAGACTGCAGTGGCAGATATTTCTCCTATTGCCGTTGCACGTGAAGTATCAAAACCAGCCTGTGCAGTAGTTATAATATTAATAACCCCCACTACCATTTGGTAAACCCTAATGAGGTAATCGACCCACTTCAAAATCTTAGCTAAAGTACCAATAACCTCTAAGATAGTTATTTCAGCTTCTTCACGCGCTTCTTTAATTCGCTGAGCTAAATTTTCATCTTCTGCCCCCAAAGTAGAAAAGGCAAATGGAACTTTAATGACTACGTCTTGCAATTCCGGTGCTTTAACCGCATTCTTTCCTACTTTAGAGAATATTTTTAATTGACAAATGTATTCAACATCTTTTTGTACAAATTCAACACCGGATTGGCTAATTGAAAATAATTTGCGGCCATCAAAAGGAGCAAATTCTAAAATAACGCTAGGCGTAGGAGTCATATCTCCTTCAGGAGTAGAGCCACCATACAAGATATTGCGGCTGATTATTGGTGAAGAAGAACCTGCAGTAGCCGTGGCTGCTCCGGTTGGTGTTAAAGCTGTCTTAGTTTCTTGAACAGCGCTTTCTTCTGCACTTTTCATTTCCGCTTCGGTGCTGCATCCGGCTATTTCAATATTCAAAGCTTCCACATTAGAATTAATGGTTTTTAATTTCACACTAAAGGGCAGACGGGAATAAGTTAAAGGAGTAACATCTAAATCAATAAACGCGCTGGCTCCACCCAGCGGAGTTACGGCTTGAACTTCCCAGAAATCAGGATTATCTTCGGTGCTTAATCCGGCAATATCAATTTGATACTTTCCTGCTGCACCACTTTTAACATTTTTAGGTTCTCGTTTCCATTCGGTTGCATCATTGCCGGCAGTATCTTGTACTTTTAATTCTAATCTGGCACTCGGATCAGGACCACTTTTAATCGCTTCCGTTTCAATTACACATTCCCAGAAACCAGCTTCTTTCTTACAGCTTTCTTCAGTAAATCTTTGCCATCCGGCTTCATCAATAAAGTCTGATTCCGGAAATTTAGTTTCTGCATCCATGATTAAATCATTGGCATTAACTAAAATATTTAGCCCGCTGCTTTCAGAGATAGTTAAAATAATTTTAAGAATATCATTGCTTTGGAAATAATCTTTATCTCCGGCTGCCGAAAATCCATATACTTCTATTTTTTCTACTTTCGGCCCAGTCTTGTCGGAAAAGAATTCATATTCAGGAGCAGTTCCAGCATTGCCTACATTATCTTCAAATTGAGATAGTCCAAACGTAACTACTCCTTCACCTATATTCCCGCTGTCAAATTCCCAATAACATTCTAAAGCCCCATCTTTTTCCGTGCATTCAGTCGGCTCTTCATAATTACTTAATCCGAACACCCCTAAATTTGCTCTGATGCCTTCTTTAGAAATTCCTGCCCCTTCATCCTTAGTAATCAAAATTAATTTAATTTCACCATCTCTAAAATAACTTCTCTCTTCAAACTGGCGCTTAGTTCCAAAGAAATCTATTTTAGGGGGAGATTTATCTACCACTAAAGTTTTAGTAATAGTTTTTTCGGCTTTATTGCCATATGCATCAGTGGCAATAACTAATATTTTGACGGTGCTTTCCGGCTTGACGTTTACATCTTCCCACAGACAGTGCCAGAGATTATCCGTTTCATCATCTGCTTCACATTCAGCTTTATTGCCATTCAAATCAGCTTGATCAGAATAAGCGATTACGCTGGGCACACTGGCTTCCACTATATTGACAACAATATCGGTCTTCCCGGTAAATTCTCCAATAAATTTTCCAAAGCGAGTTAAATTAAGGTCGTCTTGAATTACGGGCGTGATAAAATCAGCAAAAAATTGGACATATTTACTGGTTTCAACGTGCCCTAAATTATCTTCTGCCTTAATCTTGATTTTTTTCTTGCCTTCTCCACTTAAAGAAGCCTGTAAAATTCCTCCGAATCCGCCGTCGGTTACATAATTAAAACTTTCTTGTTCGCTGGAAAAACCAGCAATAGTTTGTAACACTGTACCTGAATCAGCATCGATAATATCAATTTGTTTTAAACCAACAGAAGGAACGCCCGATTTTTTATCATTGACCGTAAAATCTAACCAGATTTTTCCTTGATTATCGCCTTTCTCTTTAAGCTGTTTAGCGCCATTGGCGAAAAAAGAAATAGTGGGAGCAGAACCATCTGCTCTAATATAATCGGCATTGGAAGAAGTATCTTCTTCGCCATATAAATTTACAAAATTATAAACAACTTTAAATGAATGCTCTGCCTCTTGGACCCCGTCAGTTAAAGGGCTAATATATTCGCAGACTACTCCTAAATTGCTTTGGGTACAAGATTTGAAAGGAGCATCATTATTACCAATTCTTAATCGCACTTGTTCAGGAGCAATGGATTCATTTAGTGCGTCAGTAATCAACGCTTCTACCGTCCACACATCACTTTGAGCATCAATATAGTGCTCCATTCCCGCCAAGCCTTGATTTTTAGTTATCTGCACGGAAACGGCTAAAGCATTAGCAGAATAGAAAGGGATGGTTAACACTAATACGACCATAAACAATCCAATAAAGCTCCAGCTCTTTTTTGAATCCATCTCGCTTAACTCTTTTTAGTTTTTTGATTAACTCTTCTTTTTAATTTTTTAAGTTACTTCTTTTTTGAGTTACTTCTTTATTACGATTTATTTTTATTTTTTGATATTTTTTTATTTTTTCAATTTTTTGCTTTTTTAACTTTTCTCTGACCAACTTCTTAACCAAAGCTTGGTTCTAATTCGCTGCGCAAAGTTTTAGACAGCTCACTTAATTTACCCATAACTTGTAAATCTTCCATGACTCTTAAATGTTCCTCTTGTGGTACGCCCGCTAAATTAAAGCTTAATATATTAAATGTGATTTTATCGGAATTATATAGGTCCTCGGGGGTAATTACCAAATAATTTTCTTTTTCTTGCCATTGCAATTGCCCAACCAAATACTTATCCATAGTCTGTTCAGGCATAGTAAAATCGTCCCGCTCATCTTCTGGAATAACTAAACTTTTTTCACTGGTTAACAAGGCCGTAACTTTATAGGTGCCCGGGACTAATTCCATTTCCGCTTCATTATTTCCAATAACCATCGCCGTAGCTGTAAATTCATCATTAAATACTCCTGGCTGAGTATCGCCAACGCGGTTCAAAATAATTACTCCTTTTTCCTGTTCGTTTAATGGACGAGCAATATTTGGGAAAGTCCAGAAATGCACTTGTTCTAATTGTTCAGGAGAATAAGAATATACTGGTTTATCTGTAGTTGCCAATAAACCTTGGCTGTAACAAGTAGTTTCCTCTTCTTCAGTATCAGTGATACATTTTTCCAAACTTTTCTTTTTGATGGCAACAGAAATCATTTTGCGTTTATGTAAAGGAATAACTTTTTCCGTTAACCCGGCAACGGCATAACCAATTATTCCTACGGTTTCTGTGCCAGAACTTCCAGTACTACTTCCAGCACCACTTCCTGCACCAGCAGTTTCTTTATATTGATAAGTGTCTATTGGATAGAAATTAGTTAGATATTCTTCTTTAAAGAAACCAGCTACTCCGCCATAAACGGCTGGATATTTACTTTCAAATATACCCCCAGAATCTGTTTCTCCTAAAATACAATCGTCTTGCTCAGGAACGGAAAAACCAATTTGTACTGCTTCTAAGGGCTCTAAGGAAGCACTATCAACTACGATTGTTTTAATAAATCCAGTGTTTCTTTTATTTTTATCACAAACCATACTAACTCTTTCCGCAGTAGAAGGGGGCGGTTGTTTATATCCTTGAACAGCAATTTGGTTATTCCTAATGTTAGATTCTAAAGCAAAAATAAATTGGTATCCTTTCCCCAGCAAAGCCGCGGGATCATTAAGAGTGATTAAAACCGGATAACTAACATCATAAGTGGAGAAATAATGGTTGGTATTAAAGTGTAAAATATTCCAGTGGATGGGATAAGAACTTGCTTCAATCTGTCCGCCTTTGTCATTCATGTCAAAATAAGGTTCCCACCCAAAGTAATCAAAATTAACTTCTAAACCTTTAGCAGTTTCTAACGGAAGAATAGTATTATCATAATTTTTTTGAAATAAATTAGACATGCTTACGGTTGCAGCAGATGTACTTGCTGCACGGTAATCGTGGCGGTAAAAATTAGTGCTGCTTAAATAACGCAGCATAGGCACATAAGAAGTTAACAACCCCTTAACTTTTTCTTTGACATCTGTTTCCACCCAGCGTGCTTCCGGAACCATCGTAAAAGTTACTGCTTCAGTCGGAGGAAGCTGATTCATATCTACAGCAGAATAGGCCGAAATTAAATCTAATGCTTCTAATTCTAAAAAGTTATGTTCTTTTTGCACTTTGGCAATTTCACTGGCAACTTCATAATAATGTTTTAGACGCAAGGGGATTTTAATAAAAAATTGGTTCATTTCTACAGAAGCATCTCCTTTAGTTGCTTCAACGTCCATCTTTAACCAGAAATTAACGGTTTGATCGCCAACTAAAACAGTAATTTCTTTAGTTTCTGAGGAATCTTCTTCCAAAGCGGGCGCTTTAATTTCAAAACCTTGGTTAGCAAAAGCATTATAATTTTCAATGCAATTATTTAAGTTCTCTTCAGCGAAGCGGGACAATTGTGCTTCAATGCTCATTTCCTGATCTTCTTTTGCGTATAATTTTGGCTGTAATGAAGAGTAAGAAATATCGTTTTCTGAATTAGAAACAGAATTATAATGCCAATAAGGTACTTTCAACGGCTCAAGATCAATCCCGTCTGCTTCGGTCGGATCAGCAGCAGAATATTTACCAACTACGTCGGGATAAATATACCCGCCCTGCTGCCCTAACAAGAGTAACCCGCGTTCTCCAATTTGATTTAAGCAGTTTTCAGTATATTCTTGGATTGGTTTAAAAGTTTGGGGCACTGAAGCAATGATCGGTTCGCCTTCCGCAGTTAGTGCTTCTTTTGATACAGTTTTGGTAATATACAAAAATCCGGCAAAAGCAAACACAATCAAAATACCGATAATGATAAAAATAGTTATTTGCCCTTTTTTGTTACAGTTTTTACTAAACCCAATATTAACCCCAAATGCTGGTTTAAATTTCGGATTTAAAGTAGTAGAAAAGTATCTAGTTCTATCTTTATCTAAACCCCTTTTTAGATTCATCGTTCTAAGTTACAGGAAAGAATAAAGGTATATAAAGGTTTTGGGTAGATGGCACAATTCGAAAAGTGAGTGATTTTGCTCGTTTTTGTAATTAGCTTTGGCGAGTAGTTAAGAAATATTCTTGTTTTAAGCTCCTCTCTACTGCATTTCTTGTAAGTCCAAAAATAGAACTAAGAAAAAAGTGAGTGATTTGAGAAATGTATCACTCATAAAACGGATAGTGCCGGGTAGATTGCGAGTAAAAATCAGTAATTCTTCTGATAATTATCCTGCTCAGCTATTTTACCTAACTTTTGCCCCATCCCGAACTTTTTCAACCAAAACTGCTTCCACTTCGCTTACTAGCTTTTTCCCAGCGTAAAAAACGTGTTTGGTCTTCACTTCTATAGTTAATTTAAGAAATTCTTCAAAAGTTATTTCTTTAGCCGAATTTTCTAAGCCTTCAAATTTCACTGCTTCTCCAATTGCAGTTTTGTCTACATCTAACAAAGCCACTTTACACCCATCATCAGCAGCTAAAATCATTGCTTCGCTTAACTCTCCTCTTAATTTTGCTGGTTTGAGATTAACACAAAATACTGCTTTCCGGCCCAGTAATTGTTTTTCAGAAAAATATTTTTTTAATCCGGCCACTACTTGCTTTTTTCCTAAATCCGATCCTAAATCCACTTTCATCAAATATAAGTTATCTGCCTGCGGATGAGCTTTAACGGCTTCGATTTGTCCCACTACCAGTTTAAGCGGGAATTTATTTTTTTCTGGTAATTTTTCTATTTTCTCAACCAGCATGCTTATTTTTTTTACTTTGCCGTTCCAATCAAAAGAAAGATCTTCCCAATTGAGATTAGTTTCATTTTTTTTATTTTCTTCGCCTAGTGCACCATAAATTTTGCGACTAAATTCGGGAAGTATCGGGCTGACTAAAATTGCTAAATTCCGAGTTAAATTAACGCACCAAGCTACTGCTGCTTTACTTTCCGGAGCATCTTTATTTTTCCACGGCTCGGATTTTTGGAAATGTACATTGCCTAAATCAGCAATCTGTAAAATATTTTTAACTGCCGTTTTATAATCAAGCTCCAAATAATTATTTTTAATTTTTTCAAATAAATCTTGGGCAGTTTTAGTTAGTATTTTAGCTGTTTTATTTTCTGCGTTTTTCTCACTCGAAGAATATTTCCCTACCACAGGGTAATTAGCTTCGGCAAAAGTTAAAGTCCGGTAGCAGAAATTTCCCAAATTACCGACGAGAACATTATTGATTACCGCTTTAAAATCAGTAAAATTCAAATCTATATCCACTACTTTCCGATCGAGATGACTAGCATAATAAAAGCGTAAAGCTTCAGGCGAATACAATTTCAGGAAATCTTTAGCGGTAAAGAAGGTTCCCCGCGACTTGCTCATCTTCTGTCCGTCGACAGTTATAAATCCGTGAACGGTTAATTTAGGCAGGGGAATTTCCATGGCCATCAGCATTGCCGGCCAGAACAGGAAATGAAAATAAGAAATATCTTTGCCGATAAAATGGTGGATTTCTCCATGTTTCCAATAGTCTTCCCAAGCACATTTATTTATTCCCTTTCGGTTTCCTTTTTCCTGATCTTTTCCATTTTGCTTATCGCAATAATTCTTAGTTGAAGAGATATATCCAATAGGTGCATCCAACCAGACGTAGAAATATTTGGTTTCTCCCGTTTCTTCTTTGCTGCCGGGAATTTCAAACCCAAAATAAGGTGCATCTCGAGAGATACACCAATCGTCTAATTCTTTTTTTAACCAGCCGCTTAACCAATTTTTTAATTCCGGCTGCAGGTCAGAATCTTTAGCATTTAACCATTTTTTAAGTTTAGAAGTAAAGGCACTTAATTTAAAGAAATAATGCTGGCTTTGTTTGATTACCGGAGCGGTTCCACACAGAACACAATGCGGTTTAAGTAAATCTGTTCCCTTTAAAGCGCTTCCGCAGCTTTCACAGATATCTCCATATTGGTCAGCAGCGCCGCAGAGATAACAGGTCCCTTTAACATAGCGGTCCGGCAAAGATCGTTGACATTTCTCACAATAAATAACGTCGATTTCTTTTAGATAAATCAGATTTTTTCTTTTTAATTCTGTAAAGAAATGCTCGGCTAATTCTTTATTTTCGGGAGAATGGGTTTTGTGATAATTATCAAAATGGATTAAATAGTTTTTATAATCTTCTTGGTGTTCTTTCCAATATTTCTCCACAAATTTTTCCGGAGTAACCCCTGCTTTCCGAGCATTAACTTCAATGGGTGTACCGTGCATATCTGAAGCCCCAATATATACTGCTTCTTTACCGATCAACTTAAGAAAACGGACAAAAATATCGGTCTGAATATATTCTAGTAAATGGCCAATATGCATGTCCCCATTAGCATAAATTAAAGCAGAAGTAACGGCAATTTTACTTTTTCCTTTTCCTTGCACTTTCTTCTTTGCTTTCTGTGCATTATCGGATACTTTTTTCATCTTAGGAACTAGCTTAAAGTATTTTATAAAGGTTGCTATTTTAAAAAATAATTAGACCTACCTAGAACGCTGTTCAAAAAAAACCGCCGATTCCAGAAACATTTAAATAAAGCCGTTAAAAAAAAAGATTATGTTTAAATTGATTAAAAAGTTCTTTCAGCCAGAACCGCCTTTAAAACCGATTGAATTAAAAGAGGAAGGATTAGAAAACTGGCTGAACCAGCAGGCGGCAGAATTAAATTTTCAGCATTACTTTACCGAATATCTCCAACAGGTTTCTGACCTTAAATCTGAATTATTAAAAAAAGCAGAACTGCTTTTGCAACAAAAGATTTCTGAAACGGACCAAAAACAAGTTAATGAACGAGTTAAAAATATTGTAATTGGGCATAGAGACCATTACGCGCAGGAGATTGGGCGATTTTCTGAAAATATTTTACTTCCAGCTGTGGATCTTCCTGCTATTGATTTCACGACCATAGCTGGTTACGATAAAGCGATACAGTTTAATGAAAAATTAGACGAAGAATTAAACTTATTAGCCAAGCGAACGGCTAAAAGCTACCAAGCTGCACAGCATTTATTCTTTGATTCTGTAGAAAATTTGTTTAAACTGTTGGGAAAATTAACTACGCTGGTAAAAAATTTTAAGGCTAAAGTTACCAACGATAAAATTGATCAGCTTGCTGAACTTAAGCAAGCGGTCTCGTCTTTAAATGAGTATGTATGTAGGAAAACTAGCCTAACACAGGAGATTAAAAATAAAAAAGAAGATTTAATTTTAACAGAAAAAAATAAATCAGAAAAAGAGAAAAAATTAAAACAATTAATTGAAAACAAAGATTACCAACAATATTTAACTCTTAAAAACAAAGAAGACCATTTTAATCAGCAGGATAAAGATTTAGAATACAAAATATTTTCTTTTTTTTCTAAACTAAGCAAAGTGCTCAAAAAACAAGAACGCTTGATTTTAGATAATGTTGAGAAAAAACTAACTAATGCTTATTTAGACAACAGCGTGCACGCTTTCAGGCAGGATGCAGAATTAAAAATTATTGCGGTGCTGGAAAAAATAAACTATAACCTGCTCAACAACACCATTCTGCTTGATGAAAAACAAAAAAAGAACGTTTTAGAATTAATCGACAAAAGTAAACAAAGTTATTTGTTAGAATTGCAGCATCGAAGCCAGCAACTGCAGCAGGAAAAAGAAACTTTAATTCAAGCCATTAAAGAGAATAAGATTAGCAAAGAGGTCGAAGAGATAAAACATGAAATTAGCCGCATTGCTTCCAAGATTGAATCACTGGGAAAAGAAATTGCTGAATCGAATACTAAATTGGAAAAAATAGAAATAGAAAAAACTAAACAGGAACTGATTAAAATAGTAAAAGAAATATTCAAAAAAGAAATAATATTATAAAAACAAGATTATAACTTTTTATATAACTAAATAAAAATAATTAAAAAAATTTGAAATTAAAAATAATTTAAAAAAAACAATTAAAAAAGAATTCAAAAAAATAAAGATAATTAAAAAAACTAGATTTCTTCTAGTGCTTCATCGTCGGCTTCTTTACTTTTCTTGCCTTTTAGTTTCTTTAATTTTTTAGTAATGGGAATTTTTTCTCCGCAATGCTGGCATTCAATAACATAAGCAGGAACACCTTGAAAATTTTTGCGTTTGTATTCGGTAGTGCCTTCCCCTTCCTTGCCGCACTTAGGGCAAGTATACTTTGCTTCCAAAGTCAAAGATTCTTCGTGCACTTTCTTTTCTTCAGTAAAGTTGCAGTTAGGACAGACATATTTATCCGCGCGGGTTTTTACTTTTCCTTTTTCCACTGGCTTGCCCATCTGCGCTTTTTTGCATTTAGGGCAGGTTTTTCGGTAAACCCAAGCCGTAACCTGTCCGTTGTCAACCGAGCGGTTGCTAAAATAAAGACATTCGTCCATCGATTGGGGCATTTTCAAAGTCATTCTTCTCCACCTCTAGTTTGAATTTTTTTAGTTTCATCTAATCGTTTAATTTCTACTGAAATTCCGGGTTGATTCAATCGGATATATCTCGGACATTCGGTCCATTCTAAAAAATTTTGGCGACAGTATTTAATAACGCTTTCTTTTATTTTTTCTGCTTTATCTTTTTCAGGAGGATATTTAATTACCACGACCAAACCAAAATCATCTTCATGAACAATATCGCAAGGAAGCAAATCTAAAATTACTTGCTGCCTGCGTTTATTCAAGAAATTTATCCGTTCCGGCAAAGATTCTAATTTTTGCAGAATGGTTTTAAAATCGTTGCGTTCATCCAGCAGTTCAGCATTTTTTTGTATTCGCCGAAATATTTCTTCATCATTGGCAGAAACAAATCCGCCCACTTTAGCTTCAACTAATTTCCATTCACCAAAACTGCCGACCAAAATATCTGCATAATTACCATTACAATATTTAGTCCCAATTGAGCCGGAAACATCCAAAATAACTAAGCAGCCTTTTTCTTTGCAAAGATCATATATTTCCGCCATGGGCTGTTCGGCAAAATAACCGCCCGGATTTTGATAGATAAAAGCAGCACAATTTCCTTTAGCCAGCAAACTGTTTAAGTCAGATAAATTTATTTTAGAAGCATTGCATTTTACTTCTGCCGTCTGTAAGCCCAACTTTAAAGGCAAGGTTCGGTAACTTAACCAACCGCCCTCTTCCGGAATAATAACTTTTTTGTTGGGGGGAAGAATGGATAAAGCTGCAGCAATAGCGGCATTGCCTCGGCGGGTTATTTCTATACAATTATGATCAGTTAATTCCACTAATTTAGCAATTACTTGCTTTTTTAATCCTTGTAAAAACATATTAATACTTAAGAAGGGGCTTGCTTTTTATTATTTTTGCTTTTTTTGGGGCTTAGTAGAAAGTCATCTTGAAAATTACTCTTAGGTTGTAGGCTATTAG
>ERZ1292625.2012-Hain-H41-01um-R1-2012-length-20464-cov-4_pt1 | contig 20464 bp, 20 predicted proteins | sample MGYA00564400_ERZ1292625 | MGnify/ENA primary metagenome ERZ1292625 (study PRJEB36523, sample SAMEA6512639) | groundwater metagenome | collected 2019-01-08 | study: AquaDiva: Metagenomics assemblies of 32 groundwater samples
GTTCTTTCAGAATTTCAAGCGGGGACTTTTTTTTATCATGCAGGTTATTTGAGCCGTGAGATTGCGCTGTGAGCCGTTTGATAAGCATGATGACCCCTACGATGATCAAAATCCACCAAAGAATCATGAAAATCCAGCCAAATCCGCCAAGAGATGAAAGTCCAAAATTCATCATAGAATTATTTGTCTGATTAGACCCAAGGGGAGACGACCATCCTCCCATCATCCCCGTACGAGAACCTGGGGCTCCATATTGGGCAAACATATTCATCATTGGCATAAAGCCAACATCCTGCGATGGAAACGCGGCTGAAGTGTCGCAACCGCTCAACCGCTTGCCCATGACTGCGTGCATTTGCTCTTCGCCTTTCTCACCCATCATTCTTTTCATCATTTCATTCATGAGGATGTGCCTGGAGGTATCTCCAATGGATTGACCCATAAAATATTCACCAATTTTCTCAAAGTCTGTATCTTTGAGTTGGGAACAATCAGCTGTTTTGTTGCTTAAGTCGTCAAGAAGCTTCTTGCCTTCTTGTTCCTCTTGTTGCTGGCTTTGTATAGCAGCGTCATTGAGAGATAAGCTCGGAAAACCCATCATTCCTTGAGCAAAAGAAAAAGTCGGAAAAGTAAGACCTAAAATAAAAATAGTTGTGATAAAAAGTAACTTTTTCATAGGCTATAGGTTATTTTGCGTTATTAATAATGTTTTGGATGATTTGGTCAATTTCTTTCGGCTTCTCGCCCAAATCCGCTTGCGGGAAAAAATGCGGCAGGATGATCGGCCGCATGCCGGAAATGAAAGTTTGCCCGCTTTTTGCATACACATTTATCTTGCAAGGCAGACAAAGTCCGATCTTGATGTCAATATCCAAAAAATCACTGGCAAATTTTGCGCTGCAAAATTCAATAATCTTAAAAGGTTCTCTTTCAAATCCTTTCTCGCCTAAAGTTTTCTGCACATCGTGAACATACAAAACGCGCATGCCGGCTTTGGCGATTTCATCCTGCACGTCTTGGACCGCCGAATCAAAGATCTTAGCTGTGGCTGTGGTGTAATCGAATTCCATAAATTTTGATTAAAATAATCTGCTTATTTGCTTTTGCTAATCATAAGACAATGTCTTTTTTCTTTTCTTCAAACTCTTCCTTGGAAATCTCACCTTTGGCGTAGCGTTCTTTGAGAATCGCAATCGCCGAGTTCTCTTTCTTCGCATCCTTTCCTGACCCTTGTTCTGACATCCACCTAACAAGGGTGATGATTCCCCAGATAAACAACCCCACAAACAAGATCGTGAAAAACCATCCGAAAAGCATCCCAAACAAGCCAAAACCAGATCCATAGCCCCCGCCCATCATATTTCCCCAATTATACATCATATTTGTTAATTTATTGTGTTAGCATACAACTAATACAGCCATGTCGCGAAAATATTACTTGAGCTTTTCAATCTCCGAATAAATAGTTCCGTTGTTTATGGCCATTTTTGGATCATCCAGTACATAGCGCACAACACCGTCTTTATCCATAACGACATAGGTGTGGCCCGCCATTGAACCGGCGTGCATAGAAGAAGGTACGCTCATCATTTGAAAATCCTTGGATACGATTCCGCTAGTGTCATACAAAGCCTTGACTGTTCCCATTTCCGGCAGTTTTTCGATGGCTTTTTGCCAGGCTTCTTTAGTATCCGTTACGACTGAAAAAACCGCCACGTCGCTTTGATCAAACCGCTTGTCTTTGGGAAATTCCATCATCTGGTTCCAGCAGGCCGGATAGCACATCAAACCCTCATTGAAAAAAAGCACCACTCTTTTGCCTTTTAGACTATCGTTGGTATACACATTGCCATCACGGTCGGCCAGCGAAAAGGTTGGCGCAGACTTACCCACTAAAGATTTAGAAGAGTCACCCGCGGTGTTTCCGGTTTTGGCACCATCGCCAGGACTTGCTCCTCCTTCGCTTGGCTTGCCAAATTTTTCCATGGCAAAGCCGACAATTATGATCGTCAGGAGCACGATTATAATTACCGTTGGAACGCTCACATTTCCTTTGTAATTATTTTTTTTCATATTTTTTAAAATAATTAATTAGCTTAATGATTATCTTGGCGATATAGAAAAATAAAATTGCAAGCAAAATCGCCCAGACAAATGATGGCACAGGAGCGAGGACAGACATTATGGCTTTTTGCAATTTCGCAAAGTAAATATTGATGGTGACTTGGTAATCAGCATGGACTGTTAATCTATTCATGAAAGCGTAATAAATTATCACCAGACCCATCACAAGAAACATCAGTCCGGAAACAATTTCCGAGACTGTGAGGCTAATGATTTTTTTTCCGAAATTGAAATTTACTGATTTACGGAAAGTCATCATTTTTTTCGTAATGTTAGTTTTGTCTAAAAATAAAGCGATTAGAAATAGCGGGGCTACCATGCCCAGAACATACATGAGGGTATAAATAGCTCCCCAAAAAATCGATCCCGGAAGAACAGCCAGCGCCATAACTCCAGCCAGCACCGGCGCGCAACAAGTCGTTGCCACGCCGGAAAAAATGCCCAAAACATAGATTGATCCAGCGTTGTGCTTTTGGAGCGTCGGATGAAAAGACCATGGCAGGGAAAAAGTGTTTTTAGTCAGGATTATTATTCCTAACGCTAATAAAAATCCTCCGCCCAGCAGAAAAACAACATTGTGATATTGCTTAAAGAATTGCGCCAGAGCGGAAAATCCCAGCCCGATCGGTAAAAATACCGTTAGTATCCCCAGAAAAAATATAGCGGTCATTATCACCACCTTGTATTTTTCCCGAAAAATAGAGCCGAGATATGAAGGCAACAGAACCGAGATGCAGCACGGCGCGAAAAGCGCCGCCATGCCGGCGATAAAAGCGGTTATGAGTGAAGCGACAATTAATACGTCCATGATGATTTCAATTAATGCTTACACTCCGCAACTGCCGCCCTTTTGCTGAAGCGACACAGGATCAACGCTTTGCAGAATATTTCTGTACCCGGAAGAGCTGGAATAATTCGCGCCTAGAACTTCTTTGGGGTCGACCTTGTCCCAAACAATATTCTTCTGCTTCTCGAAATAACTAGCCAAAGTTAGGTAGGTGTCCGGAAACCAGTAGGAATTAACCGCCAGAGCCGCTTTGTACATGTTCGCTTCCGATACGCCTTGACTAGCCATAATTTCCAGAAGTCCGAGCATGGCCATACCATGATTGCAATCGGGAAAATAAGTGGAATTTCCGCAGCAAGGGCGAAAGATTCCTTTGCTCACCCTTTCAACCATAGCTTGCTGATCGGAAGTCAGCGTCACGAATTTATGCTTGCTGTAATGATCCATGGCATTGCCCGTGGCTATTGTCCAGCCACCCGTCGAAGCAAACTTTCCGGCGCCTCCATATTGCGGATCAGTCATGGGGCCTTTTTCTAAAATGGTATTTTTATTCCCAAGGCCGAAGGCCCAAAGCAAGTTAAGCAGCGTTCCGGCATTCTCTTGGGTAATTTTTATTTTATCGTTGTCTGTTCCGTTAAGCAATTTCTTATCGCTTTCGCTTAACCCGCCTCTTTTTGCGTAGATTGCTTCAAATTTCTGCGCGTCAATCACTCCCTTGTCCACCAGCTGCTTTCCAAGATCGTTCCAAGTTACCGGCAAAACTACTCCTTCAGCCGGCAAAACTTCTTTCACCAGCGAAGATGTGTCCTCACTCGCTGTCTCACTGCTACTGGCTAAACTTTTCTTGTTACCCTCGGTAAAATATTTTTCCTTGAGCCTTTGAACAATGCTCCCCTTTCCCAAGTACTTCCAAGTTCCCACTACGGCGATAAGAATCACCAACATAGCGACTATGGCTTGGTTGTTCGAGTCTCTCTTTTTTTCTATTGGCTCGGTTATTTCTTTTGGCTCTAGCTCTGCCTCTTGTTCGCTTTTTTCCATAGATCTATGTATTTGAATTAAATTAATACTTATTTAACCTGATAATTACCGGGGGGAAACAAGATTAGATTCATTTTTTTCCATTCCAGAACTGAAGCGCGCAAATTCGAAAAACATAAAAGTAAAAATTATCACCATTACTGCCGGAGCGATCATGGAAACATAGTTTTTCCGATTAGGCCGGAATAGGCGCAGCAGCAAAGAATTGCTTACCACTGATATGGAGCTCAAAGCCATAGCCAAACCCGCCAATTCCGGCTTGAGAACCAGCCCAAGACCCATGAAAATTCTCGCCGCAATGGGAATTCCGATAATGTTATAAAACAAGGCAAAAAACATATTCTGCTTTATTTTCGCCATTGTTTCTTTGGATAATTGAAAGGCCGTCACCACGTCCCGCAGATCATCCTTAATAATGACGATATCCCCCGCTTCCATCGCTACGTCCGTTCCGGAGCCCATGGCGATTCCCAAGTCCGATTGCGCCAAAGCGGGAGCATCATTGATCCCGTCCCCGACCATCGCTACTTTTTTACCAAGATCCTGAAGCTTTTTTACTTCATTGGCTTTGTCTTCCGGCAAAACTTCCGCCAAAACATTCTCAATGCCGACTTGCTTGGCAATCGCATTGGCGGTTCGCGCGTTATCACCGGTAATCATATAAACTTCGATTCCCCGGCGCTTTAATTTTTCAACCGCCTCGCGGGAAGTCTCTTTGACCGTATCCGCCACTGCTACCGCGCCCAGAATACCTGTCTTTGTTGCCAGAATCATAGCTGTTTTCCCCTGCTCTTCCAGCCGGGTTATTTCGGAATCAATTTTGTCCACGGACATTCCTAAAACATTGGTGATTAGTTTACGGTTTCCCAAAAAATATTCAACCTCGCCAAGACGCCCCTGCACGCCATGTCCGGGTACAGCCTTGAAATCACGCACCTCTTTGAAAACTACGGATTGCTCCTGGGCATAAGTGTAGATAGCTTCAGCCAGCGGATGTTCAGAAAGTTTTTCGAGGCTCGAGGCTATCGCCAAAATTTCAACCTTGTTTGTCGCGCCGAATTCCACCACATCTGTAACCTTGGGCTTTCCGTGGGTCAGAGTTCCGGTTTTATCAAAAATTACCGTGTTTATGTAACAGGCCGCTTCCAGCGGTTCCCCGCCCTTGATCAATATTCCGTATTCAGCTCCCTTGCCGGTTCCAACCATAAGCGAAGTGGGGGTAGCCAATCCCAGAGCGCAAGGACAAGCAATCACGATGACCGCCGTAAAAGCCATAAGGGAAAACGTAAGGCTTTCGCCCAGCACCAAGAACCATATTACAAAAGTCAGAGCCGCGATGCCGATAACGGCCGGCACGAACCAAGCGGAAATTTTATCGGCGAAATTCTGGATAGGCGCTTTGGAGCCTTGGGCTTCCTCAATCAGCCTTATGATTTGCGCCAAGGCAGTTTCAGATCCGACGCGCGTCGCTTCAAACTCAAAGCTACCGGTTTTATTGACCGTTCCGCCGACTACCATGTCCCCGACCTGTTTTTCCACCGGCAAACTTTCTCCGGTGATCATGGATTCGTCCACCGCGGATGAGCCTTTGATGATTTTTCCGTCCACCGGAATTTTCTCTCCTGGACGAACAATGACGATGTCTCCGTGGATCACTTCATCAATGGGAATATCATCTGTGGCTCCCAAGCGTATCACCCGCGCCGTCTTGGCTTGGAGTCCCATTAGTTTTTTGATGGCATCGGAAGTTTTTCCCTTGGTTCTGATTTCCAGCCATTTTCCCAGAATTACGAAAGTTATGAGGAAGGCCGCCGTTTCAAAATACAAGTCGGGAATTTTTTCTCCTCCAAGCCCGATGAGGGAATTATTTTTCACTGCATAAGCAGTGAGGTTGATCAAACTGTAGAAAAAAGCGGTAGAAGTTCCGATAGCGATCAGGCTATCCATATTGAATGTCTTCATTTTGAGCGCTGACCACCCGCCCCTATAAAATCCCGCGCCGATAATAAATTGTACCGGAATAGTCAGTAGTAGCGAGAAAACTCCAATATATGGAGCCCAACGAATGGATCCTGGAATGCCTTTAAAAAATTCAAAAAGCATAAAATACAGCATTGGCAGACTTAAGAAGAAACTGAATATGAATTTGTTAAAATAATCGGAAATTTCTTTTTCCCGCTTTTTCGCTTCATATTCCATATCTTTTGCATCCACTGTTTCCGCCCGATATCCAGCTTCGGTTACTGCGTTGACTAAAGCTTTTATGTTCGACACCCGCGCATCAAAAACGACCGACGCTTTTTCCGCGGCAAAATTAACATTGGCCTGGGTTACACCCGGTGTTTTTTTGAGCGAGCGCTCAATAAGAGAAGCGCAGGATGCGCAGTGCATTCCGAAAATAGAAAGATTTACCCGCTCGTTTTTATTTTTCTTTGCGCTATTCATTAATTATTCTTTTGTGACAGTGTAATTGGTATTTTTAAGGGCTTCTACAACTTCATCAAACCTTACCTCTCTCTCAGCTTCCAATCTACCGTCACCTGTAGTTAAATCAATTTCAACATTTTTTACGCCAGAGATATCCCCGATATTCATCTGGGATATTTTGACGCAGGACTGACAGTGCAGGCCTTCTAGCTTGAATCTTAATTCGTTCATATGTTTTTTAAAGTTCCGCCTTAGGAATTTCCTAAAATTGAACTTTTTAATAATTAATAACTTATTGTTGCTTCGCTATCTTGTAACAGTAATCACGCCTCGTGGCAATCCCATGGCACAGGTAATATTGTATGAGCCGGGTTTCCTGGGAGTGAATTCCATCACAATCTTGCTTCCTTTATCCAGAATTTGCGGAGTATTATAGAGACCTGGAACCATAATCGTGCTCATGCACCCTTGTCCATCGTCTCGCGCATCCACTTCAAATCGCACAGGCATTCCGGCTTTTACCCTAAAGACGTTGGGCGTTATGTCTTCATTGGTAGTCTCGGAATAGGTAAAGACTGCTTTAATTACTTGTACGCTGTTAGCCGGAGAAGAATCGACGGGAGGAGAAGCTTTTTCAGCAGTAGAACCATCGAGTCCGGGAGTATCTTTTACATTGAACACTCCGACATACATGCCCATTCCGCAGGAAAAAACCAATCTTCCGGCATCGCGCGGCGTAAATTCAATGATATTTTCTCCGGACCTTAAATTTTTACGGATATCAAGACTTGGGATCATAATGCTCGCAGCGCAGGAAAAAGGATCGGTCGCGTTGATTATCCAGCGCACCGGCATATCTTTTTTGATCGTGAACTTGTTCGGAGAATAGCCGCGGGAAACTTCATTCATTCGCACTATCTGTACTCCGTTTTCGACAGTAACATTGGCATCGAGCGTTTCGGACGGGCTATCTTGCTCGGCACTCAAGGCCGATCCCCATTGCCACCCCATCAGAGTATAGCCATTGGAAATGTTTACAAAAGAGAGAAAAATCACTACGACTCCGGCGAACTTGAAGAAGCGTTTGGCAAAAATTCCGCGCACAACCGAAGTAAGCCCTCCAATTCCCAAAAGTCCTGGCACGGTGCCTAAGGCGAATACGCCCATAATCAGAGCACCGCGTAAAAAGCTTCCGGTGCTGACCGCATACAATTGCATGACCTGGGTAAATCCGCACGGAAGAAAAAAGGTCAATGCTCCCATAGCGAACGACCCTCTGTGGCTGTATTCCTTTTCGTGTCCGCCTTTGGCGGGCTTTATCCCCAGTATACGGCTGATTCCTTTGGGCAATGTAAGGCCGGCCTGATCCAAGCGGGGAAAAATTCCCACCAGTTTGAATCCCAGCATCAGCATAGCAGCGCCTACAAGAATTGTCATCACTCCCAAGGTTGTTCCAGAAAACCGGAAAATGGCTCCGGCCGACCCCAACACACCTCCCAAAACAGCATAAGACAAAACGCGCCCTAAATTGAAAATCAGGTGAGGTCGAAATTTTTGCAGTGGTGTAGCTTCGGGATGTTTTTCTGAATGGCGCGCAGACATTCCCAAGATAAGCCCGCCAACCAGTGCCATGCAAGTGGAAAGTCCGGCGGTTATACCGACCAAAAATACCACGGGCAAACTCGTCGGACTGGATCCCCCGCCAATCTTGATGTTGTTTATTCCCAGGGTTTTTAGGGCTATATAGATGCCCAGCAAAAACAGCAGGGAGATTCCCAGATCCTTGTAGTCGCTGGCGTTGCGGCTGAAAAATGGCTTTTTTACTGAAGAAACGCCGATGGCATAGCCAGCCGACCGGATGGCTTCTTCAATCTCGTCCGTATTCGGTTTTTGCTTCGTATAATGAATTTCCGCCGTCCCTTTTTTGTAGCTGACAATGCTCTGCTCCACTTCCGGGATTTCCGAAAGTTTGTCTTCAACAAGCATTTCACACGAGCGGCAATGCATTCCCGCGATGGGGACGATTATTTTATTTTTTTGACTCATGAATGGATTTCAGTTGAATGTTGGTTAAGGAGTAAACTAAAAAATCCTCACTCATCCGATTGCTGAGGATTTAGGAAAAATTTACTCTTTTTTGACAACCGTCAACAGAAGATCCGGCCCGGGAGGGGCCAAAGAAGAAAAAGAATGCGCGAAATTGGAAAATATGTTTGGAGACAGAACTAGGCCTACTGATGCAAAAACTAAAAGAATTAGACTCATGAACTGCAAGGGGTTTTTTGTCGATGGCAGATCGGAAAGCGCCAGGTGGTTAGTATTCTCTTCGCAGCAAGGCATCATATTTTTAGCAGAGCCGCCGGACGTGGAAAAATTTTGCATCACCGCGCCATGGTTATGACTGGCTGAAGCGATCTGAAAACAAAAACTGCCGATGAGGGTCACGGCTAAAAACAAAAGTATTATTTTCGAAATTTTATTTAAAGATGACTTTTCCATAGGCAGAACCCTAATCTGGACTGAATTATACTACTTGTTAAAAACTAAGTCAAGACAGAACTTTTCCTATTTTTGACCAGATAATTTGGCTTATATCAGCAATTGCCAGAAGTTTCCCTTTTTTAACGCAATCTATTTTTATCCAGTTATTATTCCTCTCAACCAGCTTTATGGCGCTGTTTTTTGCGTCTTGCAGATGTTTTCGGTCACTTTCATGGATATCTTTTTTGCCTTTCAGATATTTTTTGCGTTCTTGCGCTGATTTATTCTTAAGAAGCTTGAGACTGAATTCTATCGGAACATCTAAATAGATGCTGACATCCGGCCGCGGAATTTTAAATACTTTGTATTCCATTTCTTCCAGCCAATTCAGAAATTCCTTTCTTTTTTTAGGGTCCCTGATTTTGCCGCCCTGATGAATTTGATTTGAGCTGGCATATCGATCAGCAATAACAACATTTCCGTTTTTCAGCCACTTTTCAATTTTTTCTTTAGTTTCAAATCTATCGGCGGCGTATAGAACCGAAGCCAGATACGGACTCACCGATGAAGCACCGCCGAATTCCCCGGCCAGATACCGGCCGACAATTTTACCGAAAAAATTATTTTCATACTGGGGGAAATCAACAGTTTTGACCTTATGGTCGTTTTTCTTAAGTTTATCCACCAGCAATTTTGTCTGCGTCGCTTTCCCGCTGCCGTCTGTTCCGTCAATAACGATGAACTTGCCTTTTTTCATTTGGTTTAATTATTTTTTCTCGGTTATGTCCTGAAGCCCCCGGCGGATGTCCCAGTCGTCCGGATTAAGATCGCAATTTAATTTTAGATTCGGAAATTTTTCCCGAAGTGCATCGTGCATTCTTAAGGCAATTTTTCTGAGAGTCGGATGGACGGGTCGCCCTGAGCGCAGTTCAGTAACATAAACTGTGGCTGGAAGGCCATAAGAAACCCGACAAGCCACATTAAAGCCCAGCGCGATGTAATACTGTCTTTCAATTTCATTTGTCGCAAGCCTTCCTATGGATTCGGCTTGTTCCTTAATTAATTTTTTAGCGGCTTCTCGCAAGTCGTCAGGCAGCTGTTCCAGGTACCAGGAATTAAATCCGCGCTTAGTCGTAAGCAGGGGCATCCGGCAAACACCGTTCCTGTGACGCTGGATATCGCGAAACGATCCGAAATCCAAAAGAAAATCAAATTTGGCATTTCCCAACTCCGTTAAAAAATGCGGCAACCCGGTTTTTTCCGGACGATTGTTGATAATGTCCTGGTATTGTTCCAGCTCTTTTCTTTCAATATTAGTCTCGAAGGAAAAATCCAACGACGCTTCCGGATTGAAATAATAATAATTTTTTGAGGCATATTCGCGGTAATTTTCCTGCTCCGGGATAAGCACATGACTGAAACTATGGGCATATTTTTCTTTGAGTTTCAAAAGCATTTCTTCGGCTATTTCTCTCACTTCTTTTGCCGGATTGTGGCGAAGATAGGATAACTTATCCCAGGCTTGGCGTAGATTGGTGTGCCAACTAAGCTGCGTCGTGATGCCAGCCGGCAAGAATCCTCTGAGGCTGTCAAAAGCCCGCGCCTTTATGGCTTTGCCATAAACCGCTTCATCCTCGTCCGGTTTCTTGGGATATTTTTCTTTTAAATACATCTCCATTTGTTCACGATTACCAGTATAGAACTCCATCCAGCGGTTGAGAATAGCTTTGGATTCAGGTGTACCCACGGGGTCGATAATCGCCTGCTTAGACATATCGATGTAACGAGTGCTGGTTTCCTGACCCGAATAAAGCGGCCAGTCCTGGATGGCCTTGTCGGCTAGAATGCTTATGCCTTCGATGAAAAGGGTCGTGCTGCCGCAGTCAGCAATACTCATATGCCCGTAGCCGACATAAAACTTTTCCATAAATTTGCCTGATCCGGACTGCTTGACTTTTTCCGCATGCACCTCGACGCTTTCCGGGCTTCTGGAATAAAGGGCTTGCATCATAGCCACATCTTGAGGACCGAATTCGTCATAGACAAAAATTTTTGCCATAAATTTTACTTTATTTTGTTGATAATTTCGTCAATTTGTTTGTATAGATATTCAAAAGTTTCCTCATTGTCCACAGTATAGTTTGCCATCGCTATAGGTCCAGCTTGAAAAATATTTTCTATTTGCGCATGGTCCCTGCCCTGCGCCTCTCCTAGAGTTAGTGGCCTTATTTTTCGCTTTCCAAGCCTTTCATATCTAGTTTTTGGGGAAGCATAAACTGCTATAGCTATAAAGTCTTCTCTAAACTTTTCTTTAAAAAACAGATATTCCTGCCAATCATATAAACTTTCAACTAAAATATTCGCATCGTCCCTAATGTTTCCTATTTTTTCAATTATTTTACCTGCGAAGTGCAATCTTCCGAATTTGTTTCGTAAATCTTCGCGCACTATTCTTTCATTTTTTTCATTTATATCCAGTCCCCTTATTTTCAGTTCATCAAAAACAACATCCCCAAAATAAACTTTAGGCCACTTAAATTTTTCCATTAAATAATTTATAACTTCGGTTTTTCCGGAACCTGGTAAGCCAAGTATTGCTATGATTTTTCTTTGCATATCAATATTTTTAAACTATTTTTTATTTTTACCGCCCATATCCGCGTATTCCGTCATTACGTCATTTACTAATTCGTATTGTGTTCCGGCTTCTTTGAAAATCTCCTTGCTTCTTTCTCCCGCATGATAATCCATATTACACACAACTCTTTTTATTCCCGCATTAATAATCATTTTTGCACAAGCATAACAGGGTGTCATGTGACAATAAAGACTCGCCCCTTCAAGCGCAATGCCAAATCTGGCAGCCGAAACGATAGCGTTCTGTTCAGCATGAGCCGTCCTAATACAATGCCTTGACTCATGATTGTCAGCGTGAACCACTGTGTGCATCTCGTGACCAGCGTCATCACAATGAACTGTTCCCACTGGCGATCCAATATAACCTGTTGCGAGAATACGCTTATCTTTGGTGATGACGCATCCACTTTTCCCACGATCGCAAGTGCTTCTTGTTCCAACAACCTCAAGTATATTAATAAAATACTGATCCCAGGATGGCCTTTTACATTTTTCGGATTCCATATGTTTCTTTTTTTATATCAATAATTAATAATTGCCTGGTTATTCAATTCTACTATTTTTTAAATTAGGCGTCAAAAACCCCTCCCTTCGCGAAGGGAGGGGTCGGCAGTTTTCTTTATACACTATACACTGATCTTTATTCCGGGACCCATCGTTGAACAAATAGTGGCGCTGGAGACGAGCTTCCCCTTGAGTCCGGCTGGCTTAACTTTACTGACGCTCTCCAAAAAAGTCTTGATATTTTCGGACAATTTATTTTCCTCAAACGAAACTTTCCCGATAATCTGATGAATGTTTCCAGTATCATCGTTTTTGAAAGCGGCTTTTCCTTTTTTCAGAGCCTCAACAGTTTCTCTTATTTTCATTGTAACCGTTTCCGTTTTCGGATTAGGCATCAGCCCTTTGGGTCCCAGAATCTTGGCTACTTTTGCCAATTTTGGCATCATTTCCGGAGTAGCCACCAAAACATCAAAATTTATTTTTTTACTTATCTTGTCGATCAACTCTTCCCCGCCCACGATATCAGCTCCTGCCTCTTTGGCTTCCGCGACGCTAGTGGAAGTTATAACCGCGATTTTCTTGGCTTTTCCCGTCCCATAAGGCAAAACTACTGTGCCTCTCACAGATTGGTCGCTCTTCTTTGAATCAATATTGGTCTTGATGTGGATTTCTACCGACTCGTCAAATTTGGTGGATTTGTTCTCTTTTATGAATTTGACAGCCTCTTCGATTAGGTAGGCTTTATTCCGGTTGACTTTTTCAATTGCCGACCGGTATTTTTTTCCGTGTTTCATATATTTTCGTGGTTATAGCGTCCCGAGTGCTCGGGACTCCCACAAATAAATTATTACTCTATCTTAATCCCCATACTCCTTGCTGTACCGGCGATTATTTTCATCGCCGCTTCCACGTCATTTGCATTGAGATCCGGCATTTTCTTCTCCGCGATTTCTTTGAGCTGGGCTTTAGTAATTTTTCCAGCCTTGTCTTTGAGGGCATTAGCTGCTCCTTTTTCAATGCCAGCTGCTTTTCTAAGCAAATCCGACGCAGGAGGAGTTTTTAGGATAAAAATAAAAGTTCTGTCCTCATAAACGGTAATTTCGGCCGGAATGATGTCTCCCATTTTATCCTTGGTCGCTTCGTTGAATTTCACACAAAATTCTTGAATATTCACTCCGTGCTGGCCTAAAGCCGGCCCAACCGGAGGAGTGGGAGTAGCCTTTCCGGCTTGGATTTGTAATTTTATAACTGTCTTGATTTTCTTTGCCATATGCGCTTCGCTAAAATCAAAATGCAAATCTCAAAATACAAAATTAAGGAATGACTTCGCCATGACTTTTTATAAAATAATCGCGAGCGAAGCGAACACCAAAATTTTGACTTTTGATTTTTGATTTTTGAATTAAATTATATCTTGTTAATCTGCAAAAAGTCTAATTCTACGGGAGTTTCCCGCCCGAATATGGAAACCAGCACTTTTATCTTGCCCTTTTCTTCATCAACATCATCCACCTTCCCGTCAAAATCCTTAAACGGTCCGTCGATTATCTTGACCGAATCGCCTGGCCTTACGTCAATCTTGTATTTGGGTTCTGCCATGCCCATTCTTTTTTTGAGCGCTTCGATTTCCGCTGGATCAACCGGGGTCGGGGTAGTTCCGAGTCCGATAAATCCCGTGACATTGGGCGTGTTTCGGACTACGTACCAGGAAGCGTCCGTCACTATCATCTCCACCAAGACGTATCCGGGATATATTTTTTCTTCAACGACATTTCTTTTGCCGGCTTTGATTTTTATTTTTTTTTCTACCGGAACCATCACGTCAAAAATCGCATTTTGCATATCCATCGATTCAATCCTTTGTTTCAAATTCCGAGCAACATTGTCTTCATAGCCTGAATAGGTGTGAATCACATACCAAGCGCGTCCGTGATGTTGTGTTTGCTTTGCCATTTTATTTTATTATAAATGTTTTTAATAAGTATTCAAAAAAATAATCTAATCCGCCGAGAAAAATGGCGACAGCGATACTGATGCCAATTACTATCAATGTGTAATTTATTGTTTGGTTTTTTGACGGCCAATTTACTTTCAAGAGCTCCGCTTTGGCTTCTTTTAAAAATTGAGTGATTTTATCCATAATGAGGGTTTTTTAAAAAGCCTTTGGGGCTTTTATATATACTAATAGTATATAGTGCTGAGAATCTTGTCAAGTTATTTTTTTTCCTGTATACTGGGCTCTAGTCGTCAAAAGAGGGCCCTTAGCTTAGTTGGTAGAGCGCCTCGTTTGCACCGAGGAGGTCAGGAGTTCGAATCCCCTAGGGTCCACAAGTCCATACGGGCATATAGCTCAGTTGGTTAGAGCGCGTCACTGATAATGACGAGGTCTCTGGTTCGAATCCAGATATGCCCACCAGAATAAAAATTTCCGAAATTTTTCCGATTTTTTCTTCGGCAATTTACGGAAATCTCCGCCTTTTTTTCCGGCGTAGTAATATTTTCCTTTATTTATCGCTTTAGCCGTCCTTGAGCAAAAATTACCTTCGCTAATTATTAATTATTTTTCTTCACAAACATATGGGAAAGACAAGCATCGAGCCACTGGATGATAATGTGCTGATTGAACCGCAAGAAGCTAAAAAGAAGACCGCGCAAGGCATTTATCTGCCGGACGCCGCCTCCGGCGAAACTCCCCAAGAAGGCAAAGTGATTGCGACCGGAGACAACTTGGAAATCAAAGTAAAAAAAGGCCAAACGGTTATTTACAAACGCTATGGCGGAACTGACATCAAAGTCAGCGACAAAAAATATGTCATTCTGAAAAACGAAGATATTTTGGCGATTGTTAAATAAAATTTTAATCTTTAATCAAGGTTTGAATTTGTTGGAAGTTTGCAAGCAAATTTTGAGCTGGAAAATAATATGACAAAGCAAATTAATGCAGGCGTTGATGCCCGAAAAAAAATCAAGCTGGGAATTGATAAGGTGGCAGACACCGTTAAAGCTACCCTTGGGCCTAAGGGTCGTAATGTAATTCTAGATAAGGGATTTGGAACTCCCACTATCACCAACGACGGAGTTTCCATCGCCAAAGAAATTGATCTGGATGACAAATTGGAAAATGTTGGCGCCGCCTTGATCAAAGAAGTAGCCAATAAAACTAATGATGCGGCCGGAGACGGTACGACGACCGCTATCGTTATCGCGCAAGCTCTGGTGCGCGAAGGTTTGAAGTTCGTAGAAACCGGTATTAGCCCGATTGGCATCCGCCACGGAATGGAAGCGGCCAAAGATGACGTCATTGAAATTCTCAAAAAGAATTCCAAGAAAATCAGCGGCAAAGAAGAAATCGCGCATGTCGCCACTATTTCCGCTGAATCCAAGGAAATGGGAGAAATGATCGCTCAAGTCATGGACGAAGTTGGGAAAGATGGTGTCGTAACGGTGGAAGAATCACAAACTTTTGGATTTTCTAAAGAAATTGTGCAAGGTTTGAATTTTGACAAGGGCTATATTTCTCCGTATATGATCACCAGTGTGGAAGCGCAAACCGCTGAACTTAAGGAACCGCATATTCTCATTACCGACAAAAAAATCTCTTCCATTTCGGAAATCTTGCCGCTATTGGAAAAAATCGCGGGGTCCGGCAAGAAAGAATTGGTGATTATCGCGGAAGATGTGGATGGTGAGGCTTTAGCCACGCTGGTAGTCAATAAGTTGCGTGGCGTGCTAAATGTTTTAGCGATCAAAGCGCCGGAATACGGAGACAATCGCAAGGCCATGCTGGATGACATTGCCGTTCTCGTCGGCGGACAAGTGATTAGCCAAGATAAGGGTCTGGATCTTAAAAAGGTGGAGCTTTCCGCTCTTGGCCGAGCGCAAAAAGTAATTGCCACCAAAGATGATACGACTATTGTGGATGGCAAAGGCAAAAAGAAAGATGTTGAAGCACTGGTGGCGCAAATCAAGTTGCAGGCGGAAAATTCCGAGAGTGTTTACGAAAAAGAAAAATTGCAGAAACGCGTGGCCAAACTTTCTGGCGGCGTGGCAGTGATCAAAGTTGGAGCGGCCACTGAAACTGAGCTTACCTACATCAAGCATAAAATGGAAGACGCGTTAGCGGCAACTCGCGCGGCAGTAGAAGAGGGTATCGTAGCCGGCGGCGGCGTAGCCTTGGTAAAAGCGGCCAATGAATTACGAGGCAAGAAAGCTAAAAATGAAAATTACGAATTCCAAGCTGGTTATGAAGCTTTGGTGCAATCATTGGATGAACCACTCAAACAAATTGTGATCAACACCGGCAAAAAAAGCGCCGACGTAGTGCTGGACAAAGTGGCTTCCGGTAAAGGAATGAATTTCGGTTATGACGCTAATGAAGATGCTTATCTTGACGATATGATCAAGTCTGGAATCATTGATCCGCTCAAAGTGACGCGAACCGCTTTGGAAAACGCTGTATCAGTAGCGGCCATGTTACTTACAACTGAAGCGGTAGTAACCGATCTTCCGGAGAAAAAAGAAGAGTATACTCATGGCGGCGGTATGGGCAGAATGATGTAATTTTTGTCTGATTCAAATTTTAGTGATTAAAAATCAAGGAAGTAGCTTAGTGGCTTTTGAAGAGATTTAAGAAGAAACTCAGATTAAACCAATTTATTTACTGCCTCCCTGAACTTATTGCCCCGATCAAACTCATTAGCGAAAAGGCCGAAGCTCGCCGCGCCGGGCGAAAGCAGAACCACATCTCCCGCTTCGGCGACAACTCTCGCCAATTCAACTGCTTTGTCCATAGTTTCCACAACCGTGAAGTCTTTGCCCTTTTCTTCCGTGGGAATAATTTTTTTAATTTCCGCCATTATTTTGTCTGTCGCCATGCCTTTTAAAAATATTACGCCCTTGACTTTTTTCCGGATAGTCTTCGCCAAAAGAGACATGTCTAAATTTTTATCCGCTCCGCCACAAATTAAGATTACAGGCTCTTCAAAAGAATTAATCCCGGAAATTGCGCTTTCTGGCATAGTAGCTGCCGTATCATTATAATATTTTATTCCGTCTAATTCCCTCACTATTTCCAGACGATGGGGAATATTTTTAAAATTGAGGATGGTTTTGCGAATAACAGACAGATCTATTCCGAGAGCGTAGGCCGCTCCGATACCGGCCAAAATATTCCACAAATTATGCTCGCCTTTCAACTTAACTTCCGAAACTTCTAAGACTTTTTTTTCGTCAATGCCGTTATTCAGATAAATCGCCCCCTCGCTTATAAAGACTGACTTGCCTTTGGAAATTTTTTGCTTTGAAAATTTAATTAGCTGAGATTTAATTTCTGGTTCCAATTTATTTAAAATTTCATCGTCCCAGTTAACCACGCAAAGATCACCAGGCTTTTGGTTTAAGAATATGTATTTTTTATCCCTTAAATACAGCTCAAATGTTTTATAATAATTCAAGTGATCCGGATAAAGATTGGTTAAGATCGCAATTTTGGGACTCAAGTTACATCGGCCGAGAGCGCTTAAGCGCCAGCTAGAAAGCTCAAAAACCACCAAGCTGTCGGATTTAAGTTCTTTTAGCTTATCCAAAACGGACACCTGACCGATTCCGGCTTTCAAAGGATTTTTTCCGGCGGTTTTCAGAATTTCGCATAACAAGGTTGCGGTAGTCGTTTTTCCCTTGGTACCAGTAACGCCGATAATCGGATTTTTACAAAGTTTAAAAAAAAGACTGGCATCTATTTCTACCGGGATATTTTTATCCAGCGCTAACTTTATATATTTATTGCTCCATGGCGCTGGAGGTGTTTTGATCACCATTTCAGCCCCCGTGAAGTCCTCTGGACGATGTTGGCCTAAAACATACTTGATGCCTTTCAATTCTTTCAATTTTTCCAGCGAGGGCGCAAGTTCTTCTTTGGACTTGAGATCCGTAACCGTTATTTGCGCTCCGGCTAAATGCAAAAAGTGGACCGTGCCAACACCGCCACCATGCAACCCCAGTCCCATGACCGTAATTTTTTTTCCTTTTAAATCTTCAAGCTTCACTCCGTTAGATAATTTATCATTACATTATTACCCGCAGCATTTCCCCGCATATCTAACGGGGTTCATCGGATTAATATTCTTCCGCCCTTTCCTCCTCCATAAACGCCTTCGCTTAAGATAATTTCACCGTTAACTAAGACAAATTCAACTCCCTTGCTGTATTGATATGGATTTTCCGCCGTGGCTAAATCCGCTAATTTATCCCGGTTAATGATCATAATATCGGCAAAGTTTTTTTCTTTTATTTCTCCTCTTTTTTTGATGCCGAATTTTTGGGCTGGAATACCCGTCATTTTCCGAATAGCCGCTTCCCAGCTGATAATTCTTTTTCCGAGAACATACTGGGATATGATTCTCGGAAAAGTTCCGAAGCTTCTGGGATGGACAACTTCTCCGGTTTTTGAATGTTCGATACTGTAACCCGCTCCATTAGTGGAAATTATGGATAATGGATGAGCCACCGCTTTTTCAATATTTTCCTCGCTCAAGCTTTCAATGGAAGTGATGACCCTGCCTTCGGAAGCTATCAACACGTCTACTATCGCATCTTCCACTGATTTTTCCTGTGATTTGGCTATATCCAAAATCCTTCTCTTGCTCAATATCCTATTGAGAGACGATATAGCAATTTCAATTTTGGAATAATCAAAACCGGATTCTTTCATCTCGGAAATAACTTTAGCCCTGATGGAAGAATCTTTTAGCCGATTAATTAGCATTTTTTTGCCCCCGGCCGATACCCATTCAGGCAGAAGAGTATACAAAACGGTTCCGGTGTTAGTATAAGGAAAAACATCAAAAGTTACATCTACACCCCGCTCATATGCTTTTTCAATTGCCGTTAGCGCGGCTTCAAACAAACTCCAATTCTCCTTTTCCATTACTTTGAGATGTGATATGTGAAGTTTGACACCGGATTCTTCCGCAATTTTCAGCGCCTCTTCAACCGCCTCCAGGAATTTTTCCCGCTCATTTCTGATATGAGTTGTATAAATGCCGTTAAATTTTCTAACTATTTTGGCCAACGCTATCAATTCTTCAGTGGAGGCCAAGCGCGCATGTGTATAAATAAGTCCGGTTGACATTCCGATACCTCCATCCCGCAAGGAACTGTCTAACATTTTTTCCACATAGCCGAGTTCTTTGGGCGTCAAATTCCGCATTTCGTTTTTTATGATTCCGCGGCGCAGAGTTCCGTGACCGATAAGCGTCACAAAATTCACTGACAGGCCTATTTGCTCAATAGTTTCAAAAAGCTCTTCAACGCTCAACCAATTTAAATTGACCCGTTTTATATTGACCCATTTTTGGATAGATTCAATGGCTTCGGCATCAGCCAGCGGCGCGAGCGATGATCCGCAATTTCCTCCGATAATCGTGGTAACTCCTTGATAAACAAGACTTTCCAAATTCGGATTAGCAAATATCTGCCAATATGTATCGCTATGATTGTTGACATCAATTATTCCGGGACAAACCAGGAGTTCGGCTGCGTCAATTTCGATTTCACACTTTTCATTATGGAGCTCTCCGATAGCCGCAATCCGGTCTTCCTTGATGCCAATGTCCGCTTTATACATCGGCTGTCCGCTGCCATCAATGATTGTTCCGTTTTTTATTATTATTTTGAACATTTTTTATTTATTTTTTGCTGATATATTCCGCCATTTCCACCAGCCGGTTGGAATATCCCCATTCATTGTCATACCAGCCGACAACCTTGACCAGATTTCCATTGGCCATGGTAAGCGGTAGGTCAATGATAGCGGAATGGGCATCGCCCTTGAAATCCATCGATACCAGCGGCGCTTCTTCCACATTCATGATCTTCCGAAGGCCATTTTGAGCCGCGTCCCTGAAAGCATCATTGATTTCTTCTATGCTTGGAGATTTCTTGACCGTACAAATAAAATCCACGATTGAAACGACCGGGGTCGGAACGCGCAGCGATATCCCATCCAGTTTCCCATCCAGATTTTTCAGAACTTTCCCGATGGTTTTAGCCGCTCCGGTGGTGGTTGGAATTATGTTCAGCGCCGCGGCCCGGGCCCGACGCAGATCCCGATGGGGAAGATCCTGAAGACGCTGATCGCTGGTATAGGAATGAGTAGTGGTCATAAATCCCCTTTCCACGTTAAAATTATCATCCAAAACTTTCACCATTGGCGCCAAGCAATTGGTCGTGCATGATCCGTTGGAAATTATCTGATCACGCGCTGGGTCATATTCATGTTCGTTGATACCCAGAAGATAAACTGGTATATCGCCTTTGGGAGGCGCTGACAAAATAACCCTCTTAGCTCCGGCCTCGAGATGTTTTCCGGCCGACTCTTTGTCTTCAAAAACTCCCGTGCATTCCAAAACGATATCCACGCCCAGTTCTCCCCAGGGCAATTTCAGCGGATCAGGTTCACTCAAG
>ERZ1292625.1014-Hain-H41-01um-R1-1014-length-37012-cov-6_pt2 | contig 20457 bp, 27 predicted proteins | sample MGYA00564400_ERZ1292625 | MGnify/ENA primary metagenome ERZ1292625 (study PRJEB36523, sample SAMEA6512639) | groundwater metagenome | collected 2019-01-08 | study: AquaDiva: Metagenomics assemblies of 32 groundwater samples
TGTGAGTGGCCAGTCCGGCGACGTGATCTGTACGCCCTCTTGTGAGACGCGCTGTTCGGCGTAGTCAGGCATGGTGGCCTCTATCACGCCAACCGCTATCGCCGTGGCCCTACGCCCATCGTGGCGCGTGGGCGCGGTCGCCGGCGCGGGCTTGTGACCGTTCCCGTTCTGCGGGTGGCAGGTGACGCCAAACAGGATTCCACGCCCGTAGTATCTCGCTTCGGCGCCCACGGGGATGGCTGCGCCGCAATCAGCGCACACGCCCTCGTATTTGACTGTGACCAGGTGGTTCGCCATGTTCGCTTTCCTCCTTGCTATCCCCAGAAGCGCTCTAGGGCGACAAGCAGGCGGTGCAACTCTCGGGCGTGCTCCTTGGCGTTGCGGGGATGCCAGCAGCTGTCGCCGAAGGCAATGGCGTCTTGGATGCCGTAGGTCAGCTTCTCAGCGTAGTCACGGGCCTGCTCCGCTTGTTCTAGGGTCTTGATAGTCTCGAACCCCAGGATCGCTGTCGCGCTGTCTTTGCTCTTCGTCATGTTCGCTTTCCTCCTATCTGCTAAACCTACCGGGGCTGAAGGCGAGTGACCGGCTCGCCCGCAGCGCTGGGGGGGTCTAGTGTGCGCAGATGGGCCGGGCGTCAATGATGCCAGCACCCACCAGTATGTCCTGGATGTCGCGTGTTAGCGTAGGCGCGTGCTGGCAGACGTTGATATAGCTGTCTGCGGGTTGTGAGAACGTCAGCCCCTGCCCGGTGGTGGTGACCCATCTACGGCGGGTATCATAGCTCACCTCGAAGTGGGGGCGCTCACCTGCCGGTGACTCAAACGTCCCGATCAGCTTACTTGCCATGTCCCTGTTCCTCCTGCTACATTCCCTGCTGTCTCCTACCTTAGTCCGTGCCTGTCCGCATGTCAATAGTCTGGGCGTAAACCTTAGTCTAAATCATCCGTTCGCATACTTGACATTCCCTGCCCCTGGTGCAAGCATGGAGAGCGGGAAGCGACGATGACGAGCCGGTAAGCACGCTTTAATGTGATCGTGTCAGTACGCTATCCAAGGCCATTCCCCTTGTTGTCTATCTGAGCCCATGCCTGATTCACTGGCGACAACCCTCAAGCCCTATCTGATTGCCTCGCTCAGTAGGGTGTTCAGCAAGGGCGGGCGAGGTGCCAAAAAGCAACTCCGCTGGGCCTGGGTTGCTGACAGCATGGTTGATAAGGTGATATTCAAGGGCTCAGAGCGAGCATTTGCGGAGATAAGGGACACCATAGAGGGGCGTCCTACCCAGAGGACAGAGCTTACCGGGCCTGACGGTCAACCGATCATGATCATGGCGGGACCCCGCGAACTCCCAGTGCTAGTACTAGAGGGCACCCTAGTGACCGCCAGCACGCCGGCGCTGCCGCCACCCGTTACGCCTAGCATTGGGGACATGCCCAGCACATGAGTTATGGCAGGTTCGGGGCCACAGATAGGGAAGCCTAGGCATTTGTGGTGGCTGGCAACCTTGTCTGCTGAGATTCCAGGGTGACATAAGAGATATAGTGCGGAACCATGATGCTGTCGTGGAATGCCCCCTTGCTGTAGAGTCTCTAGAGTGTCGTTGGCCACAGGAGTAATAAATGGGAACGGCATCTGAGGCTCCCAAGTCGGGTCGGGCGGCCCAGCGTTAAGGTGTCTCCGTGAATATACGGGGGCTTAGAAAAAGGGCTTAAGGAGGCTTAAATGCCAGACATCTTAACGGCAGTAGCCAGCAACAGTCTCACCAAGATGCAGTTCCATTCCTGTGCGTTTTATCATTGTCGCCGCTGCGGTGAGTGCATTCCGCCACCCCGCTACCTGTGCGACGTATGTCGAGAGGTGCTGCACAATGGCTGAGTGCCTTAAGGAGGGTTAGGATGAACGTAGGTTGCTATGGGCAGATACGGAACGGGGAGCAAGAGGTGGTCTTTTGGGAAGGGGAAGAGGAAAAAGAGGGGGATGGGGTAGGGGTTGAGACTCGCCATATAGCGATACCGCTGGAGCAAGTGCGAGTCCTTGTGGATTTAATGAGCGTCTCTAGCGCTACGGGGGCTGGTAAGGCCCAGAGAGGACACATGGTGGTGCTGCCACCGGGGGTAGAGCATGGCTGAGTTCCTGACGCCGCAGAGGCGGGCTGTGTATCTAGCGTTGTGGGAGGGTGTGGTGCAGCAGCAGCCGCTAGTGGCTGGGTTGGCGGGGCCTCCTAGCTGGCTGGTGTTGGAGGAGTGGAACGGGAAGGAGCCGTTTGCTGAGGCGAACCTACGGGTGAGGGGGCGATACGGCTTGGGTGTCCCCGGTGATGTCCCCAGTGTGACAGAAAAACCTATCGCGGAACCTGTCACACTGGCGCAAGTGACAGAAAAACCTGTCACGGGGTGTTCTAGTTGCGGGAAACCTGTCACGGGGTACGGGAAGGTCTGTCACGCATGTCGGCAAGCGGCCTACAGGGAGCGGCGGCATGGCGATTGAGTTGTACCGCTATCATCGTTGTAACGACCCGACGGAGTGTGACGACTGCTGGTACTTCCTAGAAGCACGCTGGGAATACTTTGAATGGGAAGCGGCCTACAGGGCCAGAAAGGGGTAGGCATGGCGGAAGTAGCCGTCGAGAAGCCCGCCGTCCTGGACATTCGGGACGTGATCAGGCCCCTGCCGTCGCAGAAGCTGCTCCTGGAGGCACAGTACCAGAAGAAGTATCTGTTGTGGGGCGGCGCGGCTGGTCCGGGCAAGAGCTATGGACTGCGCTGGTCGGCGGTTGACTTCCTGCTCTACCACGGTAGCCGGGGGCTGAGCAACGTCCGGGTGATGCTGGCCAGCGAGGACTACCCAACGCTACGGGACAGGCACATCTCCAAGATCGTGTCGGGGATGGTGAACAGGACAGAACTGCCCTATGAGGAAGCAGCGGCGCGGGGACTGCTGGAGAAGGAATTTCCTCCCTGGTTGGGGCAATTGAGGGACACCGGCGCCGAGGGGCTGGCCTACTTTCTAAATCCTCAGTTTGGGGGCGGACAGATTTCGCTTAGGAACCTGGATGACCCGTCGAAATACGCGAGCTCTGAATGGGCCGCTATCTATGTGGATGAGCTAACCAAGAACCCCCGGCCCATGTTCGACGCCCTGCGCTTTCGGCTGCGTTGGCCGGGGATCGAACACTCCCCCTTCGTGGCGGGCAGCAACCCCGGCAGTAGAGGGCACAGTTGGGTCAAGAAGCTGTGGATCGACCGCGACTTCTCTGGGGACGACTCTCGGCTCGATCCCAACCAGTTCCAGTTCATCCCCGCTAGGGTGGGGGAGAACATTCACCAGCCCGCTTCCTACTGGGATACCCTGGACTCCCTGCCTCGGGCTATGCGGGAGGCGATGTTGAACGGTAACTGGGACATCTTTGCTGGCCAGATGTTCGACGAGTGGCGGGAGGAGTACCACATCTGCGACCCCTTCGAGATTCCGCCTGACTGGTTCCGCCTGGTGAGCGTGGACTACGGTTACGCGGAGCCGTTCTGTGCCCTATGGGGCGCTCTTACACCCGACCGTAAGCACGGCTACCTCTACAACGAGCTGTATAAGTCCGGCGTGACGGCAAGGGATCAGGCGAGGGCTATTAAGCTCGCCTCCGGCAGGGACCGTATTGATCTCTACGCCGGCGATCCTTCCATGTGGCAGCGACGGCAAGGAACAATTGGCGGCACCGTAGCACATGAGTACCTGAGCGAGGGCATCTCGCTGGTTAAAGCTAACAACGATAGGCTAGCGGGATGGGCGGCTATCCACGAGGCGCTTCAGTGGCGACGGCTGCCAGATATGGGGGCCCTAACACAGCCCCCTAAATGGCAGGTTTTTCGTGGCCGCTGCCCCAATCTTGTGCGTACTTTGCCGGGTCTTTCCTATGACACAGCGCATCTCGAATGGTCGGACACGAAGGGCGAAGACCACGCCCCCGATGCGCTAAGATACCTCCTGATGGCAGTGAGAACACCTAGGCAACCCCGTCACGTCGAAGTCACCACTAATCTCTCTCGCTGGAGAGCCTGATGGCTGTCCGTCCCAAGCCGGAGCTGGAAGACGTGGAACGGGCTGTGCGCGACGGCGAGTCCTACTGGACGGACCGCGACAAGAGAAACGTCCTGTGGCGCGACATGCACAACAACGAGCACCCTGTCGGGGTGCCCCTGCCGCCTAAGGGCCTCTTGGTTCAGCCCTACGAGATGCGTACCGGCAAGGCGGCGGAGATCGACGACGCCGCCCATTCCGTCTTTAGCACGCCGTCAACGCACTCTATCGACACGCCCGGCCTGGGCACCCGCATTCACGCCCTCACCGAGAGAGTAGAAAAGTTCTTCAACGCCGTCCGTGGTCAGGCCGAGTTCGAGTGTGGCGAGATGACCAACGACCTAGTGACGTTCGACGTGATCAACCCAGGCTTCACCGGGGTGGTGGTTCTGCCCTACCCCCAGGCTTGGGGCAAGAACTACCCGAAGCAGGGCAAGGGCGAGGAGATTCCCGCCGACGAGGGGTTCCAAGCCTACAACAGCCGCGTGGCGCACTTCACCACCTCTGCCGCTCTACCCATCAGCATCCGGCATATCCCAGCCGCGACGTGGTATCCCCAACTTGACGGCCGCAATGTCATCACCAGCCTTCAACGGAAATACGTCACCCCGTCCTGGATTCTCAGCCGTTACGGGGGACGAAAACACGAGAACCGCGAGCCCATATTAAGCGATAGCGAGATAGACCTGCTCAGGAAGCAGTCTGACGAGGCCGGTCCTGAAGGGGCGGGCACCATCAAGCTCATAGAGTACGCCGATGACACTTACTGCGGTTGGTACTGCTTCGAGGGCAAATCTGGGCTGGCCAAAGAGCTGAGGATTTGGCCCCACCGGATGCCCTTGCCGGAGGGGCGCGCCCCGGCGGTGCTGTACGAGGGACTTACGACGGGCGATCCCCGGCCACAGTACCGCTTTAAGAGCCTGATCACGGATATATACTCGGCCATCCAGGCCGAGGACTTCGGCCTCTCCCAGATCGCCACCTCTGCTCTCATCTATTACTACCTCACCGTCATCATAACGTTGGGGGAGCGCGATACCGCCACGGACGCTGACATCGATGTCATCAAGCAGAGCATCCAGTTCGGCGGCCCCAACGTCCTGCTGCCGGGACGTACGTTCAGTGTTCTCCACCCCGAGGGGCCGCTGCCCAGCATCGAGCAGTTGATTTCCTTAAGCGCCGAGCGTATCGAGGGCCACTGGCCCTCCATCCTGTCGGGCCAGACCCCGCCAGGCCGCAGCACGGGCTACATGGTGCAACTCGTTCGGGATAGTGCCCTAGCGGTGAAGCAGGCCATTCCCAAGCATCTGGCTCAGGGGGACGCGGACACAATGAGGATGGTGTGCTACGCCGTCGGCGGGGTGGCCAGAATCGCGGGCAGGAAGGATCAGAAAGTCTATGTCCGCAACGTCCGCACCGCCGGCGGCGAGCCCGTCTATGTCACTTGGGACGATGTGCGTGACATGATTCCCCTCATCAGGGCCGAGCGCAAGCCCACGCTCCCCATCGACCAAACTAACCAACTCGACATCGTGGGGAAGGCGATCTCGCTGAGGATGCCGCCCCCTAGGGCCTGGACTCTTTACGGCGACGTGGAGGACCCGGAGACGATGGAGGAGGAGATGCGGGCCTGGGAGGTGGAACACTCCCCGCCCCTGGCCGACCAGTTCACCCAGGAAGTCATCGCCAAGATGGGGCTGATACGTAATATGCAGGAAGGGATGGCGTTACAAGAAGCGGCGGCTCTGGCTCTGCCGCCAGCCGTCCAGGAGGGCTTGGGGATACCTGGGCCGAACGGCGGTTCGCCAATGGCACCCATGCCGGTAACACCACCTATGGCGGTGCCATCGCCGACTACCGTGCCGATGGAGACTACCGGAACGGTGCGAGCGCCTAGAGGCGCAGGACGTAGAATAGGTCAGGGCGCTAGGTCGGGCTCTAAGACAAGGCCAAAGGGGCCTCGTCCCCAACCCACCGCTGCGCCAGGAGGTGGGGAGAGTGAGTAAGAAAGAGGATTTAGTCTCTCGAATCCACCGCCAGACTGACGCTATCGCTGAGCATGCAGTGGCTCAGATCAGGAAGACTGCTGCTACTCTGGTCACGCGGCCCTGGGAGGGGGAAAGGATGAACCGCGACGAGCAGATGCGGGCCTGGGAGCGGGTCAGGGGCGACCCCCAGGCGGTGAGCGACCTAGTGACCAAGGAGCGGGTGGGGGTGCCCTGGCTAGCGCCCGAACGCTTCCCCGCTCGGCTGCTAAAAGACATGGAAACAGCGGAGCGAAGATACCAGCGCTGGCTAGCGGGACAGGAAGATGAGGTCTAACGATGCCCATGCTCGGTGAGACTAAGCTAATCGGCGGCAAGCTCCACGAATTTAACGGTAAAGGTTGGGTTCCGGTTAGTTCAGATGGTACGACACCGCCAAAGATTTTCACAGGTGTGCCGGTACGGGAAGACTCGCCTATAGTTGATAAGTCGCAGGGTTATCCTCGTTGGGCGATAACTCAGTACGACGCCAATGGCACCTCCCGCGTCATCTATAATCCAATGACGGCCAGCGAGGCTAACTACTATCTCTATGGTACTGACCCTAACCCCTTCAACGCCCCTGCTGGCCCTGCCTACACGCCTCCGGTCTCCATCGTCAGCATTGTCCCCGCCGGCTACGGCAAAGTCATTGTGACGTACTCAGACGGCTCGCAGGAGACGCAGACAGACCAAGGACAGACCGGGGCTGGCGCTTCCCCCGTGTTGCCGCCCGCTGACTTTATCCCCAGCACTACTGTCCCTGGAAGTTACTTCAACCCTTACACCGGCGCTACATATGACCCCAGCAAGACGGGCGGGACTTCCCCCGTTCTACCTCCGGCTGACTTCATTCCCAGCACGACTGTGCCGGGGACTTTCTTCAACCCTTATACTGGTGCCGCCTACGACCCCAAGGCGGCGAATCCGTACCTAAGTACCAGCGTCCCCACTGGATACGTCGCCATTAAAGACACCGCCGGCAACATCATCAGGTATGACCCTGACCCTACTTATAAGACGCCCTCTACCTACCTTCAGGGCGCTGTCCCCAGCGGCTATATTGCCATCAAGGACACAGCCGGAAACATCATTCGCTATGACCCTGACCCCAACTTCATCAGCGCCTACGACCAGGCGCAGTTGGCGCGATATGACGCTGAAACTAAGGCCCGCATCGCTGAGACGAACGCCCGCATTCAGGCGATAAAGGCGCAGGAGGCGGGCGCTGACAGACGGCAGGCAGCGGCCCTGGCCGCCGAGAGGGCAAACCTGCAAATGCGACTGCGAAACGACATGGCTATCGCCAGCATGGACAACAAGAGCCGCCTTCAGATGGCCAATTTGGACGCGGCTATCACCGGCAGGGGTCAAACAGCATCTTATATGGCGGCCACGCGGGGCCAGGATGTGACAAGAGAACTGGGCCTGCGCGACCTGGCGCAGCGCACCATTCAGACCGGCGCGGAAATGTCAGGCAGGGACTTGGCGCGCTCGGCTCTCTACTTCCTGGGTGAGACCGGCGGCCAGACGCCGTATGAGGGCGCGTTCTCGATGCTTCAGAAACTCACGCCGGAGATCAAGCCGGTCGGCCCCGCCCCTGGGTTGCCCGCCATGCCTGCCCCTCTGAAGTTTCAGGGTGGCGGACAGGTAATACGCAGTAACAGCCCCGTACCAGCCATCGTAGGCGAGCGGGGGCCTGAGCTAGCGCTGCTTCCGCCTGGTGGGGCCGTCCAGCCTATGAACGCTCCTACTGGGGCTCCTGCGCCCGTTCTGGATGCGGCGGCTCAGGCCGCGATGCCTGCTCTTCTGGCTCGTCAGGGCGGCAGTCCGGCAGGAGGCTTGGCCGAACAGAACCGGCAGGCCGCCTCCGACATTTTGGGCCGCACTGTAGTAATGGAAGAGTTCACCGTGAAGGACATCGACCCTGAGCAGCCTGGGGCTGGCCTAAGACTGGTAGAGGCGATACGGGGCAGGAGTTCCCGACGAGCGTTGCGCCCTGACCTCATCGAGACACCTATTAGGGCGCAGGGTGGCGTGGCTGTTAACCCCTACTCACGAGGCGAAGGCAGTATTCGGCAGCGGCTCAAGACGCCAAGGAAAGCATCCGTCCCTGTGACTCATCCAGATGAAGACTTCCCCACCGTCCCAGGCACTTCGATACCACCGGCCCTGATGCCCAGTGATCTCTCCATCCCCAGCTTTCTGGGGAGTAGCGCCTTCCCCACTACCGAGGCTGACCTTCAGAAGATGCGGGATACGGTCGCTAATATCCTGTCCAAGACGTTTTACGGTGATGTGCAGCCGGTAGGGGCAGGTCTACCCCCAATGGAACCGCTCTTTGGGGTTCAGCTTGCCGATCCCACTCAGATGGCATCCCGCTTTTCTGGACTTCCTTATGATTTGAGAAACGCCATGCTGAGCGCGTGGGGCACGCGTTCTATATCTGCCCCCGCAGCCTATGAAAGAATGCGCTCTGTCACGCCCGAAGCGATGCCCAACTATGGCCCGATAAGATGGGGCGCAAGAGGGTTAGTAGTCAGACCGGCGGCGCATTGGGGGATGTAAGACCTTGTTCCTCGATTGGCGGGAACCCTGGTTCCGCAAAATCCTGAACGACGCGGATCAGCGCGAGCAGGAGCGGCAGGCCGAAGAAGCGCGTCGCCGCATGGAGGAGGAGGCCCGGGAGCAGGCGCGTCAGGCTGCGATGGCGCAGTTCCGGCGGGCGGAGCAGGAGTCCATGCGGGCTTACGAACAGCCCTATCGTGGCGCGGCCACGCCTACGCCGGCCTGGGGGGGTAGGCCACGGTTGGGGATGGAGGAAACGCCTACTGCAACGCCGCCCTTGCGGCCTCGATTCATGGAAGAGCCTGCGCTCCGGCCCAGCGTGAGCGTAGTTCAGCCTGGTTTCCGCCGCACGGCGACGGGCATTGAACAGGAGCCTGGGGTTGTTGCCTTAGATGCTGCTGCGCGGCGACGGGCGGCAGAGATGGGTCCGACGGGAGGTCTTCTGCAGTCGTTCCTGCCGGAGAGCGTACAGCGCGGCATCCGGCAGGTTCCCTTGATTGGCCCTCCTGTCGCTGACGTAGCTGCAGGTCTGGCTACTCCCCTGAGCATTGCCCTTGCGCCCAGCCTTTTGCTGGGTGGTGGCGGACTGGCTGGTGCTGCTAGGCTTCTGGCAAAAAGCACGGCTGGTGCTGTCGGTCTGGGGACAATTGGTGAGGCGGCGGAACAGGCAGGTGTGCCGGCTGTTAGGACACCCATTGGCCCGATTGGGCCGCGTGTAGCGGGAGAGTTTGTGGGTGGGTTCTGGGGAGGCCCAGGACGTGGCAGGCTTCCTAGACCCACGTTGGACACCGAGGCTGCAGCGCAGGGAGCGCGGGCTGCGGGCCTAGAGCCTTTGGGGATGCGCTTCCCTGAGCCGGTAGCGGCGGGACGGGGTGCACCGCCGCGCGGGCCAGGGGAGCCGCCGGTAGGGGGAGTGCGGCCTGAACCTGCTGATGTCTTTGATGATGTTCTCCCTGGTGAACGCCCAGCGCGGGCTAAACTGGCTGCCTATGAAGGCCGCACGGGTGCTGTCGCCCTGGAGGTGCGGGATGAGGTTGCGTCTGGCACACGCTTACTGCGGGAGGCAGGTCAGACAGCCGTGGTTCGCAATCCTAGCCGCAGCACAGACGAGATAGTCGCTCTATACAAAGCACTCCACGGTGAGGGGCCGGTGCCACCACGCCTTCAGTCGGTCTATGATGATCTGAAAGGACTGATAGACGTCGAAACAGCGGCCACCACGGGGTTCGACCCCAAGTTCATGGCTCACCCCGATTACTTCTATCGCGGCTGGCGGGCACCGCGAGAGACACGGGCTGGCGCTGCCAGGGTAGGGGCTACACCTGGCTTCAAGAAGCCTCGTAATGATGCCACTTTTACCGAGATGCTAGAGGCTGGGTGGGAACCCGCCTCGTGGAATCCCTACGATATGTATGCGCTCCGGCGCACGGCGGGGGTCGAGTACCGCGAGCAAACAAAGCTAATCCGTGCCCTCAAGGGTGTTGGCGAAGCGGTCGAAGTCGATGGCCCCGTTCCGGCAGGTTGGAGGGTGCCTGAAGTTGGCCCCGCGTTTGAAGGCCGCCCTTATGCTGCCGGGGAGAGGGTTGGATTCACCAGGCGGGTAGCTGTTCGTGATGAAGTGGCTGGCCGACTGGAGAATATGTTTGGGACACGGGCCGACTGGGGCAAGTTGGGGCCTGTGGACATACACCAAGCCGTGACGCGGACAGGCTTCGGTCTGAAGCGTGTTAAGTTAGTGGGCAGCGTCTTCCAGCAGGTCGACTTCGGCGCTCGGTCGGGGTTCGCTTCTTTCGGCGGCGCCGTCGATGACCTGCTTCACGGGCGGCCCATCTCTGCAGCTAACAAGTTGATTCAGTTGCCCCAAACGCTGGGCAAGATGGCGTGGGCGAACGTCAGTCCAGCTAGACGGGCGGCGCTACGCAGGCAGATGCTATCTACAGAGCCGATCCTGGGCGAGCGGCCAGGCGTCACCATGAGGGGCATTGTGGAGGCTGGCTGGAAATCTGAGGACATCAGCCTGCTTCCCCGCGATGTGCGTACTCTTGTAAAAGAGGCCGCCGCATCGCCACCGCCCGCCTGGAAGGGGACGGCGCAAGCCGTTGGCCGTCGCGTGAATCAACTGAACAAGGCGGTGCAAAATGGCCTTTTCGAGGGCGTCTACCCGCAAGCGCAACTAGATGCCCTTCGTAACTTTATCGTTCCCAGAGTCGCCCGCGCCCATCCTGGCTGGACTGACGCCCAAATCATGCGGTCGGCGGCCGACGAAGTGAACAAGATGTTCTCGACGCTTGGTAACTACCAGAGCGTCCTCGGCGCCAACCGTAATCTCATGGACTTTGCGCGGGCGTTGATCTTCTCAACCAATGAGTCTGAGGCCCTGATCAAACAGGCCCTATCTACCATTGCTGGTCCCAACAAGGGTTTGTGGCGGGAGTTCTACCTTGGCGGGGCGCTGTTCCTGGGAGCGACCGCAAACCTCATCCATTTCGCCGCCACGGGCGAGCCGTTGCCCTTCGACCGCTACTCCCCGCTCCGTCCAAGCCGCTACAGTCCAATCGGCATCGACTACAACCCGAAGTTCTTTAGTCCTGATGTCCCAGGGCTAGTTGGCCGAGGTGGATTCCCGGTCACGGTTGACTTGGTGATGCAGATGGATACCGTCTTACGCTTGCTCGACCCCGCTGGCTTTATCAAGGCCAGGGAGAATGTGCTGCCCCGTGCGCTACACGGCCAACTCACGGGTGAGGATTTCTTTGGGCGGCCTGTAACTAGCGGCCTTGACCGGCTGAGTCAACTGGTGGCCGACCTCGCGCTGCCGATACCGGGGCAGTACCTGGCGGGTGTCATCCGTGAGAAAGTGCCAGCGACCCAGGGGATTATACCAGAGGGGGAGACCCGGCTGGGAGTGACTGGCTTAGCTCTACAGGCGACGGGGATTAACTTCAGGGCGTTAACCACGCGCGACCTAGTAGACTTCGCCGCGCGGCAATGGGCAGCGGCCAACCTACCGTCAGAACAGGCGAGTAAGGTGAAGGGCTTGGACGACCTCGATGTTGACCAGCGTGCTCAGGCTACGGCGGAGCCAGCCGTAGCCGAGGAATTGGCAAAACGACAAGCTACCTCTATAACTCGCGGTGACGAACGTGCCTTGTTCTTTCAGGAATCGGAGACGCTGCGCCAAGGGACTAGAGAAGCCCAACTTACCGATGATGCAGCGTTCCAAGCGGGGACGATGCAGGCTGATGTCTGGAAGGAACGTTATGGCCAGCGGGCGCGTAGCGAATACGATCAGCGACAGGGGCTCGCGCAAGGCATGAAGGTGACCTTTGGCGATGTAAAGTCGGGTAGCCCCTTTGACGCGGCCATTGACGCCTATTATGCGGTTAACTATGACGATTACGTTGACACGGCCACCGGCGAGACCGACTTGGCTGGCTTCTTTGCTGCCCGTGAAGCAGCACTCACGCCTCTATCGCCCCAGGACCGTGAGCGTGCGATGGTTTACATCGACCGCTACGTCACGCCGACTGTCAAAGAGTACCGAGATGCCAGTAGATTGCTTCGGACAGTGCCATCGAAGTACATCGGCCTTAGCCCGGAAGACTCACGGGGTGTGGACAAGTATATGTCCCAAGTTCAGGAGAGACGGGCCAGGCTAACGGAGCAACTGGGGCAGGATGTCTCCTCGGAGAACGCGGCTAGGGCGTTGTCGGAGGAATTAAACGACCCCGGCCTGTTCGACTGGTGGCAGGCCCTTCAGAAAAAGGCTAACCGGGACGCGCTCCTGTCTCCTGACTACGCCGAGTTCATGCGGTACAACCGGCCTGTCCTAGAGCCCTTCTACCCGTATTACTACGACAGCGTGGGCCAACTGCGGCGCTGGGGGATACTGGAGGAGGAGGAGACGGGGCAACCCCGACGGCCAGAGCGTCTGCGACGCTCTACGCGGGCAGAGATGGAAGAGGCCAGGTTGAGTGAGGAGCAGTGGCAGATCATTGAGAAGGTGCTAGTCGGAACTCGCTAAGTATGGTATATATGGAGGCAAGGTAATGGAGACCGAAGTCCAGACTCCCGATCTTAAGGAGATACCGGAACCGACTCCTGCTCCTGTAGAGGGGCCGGCGGAAGTCCCTGAAGGTATCGCCCCAGAAAAGGAGACTGACGATATTGCTGCTAAGCTGACAGCCGCCGAAGCTGAGGTGGTCGCACTACGGGCTACTGTTCAGGCCAAGGATCGTGCTGTTGCAGCAGTGACAAAGGAGTACCAAGGGCTCACGGCCCGCATCGCTCAGGTGGACTCCGCTAAGGAACGCGCAGAACTGGATCGCCGCTTGGAGCTAGCGCGCGACGACCCCGATGAGGCGGTCAGGGTGATAACGGATATTCGCGCCAAACTCCAACGTTCAGACACTGAGGATGAGGTTCAGAAGCGTGTCTGGGGCGAGGCATATCAATCTGTTGTAGGGCGCGCCTACCAAAATCCCATCTTCGCCGACCTTGCATTGGAAGAGAAGCAACAGATGGAGCGGATAGTCCTACAGAGCGGCGGCGGGGCCGATGATGTTCTCGCTGTCTGGGCGGGCGCCCTACGGGAGAAGGAGAAGATGGCCGCTACAGAAGCAGCGACAGGCTTGGCCGAACTCAAAGCCGAAGTGGAGGCGCTGAAGAACCAGCGTGCCGGCGCGGCGATTGAGAACGAGGGTGGGCCGGAGAATCCGGCCCCTGCGGGCGGGGGTGGAAAGAGCGGTTACAGGACTCTAGAAGACCTGGAAGCAGCCCATGTTCGGGGCGATGTTACTAGCGCTGAGGTCAGACGACTGCGACCCACCCTGAAGTACAGTCACCAAATGTAAAGGAGGGAATCCGAAATGGCCGTTACGAATCTTTTGGGCACTGGCCAGGCCCTAGACTCGTCACTCAACACGATCATCTCTGCGTTCAAGGAGCTTGAGGACGAGCAGAAAGTCATGCGGTCTTGCGCCACTGAGTTGAGGCTAGCGCCGCATGAGGGCGTCAGCAAGCGGATCAACAACTATAATCGGCTCGTTGGTTACGATGTGGCCGATGCCGCCGACATATCGCAAACTCAGGCGCTAGCGGACACCACCACCACCTATACCCCAGGTGAGGTCGCGGTGCAGACCTGGCTACCTGGTTCTACCATGCGCCGGACTGCCGATCCTGATTTGCTACGGCGAACAGGCCGTATCCTACGCAACGGCTATGACCTCAAGGAAGATCAGGACGGGGGCTTGCAGCTTCCTAACTTCACCCCAGTCATTGGCGCTGCCGCTCGTGTTCTCGGCCCTGGTGAGTATTTGGCGGCCATGACGCGGCTTTCTTACGGCAGCAGTCGCGCCAATCCAGAACCACCGCCTAAACCCTGGTACATCGTCGATCACCCCATCAAGTTGTCAACGGTGGCGGGCCGGATCATCCCCCTGACCGATGTGCCGACTGGTACTAACGTCTACCTGCCAGGGAGCGCTTCGCGTGGCGTTACGACTGGCCCTGGCTTCGGCGGCGCTCTCTCCGATGAGATCATCCGTCAAGGCTGGCGGAATGCCCTCGGTGCTCTGTTTGGCGGCATCGTCAAGCCGACAGCAAATGTCATCCCCGACGCCTCCGATGATGTCAGTGGTGCAGCTTTCAGCCAAGAAGCGTTGATCCACGTAACGGAAGTCGCAGCGAGGGTGGACCCCGACGACTCCGATAAGTCCTACCGTGGCGCTGTCGAACTCAACGTGTGGGGAAGCTATGCTTGGGGATTGTACCGTTCGGCAAACTACGGCGTTGAAATTTTGGGTGATGCGGTGGAACCTACAAGTTGATTGACGCTATTCCGCCTACATGGTATACTCCTTGTGAAAGGAGTGTGTCATGGCAAAGAAAGCTGTCAATCCAGGAGTTGGTACAGGACATGGCATACGGGTTCAGAAAGAAAGGGTTTGCAAGGGGTGTGGTGCGGGCTTCATGGCTGTTCGCAGCGACGCCCTGTACTGCTATTCCTGTGGCAACAAACGCAAGTCAAGAAGCTTTGAGCGTCGCAAGGCCCATGCCTGTATCGATTGTAGAACCCCTGTCGTTCGCCGTGCGTCGCGTTGTCAACCTTGCCGTGGCAAGTGGCTGGTTCGAGAAAGCAAGATGGTGCGAGAAGAAAACCCATTCTGGAAGGGTGGGCGCACCGTCCACCACGGCTATGTCCGGATTCTCAATCCTAACCCGCCACCCCGCTACATCGGTGAGCATGTTCTTGTTTGGACGCAAGTGCATGGACCTATTCCACGCGGGTGGGTCGTCCATCATCTCAATGGTGATAAGGCGGATAACAGAATCGAAAACCTTGTCGCCCTCAATCGTAGTGATCACCACTCGGTTGCTCATGCTGCAGGGGATGTACTTGCAGTTCATATCCGCGCTCTCGAAGCTCGCATCCGCGAGTTGGAGGGCAATCAGCCAATCTAGGCTTACCCATAGCCTAATCGGGCCAAACCCGAAGAAAGGACACTCTAATGCCTGAGCCGATCCTATACGGACCGGAAAGTCTAGCCTACGCCTTCCACGCTGCTGTCTCGCCCGCGCCGGGCGACAACGGTTCTGGTGGTGCCATCGCGCAGCGTGGGCGTTGGCCTTTAGCTACCCAACTTGTGCTCCAGGATGGACGCAAGTTTCGTTACTCCCGTGCCGGGGGTACCACTCTGGTCGTAGGGAACGTCGTTACGTCAGCCGCGATCATCTCGACTGACATCAACATGACGCCGGCGGCGGGAGCGGCGGATGACCGGATCATCACCTTCACTCACGGCGCTGCCACGGTCGTCATCAACTACTTCGCTGAGGGCTTCGCCGTCATCTCGGTGACCCCAGGTGGTGGCGACACCTACAAGATCGCTAGCCATGCCGCACTTCAGAGCGCGGTAGCTGGCGACATCGTGAACCTGGCACCTGGGCAAGCCCTACGCCGTGCTCTGACCACAACCTCGCGGGTGGACTTGATGGCCCATCCGTATGACGGCGCGATCCAGGCAGCAGCTACTACCCTGACGGGTATGCCTATCGGCATTGCCATCGCTGCTATCACCAACGCTCAGTTCGGCTGGCTACAGACGCGGGGTCTGGTTGGCGTGCTGGGGGCCGGCACCCTCGTGGTCGGTGCCAACGCTGTCTCGCCCACGGGCACCGCCGGCGCGGCTGGGCCTTCGGGGGCTAGCACCTCGGTGGATATCGGCAGTGTCCAGAGCCTAGCGGCTACCACCGCTTGGTCGAGCATCTTCGTAACGATTGACGGGTGATCCTTTGGTCTACGTAATCATCCGAAAAACCCGCAGTGAGCAGCGCGAAGCGCTCAGGGCTAACACCCCTGGGCGCTATCGCGAGCAGGTGCGTGGTGGTGTGCGAACTACTGAGGAAGCCTATGAAGTCCAGCGGCAGTTGGAGCGGGAAGGGGAAGCCTTCGATAAGCCCTTCCTAGTATCGGGCGATAGTCCAGAGGCGAAACGGGCCGAAGATGAGGTCAAGTTGAGGTCTGGCATCGACCCAGAGACAGACCGAAGGTTATAACATGGCTTCCTTTTTGGCCCCCTGTAATCGCTGTTCGGCGAGTGTACGGTTCATGCAGCCGCCTGATGTCAGCAACGTCCTCTGCGACCAGTGCAAAGAGGCCATCAAGGCCAATGAGGAGGCGGCGAAGATGGCTGAGACGCTGAAGCAAAGGCTGACCCGTAAGGGGAAGGCCACGAAGCCCTCCTGGGAGGTCGGCGACAAGAGACCGCTCGTTGAGGGTACGCCGTTGGAGAAGAAGGTAGCGAAACAGTGAACGGACTTGCCGTGGCTGTCCGCACTCCACCCATCGACTATCGGGGCCTCCCTGGAGCCCTGAAGGGGAAGGTTAGCGCTATCTGTCGCTCGGAGCAGGACTGCGCTAATCTTGTTCGCTGGTTTGGAGACCCCAACTTCTGCCCTTTCCTGCCGATCCTTCTCTTGATTCCAGGCGCTCCTGGTCAGTTGGTGGGCATGGGTCTGGCAACGGTGGCTGAACTGCAGGATGAGGCGGTAGCTCGCTGGCAACTGATGACGCGGCGGCTGGAGAAGACGGGAAGGGTCGTGGACTTCGATGCCTTGCGGGAGAAGCACGGCTTTATGCCCAGCGAGAAGGTAGAGGCTGCTTTCCGTGAAGCCTTGCTTGAGCGGATTAGGAAACATCGGGCTAACCCCAGAACTGATCCTCCCCGCCAGCCCTTGCATGTGCGGGTTAATGAGAAGACGGTGCACTCAGTAGGAGGATGAGAATGGCACGACCCAAGAGAACGGGCCGCCGAGCGAATGTCGAGGTTCACGTCTCGGAGGAACAGGAGTTCATAGCCCAGCAATGGGCGCGACCGCGCAGGGGCGTTCAAAGCGATCTTGAGGGCGAAACAGACGGTCTCAGCGAGGGGGGCATCGTCACGCATGTTCCTCCCAACACAGTCGTTATGTATAAACCCACGCCTCAAGGCTACATGCCGCGCACTGTTCCTGTGGCGTCCATACAGGTCAATCTCTTGAACGGGTGGAAGCGGTTCTGTCCTGATTGCAGAGGCCATCACGGAACAGATGCGAATGCCTGCCCAGGCCGCGAGCCAGTGGCGATACGTGTTTGCCCAGTGTGCTCTAAGCGTATCCCAGACCCGGGCACGGTGGCTCTGGGGGCAGTGGAGGATGACCCTAACGTAATCCCGTATGTTGATGCTTCCTCACCAGAACGCCGGAGTTTGATTGCGTGGCTCATCCATATGTGGCTTCGTCATCCTCGTGAGTCCCTTGAGCGTGGTCTAGAGCCACTTGACCCCGCCTATTTGGCGGGCATGAAGCCTGTGCCCGTTGAAGCTGGAACCTTTGGCACTCCTGGAGTGGTGGGTTAACATGCCAGGATCACCTGCAGGGACGCTAAACCAAGTAGGCTTTCAAGAATTAACAGTCAGCAGCATTGCTGTTGGACTGACGCGCCCAACGGGGGAAAGACCTCGCCATGCTTATATCGGTGTTAGCGGCGGCGCCATTCGCTGGTTGGCCATAGCTGGAGATGGGCCTTCGAGTACGAGGGGTGCCTACGTTGGCGCTGGCGGGTCTATTGATTGGACAAGTATGGACAATGACTACGCTGGGTTGCTCGACAACGTGAAGTTCATCAAGGTTGGCCCTAACGACGCCAGCCTTGAGGTCTCGTACTTTGGCTAGCTACCATCAAAGCGGTGTGGGCCGGAAGGGAAGCTGGACATGACGCCGATGATGGATAGGCAACCAACAGGCCGAGCCGTCGATGGACAGATAGAGGAGGCTGTCCAGGCCAAAACGGTAGAGGAACTCCTGGCTGAACTCCTGGTCGAGATGCGGCGTTTGGTCTACGGTGTGTCTCTACTGGTGGACAGTGACCTGACTGAAACCGTGAATTAGTCTCTTGCTGGCGTAATGCCAGGAGGAGAGAAAGGAAAAGTTAAAGTGAGTGTAGCAAGTGTGATAAAGGGCGTACTTCGTGGCGGCACGGAGGAAAAAGCGGTACAGGTTGGTGCCTTTGGCGATTTGTTCGTCGCCCAGGGGTTGCCACCCTACACGGAAATCTCACGGAAGGGTGAGGGTTGGACTATCAGTACAGCTACAGCCTTCGCGCCTGTTGCGGCGGTTCCAACCGTCACTGCGGCGCTTGAACTGTTCAACAACAAACTGTCCACCCGTGAAGTGATGGTCGTCGCAGACCTTTTCGCCTTCCAACTGCTCTCAACTGCCGCCGGTCAAACATACGGCATCTGGGCGATGGTCACGACTCAGAAGGCTGCGCCTTCCAACACGGCTCTTGACATTTATAGCCTAAGTGGAAGAGACAAGATGACCACAGTAGCTTCTTCAGGGCTCATTTCTGCCGTTGGCACGACTGTTGTGGCTAACGGCTGGCGACCCTGGGGACCAGTGCAGGCATGGGGCACGGGTGTTGCGACCCCTGGCAACTCGCTTCACGCAGAGGTTGGTGGCAAGCTGATCGTTCCTGCTGGCTGCTCACTCTGCGTCACCGTTGCTGGATCGCTTGCGACCGCCTCCACGTTCCAGTGTGGCGCAAGCTTCTACTGGGTCGCGTAACTGATGAGGCGCTACAGTTGCCCGTGGGGGAGTAGAGGTTTGCTCGCTCCCCTGCGGGAGCTGTGGCCTAAAGGAAGGAGTTGACGATGCCGCATAAATCAGGGGCCAAGTCTCACAGCGCTAAGCCGGGCCAACCCCCCAAGGGCGTCACCGCGCGCGGCAAGGCGGCGAAGAAGGGCGTGGTGGAGATGCCCCGACCTGGAGTCCCAGGGTTCGGTGTGAGACCGATGACCATTCCCAGGGGCGGGACACCTAAGCAAAGGGGCATTCCCCTGAGCACGGGCAAGGCGGCGCCGAAGGCTGGCACGGAGATGCCCCCATCTGCAGCCGCATGGTTCGGTGTGAGACATATGGCCATTCCCAGGGGCGAGACACCTACAAAGGTGAACGGCGGGGGCCGCAGGCAGGCAGCTCCGCCTGCCGGCAGAGGGGTCAGGCCGACCGGGGCTGAGCGGTACGCTGCTGGGACAAAGGCAAAACGCGCAGCGAAAGGGGGCCAGCCTATCGGGCCTGGCTATGCCTCTCCAAGTCGCAGAACTGCCACCATACACCACCCGCAGACACGCAGAGGCGGGCGTCCGCGCAAATAGCCCCTACGCTGATGGCGAAAGTGAAGTAGGTCAAGGAGATGTGAGATGGGCCGCAAGGCGTTCGCTAACATTCTGGTCTCCCAGAACACGACCGCTAACGTTCCGACCTACTTTAACTTGGACGGGGAGGTTCTCGTAGATGACCAGGCTGATAGTGTGGAACGGTTGCGGGATATCATACATGACACCGAGCTACAGATTTTAGATGTCCTTGGCGACAAGAGGAATTGGGTTGACTTCTGCCGGTCGGAGCAGGCAGGACATCTTCTCACTGACATCAATGCACTGACGCAGCAGCTTTATAGAATTGGAAGGGCCGCCCATGTCCGCCAAGAGCAAGGAGCTGTGGCGTGAGTCCTGCTGTCAGTAGGCGTCAGCTAAAAGCCGCATATGCTGCCAAGGGCCGGGGCGAGAAGTGGGGAAAAGAGATGGTAGGCAAGACGCCACGGGCCACCCGCAGCAAGCTGATGACGCAGGGGTCTAGAAAAGCTAAGGCGAAGTAAAATCTGCGACGGGGTCTTTTGCTGCCTGATTGGTGAGGACGAGATGGCCAAAGGTAAGAAGCACAAGGGCAAGAAGAAGCAGCCCAAGCAGCCACAGGTCATCAACAGGAAGGGTAAAGGAGCGCGGAGAGGCGCTGCGAAGGGCTGAGTACGGCGTAACAGGAGGGACTTTGGGTGCCGACTGCGAACACAAGGGTAGCCCTGCTGCGGGATTGTGCAGAGCGCCTGGCTGTAGGCCGTCCCTGGCCCGCTCTCGGCAGCACCACTGCATTGGGTTCGACGACCACATTTGCTGACCTGACCAACCTGGCCTACGCCGACGCTGATACCGATGCTCTGGGAAACCCCTGGGTTCGCTTCGACGAGCTGGTCACCGGCGGCCCCGCGTCGGGAGCGTTTTCAAAAGTGCGGGACGCTGGCCTGACTGTCGCCACAGGCGTGGTGACGTTCTCACCCGCCCAGCTTGCTATTCAGACGGGAACGGACTACTCGCTCTGGTGGGATATCCACCCCCTAATCGCGGCCAACATCCTAGACCGCGTAATGCGGCTGTTCCCCCGTCTAGTCTACGTGCCTGTGAGCGCGTTCACC
>ERZ1292625.2013-Hain-H41-01um-R1-2013-length-20455-cov-5_pt1 | contig 20455 bp, 27 predicted proteins | sample MGYA00564400_ERZ1292625 | MGnify/ENA primary metagenome ERZ1292625 (study PRJEB36523, sample SAMEA6512639) | groundwater metagenome | collected 2019-01-08 | study: AquaDiva: Metagenomics assemblies of 32 groundwater samples
GCCGGAAGCTGCCCCTATCGGGCAGCTTCCGGCTTTGGCGGCTCGCTTAGTGTCCGATGCCGTTCTCTACCGAAATTCGTTGCACATTTTCGCACTGTTTTAGTGCGTATTCGCACATTGTGCTATCTTTGCTCTATACCGCTAACAGATAGTACAATGCAAACTTTCACCATCACAATCGCCGCAAACGTTCGCCAAATCGAGCTTGCGAACTTCATTCTTGCCGTAGCCGTCAAGGAAATTCGCAGAGAACCTGACGAGGATTTCAGCAACCACGACGCCAACGAGCTCGATCTATTTCGAGCTCAAATCTTCGACCGCTTCATGAACGTCCTTGCCGCCGCCGACGAAACCGAGACCTGGCGACAGGCGAGACTTTCCGCCGAACCCCCCGACATGTACGAGTTACCCTAAAGCGCCGACGCCATCGCCGAGCGCCCGGAGGCGTAAAAAGCCGGGCATTCCATTTAGAGTTTCTCTCGTCCGTCAGCCCCCGGCGACATTCTCGCCGGGGCGACTTTTTCAAACCAGGTCAGCACATGAAAAGCATTTCTGAAATCCACGAAGCCGCAGCAACCGCCGAACTCGGCGACGTGCTACACGAACTCGTAAGAGAAGAGGAAACCAGGGTGGGCACGGAACGAAAGCCAGGCGGAGCCTACAACCGCTGGGCGAACGCAGCGCCCGCCAACCTCACGAAAGCCAGAAACTACGAGGTGCAAACCGCCCGCCTTCACGCCGCACGGCTCGTGCTTGCGACGATGGACGAAGCGGAATTCAAAAGCCGCCTTTTCGCCCAAACGGGAGTGCAACCCGCCGAGACAGGGGCGCAACCCACCCTTTTTTAACCGAAAATAAGATTTACAATTTCGGCGGTCACGCTCGCCGCAGCGGTGCGAGCGCCCGCCATTTTTTCAAAATCCAGCCACATGAATTTCTTGATTTTCGACACGGAGACCACCGGCTTATTCGAATACGGCACGGAGCTATCGCCCGAAACCGCATTCCTTTTCCCGAATGTGGTACAGCTCGCTTGGTCGCTTCGCAACGAGCACGGCGAAGTAATCGCCAGCGCCTGCAACATCGTCCGACCCGAAGGCTTCACCATCCCCGACCGTGTCGCCGCCATTCACGGAATCACCACCAAGCGGGCGCTCGCCGAAGGCGAACCGCTCGCCGACGTCCTAAACGATTTCGCCGTAGCTCTCAACTTCGCCAACGCCCTCGTTTGCCACAACTACGACTTCGATTTTCCCGTAGTTGGAGCCGAATTTTTGCGAACGTTACAAGGAAACCCGCTGGAAAAACTCGCCGCATTCTGTACGCAGAAACAGGCGACAGAATGGGCGAAACTGCCAAAAGACGGTAGCCACCGCAGCAAGGGCTACGGCGCTTACAAGTGGCCCAGCCTCGCCGAGCTTCACCGCCTTTGCGGCTTCGCCGAAATCGCCAACGCCCACGACGCCAGCGGCGACGTCGAAGCCACCGCCAGATGCTTCTTTCACCTGCAAACCGTCGCCCCCGACGTGTTTGCTCAACCATACTTCCAGCCATGAAAATCGAAATCGAATTTGAAGAAATCGTAGGCTTTGGACGCCTTCACCAAAACGGCTTTTCCCTCGAATCAAAAGGGAAAGAATTCCTCGATTACTGCGTAAGCCTGCCCGGTTTTTTGCCCTATGTTTTTGTGCATCAAGGGCAACACGCTGGAAAAATCTTTGCAGCGAACCCGCAGCAACTCAAAGCCGCCCTCGTCTCTACCTTCCTCGCCGAACCCGCCGCAGCGCCAGCCCTAAACGACCTCGAAGGAGGAGACGAGGCGGCTATGCGTCAAGTCATCGAGGAAACGAAACCAGCATGGCGCAACCATGGCGACGCCGCAGCGCCGGCAGCGGGCGGCGACAATCCTTCACTTTCAAATTCTCAATAAAATGAACTCGTATTGTAAAGCCATCACAACAGAATTGCGCCACCTGCAAGCTATCGGCGCACCCATCTCAAATGAGCGAATCGAAAGAGCCGCAAAAGGCGCTTGGGAAGTTGGATTAGGAGTCCAAGACCAGTTAAAGGGAAAAAGGACTTTCGACCTGTCTCGCCTCAAGTATCTCTCCAATCAGGCATCAAGAGAGGAGTTTCCAGACTACTGGAAAATCGTTGACGCCGCAGGCGGTCGCAGCGAAACCGACACCGCACAAAATGCGAAGGTGTTTTTTGCCGTCCTTAATTCTTTAAGCCGTAGCGCAACCGCCGAATGACCCGCCACACCTGCACATTTTGCCAAGCCAAGCGATATGCCGCCGAGATGTCACTCGTGCGGCATCGCCTTTTTGGTGAAAAAACAGCGTGGGTTTGCAGTAGCCACGTGTCCGAATTTTCGGACATTTTTGACGTAAGAACCCCCGCCCCAAAACCCGTTTTCCTCGAACTGTTTTCCGGTTCCGGGCAAATCGCCGCCGCCGCCTCGATGAGGGGGTTTGAGGGGGTGACCGTTGACATCAACCCGAAATTCCGCCCCGACGTCGTCGCCGACATCTGCAACTTGCGCCGCTCGGCGCTACCTGGGCGAGTTGATGTAATCTGGGCGTCAATCCCCTGCACCGTCTATTCCGTCCTCAATCTCGCCAACCACTGGCAGAAAATTCCCATCGGCCACCGCCGCTACCACTACTCGCCCACGACGCCCGAAGCGCTCCAAGCGCTGCGCATTTTAGCCGCCACGCTGCGCTTAATCCGCAAACTCAAACCGCTTTACTTCTTTCTCGAAAACCCACGTGGCGCTTTGCGCCACATGCCGCACGTTCAGGCAATTCCTTTCCGCCGGTCAGTGCATTATTCCGACTACGGATTTTCGTACCCGAAGCCGACCGACATTTTCACCAACTGCCCGCACTTCGTTCCAATCACCCCGATTGGCAAAGCGAAGTTGAACGGCAACGCCAGCGGCATCGCCGACCTGCACGGCGCTTTCCGCCGTGCGCTCGTGCCGCCGCAACTCGTTTCCTACCTCCTGGACTGTCTGAATTTCCTCCTTCCCGAAAAAGCGCCGATGGAGGCGGTCTAAGCGCCGAACCGCCGTCGTCGAATTGCGGCGGCCCGAGGCGATTTGGGCCAGGCCCGCCAAAATCTCTTTGCTCAAAAATGTCCTCAAAAACCGACACGCCCGAACCGCCGCCCAAACGCCCCGTTTCAGCGCCGACGCAGCAACGACAAGGGCGAAGCGGGCGAACAAGCGCCGACGAGCCAAAACAATCCGACTTAGCCATACCGACAAAGCGGACATAATACTAATTCTGTACCCCCCCGAACCCCCCCTTAGCGTCGAGACATTTCGGGCAGAAAGTGGCATTTTTGCAAGAAAATCAAGGGAAAATGATTGAAAATCAGAAGAAAATTAGGCTCGTTCCGTGCAGCTATCAGGATGTTTTGGCGAACATTAAGAACCGAAAAACGAGGATTCAAGCATTGCTAATGCTGGATTGTGGTTTGAGAGTAACCGAAGTTGTACAGCTACAAGTGAAGCATTTTGATTTCTACCGGCGAGAAGTCAACGTAGCGAGTTTGAAGAAGCGGGAAAAGAATGATTACAGGCAAATCCCAATGACAGACCGAGTTTTTGCAGCGCTCGCCGAGTGGTGGGAACGAATTCCAGCGGCAGACCGAAAGAACCCCGAAACCTATCTTTTTCCGGCAGGCAAAGGCGCTTTCAAAGCCCACATGGACAGAAAACAAGTCTGGAAGAAAGTGAAGAAATGGACGGACGGCGTAGCGTCTCCGCACGATTTGCGCCACACGTTTGCCACGAGAATTGTATCGGAGGGAAATGATATTCGGGTAGCGCAAAAATTATTGGGACATACAAGCATGGCGACAACAGAAATTTACTTGCACGTGCCACAAGAGCAGCTTCGCCGGGCAATTCATTCGCTGGAGCGGAAAAGTTGGAGCAAGAAGGTTTGGGAACGTTTTTTTCCGAAAAGGCAAATCCATATCCTGCCGGTAGAAAAAGGTTTAACCAAATATCATATCGGCAGAAAAGACGAATTAGCGAGACTTCATTATTTATCCGAAAGACGAGTAAACACGCTCATTTTGGGCCCGCAAGGCATTGGTAAATCGCACCTGTTGGACAATTATCAAGGCAATGAAAACCTAATTAGAATTGACGAATTAAGTGCCATCACAAAAATGCTTTCAGGCTGGATTCTCGCCATATCTGAGAAATACCCCGAACGTGCCGAAATGCTGTACCGGGAAGAAGAAAAAACCGTCGCCGAAATCGTAGAAAAGAAAGCTATCAAATTTTTGGTCGAAGACCTCATAGCCTTGACGCAGAAAGCCGAGTGGACGCTTTTAATTGACGACGTTACCCGAATCACGCCCCGTGGCGTCGCCACGCTCGAGCGCCTCAAAAACCACTTCCACATCATTTGCGCAGCCCGCCAGGTCGAAGTCAAGAAAGGCACGTTTCTATCGAATTTCGAGCGAATTGATTTGCGACCGCTGCCACGAGCCGAAGCGACGGAATTAGCCATGAAATTGAGCCGGGAATTTTTGGACAGAGTCGAGGACATCGAAGCCTACAAAAATCACATTTGGGAAAACACGCAAGGCGTCCCGCTTTTCGTCTATGAAATGGTTGAACGATACAGCAAAGAGCAACACGTAAGCCTCGAAGTAACCAAGGAAATTCGCCACACGGCGGCGCTCCAGGAAGTCAATGTTTCAATAATTGTAATTCTGATTTTCGCCTCGTTTACGTCGCTGCGCTACTTCGCCAAAGCCGCAGGCGGCGACAACACACCATACATAATCTTGGCAGGAATTGGAATGTTGTTTCTCGTTTTCGGGAGACCGTTAATCCAGTTAACAAGAAGAAAATACGTCTGATATGAGCGGATTTAATCACGTCGCTGGAGGCTTCGTTTTCACGGGTCTCTTTGGTTCACTGATGCTTGGCATCAATATTTTGGCATCGCCAATAACCCTCGTAATTACTTTAATTTCCAGCCTTTTGCCAGACATTGACCACACCCGCAGCACGGTTGGAAAAGTGGTTTATCCGTTGGCAAAATGGATAAATCGAAGGTTTGGACACCGAACCATCACACACGGAATGCCGTGCCTTTGCGTCCTCGCCGTCGCTTGCGCCGCCGTCGAAAAGACGTTTTTCGGGCACCTGACATGGACGGGCGTTTTTGCCCTTGGCTATTTCTCGCACCTGCTTTTGGATATGTTCACGCTTCAAGGCGTTACGCTGATGTACCCATTTTCAAGAGCGCCATACGTGATGATTGGCAACCCCGACAAGCGAATGCGCACCGGCGACTACCGGAAAGAAGCCATTGCGTTTTCAATTTTCCTCGTCGCTGGTTTCTTCATGCAACCACTTTTTGCCAAAGGATTCTGGACAGTATGGAATCAAGGATTAGCAACGCTTAAGCATGTCCACGGAGAGTTTTTGCGGAGCAATGATTTGCTAAAAGTAACCTACGAAATAACAGAAGGCGGCAACACTCGCCACGGCAGCGCCTTCGCCATCGAAACCACTTCAACACAAGCATGGTGCATAGACAGCGCCGGTCAGTGGGTTTTACTCAAAGAGCCAGAATGTCGCCGAGCATTTCCAGAGCACACCGGGCGAACCTTCGCCTTCCAGTCCCAAACATTCATCTCCATTCCAGCCGACAGCCTGAACCTGATTTTGCAAGGCAAGACCATTCAAAAACTCGAAGTACAAGCCAACCAGCCGTTCCAAGTCACCGAGCTAAACAGTTTCCCAAAATCAGTCCCCAGCTTCGCCGCCGACCATCCTTCCCGCCCGCCCCTTTTCGCCGCCGTCGCCGCCGAATTATCGCTCGATACCTTCATAGCCGACAAGTCTTTTCAAGCCGAAATCGAATTCCTCCAATCCGAAATCCGCCGCATCGAAACCGCCGAACGCAGCGGCGCAGCCGCCCGCAGCGCCCACGCCGCACGGCTCGCCGAGCTTCGCCGCCAATACGCAGCAACCGCCGACGTAAGCCAGCGGCAGCGCCTGCACGAAGAAATCGAAGGAGAGGAAGCAAGGAAATTCGCAGAGACAGACGAAGCCAGGATTGAGGAATTGAAAGACCAGATTGCCAGAATTCGCAAGGAAGCCAGCTACAAAGCAACGACCGAACGAACCTCAATTAACCAGAAAAACGCCCAGGAACTCTCCAAAATCCAACCAACCCGTTTCACCGGAATAGTTACGTTTTTGCTGATTTCGGGAGGCAACGCCGTCAGCGCCGGGCCCGCTCCGACGCCGATGCCCGCCGCAGACACCATTTTTCAGCCAAAAAGCAATCAAAAGACTTACAAAGTCGTGGGCGTGAAGGACGGCGACACGGTCGAAGCGTTCGACGACAGCAGCAAGACGACTTTCGTAATTCGATTGGCGCACGTTGACACGCCGGAGAAGTCGCAAGCCTTCGGAACGAAGGCAAAGCAATTCACGAGCGACCTCGTTTTCGGCAAGCAGATTTCAATTGAAAAAACCGACGTGGACAGGTACGGGCGTTGGGTTTGTGTTGTCACCTGCGAAGGCAAGATTTTGAATTTAGAATTAGTGAAAGCAGGATTTGCATGGCATTACAAAAAGTATTCGAGCGCCCAGGAATACGCCGCCGCCGAAGTCGAAGCAAAATCCAGGAAAGTGGGTTTGTGGCAAGACGCATCCCCCACCCCGCCGTGGGATTTCCGAAAAGCGAAAAAGTGAGCCGTGTTTGATGAATTTTTGCGGCATGAAACTTTTTGTTTTTCTCGCCATCCTCCAATTCGACAGCCTACCGCCAGCCCCGGCGCTTCACGCCGCCGTTGACACATTCCAAGCCCGCCAACTCGCCGCCACCCTCGAACAATTCGATTTGAGCACCAAAGGCAGGTGGATGAATTACATTCCAAGTGTCGGAGTCGGTTACAGCCTCGCCACCGACGCCGAAGGCAAAATAAAATCCAAGCCCCGCCCAACCCTCTCCTTTTCCCTCTCACAAGTTTTCAACGCATCCAAGCAGCGCCGGGACGCCGCAGCGCAGCGCCGCAGCGCAGCGGCATCCGCCGACCTGGCCGGCGGCGAAGCGCACAACCGGCTGAATGAGTTATTAAGTAAAGCTGAACTACTGAAAATAGAATTGGAAACCATGCGCCAGGTCAGCGCCATTGATGCAGAAATTTTCAAGCTCGCAGAGATAGACTACAACGAGGCGAAGCTTGCGCCCAACGCATTCCTACCGAAGCAAAAAGCCTTTCTTGAAAGCAAATTGGCATTGACCAGGAAGGAAATTGAGGTGAAGAATTTCGAGGCGGAAATTTTGACCTTTTGCCATTTCTGAGCTCCTGGTTATGTAGGGTTAAATCGCCGGGAATTTCATCTCCAAATCCGCAAGGTCATTCACGCCAAGCTGCCGAATGTACCTATCAACTTCCTCCAAAGAGTGATGCCGCAATTGAATTTGAAGCTCTTTCAAACTCGCACCCGCCCGGACGCAAGCGACAGCGCCCGTATGTTTCCAACTGTAAAATTTGTACTCGATACCAAAACCCAGCGCTTTCAGCACCTTCCTGAACCGGCTGATAAATGAATTGATTGGAAGCGGCTTCGTGCAATCCTTTTTGAAAAACACGAACTCATTCGGCGCACGATGCGCCAGTTCTGCGACCGCCGCCCGAAACGCCACGGGAATGGTGACATACTGCTGCTTTTTATTTTTGCTGATTTCCGACCGCAGGCAGATTTTGTTTTCATCAAAGTAGATATCGCCGATTTTAAGCAGCCTCAATTCGCCAGGTCTGATAAAGCAATAATATTGAAATTGACAGGCAAGCCACAAATCAGCGTCAACCTCCAGTAAATGCTTTTTAATTCGGACAATTTGGTGAGATTGGAAATACTTCGCCGGGGTCGAAATCGCCGTAAATGCCTCAATTCCGTCCATCATTTCCGGCTCTCCAATTGCTTTAAAAACCCGCTTAAACACTGCCAAATAATCCCCATAAGTCTGTTTATGCCTATTCTTTAAAACATACTCGAAAAAGCCTTTTAAACTCTCATTCGACACTTCCCGACCTTCCAGCCATATCACAAACAAGTCAACTTTCGACTTATTCGTCTGATATGTTTTCCGCCGCCAACCAGGACGTTTCCGCTCCATAAATTCCAGCATCCGACCGACGTAAGACGAAGTCTTGAAGTATTCCGCTTCGAGCTTCGACCGCAGCGCTTGCGCCGCCACCGCCCGCCCTTCGTGCGTTTGCGCCCGGTTGATGCCGCCCTTTTTCCGATGCCGCTTGCCGTCCTCGTCCGTCCAATGAATAAAGGCTTCTTTGCCCAAGTCTTTAGGAAGGAAAATGTGAAAGACGGGCGCAAATTTTTTTTCTGCCTGCATGATGAAGTTTCACGCTGACAGCCAGTTGCCGAAGTTGTTACCGTTTTCTCGAATTGCCCTGATTTTACAGGGACTTTGAAAGTTTGTGGTGAGAGAGGGAATCAATTTTTCCCCGCCAACCGGCTGATTTTCAGCGTTCTATTTTAGCTCACATTGTTACCGTTGTTCCCGGCGGCGCTACCGTTTTTTAGACCCAAGCCGCAGCAATTCCTCGTCCATCAATTCCACCTTCCTTTCCAAAAACTGCATTCGTTTCCGCACTTCCGAAAGTTCCACCGTCATCACCGCCAGCGCCTCCAAAATCGCCGCCGCATCTGCCGACGGAGACTTTTCATACTTCACTTCCGGTTCCCGCAAAACCAACGCCCCACCCTCTCCAATCGCCAACCCCGGAATTTCATCCGCCGCCAGCGCCGACGTCGCCAGGCGCTCTACTGAAATCCCCGTCAGCGCCGCCAACCGAAGGCAAAACGAAACCGTAGGCTCATAATCGCCGCCCTCGTAGCGCCCAATATTCGTGTGCGACATCCCGAAGCGCCGCCCAAAAACAGCCTGACTTTCCCGCCATTTTCCCCGGATTGCAGCAATGTTGGAAGGGAGGTAATTCATCTGGTTTTGTGCTTAATCAGCACACATTTAGCAAGTTTTCGCACTTTCAGTTTGGTTATGTGCATACACGCACTACATTTGTCCAATACCGCACTAACATAGTCATCAAATCATGCAAATAGAAATCAATCGAAACTTCATCCGCCAACTAAAAGTCTCTTTCGAAGACGTGCTCACGCCGCCAAGAATCGGCGACATCGCCGAAATCTCCGGGCTATCGCCGGGAGCCGTCGCCAACGCCATCCACGGCAAAAGCACATCCCCCGATGCCATCGAAGCCGCCGTAAGCGAATTCCGCAACTACCGCAACCTCCTCAACCGCTTCCTCGAGCAGTTCAGCGACTGCCTCAAATCCCCTCCCCCACTCGAAGAATAACCCCAAAAAAAAAGCCCGCCCGAAGTCTCCAGCTTCGAGCGAGCTTTCCTCCAATCCATCGTCACCAATTCAAAATCGTACAAATATGCAAACTTTCAATTCACAACCGGACAGTAGCGGCTTAATGCCGTCAACCGTAGTGCGCATCTCCGAACAAGCGCCGCTGTACCTCTTTGGCGCTTGCTGCGCTTCCTTCGTGATTTTGCTCATTCTCCAAGGCAATCACGACATCGAGGTTTGGGGCAAACGAATGCCGAACATTGGCATCTTCGTTGGCGTTGCCGGGGCGCTTTTTATGCAAATCGTCCGTGCTTGCGGCTTGCTCGCCAGCACACACAATTTCAGCAAAGGCAGTAGAGGCGTTTTCCCCGGCATTCTCTCCATCGGGCTTTCCCTCGCAGTAAGCCTTTACGAGCACAACCACGCTGCCGACCTCGCTACTTTCTACGCCGCCGACGCCGCCGACTGGCTCAACAAAGACTACATCTCCGCATTCGTGCAAATTCTCGTTTGGATTGGCTTAGGGCTGGAAATCATCATTATCGCCAGCATCTACGGAACCAAACGCTTCACTCCGAAACCACAACCGCAGCCAGAACAGGCAAAGCCGCAACCTTCCCAAAACGGCAAACCCCAAGAGGCAAATTTTTACGACGGGATGGGCGGAACGTACTAAGCGCCAGCGTGAAACTTCCCAAACTTCCCAGGCGTCCAGCAGTCCGCCGCCAGGACGCCACCGACAATGCCGACGCCATCCACGAGGCAATTATCAGCCTAACAGTCGGCAGAAAACAACCTACCAAATCGGCAATCGCCGAAGCAACCGGCTTAAGCCGCCGAACCGTGAGCAAGCACCTGCAACGCAGGAAGGAGAATTAAACAGCAAAGGGGAAATTTAAAAAGCGACATCGAGCAACACGCAGCCGCCTACCGGCATCCCCGCCAACGGCTGCGTTAGCTCACGTAATCCGAATCGGGACGGTCAGGAGAGGGTAGGGAAGACCCTCTCCGACCGCCTTTTTCTATTTCAGCCATGCAAGCCAGCAACAGCCAACCGACTCTTTCCATCCACGCTTCCAGCATCCGGGAAGCCCTCGCCGCCGTCGAAAACGCCGCCGACGAATCCGCCGCCACCGCCGCCTTCGCCAACCTCAAATCTTCCACCGAGCAGTTCCTTTCCAGGACAGAAGCACTCAGAGAGGACTATTACAAGCAGCGTACAACCATCCAGCGCCAAGCCCTCGAACTCACCGGCGCCGCAGGCGAACGAGCGCCAGCGCCGCCCGGAGAAGCCGCCGTAACCCTGAACTTACCCGAAATCGTAACCGTCGAAACCCATCCCAATTGCCTTTTCATCTACCTGTCTTTCGGACTGGTCAACCTCCTGCAAATCGCTCTACTCAATACGCAAACCCGAACCCTTTACCTCACTTCCGGCAACGTGCTTACCCTCGAACCCGGCGACCTCCAACGCCTCGCTTATCACTGCAAACTTTTCACCGCCGACGCTCCAACCGGCATAAACTTCCCACAACGATGAAGCGCATCAACCCACAACTTCTCAAAGAAGCCCAAGCCGCCATGCCGCCTGCGCCTGCGCTTCACGCAAACGGAAACGGTTACCACAACCCGCCACCGCCCGACGCCGACGCCATCGCCGCCGTAGCCGCCGCAAGCATCGCCGAATGGAAGCCAGAACCAAACCCGTTCCCGCTCGATGCCTTACCAAAGCCCGTCGCCAACATCGCCAACCGATGGGCGCTCGAGTACAACCTGCCAGTTGACTATTATCCAGCCGGGCAACTCGCTTGCGCCAGCGGCGCAATCGGCAACACTTACCAAATCCAATACACCTACGACTACCTCGAACCGCTCATGGTCTGGTTTATCGTCGTCGGCGGGCCCGGCATCGGCAAAAGCCCGGCACTCAAAAAAGGATTGAAACCATTGCTCGAATTGCAGCGCCAGCGAAGCCGCCAGCTTAAAAAAGACATCGCCGAACGGGACGCAGCCAAAGCCGAAGGACGACCGCCACAACCCATTAAATTCGAGCAAAGCATAGTCGAGAACACCACGTTCGAAGCGCTTTGCAAAATCATTGACGCCAACCCCCACGGCATTCTTGGATTTCACGACGAGTTTGTAGCCTTCCTCAAAGGCATGAACAGCTACAAAAATCAAGGCGGCACCGACCTTGAACAATTCCTCAAAATCTTCAATAGGGGAGACCTCATTATCAATCGCTCTTACCTCGATTTCCCCATGCACATGGATTTCCCTTTCATCACGCTTAGCGGAGGAATGCAGCCGGGAATACTTCACGAATTGGTTGACCACAACAAAATGAACGTCGGACTTTTCCAGCGCCTTGGAATCTTCTACCCGGTCAATCAGCTAATCCCAATTCCTACCGAAGCAATCCCCGACCAAAGAGCAGATGATGAATGGCGGGAAATCATTGACCGCCTCCGCAACCTTCCAGCTTCCGAAGACGGCAAGCCAATCACCCTGAACCTCTCAGAAAAAGCCTACAAAACCATGAGAGCACACAAAACCCACGTCGAACAAAACCTAATCAATCCCAACCGGGACGACGAAAACCTTTGCGCCATCTACATCAAGCAAATCAGCTACACTTTCCGGCTCGCCGGAATCCTCGAACTCCTCGACCTCTGCGCAAATGCCGATGACGACTACCTGAAAGCCCTTTCCCTCGCCGATATGAAGAAGTTGCAAATCCAGGAATCCAGCATCCACCGGGCAATCAGGATTTCCGACTACCTAACCTTCAACAGCCTCAAAGTCATGGCAAGGACAGAAAGCCCCGTCGCTGCGCTCAACACTCGCAACAAAGCACTGTACGAAGCCTTGCCCGTCATCGTCAGCCGAAAAATCGCAACCACCGCAGCCATGAAACTCGGGGTCAGCGAAGCAACCGCCAGACGGCTCATTTATGACAAGAATCTTTTCGCCCAAACCCCAGGCGGCGACTACCGAAAACTGTACACCTAAGCCGCCGCCGAAACGCCCGCCGAGCCGCCCGAAAGAGGGTAGGAGAGGAGTAAAAAAAAAGAGGCAGGAATATGAGCCAAATGAGCCAGTGGTAGAATCAAGAATAATATGAAGTAGATAATTAACTCTATTTCAATCTATTATCATTTTTCTATTCAGCCTTTTACCGGCTCATTTACCGGCTCATTTCGGCTCATTTGGGTCAAAAAACCCTAACTTTCTCATATTCAGGAATTTATGAAATGACAAAATGAGCCGGTTTTGAGCCGGAAAATGAGCCGGTTTTTTGCTCGCAATTCATTGAAAAACAACGAGTTAAAAGCCACCGGCTCATTTGGGTCAAACGGCTCATAAAATACCCCAAAAAATTTCAGGAGAAATTCAAGACAGAGAGAGACTCTTTTCAATCATTTTTCAATCAATTTTCATCATGCTCACAACTCGAAAACAGACCCTCGCCGCCCTTTCCGCCCTCCGTGCCGCCATGCGCCGGGTACGGGCGAAAAATCCGCAGTGCAGCTTCCAATCATCCAAAGCCGAAGAATTCGACCTGGCGCTCGAAACCGCCTGCTCAATCTTCGCCGCCATGTCCGAAGAAACTTTCCGGCTTCACCTGGAATGCTTCGAAGAAGACCACCGAGCGCCACGCCGCACCATCCTCCGCAGCCACGCCGCACGTTTCGCCGCCGCCATCCTGATTCTGCTCTTTTCGCTGCCGGGCTTCGCCCAACTCGATTTGACGAAAGCGAAGACCGTCCCCGTTTCCGTCGTCGCCGACTTCCAAAATGTGCCGTGCAATTGTGCCGCAACCGACACTTTCACCATCGCCGCCTTCCCGACTTCCTACCGCTCCGACTTTGTCGCCAGCGCATTCGAGCCGGGCGACATCGTCGGCTTTGAAATCTATTACGCCCACGAAATCGGCGATTTCCTCTACCTGATTGGAACCGGGCGGTGCCGCAATTACTCGAACCTCATACCGCTGCCGCAAGCCGGTTTTTACTTCGTCCGCTACTTCCACGCCGTGCGTCCGGCGCTAATTGAGATTGACGCCAGGTGCGAACGTGTGACCATCAAAGCCTTCGGAAAATGCAAGCTGCCGTCACCGGCAAAAGGGAGGAAAAGGTCATGAAAAGGGTGTTGTCATTCATAGTGTTCTGTAGTCTTTGTTGCGCCGACCTTTCGGCGCAACTTTTTCCCTTCGACGAGGAAATGCCAGACCGCCCCGATAGCGGGCTTTTGGTCGGAAATCAAATTCTCATCCTTGATTTCCGGGAGCAACTCGCCTTTTTCGGCGACGAACCCTACCAGGTTGAAGTCTATTTCGAGCCGACGGAAAAGAAGCCCGCCGCAAACGGCTGGGCGTACTCGGTACGCTGCACCGGCAAAACTTACCTGGTCGGCAGCATGACCAGCAAAGCCAGTTTTCAAATCCTTGGCGCTCTCAACGGGCGCTACCGCCTGTTTTTCTACCGTCCCGGCAAACCATTCGCCGGGGTCGAAATCGAACACGACGTAATCCCAGGCGAACCGGGCAGCCGCTCCGTCGCCGTTTGGGGCAACCTTCCACTTTTTAAAAAACTGAAAAAGTCATGAAAAACCTATTCCTCGCCGCCGCCCTCGCTGCGCTCGCCGCCGCTTGCGTTCGCACGCCCGATGCGCCGCCCGTGCTGGCGTCGCCGCTTTGCGGAACGCCGTCCGAATGCCCATTCCTTTCGTGGGAATGTGAAAATTCAAAACAGAAGGTTTGGCTTGACTACGAGCCAGCGCCTTGGGGCCCGGAACTGATTGAATGCTGCCCGCTTTTTCCCGGCAAATGCCCGGCGCAAGCAGCGCCGATTTGCGCCGTCCTCGATACGATTTCGCAGCCCTGGCAGCTTCGCATCTGGAGCGACAGCGTGACGCTGTTTCAGGACATCGAGCCGCCTTATTTCTGTATGGACGAATACACCGGGCATTGGTACGCCTACTTTTCTGGCGACACGCTGAAAGTGGATTTGAGAGACTACGACCAGGTGAGAAAATACTTGAATACACAGTGGCAAATTCAATTCGTAATTGAAGTTCACTGCAACGACTGATGTTTGGTTTCAGTAATTGGCTTCGCCCCCGCTCGCCGCACGGCGGGCGGGCGCTTTTCCCCCGCAAAACCGACGAACATAGTATGTTTAGTAAATTAGGGTTTTAGGTGTTTATTCTTTGGAAAAGCCCGCCCACCAAATGAGGTGCGGCGGGCTTTCTATTTCCGGCAAAACCAGACATATATAAAAAGCGAACCAAGCACCGCCGTCAACCGCCGCTAAACGACGGCGCCAGCGGCGGTGCGGTGGTTCGCTGAAAATCAATAGAACAATAGAAAATTAAATAAACAGCCCGCCCAACTGCCCGCCAAGACAGGCATAAAAAAGGCGCTCCGACCGCCGCCGAAACGCCTGTAAGAACCGAAGCTCTTAAATAATATCACGGCAAAGGTATTTCAGAAAACATAGCTTTGCGCAAAAAAGAAAAACATGGAAAAGACAACAAGAACGCAACCGAAAAACGAAACTTTCAAGGCGCTAAAGGAAAAACTGCCCTACGGCTTTTCCCGCATCGTCTTCGAGCGCCTCGCCGCACGGGGCGTAACGGCGTCGCTGCGCAATATCCAATCAGTCGCAAACGGGCACAATCAAAGCCGGGATGGTGAAATTGAAAAGGAATTGCTCAAGCTCCTCGATGAGCCGCCGACGGAAAAGAAAAGCAAGTTCGAGCTTGAAGTTGAAAGGAAATTGAAGGGTGAGTAGCTTTTTTGAAAGTCCCTGCTGAAATCGAAAGTGCCTGGTGTCGGTCGGTCGTCTCGGTCGTCACTGCGCAAACTCACCGCCCTGGTTACTCCGGCGATGCGCCTGCGTGGGCGGCTCAAACAGTGCGCAGCGCCGCCTCTCGCTCCCTTATATTCTCACCTCTCTACCTTTCTTCGACAGTCCGGGAGCCGTCGTTACCTGTCCTTTCTCGCTTTATTTTCGGCTTTTTTGGTGTCGTTCTTTGGCGAAAGTGTGTGCTGAAACCGGACGTTTTTGGTTTCGTTCTTTGCCTTTAGTGTCTGCTCGAAATGCAGCGTCAGAGGAGAAAATCATCAACACACACATTTTCTTACATCTCTCATCTAAAAAGGCGAAAGGGCTACTAAGCGGTTTTTTTTTTGAGGCGGGGGGGGTGTGTAGGTCAGTTTAATTTCGAGCAAGCGCCCCCCCCGCCTCAAAAAAAAGATAGTTAGCCCTTTCACCTTTTCAGGGGAGGAGAGATGTAAGAAAATAGGGTTTTAGTGGGTGTGTGTTGCTGCTTTTCTCCTCTGCCGCTGCGGGGTCTTGGTCTCGTTCCTTGCCTGTCCTTCCGTTCCTTGTCCGGGCAGCCCTGCCGCCGTTCTTCGTTCTTCCCTTCCGTTCCTTGTCCGGGCAGCCCTGCCGCCGTTCTTCGTTCTTCCCTTTCGTTCCTTGTCCTCGCCAGCCGGGTCTCGTCGTTGTTCCTTCCCTCTCTTTTCAAAAAGACTTTTTGCTGCCTGAAAGAAAAACACTTCCCTCCTTCCGTTCCTTGTCTCTCCTGTCTGGTCTCGTTGTTGTTCTCTCCTCCCGTTCCTTGTCCGGGCAGCCCTGCCGCCCTGCGTTCGGGCGGGCGCTCGTTTGCGCCCGCCCTGGTCGGTTGTCTTAGCGGTAGCGGGCGGCGGCTTCGGCTGCCAGTTCCTTTACCATCTCCCGTGCGCTTCTCGTTGCTTCTTCCAGGTCGGCTTGCCAGTCGCCGCTCGTCGCCGTCGCTCTTTCGGCGGCTGCCTCGGCTTGCCGGGCGTGGGCTTCTGCTTGTGCGCTGTTCCAGTTCGCTGCGTCGGCTTGTCCTGCCGCTGCCTGGGCGGTCGCTCTTGCGGCTTGCCCTCTTGCGGCTTGTGCGTGCTGTAGTGCGTCGGCGGCGTCGTAGGCGGCGTCCGGGTTGTGTCGGGCGGCTCCGGCTGCTCTTGCGGCTGCTCTTTCGGCGCTGGCGGCGGCTTTGATGGCTTCTTTTGCGTTGTGCTTTGCGTTTCTTGTGTTGGCGGCGGTTGTTTGTTGCGTTGTCATGTTTCTCTCGTTTTTTTTTCTGCTTTTGCGCTCCGGGTGGTTCGTCCCCCCTTTTGCGCTTTGCTTCTGTAAGTTAGTTATTCTTTCGCTTCGTTGTGCGTTCTTGTGCGCTTCCTTTCATGTTTTTCTTTTGTTATTTTTCGCTCTTTTCGGCTGTTTTTTCTTCGCTTTTGTGTGCGTTTTCTCGCTTTCTTTTTGTAGCTTCGTTGCGTCGCCCGGCGTTTCGGGCGGTCGCTTGGTCGGGTTTCGGGCGTCCCTGGCTTTGTGTGTGTGTTGCGTCCGTGTGTTGTTTGTTATGGTCTCCGCCTTCTTTTCCGGCTTTTCGTCTTTCGGTTTCGGTGGTTCCCGCTCGCCGTCCGCTACCTGCCTGTCCGCCGCCCGTTCTGTCTTGTGTGTGCTTCGTGCGTGTGTTGTTGGGTCGTCGGTGTTTTCGTCTTGCGGTTCGGGCGTTCCGGCGCTTGCCGCCGCCGCCTTTCCTGGCTTGCAGCTTTTCAGCGCCACCGGCTTTGCGGGCTTGGGTCGTGCCGCCTTCGCCGCCCGTGCCGCCGTCCTCGTGCGGTCCCTTGCCGCCGCCCCGTCGCCGCTCTGGATTTGCTTCCCCGGCTGCGCCTGCCCGCCCGCCTGCCGCCCGTCCCGCTCCTGGTCGGTGTGCGGCTCCGGCTCCTGGTCGGAGTGCGCCCTGGCTTGCGGGCTTGGCGTTCCCGTGCTGGTTTTCCTGCCGTGCGGCGTTGCGCCGCCGCCCGCTTGGGGTTTCGCCCCCGTCGCCGGTGCGCCGGGGTGGTGGTTTGCCGCTTCGCCGCCGCCCGTGCCGTCCTTGTTTTAGGAGAATAAAAATGTGTCTTTCTTGCGCTTTTTCTTGCGCTTTATTGTGTTTTTTGTTGTAGATTGTGAGGGCAAAGCAGCTTTGAAATCACTGATTTTTTCACTCTTAAATAATATCTAACATGACACATTTTCAAATCATGTCGGCTATCGAAGCCGACAACGACGACGCCGCATTCGCTGAGGCAGTCTCCGACCGTTCCCTCTCCCTTTCCGCCGCTTCGCAGTACGCCCCGCCCTTGACCGTGCGCTGGATAGGCAACGACAAGTTCGTTGCGGCGCTCGAACCAAACGGGGTGGCTGCGTTCGGCGGTGGCTTCACCCGCCCGAAAGACTTCTACACGTTTGACCTGATTTCCCCCTTCGTCGCCTACGTCCGCTGCCAGCCAGGTTGCGAGTCCGACGCCGACGCCGAGCGGTTCGTTTCCGAGGAAATCCGGTTGGGTTTCCTGCCCTTCTAACTCAAACTTTCCATGAGAAAACAAGCCCGGCGGGTGGCGTCATAGCCCGCTCCTTTTGCGCAAAAGTTCAGGCTTAGTTTTCGGTGCAGTCCCTTTGAGAAATATCCTTCCCGGTAGCGGGGAAATCTGAAAGAGGGCGAGTTTCAGCAGGTGAACTTATCACCGCCCGGAGGTGGAGTATTCCGGCAAATAAACTTCATTTTTTCATCTAACTTTCACAAATTCAACCTTTTGTAATATGATTATGGCAACCGTAAAACAGATTGACAGCCTTCGCCCGTCGAACTTTCCTGGCGGTGCTGAACGTGCCCCCGTGACCTTTTCCAGCCAGACAGGTGACTTGCAAGACTGGTATGATGCCAGTACGCTTTCCCGCCTGCAAATCGGCGCTATCGTTGCGCTCGTTCCGAAGCAGAAAGGCAAGGGCTACCTCGTCGCCGACGTGCAGCCGTCCGCTTCGCCGTCGCCGTTTCCCGCAGCGCCGCCGCTCGCCGCAGCGCAGCGCCAGGCGGTCCCAGCGCCCGCCGACAAAGAGCAAGCCCGCAAAGCCCGCAGGAAGTACACGCAAGCACTTGTAGGCGAGTACGCCGCAATTTTTCAGGAAGTGAGCAAAGGCATGGAGGATTTCAGCCTTTCCGACCAGCTTTTGAAGGACGTTGCAACAAGCCTTTTCATTCAGACCGTCCGCCACTTCAATCTTTGAAATTGTCATGTTTTCACGGTTCAGCCGCCCGCCAGGTCGGGCGGCATTTTCCGTGCAAAACCAAGATGAATAATTCGATAGCGGGGGCGAGGTTCAAGATTAACCAAGCCCCTGTTTTCACCTTCAAATCAATTTTCAGACATGAAAAAAGTAACCGCTTATCAGCTACGGCAGGCAGTCGGCACGACCGGCGACGAGCTCGCCGACGACCTTTGCGCCGCCTTCGACGCCGCCAGCGAAAGCGACAAAAACGCCTTACGCTCGCAGCATCCCGACATTTTCACCGAGCAGCTTTTCGACCTCGACCCCGACGAACCCGCAGCGCCGCCGCCGCCCGACAACTTCCTGTAATCCTTTCACCCGCCCGCCGCCGTCCGCTTGCGCACGGCGGCGGGCGAAACATTCAAATCGAAATGGAATCAAAACTTAAAAAGCTATTCGCAGACATGAACCAAAAGCAGCTTTTGAAAAAGTACAGGATTGAAGGCTATTACAACCTCGAATTTAGAGGCGTAACAAATGCCGACGAACCGCTTTTGCAAGCCCTCCACGCCCTTTTCCGCCGCATGGAGGACGCCGCCGACTGGCGAGACATTCGCAGCTTCGACCAAGAAGTTGGGGCGCTAATTCCTGAGCATGGCTACCTGTTTGGTGGCGGCGCTCATCACCTTTTCATCCATGCAGCCGACGAATGGGGGCAACTCAAACGCCCTTCCTTTAAAATCAAAATTTCCCACGACGTGCAAGGCTTTTATAAGCACGTCGCCGCCTAACCATTCACCCGCCCGCCCCGCCCCGGCGCTTGCGCCAGCGGAGCGGGCGAAAATTCAATTCAAAATGACTTTCAAATTCAAGGGAAATAACTTTCTCGCAGTACCGCCAAAAGCCTTTTGGGAAAAGGTTTCAGAAAATCAAGCGACAGTAGGGAAGCTTGAAACCGACGAGGACGGAGATACTCAAATTCCTTTCCTGATGCACGGAGCTATCATCGCCTGCATCACAACATCAAAACCCGGCACTTTCTACGGGATTCTGACAAACTAACCGCCTAACAAAAACGCCCGTTTCTCTCCAACAGAAACGGGCGTTCCGCCTTTCCTTTTTTTCCAACAACCTTTGCCTAACTTATTTACTCACAAACCTTTTTTCTCGTCATGCCGAAAACTTACGCTTACATCCGCATTTCAAAAGACTCCTCCGACGCCGCAAACCAGCGCCACGAGGTATTCAGCTACTTGGCAAATTTCACCGACAAAGCGGGCCCGGACGAATGGGTAGAGGAAACCGTTTCCGGCAAGACCGCAGCCGACGACAGAGCTTTGGGGGCATTAATCGAAAAGCTCCAGCCCGGCGACACGCTCGCCGTCGCCGACGTCTCCCGGCTCGGTCGCCGGACGCTTGACGTGATGGAGACGTGCAGCCGAATAATGAGGAAAAAGGCAAAGCTGATTTGCGTGAAAAATTCGCTCGAGCTAAAAGACGACATCGGCAGCGAAGTCCTGTTTTTCGCCCTCAGCCTTGCCGCCCGGATTGAAAGAGAAATGATTTCCGCCCGAACGAAAGCGGCGCTCGCCCGCCTCAAATCCGAAGGCAAAAAATTAGGGCGCCCTGCCGGTGTGACCAGCACAAACGCCACCCTCGCCGCCCACGCCGCCGACATCGCCACCATGCGCCGCAACGGCGTGAGCGCCGCCGCCATCGCCCGGACGTTTGGCGTGGCACGAGACACGGTGAGGAAGTTTCTGAAGGAGAAAGGAATCTGAAAGCACCGGTGGAGTCGGTTTAAGAAAAAGCCCGTCCTGATTCGCCAGAACGGGCTTTTTGCATTGTCGAAAGTGTGTAGGTCAGCGCCGCTCGCCGCCTCGCCGGAAGCTGCCCCTATCGGGCAGCTTCCGGCTTTGGCGGCTCGCTCAGTGAAGGGTCTTGAGCATTGTCGAAAGTGTGTAGGTCAGCGCCGCTCGCCGCCTCGCCGGAAGCTGCCC
>ERZ1292625.2015-Hain-H41-01um-R1-2015-length-20454-cov-5_pt1 | contig 20454 bp, 10 predicted proteins | sample MGYA00564400_ERZ1292625 | MGnify/ENA primary metagenome ERZ1292625 (study PRJEB36523, sample SAMEA6512639) | groundwater metagenome | collected 2019-01-08 | study: AquaDiva: Metagenomics assemblies of 32 groundwater samples
TCTACAGTACTTTGCTCGGTCTGCAGCATCATAAGTTGCTCTTTGACTACACTGCTTTCATCATTCGGTTTTATATTTGCTATTCTATCTTTGATTTGAGCAAGTGTTCGCTGTAGTGTATTGATTTTCCCGATTGACCGCGTTGCCGTTTGCTCAAAATCTGCTGACGCTAGTGCTTTTTTACGATCGATCACTGCTGATACTGCCGGAGAGAATAGGCCATTCGTTGGGTTCGACTGGTCAAAAATATTGAATAAGTGATCAAAGTACGCTGATGCTCCGCCTTTATCGGAAAGCGTTAATGAGCCCGAACTGAGTGCTGCTTTGATAAACCTATTGTAGTTATATGGTTTCCCGCAGATTAGAATACTCAAAATATCTGCAGCATCCAATTTAGCGAATATTTGATTTAAGACTGTTAGTCCATAATCTTGTTCGATATCTGATGGCAAAGCATATACGCTGCCAAGCGGCCTATTGGCGTTTATATTCTGAGTGACAGATAGCACTCCGCGCTTCCAGCGATATAGTAGACCGTTCGCATGGCGCATCGTTCTTGAGCCAGAAAGTGTGCTTTGAGACGTATCGGAGAATAGCTCGTCTGATGAGTCAACGTCCTTTCCTAGAAATGGGTAATCATGAAACTTTATTACCCCTGCCCCTATTCGCTTGAGATTTTCTGGTAGTAGATTAATACTCTCTATTAGTCCTGTGGCCGGCTCTGTTACTATTTCATTTGGTGTTAACGGATCCTCTAGTGCACCCTCATACTGCATGAGTCCTGGTTTTATGTTAATCGTTGATACCTCAAGGAAATGCATATTATCCTTGGCAGCAATTGATACCGTATAAACACCATCCTGTGCCCTATAATCGCTTTTTACTGAGGTTATTACTCCCTGCCAAATTTGAGGACCGGTTCCGCGAAATACGTGCGGGTTTCTCATCAGCTTATAAACCCACATCGGAATGTCCGGAGCTAAATTCTGTCGTTCCTGATCGATAAACTCATCGCTAATTCTAGCTGTTGCGTCATCCATGCCCATCACAGAAGATGTCAGATCCTTAGTGATCTGCGATAATGACGAGTCGTATACTGGAGTCTCATTGCGCGTAAATGAGTTTGCAAATACGTGAATTGCGTCCATGTGCTGGATTATGTGGTGTCCGACAAATTCTTGCCTCATGCGATCTAGAACATCGCTATTAAGATTATTTAATAACTGGAATTCATCTATAGCTCTATCCTGAATTACCTTATATTCTCTAAGTAATTCAAAGATTTGAGTAACCCTTATTGATTCTGAGGCAGTGAATCTCTGATCTTCTGGAATATTAGAGTCTTGTGTAACTAGACCGGTCACAGACGCATCTCCTGTGCGAAGATCCGTCACAAACCTATTTGCATTGCTCAACGAGTCATGCCCGTAAATCAGATCTAGTTCTGAAAATGGTAGGTTGAGCGAGATCAGCGTTGCGCTCACCTCCGTATCTGTGCCAAATGGGAAATTGAAATTCACCTCACTGACGCGCCTGGACCTACGAGATGTATTTAGCTCTAGATCTAGAGACATTGCCTCTGTCATTATTTGCTTAGACCGCTCTGTAATATACGATGGGATCCTGCCATTTTCAAGATAGGCTTCTTTTACTGCACGATCTATATCGGCCTCTGTGATTGCAGATAGCCTATATGGATCCTGAAGCTCTATACTGCATGAGCCATTACCGGTGGCCAGGGTCGTCCCAGTGTTAATTGATGACATCATGGTGAATTCCATGACGCCTATGCCAGGACCGGTCTCTTCTAAGTCTGGCTGACGTGGATCAACTATCCATGTTGTGAATTTATTTTGCTTAGATTGCTCTGACGCTTCTTTGATTCTAAATAATTGCTGCACCCAGTATTCTGATGTGAAATTCATAACAACATCATTTCCGGTACCTAATAATGCCGTAGATGCACTGGTAAATGGCGCCATTGCAGCCAATGCGTTGAAAAAGTTACTTAAAGCTGCAGATGCGTATATGAAATCTGGATCTTCTATGATCTTATCTACAAAAATCAGTGATTCGTAAAAGGCAATGTCCTCACACTTCTTTCTAAAAAGTGTCTTTACTGCACGTATATACAGCTGTTCCTTTTCATCGAAATATTTTAAATCAAATGCGTCCTTTAATGTAGAGAACATTCTTTTCTTGATTATTACTGTTGGTTGCACATCCTGGGATAAAATATGGCGCTTGGATGGCGCTAGAACATCAGAAATGTGTGATCCTGCAAAAGATGTGCCTGGAACACGCATGGTTCCGTCTTCTATAAATGAGTTCTGGAATACTTTGGCGCCGATAGCCTGCATTACTCGCGTAATAGTAGCGTTAATCTTGGCGTCAAACTCACCAGAATTGCTGCCGGTAATATCAGGATAGCGAGATCTTGCTGTATTAAAGAGAATTGCCAAAACTAACCTCTATCGCCTAAGATCAAGCCCTTTTATATTTACACCGTCTAGTGCCGCTGCTGCGCTGCGAACATTGTTGGCGTCAAATATGTCGCTTGACAGCGTTGTGTCTGAACCGCCACGGCGCTCTCCGGAGCCAGTGTCGATTTCCAACATCGGAAGCGGCTGATCTAGCTCTGTAAAGCTGTATGGGTTTGAGGAGCTAGCTGGGCCTTCTGGTTGCTTGTGCCATGGCATGAAATTGTGCCTGGAACCTTGACGAGCGTATGCAGTAAATTCTATATCGTAATCAAACCATCCTGGCTTTTGTGCTGACTCCGTTACGCTAAAACTCTTAAAATATCCTCGATAAAGGATTCCTTGAAAAAACATATCTATGTTAGAGGCTAATGATGCTAGTGTTGGGCGAGGACGGTTTAATCCATTGAATAACTGTGATGTGATCTGTAAGACGTTCTGTCCAAATAGAAAACTGTTGCCGGCTGCAGAACCGGAATCCCCTGCAGCAGTGATGACACTACCTATTGCTTGATCTAATTGTACATTGGAAAGCTGCTCCTCTAGAGCAACTGCTATTCCCTCAAATGCCAGCTGCTCGGAGCGATATATTGCCTGCAATATATTAATACCCTCCATTCCTGCAGACGCAGTTGTGCCGCCAATTATAATCTGATCTAGATTCTCGCCGCCGTACTGAATGACGAATCCGCCCTTAGTTCTTACATTCTGTATTATTTTAGAGCTTACAATCTTGATTTGCTGAGGATTGATGTACATTTGAATGTATCCAAGATGCGGAGTTTTCCATGTCACCATCTCTCTCGATACATGACCTACGTGCTGTCGGTCTATTAGGTTTAGAACTGCGGCATTGACCTTTCCAGAAGATGCTCTCATCGAAGCGGCTCGATTTGCTAGTATTTCTGGGTTTGCTAACGTAGGCTCTGGCGGAAACGGGTCTAGTGGTTGATATGACATGATTGCTCCATTTTGTCCTAGCCTACAACGGCTTCTGTTACCTTTGCCGTTATACGCTTATCTACATAGGACGCGAGAGAAACTTTTAGCGAATCCCCGTCGAGCTTGATTATTATTGGTATCTCTAGCGGCTGAGCATCAAACTGCATTAACGGCTTACCCGTAGTTGGTGGTTTTGATTGATCTCCTGGTGTTGGAGTGGCATTTGGTATTGCTGCGCCTGGGGCTATAGGTGTCGGCCCCGTCGGCGTATTAAAAATCGGTCCTTGAACAGGCAAGCGTAGCGCTGGCTCTTGCAGCATGAAGTTAGGTGGATTACTTAGTCTTGACGGTGCTTGATCGATCATCCGCCTCGTCTCTTGATTGAGTTGAAGCCCGGACTCCGCTCCTCTCTGCGTGTTTCTTCCCAGATGAATGTCTCGCCTAATCTGATTCTGAGATTCGAATCTGAGTCGAGGGTCCAATTCTACGTTGTGGGCGGTTTCGGGGCTGAACCTGGCCCCCATTTCAGCCACCCTTTGAGTTTCTGTTGCTTCGCCTGCCGCAGCTTGGGCCTCTCCACGCGCGAGCTGCACGGCACTGGCTGCCCTATTTTTAGCAGCCTGAGCCCCATCCTCCCCATCCCAGGTGGCCGCCTCCGGCTGCACCATGCTGCCAGCACCTCGCCCAAGAACCTCTATCGACTCGCCAATGCTAGTTGTGATCCCGCGCAACGCCTCTGCTGAGTCAGAATAAGCCGTAATCATCTTGCCTATGGCCTCTTCTTCTTTGGCGCGCAGTTTATTCAGGCCCTGGGCGAAAACTCCGGTTTCCATATCCATGCGTGTTTGGCCCAATTTAAGAAGGCCTTCTTCCTGGGCCTCCATGGCTCGCGGCGGAGCGAATACTTCGGTAGCCCGTTCAATCTCCTGGCGCTGGATGATTCCCATCATCGTATCTAGCTTTCCGGCATCGGCTTGGCCGGTTAGAGTTGATAGAAGCTGTCTTTGCATTAGGTATTGTGTTTCTTGACCTGTATCCAGCGCTCCCTTCCGTGTGAGAACCTCCCCACCACCAAGCCTCTCCATCTGCTCCCTGATTGAGGTAAATATCTCGCCAGTCCTGCCCTCGGCCAATGCCTCTTCGAACTCCAGCCCGGCACCTATGGCGCCACGGCCCTGTCCTAGTTGTGACTGCATGCCTAGGAAAGCCTTTAATCCAAAATTCATGCTATTTAACTGACCTACTGTGTCAGTAAATAATGCCTTTCCCAACTCCTGCTTTCCCTTGCCAACAGTTGTGACAAACGCGTTGAACGTATTAGAGAGGCTCTCTACGCTGGTTCCGTAATACTTTAGACCATTCGCTGATTCCATAACTGTGCTGGACACGCTTGACATCGATAAATTAGTGTCTCTTTGTGCCAGGGATAATGCTGAGAACATCATCCCGGTATCAGACATTTCACGACCTAAAGAGCGTATATTCTGTTGCATGTACTTGCCAACAGTAGTCATGTTCATACCTGTGGCGCTTGCGAATCTCATCGCTGCTGTTAAATTAGTGATCCCGCCAGACGCAGCACTGGTCCCTTGTGTTATATCTTTACCGAAAATCTCTGCAGAGTACATTCCGGCATCCGCCAGTCCACGAAAGCCATCTTGTGCCTCCTGTACAGCAACTCCCATTTCGTATGCCGAATGCCCAACTTCAGTAATCGCCAAAGACGCCTGATTTTTAAATGTATCGGCGTCAATACCTGCTTCTTTAAATCCGCCTCCCAGATCTACAAGTGAAGGAGTCACCTTCTTAATGCGATCTGTCATATGTTCTTCTAGCTCGATAACTGGAGCCAGCATCTTGTCATATATGCCGGCAGAGACCTTAAAGGTTATCATCTCAGCTATATTAACTCTGTTCTCTGACAGCGTTTGTTTTATACCATCAGTTCCGCTTTTAACTGAGCGAAGCAATCCCTTGAAAGCATTATCGACATCTCCAGATCCAAGATCGCCGAAGTCTAATCCTAGCGACTCTTTGCCGAGGCGCTTTAGAGACTCAATTCCATCCTCTGCTCCGCTGACGATCGTGTCAAAAATGTTTCCCGCATTTTCTACGACGTTCTGCATTGCCGGATTTAACTTATCAACGCTTTGTCCAATGGATATTAGCAGCCCCCCGGCCTTGCTTCCATTGACAGATAGCTTGTTTACGATCTCATTTATTTGAGATAGAATTTGCTTTATTCGCTCCAGAGTGCTTGGATCAGATAGTCCATCTACTGGATTTGCTGGATCAGCCATCGATCAACTCTTCTTTTGCCAGATCCTTGCCAAACTGGCGAGCCAGAACATTAGCAAATACTTCTGAATCAGACTCTGGTCGCGTCTTGCTGGATTCGCGATCTTTCCGTACCTGCTCGACGCCGGCAGGGTTGGAGAATGATGCTAGGTATTCTATGTATTCTATTGTTTTATTAGATGCTTCTTGTAGATCCTGCTCGATCATACAAGCGTACCACTGCATCTCTATGGTAGAGAGGGATGCGATTTGTGCATCCGAAACTGGTACTCCCCATGTTTTTGATAGCTCCCATCTGACCCGGTGAGTGGGGTCGGATGTCAGCTCTTTAAAAAAACCCTGTTAAAATCCTTCTCAACCTCCTTCTGGACGCTGGAGGAGAAGGCCATCAGTGCTGTTATCATAAACGCTGGCCAATTGGATAGCTCTGAATATTTGCGTAATATAGGCTCTTTAATCTGTTCGGTGCCTGTATAAAACTCTTCGAACGGAATACCGTTAACCGAGATCATTGATGCTGCTAGGCCCATTACAGAAGCCTGGTATGCCTCTTCTAATTTGGTCTGATACATTAGGTCTAGAATCTTTGCATTATCGCTTGACTTTAATACTTTGAATCTAAAGGTTAGACCGCCATACTCAATGTCTTTTACCTGCTCTCGGCCAAGGAACATTAGTTTTTCAAATGCTATTTTCTTATCCACTTCCTTTTTAAGGATTGGATCTTCAGGAATAACGGTATCTTGCTTAGGATCACCTGGATTTTTTGAAGCCTCTTGATCCATAGTGGCCATTTGTTTGTCGAACAAAGCATCGTCATCATCTGGAGGGGCTACCGTATAAACCTTGGGAGCCACTTGCGACTCTTGTTCGTTCTGAGAAAAGCTTGACATGGACGGGTGGGTGATCTTCATTGCTGTACTCCAAAAACCAAATATGCCCTAGATTTATACATCCAGAGCATATGGCTATCTGTATTGGTTGTTTAGATTAGCCGTAAACGGGCGAGCTGTTAAGCAGTAGTCCGAGAGATGCTGCATCAAGCGATCCTCTGCGACCCACGTCGGTTGTAGTCTCAATGTTGTAGGCTAGATTGCTACTTCCTGGGCCGCCCTGATAGCCACTGAAGAAGTCGTCTCCTGGCAGAGCAGGCGCTGTGGTGCCATTGGCAAAGTATGTTACCACATCCTCTGGAACAATTGTAGCATCTTGCGTAATGATATAGTCTCGAACCTGATATGACCCACTAAGCCTGGTAAACCAGCAATTCTTATACTCGTGTATGATCATTCCTGGCGAATTTGACAGTGGCGAAAAGTCGGGGGCGTCGCCTGCTTGAGCGTACATGGTATCAAATACCTTAATAGTGAATGGTATGCGTTGTGATTTAATGTTATGGAACGGACGGCCGAACGCTAGCGGGAGGCTCAGGCCATCAAATGTAATGCGCTTAACTGTGATTTCTACCGTAGGCATTTCTTGTGGCACAACCTCTAAAGCGCCATCAAAGCCTATCTCGCCAACGCGCTGTACTGCGCGGTTTTGCTGGATCGTCATCTCTTGAATGGCACCAACCTTCTTGTTGTCAACCTCAATTAGAATCTGAGTAGACAACGAGGTTGAGATGAACGTCTCTAACCTAGAATTTGTATTTGGGTAAGCCATTTATTCTCTCCTGAATAATCTTAAATAGTTACGCTGACATCAATATAGACCCAATTAATCGGCGTGGCTGGCGATATCGTTACGCTGACATCGTACTGGCGTGGCTCAATTAGGTTACGCTTAACTAGAAGATTGGTAAATCCAGTCAGTAGACCTTGTGTTACGAGGCCCTCTAGCGTATTCTTGACGGCCGAGGTTATCGACGGAATCGTGGTCGGGCCGGATACAGTGCCAATAAATGGCGTTACTGCAGCGCGCAATGCTCGTGCAGCCGCATCACGGATATGTACTATTGAAATCTCTTCCTCTTCTGGTGCGCCGGACTGCGTGGTGGTTAGTCCATGCAGGACCTTGCCTCCGCCGGCTACCGGTTGCACTACGCAGACGCCAGCGTCTGCTAGCTCATCCAGTGTTACTTGACGATATTGGCGATCCCGTAGGATGTTAAAGCCAACAAGCGTCTTAAAGGTCACCGGCTGAGCGTAGTCTGTCTGAGCGGCCAAATGGCCACCAAGGCAGGCTGCCATGTAGAATCCTGGAAGCGTGGTATTGCTGCCGTTGATGCTACGAACTATCTGATCTGGCGTCATATAGGTGACGCGGTATGTATTGCCAAAGGACTCGGTAACTGAATAGTTGGCTAAATCTTCGATGTTACCACCCAAGACCTCTTCTACGTCATCTCCCTGAATTCCTTCAAGCAGCCCAATGTCTTCCACGGCGGCATCATCGCGGCCGATAAGATTGTTTGGGACCAGTCCGCTAATTGCTCCGATAATAAGATTGCGCTCGCGGGCATTAACAACGTTGGACATTACCTCGCAGTGTACGCGAGCTGTCTGGAACACGTTGGATATTGTTGCTGATGGTACCGGTACCAGCATCTGAAGCTCGACAGTCTCAAGCGCCTCGAATGCTGCTGCCCAATTTGAATCAAAGAAGTCGGCATCTTTCTGATCTACAAATGATGCGCGCAGACCCTTGCCAGCCGTAAGATAGTTTAGGACAATGTCATCTGTGAGACACAGGTATGTGCCGGTGTCGGAGTTGTCAATGACCCTCCATTCAACATCCGAATACCCGTAACCGTTGACATGCGATCCGGTAGTGCGCGTAGCTGTAGCCACGGTATTATCGCCATATCCATCACCAACACTATTTATGTTGTATGTCGCGGCCAGAGCTGGGGGTGATGTGATCTGGATTTGCTTAAGTGTGTCGTCCTCTCCAACATCAAGGTTGTCTACCGAGAAGTGAGCGGTCGCAGAGCTGAATGTAATCTGAGTTGTCGATGTGGCCAGAGCGTACCCATCAACCCCAGTATCTTCTACCTGCGGTGCTTCGATCATGGTGTATGATTGGGAAAATGCTCCAGTTACGAAACTCGAATAGGCATTTGCTACCGTATTATAGGCTGGGTTATAAAATGCCGTTTTAGAAAGTACTAGCTGCTCCTCTGTGCCATCAGAAGATACTACGAAAAGGTGCACTTCGGTATCGGTATCTGGCTTGGCTGCCAGCGGAAGCGGGAATATACAGTCTTCACTGGCCGTAGAGCCGGTGGCGCCTTCAACCGCGACCGTAAGGGGGTTGTCTGCTGCCAATAGCTGGGCGCTGGTGCGACGGGGAACTGGTGGCTTAGCCTGCAACGCAATTACGCGCGGAGCGCCATTCTCAAATGCCATCTGCGAGGCAAGCGATAGTGAGTTTGTGGTCGAAGGCTCCCCATGCTTTGCAAATAGTGCTGGGCCGTTATCAAAAATCTCTGGATCATTCATATCTTGCTCGGCAAGATAGCGTGCAGATAATTTGTCATTCTTAGCGAGTACGCCGGAGCCGACCTCTAGCGCGAATCGATCGCCGACATCAAATGCCACCGGCCCCTCGGAAATTGAGAAGCTAAGTATATCATTGTCATAGACAACGCCGTCGGACTTCCAGCGAATCGGATTACCGTTAGAGTCTTTAATTACACCGCTTACAGAGCCTGATAGTGCAAAGGTGGCCTTGCCTGAAATGACCGCTCCATATCCATCGCGAACGACTGCTATGCAGCGGAGTGTCCAGGTTTCGGCCGGGGCGGCGGTCTCCACCAGGGAGGCTGCCGTTAGGTTCGGTTGGCCATTACCAGTATTGGTGGTAGTTGATGACCAATACTGTGGGCTTGCTGTCGTGCCGCCCTGGCTAGCCAAGAAAGCTTGTTGTAATTGAACTCGTCCCGTTAGTATTTCTACACGGGCATCATAACGTGCATCGAATGGATCCGTATCTATCTGAGCCTCAAGGACTCTTAGCGGAGAACCGTTCTTAAATAACGTTACGCGATTTGATATTAGATTCGTCTTGGAAATTGTAAAATGGCGCCCATCAGGAGCGTTTGATCCAGAGAAGTCAGGATTTACCCCATCAGCTCCGCTGCCAGCAGCCGAGTCAACCAGAACTTCCTCGGCTTCGCCCTCACCAACTATACATAGAAGTCTAGCACCGGTATTACCGGCTACTGAACGAGACAATGTCTTTGTACGTACAAAAACCCTCGGCTGGGTGCGCTGTGGTACACCTGGGACGATATTTGCCATGAACAATCTCCTTAAACTGCCTAGATGACTAATCTATATTCAGAAGCATATTAATTAGTAGAGCTGTAGTGCATTATGGGCGCTAGTTTATACTTATCACTCCGCCAAGACTGACGGCGGGGATATCCTCTTTGGAAGCATCTACTTCGAAGCATAAATGTATCCTATCTACCAGTGTGCTGATTGGTATTTCCCTTCTCCATTCAGAATAAGTATTTACTGTTATACTGGTTGAGAAAATTGGGTCGGCCTCACCGATCTGCTCTTCTGACTGACCTGAGCTGCTTACATTTTTTATGAATAGCCCGCTTTGTCTTAGGACGGTGCGATATGTATTTTGTAGACCTACAAGAACTAGATCTCCTATGGACAGCACGTCCTCTTGTGAGCGGCCTAGAACCTTGATTTCAAATGATTGTTCCCATGCTCCGGCAAAAATCACTGATGATGGTGCATTTATTATCGTTTGGTTGCCATAGCCATCCACTATTTTTTGAGTTGAATATGCTATTGTTTGCTCATTTTGATTGAACGATATTGGGGCATATGAGGTGGATGCTGGGCGGACAGTTATTGCTGGCAGGAAGGATGCGTCCTGACGGTGGGTGCTTCCTATGTATAGGCGAGTGGTCCTTTCATTGGTGCGGCCATCAGAAGCTGACAATCCAAGGCTGCTCGGTGTCTTTGGAAAGCCGAATTTATCGGTTACGTAGCGATATTCACGATCACGCTTAAACATTTCGCGCAGTATATCGATGAGCAAGTTCCTACCGGCCATCATAGCGGTATTGCGCACGACGTTATCTAGTTGATAAATATCAGAAAATACTATTGCGCCGCTACCGAGGCTCATAGTTACACGTCCTGAGAGTACTGACCGATAAATTATTTCTATGAAGATCTATAGTTTTCATGAAATTGCAACATTAGCATTGCTGCTAATACAGGTTTTATCTAACAAAGCTTCCGTTAGGAAGCGCAATAGTATATTTCGAGATCCATTTAGATCCCGATCTATATTTAGTCCACAGCTACAGATTAGGGCTGTCTTGGATCCTATGTTATTTAGGGCTCCGCACTGACCACAGGTTTTCGAGGTATAAGCCTCGCTAACCTCAATAACTTTAGATCCTAACTCCTTAGCCTTGTGTTTAAGGAATTCCTTAAATCTAAAATGACTCCAGGTCAACATAGCCCTAGCAGTCCTAGAACTTAGTTTCCCTACCATCTTCGATGACTCGAATTTAGGAATCAGGATTGTCTTGAAGTTCTGACATAAGAATTTGGCGGTCTTATGGTGAATCTCGGAAATCAGATTCGTAATCCGAAACCTAATCTTATCCGCTGCCTTGATTAAGCGGCGTTTCTGCTGAGACCGGGATATTCGAGACATCAAGTCATCAAGATGATAACACAGTCTGTGGATCTTCCCAAAGTCTGATTGACCTACTTTGCCATAGGAATTTGAGGAATACCATGTTTGGAATGTCCTTACTCCGGGATCAAGAGCCACGATCTCGCTTTGGTTTTCAGCGGGAGTCTTGGGGACTTGATGCGGAACTATAAGGAACCATCTACCATACTCGTACTTAAGTCTGCTGTCTTGAGGATTGTGAGGCAGAGCCTCCGTCATCTTCATGGAACCTAATACTGTATGGTATATGCCTCTGGGGCCTAGGGCCGACTTGGGGATGAATACTGAATCTATACGTCGCTTGCGCGACTTGAACTTAACTTCTTGGAAGCGACGGATGACCTGAAACTTACGCTTAGCCGCTTTTACTGCTAAACAAGCATCTCGGATAGCTATGGACTTGATTTGATATGGGACCTTAGATGCCCAATCAGGAAGGGCACTGATCAGTGGGGTCTTGATGGTTAACCAGGATGCCTTGGTATCTGGTTGTCTAAGGTGGGCTATAGATTGGTTATAAGCAAACCTGGCTGTTCCCAACCACTGTCGAAGGAGTTGTTTCTGGGGGGCTGTGGGGTAAATCCGGATCTTCCTGGATTTGGTTACGGTATCTACGGAGTCCGTGGATTCGACAGGAGAATACATAGATAATCGAGGTGAGATCTCGGACCAACTCAGATTCTGGAGAGGATGTGACTTCATCGAGAACCACGAGTTCTGTGGAAGTGAGTTTAGCGAGGTGCTCAATGATGCCCCAGCCAAATCGACATAGTCGGTCTTTATGGGCAACGGTAATGCGTTTGAGATCTCGGCGGATGAGGAGTTCCAGAAGGGTTTTAAACCCCGGCCGTTTGAAGTTAAGGCCGGAGCCGATATCGCAGATAACCTCGGCATCGGGACATTGGGCCTGTAGGTATTCCCGTTGCCGCTGGAGATCGTCTTTTTGCTTAGCTGAGGAGACTCGGCAGTAAGCAACGTGTTTGCGGGTTTTAATGGGAAGCAGTGAGTCAATGTTGTATCTCCGGTGCCCTGATGGTAACGTTATATATTCTATATGCCCGGCCCGGGCCCAATTTCTTAGGGTTTCCGGGGAGATCTCTAGGGTTTCGCCAGCTACCTTTGCACTTACATATTTCATGATCCTGTGATCTTAAATTAGTAGACTTTAGCATATTACTGTAGACAATCAGCGACTAGTGCTTAACCTTCGACTACCTCAAATAACTTGAATTGTGCTGGCTTGTTATCCAATATTGCTTTTGAAATATACTTCCATGGTCGGAGTTGTGCTAGCCACATACCGGCTCTATTAGTGGTAGTTTCTTTAATTACCTTTTTATCAGCATTCATAATCTTAACTGAAACGCCATGAAGAGGTTTCCCGTCTTCTGTTAGCACCTTTCCTTGCACCATCGTTCCATTATAGGTTTTGGCGGGGGGCTGATCTGGTACAGCAACGATCTGAGGTTGCTGGATCTGTGGCGGTGGTACGTCTGGAGCGCGAGCCGGGACACTTGCGGATGCTGGTAGCGATTTTGCTAATCCAGAAAACACTTCCGCATTTACCTTCGCCTGAAGCAGCTTTATGTTCATATCCATCACGGAGATCTGATCCCGCATTTTGGAAAGCATTGCGTGCATGTCCTCTATTAGTTCTATTGGTTCTCTCATGATTCAATTCCAAAGTTGTTTGCAAAGTTATTTGTATTGGCAACTGTTCGTGATGTGCCACTTGATGCTGTGAAATTTATTGCAACTTTTCCACTTATATTCATCCAAGCAAATATTCTATACTGCCCGGAGAGATCTATATTCCCTGGTGATACTTGACCTGCCCACTCATATGCATAATTGCCAATAAGAAGCGTCTCCTCCTCATTGTCACCAAAGGCCAGTCTGGTTGGGAATGCGAATTGTCCAGCACTACTACTGCCAATAATATTGTTATTGATTCTACATCTAACTATTGATGAGCACCCGCTCATATTAAAATCGGAGACACAACGATTCCCTTGTAAAATACAATTATTCAATGATCCAGTCAGATCAACATAATTTAGTCGGTTATGTGATATTGCTATGTCGACAGTTGCGGCTCCAATGCTAAAGTCGCCAGCGGTGTTGTCCGCTATTGATCCTATCTGAAGTATGCAATTACTAGACGTGGCGCCAATACTAAGAATTACAGAGTTATTTCCAGTGATTTGTATATTTGATAGTTCGGGTGGTGAGCCGCCACTGCCATTACCAAGATCTATTACAAGGTCACCTCCGCAATTGTTTGATACTACCTTGAGCGCGGTAAGCGTTGAGTTATTAAATGACCCGCCACGGCTCAATAGCTGCATTGTGCTGCCAACAATATTATTGCATATGCTTGTGTTTGTCAGTGTATGCTCAACACTAGAATCTGTAGTGAATATGAGTATGTTCTGACATGAATTTCCGTTTACAAGTACATCAGATAGATCTCTTGTAGATGTTGCGTGATTTAGTATTCTAATATCTTGATTTACAATATTGTCCGCCACCAATAAATTACTTATTGTTAATGCTCCGGCATACGAAGCCCCCAAGTCTAAATTGCCTTGAATCATATTGCTTGCTATACTTATATTCTGACCATTCGTCACCCATAACCCCATCACGCTATTACCATGCACTGATAGGTTAGATATTGTTCCGGTTACTTGAATAGTATAGTCTGCGCTTGTTGCCGCCGGATAGATCGTGTCGTTATTCGATATAACTGTTGCATCTGCGCCAGCATCTAGATTGATTCTTACCGCCGAATTATTAGAGATAATGCATTGTTCTGCAACCGGAGTGATTTGCAACATATTGCCTAGAAAATTGTTTCCACTAATGTTAACAGATTTCACAGTCACTGACGAGTCTAGTTCTATATCAGATCCGAATGTGTTGCAAGAGATTTCCAGATATGCATCTGTTGCTGTGCGGATGTAGAGGGTGCTTCCAGAATCTCCGATTAGATATGAATTTGTTATCCTGCTCCGATCCCATGTGCAGTTGGAGCTTCCAGTCGTTTGAACTACATGATTTGATGTAAATCCAACTATTGCAAATACATTGCTGGACACAAATTGCATGTTGTCGATTATATTCTCTGATATAGTCGAGCCAGTCAGTGTTGTGGATGTAGCAAATTGCAGTGCTCCATCAATTCTATTCCCGGAAATCCTGGATGATGTGAACTGTCCCTGAAAGTACAGCCCTCCAGCAAAGATATTGTCCCGTATACTTACATCTGATGTTGATGTAGTTACCAGTATGATAACATTTCCGGTATCCAAATAGATGTTGCCTGATATTATACTTCTATTGCCTGGGCGAATAGTTGTATCTCCAGATATAGACGTGAGGAAGGTGTTGCTTGTGATGCGAAGCGGTGTCTTTGCGCTGGCAAAAGCTAATGCCGTGAGACTGTCGAAGATATTCCCGTCTATCTCTACAGGTTCGGTTGCCAATGATGATGCAAGGAAGTCTATACCAAGAGTTCCGCTAAATGCGTTGCTGGAAATGGTTATCCTACCAGCCGTAGCGCCAATGCGAACGCCGCTTTGCATATAATTTCCGCACACCAGCACCGTAGATATTTCATATATTGCTGAGTTATTCAGATAGACATTGTAGCCGATTGCGGCAGCCATAAAGATGTTGTTCTCAATCGCACGAATCTCGCTTTGAACCCGTACAGAGGTTAGACCGGCATTCCCGCTCACTTCGCCACTATGGCTACCGGCCATGTCTAAGTTAACGCTGGTGCTGGCCACATTCCTGTTACGCATAAACTTAGTGCAAACAAGATTTTGGGTGGTGGTATTGGTAAATGCGCAGGTGTTCTCAATGACTGAGTCCTCAATAGATAACGAGTGTGAGGCATGAACTATATTGCTAAGCCTGGCTGTTCCGCTGATAGCTATACCAGAGAACTTAGAGTTGGTAATACTTGCCGTGGTTGCAGGCGTCGAGCCGGACCCAATGGTTATAATATCCGAGGACGATGCGGTTATATCCTTGAATGCGCATTCTGAAACCGCGACGGCCCCTATAAGTGTAAGGCTCTTGCTGGTACCAGATCCGTCAAATACACAGCCAGAAAGCATTAGGCCAGCAGATGTTGATGTAATATTCGCCCTAAGTGTTCCGAACTGACCGGTAGGCCTAAATGTATTGCCAGACAAAACACCTAGATTACGAGCAATTATGCTGGTCGAAGATGATAGTATCGAGCACCCTGTCAGCGCTAGCGACTGTATGTCAAGCGATAGCGTTGATGCGGATCCGAACGTGCAGTCATCAAACACCACCGAGCCGGACCCGTCGACACTAACTGCGCCATCAAATCTACAGTTCTTAAATAGAATTGAAGAACCGGTCAGAGTACCGGCAATCGCCACTGTGCCGGCAATCCTGAGATCATTGATTATTGCAGTGTCACACGTGGTGTTTATTGTAAGTTGTGCTATATGTGCTTGATTGACGTTCTGTGTGGATTGCGACGTTAATCTAATACCGGAGTTCAGCGTCAGGTGCCCAATGGAACCAGCAAGATCTAAATTAAAATGTTTTGTTCCAGTCGTGGTGGTGATGGCATACTGAGTATTGTTTGATACTACCTTTAGCTTTAAATTGCTGTCAAACGGCATATTTTGCATGTATAGTTCTGCAGCGCCATATGTAGCAAAGTTCCCTATTCGACGATTAGTGGTATCCAATACAAGATCTACTTTGTAATCTAGTTCATTAATGAAGTATCTTATATCTGTAAATGATAGTGGCGTGGTGCCGCTACCACTGTGCGTTACGTAGGCTAGCGGGGTTATGCGGCCGGCATAGCCATCAAGCACCTCTGTTAGTGAGAAGTCTGTTGATGAATTGAGGTAGTCAATCGTTCCAAGATGATTGATGTAAATTACATATGATGCCGCAGTATATGAAAAGAATACTGGTCTGGTGGGCACCTCCACACGGACGCCATCCGCATAAGCTACCCCTCCACGAACCAATGCACCATAAATGTTGCTTCCCAAAGCAGATAGGCTTTCTGCATCCGTGTAATTGATCGTGATTACATCTAGTCCGGTAACGATGCCGTCAGCGCGTAATTCTCTTAGAGGGGTTTCCGCATAAGCCTGAACAACATCTTCGCGAATCTCGTCAAGACCTGTGCTGCCAAAAAGTCTCTTGTCTGTAATGTGGTTCAGGGTAATTGAGCCATCAAACCATACAGAACATAACTCCAGGACTTCTTCTTCTAAGACGTGTTCATGTACGGTTAACCCGATCGTGCCAGTGCCGATTGGGCTGGTAATGTCAAGGGTTACTGATGATTCATTGGAAGAATTTCTTAACACTGCCCGCCCATTAAAATCTGAAGGGATTTCCTTAGCTACGCCACTAGAGAACTCCAATCTATGACCGCCGGCTCCTGTTGCGGCAATATTTATGTCTGATGCACCTGCAACGAAGTTGTCGGATACATCTACAACACTAATGTTTGTGAAATTATCGTTTTCTGAGCGTATTCTATATCCGCCGCGCCCAGTATAATCATAGAATGTCTCAATAAGAGCATTTTTTATGGTAGCATTTAGCTCATTAAGCGGTATTGCGTCATGCAATATCTCAATAGCAACACCGTTCTCTAGTGCGATTGGGGCATTACTATATATCCGAACGCTTGAGGCATCTACTCCGCTAATAAAATATGTTCCCATCTTGCTCGTGTCAGAGTAAGACTTTAGATGCAACAGATGTCCGGTCTTCACGCCTAGGGCTAGTGGGTTTTCTCCATTAGGAAATGCAAATGTATCATTTAAAACATTCGCAGTGGCGCTTAATATTGGTGCCACGTCGGATAGCGCTATGCCATTTACGTAGTACTTGGCAGTGTGTGTTGGATGAATTTCAATATCTGTGACTGCCGCCCCATACCCATCAAAGCCTAATAAATACAACGATTGCGCTGTAGATCCTGATGATGTTACACTTATATAGAAGTCGTCAGACCCATACCAGTTGTGTGAGAGTAGCATTTCGTCGCCGACGCGATATGCTGCTGCCGGGAATGCGTAACCATCATATCGGTTTTGTAATACGTGATTTATTCTCTCAACAATAGTATCAATTGTTATGTTAGTTGCTGGGGCAGCTAGTCTATCGTAATGCAGATTGTCAACTGATATGCTTCTTGTCAGTCCGCTACCAACGCCAACTTCTATACCTAATGCATGCGAAGCATTTATGAATCTGGGGTTTATACCCAGCGACAATACCCTTGCGGCATTGGGCCTTGAAACTTGTATGCTGTCAGCACTCTGATCTGACTGACGTATGGTCGGAGCCATACTTCCTTTAAATGTTGATGTTGAACTTGGCGTGAATATTGCCGCCGAGACGGATCCTGCGTATGCTATGTTCCCGGCTATTACTACCTGATCGGAGTCAAGCGCTGGGCGCATTCCCAATGCGACCCGAGGCCCAATGCTCTCGATTGTGTAAGCTCCAACTGCTGCCGATGGAGCCGATATCCATACCACATCACCGGGCTTCACGCCCAGTGGGATGAGCGCGTACCCGTCGAACTCTACCGTGTATCCGTCTGCCGACACCACGGCTGTCATCACGGTACCGTGCTGAGCAGGTAAAAACTGTCTGTTTAACCCGTAACCGTCACGTGAATTGGCAAAATTAGAGAATCCGCTTGCATGCAGGTCATCACGATGATCTATAAATAGAGTATTCCCAAGCACTTCAAGCTCAGATAATGCATCCTGCACATTCGTGGCGGTCAATACTGTTAGATTGCTTAGGTCAACATCGATATTGACTGCCGAGTGCGCCCCTACTTTCGAAGCACTTATGTGATCAAAGTGACTGTTCTTTAACGCATATATTGCCTCGCCAATACTGACTGATGTTAGCGGGCTAATGTTTGGTGGCGAGGTGTTCGGGTATGCCGACTCCAGTAGTATCTGATATCCGTCGTGCTTAAATGCCGTGCCTGACACGTGCGATAGGAAATTAGCAAGTATTGAGGTTATGTTGTTTTGAAGTACAAGAATATCAACGTCATTGGATATTATCGCGTTATATAGTGCTTGCGTGGCGTGGTCGAGATCGAGCTTTGACTCTTCAATTGCAGCACTTGTGCCAACCATAGCATTTGTGATTGGAAGCGCTATCAATCCGGCTGCGACGAGGGCTGCTGACTTAAATGTCCCGTCAGGGTTTAGAACGGTATCTAGGCGATCTTTAAGTGAGGCTGCAGAGCCATCGACGTTGGCACCAAGTGTATGCTCGATTGCAAATACTGCTTCGCGAATAGCATTTATAGCTTCTGCCCCAATCTCGGTTACGTTATTTGTAACCCTTGGCAGTTCAGCATCGGTATCTAATTCTGATGGGAAGTTTGACATATCTCACTCAACTCTAATAGTAAATGTTTACAACTATATTTCCTATAATATTGTTAATCGCCGTTGACGTAATCGTAATTGAATATTCCGTATTTGCTGTAACAAACGTGTCTGAGGTTGGCGGCACCGTAATTGTTTCAGCTCCAGTGCCGGTATTGAATATCATTGCAGATATGGCGGTAGCCGACGTGCTGGCCGCGGTTCTAGCGAATAGCCTGCATGCAATGCTTCCGATTGTAGTAGGAGCGTTAGTATATACTGCACAGCTTACTAGTTTGGCGCCGATCGGAAGGCCCGTTAATGGAATTGCTATTCCGGCAGTTGTGGTGATTGAAATTCGATACTTGCTTGAAGCCGAAATGTCCCACTGAGTAATAGAGGTATCTCCGGAACTACTGTCGTACTGTATTCCGCCCAGAGCGGACTGTTGAATCGTAGATGACGCATTCTTGTTCTCTGTTATCAACACATCTTGAGTTGAGTTGTAGTTGATCAATCTAGCCGCAGCACTGGTGTTGTCTAATACGTTTCCATTAATACATATATTTGTTAGTGATGCGCCATTTAGGTTGATCGCTGCCGATGATGGTGATGAGCCTGATCCTCGAAGTATATTCCCGATTACAAATGCAGAGTGCTTCTCTATCATTATAGAATTGCCTATTGATGCATATCCTGAGTTAATGATATTCTCGCATATATACGTCGGCGTGCTGCTTGTTGTATGCGCTTGCGCGTAGATGATGTTCGTACATCCAGACTGTGGATTGAACGTATTGCCGGAGACGAGGAGGGCTCCGTCTCCACTAATGATCATGCCATTTGTGTTAGCATATACGTAAAAGGTATTATTTGAGAATACGGCTGTGTTTTGTGATGAGGATGCGTACGACAGCGTTATAGAACTTGTTGCTGATGTTGATCTTAGATAGCATGTATTATTACACACCATGTCTTTTGCATATGTGGATGTGAAGGATATGCTGCCCGTATCAATATAATTGCCTGCGAGCGTTGCTCCTGCCACCACAATGTATTGATCTGTGGATGTAGTTATGTTGTTGTTATTCAGCATCGTGGACTGAGTTGGGCCGGCCGTTATCGTTACATACGGAGAGCCTGATGTGCTCTGAGAGTCAAAAATATTGCCATCTACTAGCGCTTTCCCATTTATACTTAGAAGGCCGCCATCATGTTCCTTAAAGAAGTTTCCTTCGAACAGCAGCAGGCTGTTGATGGCTAGGTATACTGCCGTTGAGAATGTAACTGCAAAGTTAACCCCGTTATACGGAGAGCTGCAATTCTCAAATACATTATTTGATATCGAGTATGCGGTGGCGTCTCCAGAAACTGTCTCGGTAAGATTTACAATACTAGTGCTTGTGTCTATAGCAGCGAAAATGTTCCCGGATACGGTAAATGCATTAGATCTGCTTCCTGCCATGATCGCGACCCCGCTGCCGCCGGAATATTGTGCTTTAAATATATTGCCAGTTATAGCAATGTTGGTGTGAGATGTTCCACTTCCATTGCGATTGCAGTCAATATAAGTGCCGTATATACCTTGAAATATGTTTGATGCAATTACTAGCCCATCAGATTGTCCTGCTCGGATTCCATAGTTGCATGACTGC
>ERZ1292625.2017-Hain-H41-01um-R1-2017-length-20426-cov-8_pt1 | contig 20426 bp, 31 predicted proteins | sample MGYA00564400_ERZ1292625 | MGnify/ENA primary metagenome ERZ1292625 (study PRJEB36523, sample SAMEA6512639) | groundwater metagenome | collected 2019-01-08 | study: AquaDiva: Metagenomics assemblies of 32 groundwater samples
CTGCGGCGGCCCGTGCGGCGACCCGTGCGGCGTCCTCTGTGGCCCATGCGGCGTCCCATGCGGCGTCCCATGCGGCGGCCCCTGCGGCGTCCCCTGCGGCGGCCCATGCGGCGGCCCATGCGGCGTCCCCTGCGGCGGCCCCTGCGGCGTCCCCTGCGGCGGCCCCTGCGGCGGCCATTGCGGCGTCTATTTCTTCTTTAGTTGCTTTTCCTCTGGCGTATCTTTCAGATACTAGGATAGCATTTTTACTTCGCTCGTCTTTCAATAATTTCCAAATGCGACGGACGCACCAGCATGCGAAAAGAATTAGGGTTTTTCTGTCCATAACGCCGTTTCGTGTAGCAACCCATATCAGCCATTCCGGCTTTAATCTATCCCACGCTTCTGCCATGTTGGCGCAGTTCTCAAGCGCCCACTCGCGCCCATCGCCGCAAGCGCCGTGCTTTTCGCAAAACGCCTTAATGTCGTTCATCTCACGCCTCCGCGTTTTTGATTTTCATACCTAGATTCTGGGCAACTGTGCTTTTCCCCATTCGCTGCGCTTCCCCCAGTTGTTGTGGGGCTCGCATTTGTTTCTTATTACATAGGAGCATGTGTTTTTCATATCGTCAATATGCCTGTACTCCATCGGCTCTAATCCTTCAATGATGAACGCCCCCGGTTCATACGCAGGTCTTCCCTCAATATCGCGCCCGCAATGAGTGCATTTCCCAAGACGAGCCCATATATACTCTATCATTTCACGCCTCCGCGTTTTGATTTTTAAGCCTATAGGTCTTGCTCTCGGAAGGGCTTGAACCTTCGACCTTCGGGTTATGAGCCCGCTGCTTCTGACCGGCTGAGCTACGAGAGCGGTTTATCATGTGTGGATTTTGTTCAAGCCATGCCTCAAAAGATGGTGCGCCGAGCGTTTGCATCCACTCGTTCCCACGCTCGACGATCCCAGCCCATGCTTCGGCGTGACATTTTCGCATCTTCCATGAGCGAGGGTATATGTAATCGACCCATTCGCCCTTCACCATGACGCGGATTATTTTTGTCCAGCCGACCTCGATTGAAACCTGTGCCCGAAAGGCGTCAGCGTCCGGCCACTTCTCCTTGCCGTATTGCTCCCAACATTCGTTCATGTAGCCGAAAAATCCACGGTGAGATTTAAGGCTATGCCCGGCCTCGACTACTTCAACGTCTTTCCCGATGCGCCTCTCTAGCCATTTGAGCGCCTCATCATTGAACGCGACGGCCACGGGCAGCCCTCCCGGTCCCCGTGACACGTCGCGCCCATCGTCAATGAGTTTAACGGCGAGCCAAGGCATGTTATTTTTTGAACGGATTGCCATACGAGCGTAGTTTTTTTGCTTGGGCGTCCCCTGCGGCGGCCCATGCGGCGTCCCCTGCGGCGGCCCGTGCGGCGGCCCCTGCGGCGGCCATTGCGGCGTCCCCTGCGGCGGCCCGTGCGGCGGCCCCTGCGGCGGCCCATGCGGCGTCCCCTGCGGCGTCCCATGCGGCGGACCATGCGGCGGCGAACTCTTTTCGCGTAGCCTTTCCTTTTGTGAACCTCTCAGCTACTCTGATGGCGTTTTTGCTCCGCTCATCTTTGAGCAGCCCCCATATTCTGCGAACGCACCAGCACGAAAACAGAATCAGTGTTTTTCTATCCATGACACCGCCACGCGTAGCAACCCAAATTAGCCATTCCGGCTTCAACTTGTCCCACGCCTCGGCCATGTCCGCGCAGTTCGCTAGCGCCCATTCGCGGCCTTCGTTGCATGCGCCGTGCTTTTCGCAAAATTCTTTGATGTCGTTCATGTCTCGCTCCTTTTATTTCCCCATCACCCATTGCAACGTAGCGAGCCGGTTCTGATATTCCAGTATGCGCAAATGGACGCGCATTACCGCCTCGCCCTTCGCGCCTGCATATTCTACTGCGAGCGTTTCTAGTTTGCGCCGGAAGGTCAACGCCTGCTCGATGATCTCTTTCTCGCTTTTCACACAAGCCCCATGCGCTGAGCCACGTCGCGGCACAGCGTCAAGTCGCGCTTGAGATAGTCAATCGCCTTAGTCACGCTCGCCGCCATTCCACCATTGAGCGAATTGGTCTCCGGTGCCGAGTTTCTCCGGTAGGCCGAAATACTTGGCCAGATTATTCAGCGACATTTTGCGGCCATACTCTCCCGCAGCCCATGTCTCCATGGTGTCTACGATGTTGCGCCGGAAGTAGCGCCCATCGAAAATGTCGTTTCGATTGAATCGCACACCATGACGCCAGCAGCGGCGCATAAAAAACGGAAGGTCGAAACCCTTGATATTGTGGCCAATGACCGGGACGTTGTCGATAGCGGCCTGTTTGAGCACAAGCGCCATGCCTTGTAGGCAAGCCTTCTCGCTAGCATCATCATTTGTTTCGTTTGCGTATAGCCCTTCATAATTTTCATCGTCCAAGGTTCCGACCGCCAGCACAAGGCCAGTCTCCGCAGACAACGCGGCCCGCTCAATCACGGCCCGCTTGTCCGCTTCATACCGCGCCTCGATAGCGGCCATGTTCGCGGCCACTTTCTCAGGGTCTTTCAAACGGCTATCGGGCTTGCCGCGCTCGATCTCGGGGGCCATGGCGAGAATCGCATCGAGCGGGGCAGGGCCGGTTTCAATGTCTAGGATGATGTATTTCACGTTTACCTCTCGACACCTAACCCAGGCAGTGAGCCGGGGCCGGTGTCCTGCGCATGTGTTACAGGCTATGGGAAGGAAGTGTCCGGCTCCTGCGGGGCTTCCATTTGATCTTCTGGTACTGCGCCGTCCGGGAAGTCGTCGCGGTCTGTTTGCTTGCGGACTTTCGCGCCTGGTGCGCCGAAGTCCTCTTCCGGCGTCCTCCCGCCGCCAAACTTTTCGCCGTCGCGCAGTTTTTGCACGTTGTCGAATGAGCACGATACCCCGCGATTCCCGCTTTTCTCATAGGCGTAAAAGCGGATGGCGGCTCGCGCGTAGCAACCGGCGTAGAATTGCTCCTCGTCCATTATCGGCTGAAGGTCGGCGTCAACCAGTTTGGGGCGCATGATAGCCGTGGCCTTCACCACGATCATGCCCTTGTATCCGTCGTATTCCTTTTCGTCGCCCTTTTGGAACGGCGAGCGCAGGCCCTTGGGCCGCTTCGTCGCATCGGGCCACTTGATGGATAGCGCATTCACGGCGCACTTCTTCAAGGCCGACAAGTCGTAGTCGGAAGGGAATAGCATGGTGATTTGGTATTTCGCCTGCTGCCCTTCCATGCCTCTCGGCTGGAACACCGCCGGGAATGATACGCGGAACTCAGGGGTAATGATCCGCGTTTGCGGCTTTTCATTTTCGTTCATGTTCGTTTTCCTTCATTTTCGAGATTATCAATTCGATGTTGTCGCAGCACATCAGGCTATCGCGGATGATGTCCTCCAATTCGGCGCATAGGGCCGCGTGTAGTTTAAGCAATTCAGTGGACATTTTTTGTCCGTATGGGAATATCGTATGAAGGCTTGAAATAATCTTCAAGCGCCTTATCGCTTATCTCCTGTATCACTTCGTGGTATCGGTCGGAAATCAGTTCCGTGAGGCGCTCGCCAAGGCAGCGCATGAATACTTCGCCATTGCGCCAACCGTAGACACAGATCGAAATGACTTCGATGTCCGCCTCACCGTCCTCGCCTGGCGAAACGTTCCCCACGATGTGCGCCATGCGACCGCCGCTGTGGGCCTTGGTAAGTTCAATGTCGAAGGTTTTGCGGATCATTTCGCCACCACAGGCGCGTGCTTCATCGCCTTGACGAAATTTCGTTTTTCGGTTTCGCTCATCGCGTTGAAGCGGTCAAGGATTCGGCGCAAAGCAGCGGAATAAAACATGCCTTGCTCATCGCACCACGCATGGAAGAAAGACCACTGCGTTTTATCGAAGTGCATCGCAACTTTGAACATGTCCTTTTTGATTGCCTTCATTTTTAACCTCTCGAATACAGTATAAACCGCTGTTCCATAATTGTCAAGCATTTTCTTGTTATTGACATTTTTTTATTCAATGCTTACAATTCGGCATCTGGAGGAAATATGAAGAACGTCGAGAAGCAGCCGCCGCTTAAACTGGCAGACATTGAGCGCTTGGAACGCCTCTATAGCCTATGGTGGGCAAAGGCGCACCGGGACGATGAGGAGGTCTACGCAAGAGCGAAGCATGAGATTTTCGGCCTCGCCATGGAAATGCTCCCTGGGCTGTGCCGCGCGGCCCGCCTCGGCCTTAGACGGCACCCCTGAAATTACCGGTGTTTTGCTGGTGTTTTAATGCGTCCATGGCCGTTTTCCGCATCCTCTCACCATCGGCGTGAAATAGTGCTATAATTACCGTGTAAGGGCGTCTTGCTACCGCCCGCCCCCCGCCTCGCGGTCGTTGCACCGGAGGCGGGGGTTAGAATTAGAACCGTTCTAAATCACCTAGCAGCGTCCCTTGGCCTGCGCCCGTTAAGGATGGCAAGCCCTAATTTATCGCGCACGTATTGCGAATTACCGCTCGTGATAGGCGGCCCGCTCTGCGGCTCAATGGGGCCGTATTCCAGCACCCTGATCTTTTTGCCGTTCCATTCGTAACGGACATCCCGCGCAACGTGTTTTGCGCCGCCGAGAAAAAAATAAACTACGTCGAGTTTGTTAATCACTTTTTAACCCCTATTCGTGGAATACAAATTACGAGCGCCACGCCAGCGCTTATCCCAACGCCAAGCCCAAGCCCAGCGATCCCCCACCGCCAATCGCCACCTGTCGCCTGCATCCCTACGGCAAACCCCCCGACCCCTAGCGCCCCGGCCAGAGCCCCGACAAGTAGCCCCTCGGCCCTTGACCTTATCGCGTCCTTTTTCCCGATCTCAATTTCGACCTGTAGCCGCGCCTCCCTGTTTGATATGACCTTTTGTAACGCGCCGCGTTCACGCTCTCCAGCAGCCATCGCATTACTTTGCCAATTGAGTGTATCAACCGCGATGGCCAAAGCCTTGCTTGTGTCAGGATATAGTGCCATTCTGCGTAACGCCTCCCGCACATATTGCCCTTGAATAAATATTCCCGTTTCGAGTATTTCAATTGGTATACGCTCCTGCCATGTAGGCTCTCGCAACGTCTCGCCAGTCACCATGGCGGTCAAACCAAGCGTTAAGGCGATTAATGCTATTCGTGCTCGCGCCAAGCAGCACATAATTGGTTCTGACATGCTCTACCGCCTGATCTTTTTTTAAGCGCCAGTATTCCACTTCTCCGCTTAGTTTTATTTTCTCTGTCTCAAGGGAGACGATCAGCGCCTCATCCTCTGCGCTTCGCCCACTCGACCTTATGAGGACTGCAATCAATACGGCATTCGTGCATGCGCTCATAATGGCGAAGGCTATGAATGCCTTGCGGGCCGTGGCGTAAACTTTTTCGATCTGCTCAGGCGTCACACCGGCCCCCGCATCCTACATGCCCTTTCATACCAGCCTGCAAAGTCTCCTGCGCACGAGGGCCGATGGTTCACCTGTCCGACATGCCCAACCTTTCGCTCCGACGCCAAGAGGTCCAGCATGATATTACGCTTCTGCACTGATTCGCTCACCACTCCATTAATTGCCGCAATTGTCGCAGGCCCGATTGACCCGTCAACGTCGATACGGTTTGCGCCTATTGCGTTCACGATGCCCTGAATCCATGCGCCAGTGGTTTCGACGCCCCATAATACTGAACAGTCGAAAATTGCTTCCGCTACGAATTGATCTTGTATTTCCGTCATGCGCGAGATGTCCCAAAACTTTACTTTCAAAAACGCATCAACATGGCCGCGCAAGCCTAGAGCGTATAGTGTTACGTCGTTCCTTTGATTCTCTTGCACCGTGTCAATAATTTCCCATCCGCTCCAGTCTGGATTATAAACCCTCGATATTCCACAAAACGTTTCCCCGCCTGCGTCTTCCTCGCGCTTGCTGTATCCGCCTTCATTAAGCGACAACCTTGACAACGCAAGTTGAATGTTCGCCATTACGGAAGCCTTATTAACGGAATGAACTTCGCTCCGAACAAAAGCATGATCATAATGATTTGTGAAACAATCACAATCCACACGGCCTTATATTGCCAATCTAGCCGCTTCCATTGAGTCGAGTTTTCTTTTTCGAGCCATTCGATTCTGCCATGCTGTAGCGCGGCCTGTTTGATGATCTCGCCCTTCTCAGCATTCCACGCCGATACGTCTCGGTTTACCTGCTCCATAGCCTTGGTAGCGTATTCCAGCCGCTGACTTACAACGGCCAGCGCTACAGAGTCGGAATGCTTGGCCGACATGACTAGACCTTTTTTTCCTTGCGGTGCCTCCACCATTTGAAGCCATCGTATAGGAGAATATTCACGGCCCCTATCGCAGTTCCGATCGCAAGCAAAATGATCACTTGCTGAAATGTGGTTTTCCCGCCGAGCGGCAATGCTTCGGGCTTGGTAATCGCAAGGACATAGCAATAGGCAACGCCGAACACTACAGGCAGCACTCGCCACAACCAACGCGGGGCCTTGCGCTTGCTGACGATCTTTTTGACCATCCATACAAGCGCGATAATCAAGACCATCGGAGGGAGCAGGAATTCCACGTATTGCTGCACAAGCGGCTTTAGCGCCTGGATGATTTCACCTGCCATCCCGGTCAATGCTGTTATAACTGTTTCCATCGGTTTACCCTGCGGCTGATTGCCGTATTCAGTATAGACTATTTCGACCATTCCGGCCATTCGCCAGTAATCGCCATTTGCGATAAATAATGAGAACGCGACCCGTATTGATTTAGTGAGCACGGCAACTGGTGCTCCCTAGCACAACTGGCGTCGTGGATAATAACAGCCCCGATTTGAGCCAACTTACTAGCGTCACACAGTGTCGATAGGGCCTTATCAGCCATCGCATTCATGCCGTTTTTAAATACGATGTCAACAATAACGCCTCGACGCGCAGGAGCCGCTCCTGCCCACCACGACAATGGTTCAAGCTCCTTTTCTACCTGTTCGACGCCACGTTCAAGTATGGCCATGGCTGTTGAATAGAAATATTGTTTGTCGATATTTGCGAACGCAAATGTTGTGAAATCGAACGTCCATTCGCGGCTTGGGTCGCATGGAATATGCCCGTATGATTTGATGATGTTCCGTTCCACTACGTCCAGCGGGACGCGCTGATACTGCCTACCGCACCCCCACGCCTGCGCCCCCCTGTATTCATAGGGCGTGTGATGGACACCATGTGAACGCGCGATAATGTTTGCAGATTCGCGCATAATTCACCCGAGCGCCCATCCGCTGATCGGTATGCGGAACCAGTACGAATGATTTTCAGCGTTGCCGAACATATCTGTTCCTACATCAGCATTCCATGTTTTATTAGCGTCACCGCTAACCCTGTACACTATTTTTACAACAGTTGCGCCAGATGATGAATCGTAGAATGCCGCTTGTATCTGAAGGCCAGCCGCCCCACCTGAGCCAGTAAACCTAACGCCTTCGCCAAGCCTATTTAGTGCATGCAAGAAATTTGTGTCTATTGAGAGTGAGTTAGGAATAGTTATTGTACAAACATTTCCGGCAGCCGTCCCGCTTAGAAATTTAAGACGCCATTCAAGTTCAGGCCCTGAGCGCCTGCAATTGGAAACTATATCGGAACACGTTCCCCATCCAGCCGAGAAATCTCCAGCGACAGTACCACCAGCATACCATGATCCCCCAGCGTCAACTTGGGACCAGTGCGCATTGGTTGTCGGTGTAGCCTGTCGAGCCTGGAACTCCACCCATGTTTTAGGCTGTATTGCGACAACCGTTGCGCCTCCGCTCGCTTTCACCGTCAGCACATACGCGGCGCTGCGGTTGAAAATTCGGCGTGTCCAGCCAGATACAACGCTGGTTGTTGGAAGGTTCACATCATGGCTTGCTGTTGGATTATATGTCACATTTCCACTTGTATAAACAAGCGTTTGCGATGTAGAAGTATCAGCACTATAGACTCCGCCCATATCTGAAACTTCCGATATTAAGGTTTCAAGTGCCTTTGTAGGGGCAGTTCCCGCAGCCCCACCCTTCACCGCTAGAATGTTCGCCGCAAGTTGATTCACATCAGCCGCCGCGACGGTATCGACCGCCGTAACTTTATCAGTCCATGTTGACCATGCCATGTTAGGCTCCCGTGTAATCCGTCAGCATCGGCTTAATCCAGTCCGCGTAATCTGTCGCAAGAGGTGCCGTCATTTCATATTCAGTTATTGTGGATGTCCCGGATGATCCAGCAGAACCATTTGACCCGTTCCCATTTAATTGTGACCCTCCGGTGCCGGTCCCTCCATTTGCAGCAGACCCGGGAGAAAGTGAAATCGTCCCGCTCCCTGTTTGACTTAGGCATTTTATTGTGCTGTTTGCACCGCTCCCAGCATTGCCGCCTTTCCCTCCGATGTTCGATTCAGGGGCAGATGATACGGAAGCGCCGACGGCACCGTTCCCTCCATGCGCCGTGATGTTCCCAGTGACCACGACTTCATTAATCGCTTCAAGATTCACTGTTCCAGCCGCTGCGCCATCTCCACCACTGCCCGCCACAGCCCTATCTGTTCCGTCCCATGTATCAACGGTAGTTCCCGCCGCTATCCCGTTCCCTCCCGTTGTAACGATGTTTCCATGCACATAAACAGAAAACGCTCGTATCTTTATGTTTTTACCAGCCGCCCCATTTCCGCCCTTGTATCCCACTGGGCCATCTGGAACCCCCGCTCCACCTCCTCCATAAATAAAATGGTCTCCTCCACCGTTATAAACATCGTAGTCAGTAGGCCCGTTTGAATTGTGCGTCCCATCGCGCGTTTCACTTGTGCCGTTAGCACCTGTATTTGCCACTCCGACAATGTGCGCATACCCTTGGCACAATGCAGCGTATGCCGCCGTGTCATATTTCACCGAATCAATTATCAGATTATTGTATTGCTTGTTTTCTGCAAGTGTCGTATCGGCGTAAACGTAGACATTCGGGAAATACGAATTAGACCCGTTGCGTAAATTGAATATCTCTACTCCATCGTTAAGACTTGTGGTTGCCGCTTTCAGCACAAGTGCCGCAACGATTAACTGACTTGATGCTGTCGCCGGAAATACTGGCGTAGCCGAAGCGCTTCCAGCCACAACCGAAATGGAATTATCGCTATTTACCACAACATAATCAAGGCGAGTATTTGATACAGGTGCCGTAATCGTTCCGCTTTCCTGCGCCGCCCACTTACACGCTACACCATTAACGATTGCTTCGCCCGCCGCTATATGGGCGGTCATGTCAGGCGTCCCCTGCTCAGTTACGCCGCCGCCAGAAATAAGCCTATTCCCGCTTAGTGCCGATGCGCTTCGCAATCGGTCACGCAACACCGTATGGTTGTCTCGTGCGTTTGTGACCTCTGTTCCAGTCGGTGGGGTCGCAAGCGCGTTGATCTGTGATTGCAGATCATTAATTGCATTTTCGATGTCGGAGTTGTTTTCTCTATGCACCTTGGATCGTATGCTGGATTGAAACAGGATTTGTTTAAGGACAAGTGAAACGCTCATGTGAATTGAACCTCTTTAAGTGATGTATAGTCCGTAGTGTCCGAAGCAACATAGCCCAAGTCCTGGTCATATAAATAGCCGACATCGTGGTCAAGGTCACCGGCACCTTCGGCCAGCCCATTTAGATCATAGATGAGCGATTGGAGAGTGAAACCGTAGTCTATAAGTTTCAATGATGTTTTGAACGATGCGCCGTTTGCAGAGAATGCAAGCGAAATAGCGTTAGCAACGAATATCGTGCTGCTATTGGTATACTTCTCAAACACCATAACCTTGTCACTCACTTCCAGCATCGGATGGCCCGGGATGTCACATGTCAATTCAAACAGCCTTGCACCAAATTCATCAATTAGGTTTTCAGCTATAGCGAGCGCTATAGCGTTCGTCCCGATTAGCCTGTTCGTTAATTTGTGCGTGAACCCGTTGCGTATCTGCATGCCGGTATCTATCTGTCCGGCGCTCGTGATACAGTGATTGCTCGCACTTAACGCTTCGCCGTAGTATGCGGAACCACTTTCCTTGCACCCGTAAACTACTACGTCAACGTCAACGTCCGTCCCAAACACAGTGAACTCGATTGATGTGGGGTTCACATGCTGAATCGTAATATATCCGCCTGACGTTGCGTTCCATTCAAGATCAAGGCGGGTATAGTGCGCCCCCCCAGCCCATGAGATTGTCTTTGCCCCTGTGCTCGTATAAGTAGCAGAACCGAGCGTGGTTTCCTCATCCGTTGTTTGGTCAGCACTCAGCACCGTAATACGCTGCAAAAGGTTATTTGCGCTGTAGCCCTTGGTCATTCCTAATAGGCTTGTGCGATAATCGGCTACCCAGTCAGCCGATGTCGCCGTATCTGGCTTTAGGAATAATTCAAGGTCACCATCATCATTTATTTTCAGTCTGTAGTTGCTATCGACATACCCGGCCAAGTATGAAAGGCATTCGTCTAGCACATCTCGCGCCTTCGTGCTTTTCCAGTTATTCCCAGCCGCTACAGATACGGCATACCCCACAAGCGGCAATGTGGTAGACGTGTACGGTATCGCGGCGCGGTCACACGCCCAGCGCAGAATCTGCGAAACATCCTGTCCGCTAATCGCTGGCATAGATACTTCTGTTTCATACGCACGCTTAAGATAATCACGCGCAGATACTGAAACCTCGGCCTTGCCGAAACTTGACGAAAAGGTCGGATCGTCAAGCAGGAATTCGCCTTGTTGAAAATACTCCGCTGTGTCCGTGTAGTTTAGAACCAGGCCGGTGATATACCCGCTAGTGCTTGACCATGTTCCAGTTCCCCACACAAAAGCAAACTGGATATACCGCTTTGTAGAGTCAGGGAAATTAATCGTTGATGTCCCGTTTGCCGTGACTGCCACGAATGCAAATGATTCCAGCGCAAGCCCCGTGGTGCTGTTCGCTGTTCGATAATAAACGCGGATTTTATTCGTATCACTTGTAACGGACAGCGTTTGCAAAATCTCAGTAGGATTTGTGCGCGTATCAATCGGGTCGGTGAGATAATAGCCCTCGTATTGATACACCGCCCCACCGTATAGAATGTCCCCGTATTCAAGGAAGGTGATTCCCGTGAGCGCTGCCGACCCGCCGGAATTGACCGCCGAATTATAAACACTGTTCCCTATGATTTGCGTGTGATATAACTGGTGCTGATATGTCGTGACGTTCAAGGAAAGCGTTTTCGATACCGCTTCTTGCAGGTTATAACCCATCCATACCCTGATGGGACGGTTGCGGATCAAGGCACCATCGAACAGCCCGCCCTTTCCGGGAGAATACTTTTCGGCGTGGTTATTAATTGACATTGAAACCTGTGTAGTAGCAGGAAGCAGCGAGAATGAACCGTAGCGCCTGTCTTGTGAATCCTTCGATACGGTGCATCCTGTAAGGTCTTCAAGTTCCACCCACGCTCCGCTATCATTAAGATATTCGACAAAGCATACCGGATGCGATCTCGCGCCCTGTATAGCGTCATACAGGATGAAGTCTGTTCTATCGTTTGACGATGCGGCTTTCATGCGAAAGGGTCTTCTTCAAGTTCCAGCGTTACATGGTATTTGATCTCTCCGTTATACACTCGCTCCTTGATCTTTGGCGCACCCACTGCCACCACACCGATAGCCGCGATGCTTGACTTGGTTGCGAGTTTTCGCGTCGGCGTATACGTCAACGATGCGCTGTAGTTTGTGAGTATTGTATTAAGGCTCACCCATTCCGATTCGCTCAGCCGCAACGTGGAAGTAATGCTTAACCGCTGGCTATCGGCCTGTGACTTTGGCTTCCCGCCGAGCGTGATATTAGAGGAAGCGTTTGAGATTATTTCCTCTTTAATATCCTCGTATTCAGTAGTGAATGTATTCGTTCCATCGGTTAGTATCATGTGTTTATTAGCGCCCCGTTTCGCTTGACCATATAATCGAATTGCCGCGCAAATTCCTCGGGATTGTTCGCCACGATTTGGCCTATTTGGATGTTTGCGCCGCCGCGGCCAGCGCCCGCAGCGTTTAGCAATAGTTCCGTAAGCCCAGCCGGAAGAACCGCCTCAGTTCCACGCTCGCCCGCGATGATCGCCTGCGGGCCGGTGACTAGGCCGCCAGCGGCAAACTCCGGAATGGGCTTAGCGGCAATTAAGGCCATTTGCGCTGCGCCGGATATGCCTGCTGCAATAGCTAAAGCGGGTCCAATGAATGGAGTAGCGAGAGCGGCCACTACAGCGGCGGCGGTGTTAATTACGGCATTGAAGATTGCAATGGCTTTTTGAGCGCCCGCGGCTTCCTTGAGCCTGCGCTTCTGTTCAATGGTCTTTTCCTTTCCGCCCTTATTCTCGGCGTCAACCTCGTTTTGAACAATTTGCATAGCGAAGTCACCAACCGCCGAAAATGCTGCGCCATATGCTTGTAGGCCGCTAATCGCATTATTTATTTCTTCTTTGCGCTTTAGGGCTATCGCTTCCTCGCTAGCAATCGCAGCGTTTTGGAGGTCTTGCCATAACTGTAGTTTTCGCGCCGCCGTCGCTTCCTCATTCGCTATAACATCGGCGCTTGTAGTTTTGTTTTTATTAAGCAACGCGGCGTTATTCTGATCTGTTGCGCCCTGAAGTCCGGTGTTGAATGCTGCAAATGTGGAATTGAATGCTTCCACATAACTTAGCGCATTCTGTTTAATCGTTTCTATCGGGGCCGTAACTGCCTCCGCGAATATCTTTGCCGTTTCTGCTATGAACGTCTTGCCAGAATTCAACGCACCTTTGAAGCCTTTTTTCTGTAAATCCTCTACGTATTTAACAGCTGCATCCACAGCCTTGACCATTTGACCTATTACTGCTATCGTGAAGTCAATGGGTATCTTGATAGCAAGAATCATCGTCCCGCCGACAGCGATTAGAATATCAAGAACAGCACGAGCGGCACGCGCGACTTTATCCATGTTCACGCTTAGCCCGTCTGTTTTATCGAGGGCTTCTCCGAGCCTACTAGTAAACCCAATCCCTATGGCGGTTTTAAAATCCGTGAAGCGATTAGCGGCTATCTCGGCCTTATCGGCAAGTGACCGCGCTTTAGGGTCGAGCCCATCCATCGCCTTTCCGCTCTTGTCCATCGCAATCGCCAATAATACCTGGGCCGCCTGCGCCTTAGTCCATGTGGCAATGTTCGCACCATAGCCAAGTTCAAGGCCTTTTGCCTTTTTCTCGTTGTCGGTTACTGTTATCCCTAGTTCTACAAGCCCGCGCTCCTGGCCGTTGATGGCGCGAGTTAGTGTGCTTGCCGCTGCCTCGGCGGTTAAACCATTAGTAGAATACCTTGAAAGAGCAGTCGCGAGCGTAGTAATGTTCCCAGCCATTCGCAATGATTCGGTCGTGGTTGCGCCCATGCTCTGCGTAAGGTTTCCGACAGACGCGAGCATTTTCATGGTTTCGGAAGTCGATAGACCAAGCGAGTTCACCAGAGCGTCGCGCATTTTTATGGCGTCGCCAGCGATGCCTGAAAACACGGTTGTAAAATCGTCCTTCAAGTCGAGAAATTCTAAGCCCGCTTTCGTTATATCCTTTAGACCCTTGAATAATGCGCCGCCAATCAATGCGGCCCCTGCGCCTAGAAATGCGGTCTTGATTGCGTTAGCCGCGCTACCTAACTGTTTTTCAAATTGCTCCTTAATGGACTTCGGGGCTTGCTCAACCTTTTTCAGTTCCGCAATGGCCTTGCTCACCTCAGCCTTAACCAGTATGCTAATCTCATTATCAGCCATTAGCGGCCCCTGCGCTCACGCGCTCGCTTGGCTGATTCGTGCTCACCGATGGATTGCTGCTTTCGCTTTTCGTATCTCTCGCATAGAACGATCCATGGGAGGAGGTGCGCACCCTCGGTATCGCAAATCTGGAGGAACCAATCGCTATCCACGGATGCACTTGGAACAGTGGCCATGTCGCTAGGCCATGGAGTAAAGTGAAGTAACCTCCCGTTGTAGGTTAACAACATCTCAAAAACCTTGAACAGTTTGTCCGTGTGATCCAGGTAATATGACAGCATGAACCGCTTTAATTTCAGCCTGCCCCAAAACGATTTCGGCTTGTCGCATACCTCGTAGGCAAGTAGAATCATGGCCGCGAATTGCCGGATGATCGAAACGCTCCCAGCGTCAAACACATTTCCCTTCGCGGCCTGCGCCCTCGCCGTCTCCTCGGCCTGGGCCATTAATGAAGTTGCGAGCGAGTGGAAACGCACGAAATCCACGGCTCGCATGAGATGATGCTGATAAACCCACTTAGAATCCCCGATGGGGAAACTAAGCGGTTTATCAGTTGCTACTTCAAAATGCGTCGGCGGGCGGAACTTTTCCTCGAATGATTTCATGTTCCGTCCGCTGAAACGTTAGACCTATTCGTCAACCTGCATCGAATAGGCGTTGTAGGCATCGGGGCGCATGCTGTCTTTTTTGACGGCCAGCGTCCACCCGATCTTTTTGTATTCCTCGCTGCTCCAGTCGATTGAGCCTTCGGTGCGGAATTGGCCGCGGAAGTATTGCAGCGTGACAACCTTCCCGTTGCGGTTGCTGCCCACGAGGGTCACGCGGTAGAAAGAACGCACCGGGGGGGTGAACCCGCCATGACTTTCCCATTGCGACGTATTCAGCCCGCGCTGTGTGGAGTTCATAACCGCTTCCCAAACGTCCTGGTTCGATACCGCAAAGTTCTCGCCCTTGACGGTGTAGTTCATGCGCTTGGTATCTTCCACGATGCTCTCGATAGGCACGCCTTTGGTGAACTCGATGATTTCCTGGTTCATCTCAGTGCTGACGCCCTTGCAGTAGCCAAAATAATCCCCGTGAACGTAGGTCGATCCCGGGGTCATAACGGTGTAGTTGTAGGTCGAAGCCGTGGCCCAGTCGGCCGCAGCGAGCGCAACTCCGGTTGCGACGTTATACATTGCCGTGGCGTCGAACACGATGCCCGTGGTCAGCGTGTCCTTGACCTTGCCGATAGCGACGATGGAAGTATCGGCTTGGCACTGTAGGTTGTAGGTGGCAGTGCTATTGTAGGCGTCCGCCACATAAGAAGGTGACACGGCGGGCGAAAGAGTGATGTCGTTAGATGCCTCAGTCTCTACGCCTGCGATGTTGTCGAGAATGATCTTGCTGATGAACACGTCAACATCGGTTAGAACCATCTCACCGTTTAACGTGCCGTCGGTTTCACTCGTATAAAATGCCATGTTCTAATCCGCGCCTGTGATTCAGGCAAAAGGCAATTTGATGCTGATATTTAACCGAAGTATGTAATCCGAAACGTCCTCGATACGTTCAATAGCCCCCGCTTGCCATTTATGCGGCTTCTGCGCCTTTACTTCGCCGTGGACAATCAAGGCGTTAGCCATGACTGCCCGCCAGTTTTGCTTAACGTCTTTGAGCGTTACAGTCACCGGGAACACCTGGATGGTCATGGATGGGCCGATCTCTACGTCGCTCGATCCATGGTCGATGTGGCACCTCACGCCGTTTGTATCCTGCGGCTCAGCAATGACGGAAACATTTGGAATCCTTGTCTCCTTTCGGATGAAGGTTTCCAGTTCGGCCAATTCGGCGGCTATGTCAATCATCTACTCACCGCCACTGACATGAAAGCCTGGCCCTTTTCTTCTTCGCTGTCGATACCACCGCTATCGTCGATGTCGATTATCAGCGGAATGGCGGCAAGTTGACGCTTGTATTCAGTCTCATAATACTTGAATTGGAGGTCATACTTATCGCCTTCAGCGCTTCTCATTTGCTGGAAATACGATTCGAGCGTTTTTAGCACTATTAGCCGTTTGACTTGTGTAGAGTCAATGAGCAAATAGGCAGGATTTCCTTGCGATAGAATGTCCTCTCTCACGCGGTCAGCCGCAGCGTCGGTCATTGCCTTGTAAGAACGCCGGATAAAATACCGTTCCGTAGTGACTGCCGTAGCCGCAGGCGTGAACGTGATAGTTCCTGTAGACTTTACGTAGTCTGTTACCAGCCTCTCAATTACCACGCCCGTATCGGTGAGCGGAAGGATGGTTATTTGCCCTCCGTTCCAATGGTCGTCAGATTCGCTTTGGCCAAGGTCCACAAGAGTTAGTGTGGTACCGCTCGACGCTACCCCGGACTGCTCGGCCACGCCGTCAAGCATCAGCCTATTCTCGTTGATCAAATCCTGGTCTACGACCCGGTTTGAAAACGGCACCCTTACGAGGTCGAAAAACTCACGGTAGACGCTGCCGTCAATCGTGTATTCGACCTGATAATTTCTGTCGCGTGAATAGGTAAGGTCCGTTGGGTCAGTGGCGAAGTTGATGGCCTTGGTGGCGTTTGGGCTAGCAATCGTCATTGCCGTTGAAGCCTGATACACCGACCCTGTAGGCCCGAGGATGCGGAGCGTTGCCGTGGTAATGGTCCCAGGAACTGCCCCGCTATCGGTTTTGGTGTAAGTGAACGTGTAGGAAGTATCTTCCGCTATTTCGATATTCACGTTGGATACTTCCTACAGCCCTGTCTCATGCCTTACTTTTGAAGGTATTCGACCACGATGCGAAAGGTGCCGATCAAAGAATCAGCAGCGCCCACGCGCGTGATATAGCCATAGATGGGAGTCGGGTTGTACTGGCTGATGATAATGAAACCGTTAGTCAGCGCAAGACTCACAGGGTTCGGCGCGATCAGTAGCGGCAACTGCGTGCTAAGCGCGAAGTAGTTGGTTCTCGACACGATGCCAATCTGGATGCTATTGGTCGCAGCCACGTTGGTATTCTTCACGGCTTCGCCAACCGTCACACCGGTGAGGATCGCACCACCGGGAAGCGAGCCGAGCAGAACCATGTTGCTCACATTCGTAGCGAGAATGTCGCCATAAAACGCCTTTGCGTTATAGCGAGTTTGCCCGAAGGCAACGCCAGCGACAAGCGCCAGCATGATGAAAAGATGTTTCATTGATTTTTTCCTTTGCTAATCATTCGTTTTTTGATAAAACGTTAGCATCAGTCGTCGTCCGTCTCCCAGCGCACCATTTTGATGTCTGCGGTTACAGCTGCTTTTAAGGCCCAGTTCGCAGCCGTGGAAAGGTCCGTGTCCGTGATGACATCGGATTCGCCGGTCCAACCAGCGCCCTGAAAGCCAAGGGCAGCGCGTATATAGAACATGATGCGCGTCCCGAAACCGTCCGGGATTTTCGCCACTTCGATAGTCGGGGTTTCGCCGCCGCGATGGATAATTGCGCCGGGCTCGATCATGTAAGCGTAATGGTTCACGCCGCCTACAAGACTGATTTTGTTGGACACATGCGCCGTCATGCCTTGAATCATAGGGATTTGGCCCAGCATGGAAAACTTCCCGCCTTCGCTCAATCCCCAGGTGTTTGACGTGGGGGCTACAACGCCAAGGCCGAACAGGGTGGCCATGAGTTCGCTGCGGCAAAAGAAGTGGCCGTTCATGAACTGGTTGCCCTTGTCGCCACGCGACCAGCGGGCCGTGTTCAGAAGCGCAAGAGTCGCGGTCGCGTCGGACCCGGAAGCGGTGGCGATCCCGCCGACGCCTTCGACAACCTTGACCGCACTCTCGTCAAGCATGTATGCGGCTTTCGCGCTCACGTTGGCCGATAGTTGATTATAATCAATAACCCCTCCAGCCGAAATAACGCCCTGAAGTGTCAGGATGTTAGCACCGTCGGCGCGCACGAAAATCGGCGAGCGGTATTCGGTGTCTTTGATATCGCGGAAAGAAATGGTGCCGTCACTAGCAGGGGCTTGCCCACTGGTGCGCTCGAAGATTTCGCGCCGGATGTTCACGGTATTGGTGCCGTAGTCGAGCGGGCGGCTATCGTGATACATGGCCCCGCTTGTGAGAAGCACCGATTGAGTAATCCATTCAGTGCCGACCAGTGAACCGAGGAGGGGAACGTCCACCACATTCGTGGTGTAGTTCGCGCTGGGGGAAACGGCCATTTTAGGCCCCGTCTGCGCAGGTTGCGCTTGCGGCCTCTCACCGCATGGTTAAGTCTAAGTCAGCCCGAATGCTCGCTTGTAACCCTGTAGGTCACGCGCCGCCCATTCTGCACGCTCATCGCGCGTAAGTTGTTTCACATCCTTGGCCGGCGGGGCACCTGGGCGAGAGGCCGCTGGGGAAGACTTCGGCTCCGGCGCAACCGCCGTTTTCGCCGTCAGCCATTCCTGGCGCTTGTCTCGATCCAGCGACGCGATGTAGGTTTGATACTCGGCCTTCAAGGTTTCGTCGGTAAGTTTCCCGGCGAGTTCCTCGATGCGTTTATCAGCCCGCGCGTCAATTTCAGCGATCTTGGCTTTGAGGATTTCCACTTCTGCGGCTTTCGCCTTTTCCTGCTCATACAGGGTTTTGAACTGGTTGGTTTCCTCAAGTTTCGCTCGCTCTGTGGCCTCCATTCGGTCTTTGAGTGCCTTGGCTTCGGCCTTTGCTTCATCCCGCTCCCTGGCGAGTTTCAGCAAGTGCTTTTTATGATTCTCGTTGCCCGCCTCGCCTTCCGGCGCTTGCGCGGTTGCGCCTTCCGGCGCTGTTGCAGCAGTGGCTTCCGCCATGTTGTAACTCCTTAATTATATGCGCATGGTCCGATGTTGTCAATACTTCACTTTCATGTTCATTTTCTTGCGACCCTCCTCATCCGCGTGAGCCTTTTTCATTGCCGCCGCCACCCCCTTATCCATGCGATCCATGGGCTTATCCGAATGCTTGCCTGACATCTTCTTTTCCATTTCCTTGTCTCCGTGTTTCATTGTTTTATCCTTTTTACGGCACCACGGCTACCGGCCCATGGTTCGCGGTCCCTACCACGGCGGTTGTGCCGGCGATAGGCACCACATGCACCGGGCCGTGGTTTGCAGTTCCCTTGGCATTGCCCGAGAGGTCGATTGTGTTGGTCGGCGTGATTGGTTTCATGTATACCACCTTTTTCACATAGTAGCATAGTTTGCGGTTGCCGAATTGGGCACTACTTTGTATTCTTCTCTGCTTATGCCTGCTCCTTTTATTTCGACCTTATACGCCCTGTTCGGAGCGATTAGCGATGACGGCACAAGATCAAGTTCCCAATATCCATTTGCATCAGTGACCGCAGAATGCGTAATGGATTCAAGCATGAGCAGGCTACTGTATGTCCCGCTCCCACTCAATGTCGCCTTCACCGTCACATCGGGTATCGCGGCTCCCGCCGTGTTATAGATATGACCCCATACCGTGCACACCGTAGGGGCCGAGGCCGTTCCGCCCCAATAATTATAAATGATGGTCACCAGGTCCAGCGTCGGCGTCGTGGTGCCGTCTGCGCTATGGAGGTATGCCGTGAAACGGACGGTCTTCCCGCTCGTTATCGCAGTTGCGACGTTAGCTAGTATTTCAGCCGCCGTGTTGCTTTGAGCATACCCGCTTGAAGACGCCCATGCAGTTCCGGTCCAGTATTTTTCTACGCTGTCAATTTCAAGTGTGTATTTTACCGCGTCCGTCCCAGAAGCAACTACCGTCGAAGCAAAGGATGACAGCGCATCCATAGTCAAAGCCTGTACGGGCTTAACCGTTTCGTTATCTTGCGAATACATATCCCCATATGCTGCTGGGGTATAATTTGATGTGTGCTGTACAGATGAAAATACAATAACGTCATCGAATTCCGCATTACACGGATTTGCGCCAGCGGCTAAAGCGCCCAACCTAAATAGACCGACAGCACCGCTCCTGGTTCCAGTCTGAGTTTGTGTCGAACCCTTCTGTACACCATCAATAAATAATCTAGTAGCGCCAGTTGTGATGTCCCAATTCAACTCAATCTCGTATGATGTGCCCAGCGCAGGAGAGAATGAGCCTAGATTAGTTTCTGGTATGATAGCCACACCAGATCCATTATTGATCGCTAAGTAGATGCCTCCAGTTGAGAAATGGTTGACATAAATATAGTTTATGCCAGACCCTGCTGCCTGCGATATGGAAAACATGGCGCTGCTTGGTGATGGTGCTCCGCTATAATTCGGAATGTATTTAAATCTCACGCACCCAACTTGAAGTGAATCTGCGTTTAATAGCCCTGAATAGGAAACATATTTATTATTTCCTGTTAGAACCAATCTGCCGCCCGATACAGTAGCCGCGCCAGTTGCAGTCCCCGTAAGAATTCCTTCCCCCCATCTTCCGTCTATGCTGGAAGTATAATCAGCATGGAACGTCGAGCCGGGTAGCAAATGTTTAAGTTTTGCAGACCCGCCTACTATTTCGATATTTGCTGCATCATATGTATAATCCGCTGCTACAGTGAACGGATATGTTTGAGTTAGCATGTTATGGGGG
>ERZ1292625.2018-Hain-H41-01um-R1-2018-length-20425-cov-38_pt1 | contig 20425 bp, 25 predicted proteins | sample MGYA00564400_ERZ1292625 | MGnify/ENA primary metagenome ERZ1292625 (study PRJEB36523, sample SAMEA6512639) | groundwater metagenome | collected 2019-01-08 | study: AquaDiva: Metagenomics assemblies of 32 groundwater samples
TGATTGAAAAATCAGCACAAGAAAAAGGTCCGGCGGTTGTGCTTGTAGAAAAATAATTGCCGTTGTTATCGAAGTATGCCGCACATTCAAGACCGCTATCAGCAGCATAGAAAGCTGAAGTTGAATCTCGAGCAGAAGCAGAGAGAAGGAACTCTTTCTTGCTGATAGTCAATATGGAAATACCGATCGAGAGCACGATCGACGAAACGAGAACCGCGAAGAGCAATGTGTAACCTTTGTTATTTTTAAAGTTTGTTTTCATCATAGCTGTACATTAAAGATATAGTCCTCAACAGTTACGACATTCTGAATCGTTCCGGTAGTCCAACTCACGATCACAGTTACCCTCGCCTCGACGCCATCTTGCAGCTGTTCTACGCTGAATTTCCGCGAGAATTGGGATCTTGCGTCGCCAGTTGTACGGAATCCGTTGCTTGTCCTATACAACGACAGAATAGGAGGGGCCGGATTCACAGTCCCATCCGTAGTATCGACAGTGCAATAATTCAAAGTAAGACAATCATCAATGCCCTCAAGCCAATCTAGACCCCCTCTGATGTTGTTATCCCGATAATTTTTGATGAACTCCATCGCGTCCTGCGCAAGGAATGTTGCTACCGACTGGTCGCGTGCGTAAATCGATGCCATAAGTCCCTTCTGGGCAATAGTCAAAGGTCCTGCGATTGCAATCATAAGAATAGCGATAGCGACAAGTGTCTCTACGATCGTAAATCCATTATTTTGTTGTTTAAAAAAATTCTTCATTGTTTTTATGTTCCCACTCTCTGAGAAACCGTAGTTTGAAGCTCGAACTCTGTCTTATCTCGAGCGCGATCACCTGTGTATCCCTTAAACCAAAAGAATGCTTTAGGCTGTATATCATCATCAGATGTAACATTAAGAATAGACTCTGTAATTTTTACATCGGGAGAAATGAGGTGGTGGAAGACAAGTTCCCCGTCGCAGGACTCTTGCTCAGCTTTCATTATAGTCATCTTAACTTCATCATATTTATACGCATTAATAAGGTTGCAGAAGCTGCCTAAGCCGTCATCTGCAGTTTTTGAGGTATTAAAAGCGACAACCCAAGGATTATGGATTGAAGCGGTGCTTGAAATTGAAGCACTTTGCTTATCGACTATATTAGTGGAAGAATCATAACCAATACCAGCAATATCAGAATTTGCAGCATAATTTGCTCCAACGCGCATCTCGCGCGACATAGACTCGAGCGCGAAATTGAGATTATTAATAGCTGTTTTGAGTGTTTGCGATTTCTTGTTCGCATCAGTCACCTTCAGAAGAGCTCCCACAGCAACAACAGCCACAATAGCGAAAATGGCGAGTGATACGATCATCTCGACGAGCGTGAAACCTTGTTGTGAAGATGCTCTTTTCATTTTTATTATTCGTCTAAAGAATCCATAGTTACACTCTCAATTCCGGTATTTGTGATCGCAATCTGTCCCGTCGTACGGACAATAATCTTCTTCTCGGAGATACCATCATTTGCTAACAAAGTTATTTCGGCATAATTGAGTTTTGATCCGCCAATAGTGTTAACTCCGTTCGCAAAGATGCGCGCAGCGGGATCTGGTCTCTTGAAGCTTATATCGAGCGTGTCGGGAGTGGCGCATAATACATTCCCCACACCACCTTCCCCCACGCAGACCAGCAATTCACTAATTATACTCCCTCTCTTGATCGAATACGAAGAAATTCTTTCAACAGGATTGGTTACGCCCGGGCAATATCCGTCAGATTGCTCGTAAGTAGAATTTTCATCAGTATCCACAAAAAATACGAAACAGCTTTTAGTACTTGAGTTTTTATTGAAATGCGCTCCATAAGGATAGTTGAAAGTAGGATTCACAGCATTGTTAGGACCTACAGCTTTAACATTGAGCCCATAAGACTGAGCAGTTCGAATAGTAAGTGCAACATCGTAGGCAAGATTGGTCAACAAAAGACTCTGATTGAACTTTCCATATTTAGCAAGAAGGTACGTGGTCATAGCAGCGAAAATCGCAATCGTGATGATGAGCTCGATGAGCGTAAATCCTTTTATTAATTTAAAAAGCTTTTTTTTCATACTACATTGGTAATTCTATGACGCGGATCCCGAAAAAAAGAACAAGGTACATGCCGAGAATCAAGTATGGTCCGAAAGGTATCTCATAGCGTGCCTTAAACTTCTTCATGATGACATACATCCAGATGAGACTGACAATAGCACCTATCCAAAAGGCTAAGACGATGGCAGATATTCCAGCAATCAAACCAAGAACCCAACCGATGCCAAGCACAAGCTTCGCATCTCCAAGTCCCATCCAAGTTCCTTTCGACAAAAACCACATCAAGGCAAAAGGTGCGGCAAGAATCGGTCCAGCAAGCACATCCATAAGCGAAGGCAAGGTGAAAGTTAATTCTGGAGAAATGAAAAGCTTTGCGAGTGCTAAAGCAGCAAAAGTGTATGACAGCGCATCAGGAATTATTTTATGCTTTATATCATATATGGTAATGATGAGCATGATGCAGGTAACAAGAAGATAAAAGACCGTAAGAAGGCTTTGCGCAGCAGTTACTGGAGGAAACATATAGAAAATCATAAGGAAGCAAAGGCCTGCAAGCACTTCAATGAGAGGATATTGCCACGAGATTTTGCTTTTACAGCTCTTACAGGTTCCTTTTTGAAAAAGAAAACTGAAGACAGGAATAAGTTCATGCCAGCTTAAGCTGTTTCCACAGGAAAAGCATTTCGATCTCCCTTTCAAGGTCATTCCGGTATTATAACGGAGAGCAACAACATTCAAGAAGCTTCCGATGATCGTCCCGAGTATGAATGAAAAAATGAGAAAGAAGCTGGGCATTTTTAATTAGGCTTCACACAATAGTAGTAGTTGGAAGAATTGTCCTCGCATGAAATTGTATAAGTTGTTGTATCAATATCGTCAGACAGTACTGAACTCATAGTCTCTAATTTTGCTCTAAGTACATAGTTAGTCGCGACCGCCGGAGATTGCGGATTTGCTCTATATGTATAAGTATAAGGTGCGACATTTTTGGGATCAGTAGGAATTACGGAAATATAACTCCCAAACGTGACATCTGGTTTACCGTCCTCACCGTTGCAATTCGTACTTTTTGCAGAGATAGATAACGATGATCCAGGATAATCATTACACCTATCAAAATATAATGCGAGCGTAAGCTGCAGCTGTGCAATATCTGAAACTCTTTTTGCATCTCTTGATTTTGCTTTTGACGCTGCAAAATTTGAAGTAACTATAGCAGTCAGCAATGCGATGATAGCAATAACGACAAGCAACTCTATAAGCGTGAATCCTCTTTGTAAAAGTGTTTTTTTCATTTGAATCAATTATAGCAAAGTACTTCAGTGAGGGCGAGGGAGAATATCCCCGCAAGGGGGATAAAAAGTTTTAGCCCGAGGATATCGATGTGACATCCTCGGGCTGGCGTTAAAAGTTTGTTTTGGCGTTAATTCTGGCGTTTCACTGACTGACACTTGCACTGGCTACTGGTAACTGAGATCCTGCGAAGCCGAGGAGCGAAGGACTTATCGAACCTGGCCTTGTTTTGAGATACTGGCTCAATTCACTCCGACTTGCAAATGTCCATTTTTGCATTCGTTCGAGATATCGGCGTTCTTCATCTGTGATTGAGCAACGATCCTCGTCTTGTGTTTTGATGAAAGACTTCGACATAAACTTCCATGTTTGATTCCAACTTTTTTGTTTTTAGCGATGAAACGAGCTAGCACACCCTCATCAAGGGCATACGTTCATCTGGATAAAAATTGTACTACTTTTACCCAATAAAGCAAGGGTTATTGCGAAGTGGTGCTTGTAGCAGTCTTTTCAAGAGCGCCTTCCATGTATTTATTCGAAGCATTCCAAAGCATCCAACTTGTAAGGCCGACATCATACGTCGCTTGTATCTGAGCACGGACCATTTCAGGACTATATGCGACTCCCCCGATGGTAAAATCCTGAAGCCATGGTCGAAGCTTCAGCGGCGTCGTGCTCGCCGCCACTGCCCTTTTGACACCAGCCTCCATCGAGTACTTTATGATTTCATAAGGCTTCGTAGCAGGAACCGGAATGCCCATGAAGTTTTTTGGGTAATGCGATGGATAAACCATAGGGGCGACATAATCAAAATGAGCAAGAGCATTCTCAAGTATCTGTCCAATTCCAAGATCATCAGTATTCGATGTTGTCATTCCAAAAAGATCTGCTGAAATCGGAACTCCCTTCGAGCGGAAATGATTATCAACAAAAGCGAAAAAATCCTTGAGTGCTGCCGATTTTAATTTATTCTGGCTGAACGGATATGCAATATCCATCATATTTCCGTCAGACGGGAAACGTATGTAATCAAAATTTATCTCATCAAAGCCGACAGCGTAAGACTCATCTCCAATCAATGCGAGATAATCCCACACTGGCTTCGCGCTCACATCCAGCCAGCTCACGCCTTTATAATCTTTCCAAACTGCACCCGCTTTCGTTGTCACCGCATACTCTGGCTGTTTATGCACAAGATATGAGTCTTGAAATGCAGAAATTCTTCCGATGACGTATATTCCTTTATCATGGAGCTCTCCGATGAATTCTTTTACATCTGGAATTCTATTCTCGCCAGAACCAACACTCTTCAATGCGGGATTATCACTCAAAAAACTAATGCGTCCCGTATAGTCCTTTATATCTATGACAATGGAATTGAGTTCTGTTGTATCGACGATGCGAACAAGGTTATCACGAAGCTTCTTGTTACCTGCAACCCAGCTGGACATATAAAGAGCCTTCACGGTTTCGGGAGTCTTTACATGAGTGACCGCAAATGCAGGAGGAATCATTATGCGAGCCAAAGCTTCCTGATTCTCCGCCCTGTATGATTCATAGTGGAAAGGATAAAAAAAAGCCGCAACCAGGAGCGCAATGGCGATGAGTATTCCCAGTATGTAAGCGAAGATTTTCATCTAGACTAGCGGTGATTGGTTGTTGTTTTCAATGAAAGCTGAACTATTTGTAGAAGTATTCTGTCTTTTTTCATGCGGGAGGTTATATGCAATGATAATAACGATCAGCCCACTGAGAAGCGCAATGATCTTATGCCACAAAGACGGCACTCCGAGGAAAAGGAACACCATCACCCATACTCCGAAAAGGCACAGCCATTGTCTCTTTGACATAAATATTTTTAAAAAAATTAGGTTGGGGTAATTATACACTGATGTGCTAGAATAACGCCAGGAAAGGAGGTGAGGAAAATGAATTTCCCCCTTAAGCCAGCTGACGTTAAGCGATTTATCGGTGAAAAACCGGTAGTTGAGTACAGAATTGGACATGAGAAGTTCGTCGGGGTTGCCGAATCATTCGGCCTCGAAATCGAAGAAGGCATCTCTGCGATAATTGTCGACTACGAATGGGTTGTCAAAGTCAAAATGAAACCCCTCGTCGCAAGGGCAACGATTGTCGCGGCTGGTACATTAGAAAAAAGATCGATGCGTTTCGCATTGCCGAGATTTATCAGCGACAACGACGGAATACTCCTCATCAAATGTATGGGGGATATGATTGTCACCCTCACAAATAACACGGATGAACTTCTTGATGCCGCGCGGCTGAAAGAAACGTGATCACCCGGCAACTCCAGCGGGTGATTTCTTTCTCTCAAATTTACTCTGAAACAATAACCACAAACTCCCCTTTTTGCTTTTCTGGCGTGTCAGTCAATATTTTTAATATCTCTTCAGCCGAACCCTGCAGCACTTCCTCATAGATTTTTGTAATCTCACGAACAATCGTGATTTTCTTATTTATTTTCAAAAGCGATTCAAGCGTTTTCAAAATACGATGAGTTGATTCATAAAAAACGATAGTTCGTTCTGATCCTGCAATTTCTTTGAATAAAGTCTCCCTCCCTTTCTTGTGCGGCATGAATCCAAGAAAAATAAATTCATGGATCGGGACTCCAGCAATCGAAAGCGCTGAGGTCAGAGCAGATGCACCAGGAATTGCAACAATTTGGAGATCAGGATATGTCTCGCGCAGTTTTGAAATAAGAAGAGAGCCTGGGTCAGAAATTCCTGGAGTCCCAGCGTCCGTCACAAGAGCGATGTTTTTACCCTCCCCAGCCTTCTCTATAATAAGCTCAACCTTTGCCTCACCGCTCTGTGCGTGATAGCTCATCATAGGAGTAGAAATGCCATGTCGCTCAAAAAGGCGCTTGGTGACGCGGGTATCCTCGCAGAGCACGAGATCAGCCTCTTTGAGGATGCGAAGAGCCCTCAGGGTTATATCCTCGAGGTTGCCGATAGGGGTTGCAATGACGTAAAAAGTAGACATAAGGCTATAATATACTACACTATCAATATGACAAGCAGTACAGCCAATCGACCCATAATCTACATAGCGCGCGAGATAGAGAGGGCTCTGGGTAAAGAGCCTGTGGGCAATTATTTCATCCTTACGAACACGACTTCGTATGCGCTTGAAATGCAGGAAAAATATCCGAACAATATCTGGCTAATTAAATCTCCAGATATTCTAGATACTCATGAAATGCTAGCGCTGCCTGAAGTTCAAGAAACTATTGGAAAGTACAATGCGCAGCTCCTTGTTTTCAAAAACACGATCCAAATCGAACGACTTTGCGCAGAAAAGAATTGGACGCTTCTCAATCCGAGTGCGGAACTTGCAGAAAAGATCGAAAATAAAATAACTCAAGTCGAATGGCTTAGCGAGCTTTCTTCCCTTCTTGCGCCGCACACAATTTCTCCTGCGAAAAATATTGTATGGCCTGGAAAACCTTTTATCGTACAGTGGTCTCATGGACACACTGGCGATGGAACTCTTCTTATTCAAAATGAAAAAGATCTTGAGACAATCAAACAGAAATTTCCAGAACGTTTGGCTCGAGCAAGCGATTTTATAAAAGGACCGATGTTCACTGCAAATATTGTTGTGACGAGTAGTGTCATCCTTCTCGGAAATATTAGTTATCAAATAACGGGAGCACTTCCTTTTACCGACAACCCTTTCACGACTATTGGAAATGATTGGAGCGTGACTCACACCATACTGAGCGATGCTCATGTGAAAGATTTCGAGGCGATCGCACAAAAAATCGGAATAAAAATGCAAAAAGATGGATGGAAAGGTCTCTTTGGCATCGATGTCATCTACGACGAGGAGCGCGACGTGCTCTGCCTTATCGAGATCAATGCTCGCCAGCCGGCATCAACAACGCTTGAATCTGAATTCCAATCAACGTTGCTTTCTCATGGAATCAAAGGCATGACGACATTCGAAGCTCATCTGCAGGCGCTTATGGGAATCCCTGTTGCATCAGCGCTCATACCAATAAATGATGGCGCACAAATTGTCCAAAGACTCACAAAAGCTTTTCTTCTGAAGAACGAAAAGAATCTTGAAGATGCATTCAATATACAAGGACTCCTAAAAGCTGGTTACAAAGTGATCTCGTACAAGAATGTGAAAACAAATATGGATCTTCTTCGAATCCAATCGGAGCAAGGCATCATGGAAACTCATTTGAAATTCAACCAACGAGGAAAAGATATTATAGGCTTAGTTTCCTAATCTCTGTCGTAGATTTTTTTGCTCGAGAAAAAGTGTAGTTCTCTTCTCCTATTTTTTCATTCTCGATCCACCTCTGTTCAAGGATGTTTTTATTTGGATCAATCATTTCTATTTTACCTTCATGAATGCCGTGTCCGAATTCTCCATCAGTCGGCCATGCTATCGCGTGCACATAATGAATCGTCGTCGGTACAAAGTTTTGGTATTCGATCTGATGAATAATGAGAATGTGATTTCTCTCCCCATCTTCGGGTCCCCCAATCATCGTGATGATATCTCCCGGCTCGATTTCCTTATAAATTATATTCTTACTATTCCTGTTATCTGCAAATGTAAGAACATCACTGTTCCTTTGTGGCTTGAATCTTGCCATAAACCTATTGAAATGGAGATGCTTATCAAGCGTCCCTTTTCCTCTGCTTATGCTTTCTTCATTCAAAACATAATAAGCGAAACCAGAGCAATCAATTCCAAGATTGCTATTTACGAGATATTTTTTAAGCATTTCTGAATCAAGCTGATTAATATCAACTTTTTCCTCAAGCGCCCGGTGCGTTATTTCCTCAAAAATATCCTTCGGACTACCCTTTCCAACCTCTGCACGGAGAGCAGTCTTTCTGGCAGCAGTGCGATTATTGAAGTATGGAACAGAGCAAATAGCGGTGCCAACGCGAAAATTCCGGTAGTGATCAATGACCTGCCGGGCGCCGTCTGAAATGACTTTCGTATTCATCCTACTAGATTAACATATATGGCCTTTTATGATAATCTAAGCCGTATGATAAGCATACTTGAAGGTACAGCGGATCTGGCCTTTATACTCGGTTTTGCCCTTTTATCGTGCGTTGTTGCCTTCATTTGGTCGCCTTTTCTCATCAATCTCCTCTACAAATTCCAGGTCTTCAAAGGACCAAAAGCAGAACTTGTCGGCATCGATTCACAAAAAGGAAAAGAGAAAACTCCAGTCATGGGAGGTCTTTTGATCATTATTACCGTCGCTGTTGTGACTTACTTCTTCAATTGGTCACGTAGCTACACGTGGGTACCAATCGGGGTCATGATTCTTTCAGCAGCACTCGGAGCAGTCGACGATTTGCTCAATATTTTCGGAGCAGAGCGAAGGTCAAGAAAACTATCGCAAATATTTACACTCATACGAGTACATAAAGAATTTAAGATGCGCCTCTGGTACATCATCACACTGCCGTGGTCAGTGTTCAAGCGCACGTCAGTGTGGATCGGTTCTCGAACGAGCAGAGGAATACATGTTCATGAGAAGCTTCTTCTTCAGTTCGCTGCCGGATCAATCACCGCGTGGTGGATTTATGACAAGCTTGGCTCAGCATGGCACTATATTTATTTCCCTTTTGATATCGACATTTATGTCGGCTGGCTCATCATTCCGATTGTGATTCTCATCGTGATGTTCACTGCAAACGCCGTAAACATTGCAGACGGCATGGACGGCCTTGCGGGAGGAATGCTTATTTCTTCATTCAGCGCACTCACTCTTTTGAGCTGGACTAACGGCTTCGGAGAGATCGCTATTCTCAACGCAACCATCGTCGGGGCGGTCGTTGCCTATACTTATTTCAATATCAAACCTGCCCGCTTCATGATGGGAGACGTCGGCTCCCTCGGCCTCGGTGCGCTCTTTGCTGTAAACACGATTGCTATCGGCGAAATCGGCACCATCTTCATGCTCGGTTTCGTCTTCTATATCGAGGCATTCAGTGTTGTTATCCAGGTCGCAGGCAAATACATTCTCGGCAGAAGGATCTTCAAAATGGCCCCTATCCATCATCACTTCGAGATAAAAGGCTGGAGCGAAGAGAAAACAATCATGCGCTTCTGGATCGTCCATTTCATCTTTGTCGTGTTTGGTATTTGGCTCGCCCTTCACTAATTTATGGAATACCTTCATTGGAAAGAAGAGACGATTACAGATTTTTCTTCTGAAGCTATTTCAAAGAAATATGCTGATGGCTTCGTCTTTACCCGCATTGGCAAAGGCGTTATGCATCAGACGAGAAGTGTTCGAATTGATTTGAAAAAGTTTGAATTAAGCAGCGAGAATCGAAGAATTTTGCGAAAAGGTGAAGAGATCACTCTTGAAAAGAATCCGATTCCCTTTGCTGGATATTCTTGGGAAATCGGAAAGCTGGCAAAAGATTTTTATGATACGAAAGCTGGAGGTGCTTTTTCTGCAAACAAGATAAAAGAACTCATCGAGACAGGAGAAAATTTCAATATGCTCTATCTTTATCCGGAAATTGGCTACGCTATCTGTTACCGAAATGAAAACATGATTCATTACTCTTACCCTTTTTACGATTTAGAGAAATCCCCAAAGGATATGGGGCTCATCATGATGACAAAAGCTATTGCAGATGCACAGACTGCTGGGCTTGAATATGTTTATCTCGGTTCTCTCCAGCGAACAAACGATACCTATAAGTTACAGTTCTCTGGGATTGAATGGTTTGATGGGAAGAAATGGAGTACTGATCTAGAAGAAGTTAAAAAAGTTTTGAAAAATTAACATATTTTGAAATGATGAAGCCCCGTACGAAATTGTACGAGGCTTAGAGTTAGATACGCTGTTCTCCAATTAGCGTTGGCAATTTTTTGCCGCTTCAAAGGACAAAAACCAAAGGATCCAAAGATCCGAGGGTCAAAATCCTCAGGACTCACTTGCGAGCACCGCGGACGGGTAGCAGGCACCCAAGCCACTCCCGAGCCAGCAGCAGTACCAGCGCCACCCGCCACCGCTCCAGAACAGGCACAGGACGCAACGGTCGCCATCCGAGTCGCGAAGAACCGTTCCGTCAAAGAAGATGTGGGTGGTATTCCCATTCGTCTTCTCTTTCCACTGAAGTGGAATCAGGTGCTGGTTTTCCCATAACGTCAGGAAGACTTTCGCATCGAGGCGGACATGTCCAGCTTCTTTCAAGCGGGCAAGTTTGGCCTCGCCTTTGATCGAGCTTTCGCCAGACTTAAGGCCCGTTTCAAACCGAACCTTCGTGAGGTCAAGTTCGGTGAGAGCTAGGGAGCGAGCATCCTGCTCTTCCTCGCCCTTGAGACCATCGCCATCAATCGGACCTTTCCAAATAGTCCAACCCTTGCCGAGACCTTTTAAGGTCGCGGGGTCGAACGGTTCGGAACGGTCAATGAGTATGACCTTTGGTTCACCGATGATGAGATTGCCCCCATTATTGAGGAAGGCAACGAACTGCTTAGCCGCTTCCGTAGGATCGCGAATGATGCGTTCCTGAAGGTTGGCTCCTTCGAATCGGACTTTCGTCCAATCCGTATTGGTTGCCAGTGCGGCCATAATCTGATGAGACTGTGGGGTCGTTGTCATGCTGTTTACTTTCTTCGTATGCCACGTTTCTCCTTCAACGATAGAAGGGTTCCGGTGGTATCTGCTGGTTTTCACCGCAGAATACAAGGATCAGAAATCCCTCTATTCCACGGTGAAATCAAATGAGGATATCAAAGTGCTTACATGTAGTATTATACACCTAAATGTACTATATGTCAATACTACTGAATTATAGCCTTAAAGTATAATGATTTGATGGCATCCAAACCCCAACACATCCATATAGTCGGCATTTGCGGCGTAGCTACCAGCGCCCTTGCCATTGCCTTTCAAAAGAAGGGTTGGAAAGTGACTGGCTCCGACAAGGGCTTCTTCCCTCCCGTCTCAACAGAGCTTGAGAAGCACAAAGTCTCTTTTTACGCAGGATGGCATCCGGAAAACATGGGAACGCCTGACGTGGTAATGATGGGCGGAGTCGGAACAAGCCCCTCAAATCCCGAGATCATATATGCGAAAGAAAAAAATATTCCTGTTTTTGCCTATGCAGAAATCCTTGAGAAATATTTTATTAAAAAAAATTCTATCGTGACTGCGGGTACCTGGGGTAAGACTACTTCGTCTTCCCTTCTTTCATTTATATTGATTGAAGCAGGAATGGATCCAAGTTATTTTACGGGTGGACTCTCGCTATCACACGATACAGGCGCGCTGAGCGATTCTGATTGGAGTGTTGTTGAAGGCGATGAGTATCAGGTTTCTATTTCGGACAAACGACCAAAGTTCATTTATTATTCTCCGACTCACCTACTCCTTACATCAGTATCTTGGGACCATGCGGATCTCTATCCTACCGAAGCTAACTATTTTAAAGTTTTTGAGGATCTTGTTGCAAGTACAAATATGATTGTTGCTTGCAACGATGACAAAGGCGTTAAAAAGGTATTAAAGGATAAGAAAGCGGTTACGTATGGAAAAACTGATGCAGCAGATTATTGCTACCACGATGTTCAACACACGAAGTCTGGTCTTTCTTTCATAATTGCAAATAAAGGAGCTGAATATAAAGTATCATCCCCGATGCTCGGCAGATTCAATGCAGAAAATATCGCCGGCGCTTTCGCTATGGCGTGCGAAATAGGAATAGACCCAAAAGTCGCAATCGATGCGATACAAAATTTTAAAGGGATAAAGAGGAGATTTGAAAAAAGATTAGAAGGTAAAATTACTCTTCTTGATTGTCATGCTCCTACCGCCGAAAAGGCAGCCTCCGTACTTGAAAGCATTCGAGAAGTTTATGACAAAAAAATAGTTGCTGTGTACGAACCAAACATCGGTGGAAGAAGCCGAGAATCAGCAATCAAATATGACAATGCATTCAAGAACGCTGATTTGGTCATCATTCCAAGACTTACCAAGCTCAAGACATCAAACAAAGAAGCTCCAATGGAAGGCGACGAACTTGCTTCAACAATTGCAAAAAATCAGCCAAATACGAGGTATATTGAAGACGACACCGAGCTCGTGAGAACTCTTATTTCAGAAGCAAAAAATGAAGGTGATACCATTGTTTTCCTCGGCTCTCATGGATTCAGAGGGATGATCGAGGAAACCATAAAAAGCCTCTCGTAATTATTTCCCTTCGTCTACTATCTCTGTCACAAGTGTCTCACCCTCGATTTTCTTTGCGAGCAATGTGATTCCACAGTGATTGCACTCGATGATCATTCCCTCCCGGACTGATGGGTAACGTGAAAGATCGATCTCATTTTTACATTCTAAGCAAATTGATTTCATGGCGTTTATTGATTGGAAATACATATATTTAACCGGCTAATAAGGTATCTTCTAATACTACTAAAAACGTTGTACTATATCAACATGATAACCCGCCACGAAGCCTATCCGGAGCTCGCCAAAGCCCTTGAAATGAAGAATCTCTTCTTTAAGCGAGAAGACCTACATCCATACGGATCTCACAAGGGCCGTTCCATTCCAGTCATGATCGATACCTACATGTCGCAAGGCATCAGTAGTTTTGCGATCTCATCTTCTGGCAACGCTGCCCTTGCCGCTGCTTTTTATGTAGAAAAATTGAATCAAGAGCGACAAACTCCAGAAGAGAAAATAAAGCTTGATATACTCGTCGGTCAGCATATCTCTACGAAAAAGCTTCGAAAACTGGAGCAGTTCAAGAACCAGTATATTAATGTCACGATGCATGACCGGCCTCTGCAGACACTCTTTACCAAGACAAAAGACCAAACTATGCGAGGGCTGCGACAATCGACTGACGACACCTCGCTTATCGGCTATTCGGCACTCGCAGAAGAGCTTATGGAAATTCCCAATCTTCAAGCAGTATTCATTGGCACATCTTCTGGCACAACAGCTCAAGCACTTGCTGAATATTTCGAATCAAAAGGACAAAAAATAGAAGTTCACATCGTGCAGACTTCATCTTGTCATCCGATTTCTGATGCCTTTGTTGATGACCAACTTCTTGATGAGCAATCAATTGCCGATGCAATCGTCGATCATGCATCAATACGAAAAGACACTGTGGTAAAGCTTCTTGAAAAAAATGGAGGAAGCGGGTGGGTGGTCTCAAACGAACAGATCATTGCCGCACAAGTCATTACAAAAAAGCATACTCAGGTAGATATTTCTACAAATAGCGCTCTCTCGGTTGCTGGTCTAATGCAGGGCGTCTACACAGGCAAGGCTTGGTCCGGATCAGTGGCATGTATTGTCTGTGGGGATTAGAGCCCTCGCACTGCTTTTACAAATCTTTCTCCTCTCTCCTTTCTTGAAATATCGATTCCGACAGCGTCAAAACCGGGACTGAAAAGCACCTTCTCGCCTTTTTTTGCATGGTTAAGAGCTTCTCCGACTGCTTCTTCAAGCGAAAGGACTTGTACGAATTCGACTTCAGGGAGTTTTTCAATATCAGCGCGAAAAGCGATTGTTCCGCTACCTGGAAGAAGAATGATCGTTGAGACATAGTTCGATATATTCTTGATGAGCTTGCTATAGTCATATCCTGTGTACGCGCCGCCGATGATGAGTACGATATTCTTTCCAGAAGCGAGAGAGGCGAGCGCAGAAAGCGTCGACTGTGGAACGACGGAAGCGGAATCATTATAAAACTCAATTCCAGAGACTTTTTTAACAAGCTCTATCCTGCCCTTTAGGCCGATGAAAGCCTGTATGACCTCCTTGGCCGTCTCTATAGGTACCTTGAACAATTCACTGGCCTGGAGCGCTAAGGCAGCGTTCTCACGGTCATAAAGAGCCTTTGGCTTGATATTCCAATCTGCAGGAATTGAGCTTCCTCGCGTGCGAAGTATCTTGGCTTTCGATGATAGATTCTTTTGTGATTTGATAGCATCAACTACGGCGTCTGGAGCGACAATGAAATTGTTATATGTCTGGAACTCAAGAATATCAAAAGGTATTTCAGATGTCATGACTGCGACATGAGGACTGATATGAATATCATAGTAATGCGTGATCAGATTTTCAGGAATACGCGCAAGCACGACATCGCCCTTCTTTATCTTCTTAAGGTGGGTCAGTGCCCCATTCGTTGATTCTGGATCAATAAAAAAGAGTCCCTGATCCTCATGCTCGGCGAAAGCCTTTTTCAAGATATGGTAAATAAGATGAGCCACGGTGCTCTTTCCATACATACCCATGATACCGATAAGCGTAACTGATGGTGCCAGCTTGAAGAAAAGCGTATCTGGAAATTCTATCTGAACCTCAGCTTGAACGGCTTTCCTGAGAAAGGTTGATTTTTTCGAAAGCTCGGGGGAAATCAGGATGAGCTCCGCATCAAGGAGCTCATCAGCCGGAACCTTTCCGAAGGTATATCTCTCAAGTCCCACTTCCTTGAGCTCGGGCAGAAAGCCTTTGAGCTTCTTGTCGCTGCGCATGTCATACAAAGCTACGTGAGCCTTGTTACGAAGAAGGAATTTTATATCAGCGATCATCTCTCCATGCGGGCCGAGGCCAATTACCGCTATTCTTTTGTTTTTGAAAAAATCCTTGTAATTCACCCAAGCATTATAGCAAATTGGCGTCTTTCGTCGCCCTTTTCATATGAGCTTCAACGCCTTCGATTAATGCCTTGACTTTGATGAGCTCTTGTAGCAAGGCTTGAATCTTCATCGTCTCCTCGCTTGAAGCGTGATCATTCGATGCAAAAGAAGAAAGCTTCCTCAGAAACAGGTTATAAACGTCATTAAAATACTTTTCGAGAACATCGACAGAACTTCCTGAAACATCTCCCCCATCTCGAACAGCATACATTTCTGAAGGCCTCTTCAAACCCTCAAAATAGAGATGATCGTCCGACAAAACTCCGATAAGCGATGGTGCAATAATTGAATATGAGTTCATTTTATTTATAAATTAGATTAATAATTCGCGCTGATGCTCATGTAGGTATCTTTCGTAATAACAACATGATCAAGAACATTGATGCCGAGAATCTTCCCTGCCTTTATAAGTTGCTGCGTTATCTCTATATCCTGTGCGCTTGGCGTAGCGACATTCGAAGGATGATTGTGGGCAAGAACAACGGCAGCAGCACTGTATTCTATTGCTGGACGAAAAACTTCACGAGGATGAACAATGTTCGTATTAATTGTCCCGATAGAAATCACTTCATCATGAATCACTCGGTTGTGACTATTCAAATACAGCCCTCTCAGATGCTCTTTTGGAAGATTTCTCATGTCCTGGAGATATTCGTAGACGTCTTTTGCGCTCCTGATTACGGCGAAGCCTGAATCATTCTTTTCATACATCCTCCTGCCGATCTCTCCGCATGCGATGATCTGGCAGGCTTTCGTGATCGGAATATTCAGCTCTTCTGAAAGCTTCTCTGCATTCTTTTCAGCAATAATGCTCTTCTCACCATATTCGCGAATGATACGGGAAGACATTTCCAATATGCCCTCGGTTTTCGTGCCGGTATTCAATACGATAGCCAAAAGCTCCTGGAGCGAAAGGATTTCAGGTCCCTGCTTAATCAACTTTTCCCTCGGCTGATTATCCAAAGGGAGGTCGTGCACCTTGAGAATATATTCCCGCGGATTTCCGTCGAGGAAAAGATCCGTATCCATGAGACTATAAAGTCTCTTTGATGTTTTTGTTTTTGTGATCATGGATGCATTATACCCATAAACAAAATACGCCCACAAGGGCGTATTTGATGAAAAATTCATTAAAACTTTAGACTTCTGGGGATAACTCCAGTTAGATTGTCTCAATCAACACCATATTTGTTTCCTTGATTTTTCCGAATGGCATTCCGCCGACGATGACAACCTTGTTGCCCTTTGATCCGATCTTATTTTTAAGCGCTGTTTTCCTTACGATTTCCATAACTTGCTCAACTGTCGTAAACTTCGGAACAACAATCGAGTAACATCCGAATGTAAGTGCAAGCTTCTGAGCAGTCGCCTGATTTGAAGTAAGCGCGACGACATACTCTGCCGGGCGATAGCGAGCAAGCATGCGTGCCGTGCGTCCGGACTCTGTCAAAGCGACAATGAATCGAGCCTCGACCTTATGGGAAGCAGAAACGGCTGACTGGGATGTGACATCCGTCACGCCATGAGAATCCTGATATTCTGCAATCGTATCTGTAGTAAAAACCTCCTTCTCAACGCGAAGCGCGATGCGGGTCATCATTTCGACAGCCTCAACCGGGAAATCTCCGAGCGTTGTCTCTTCTGAAAGCATGATTGCGTCTGTTCCGTCAATGATTGCATTCGCAACATCAGAAACCTCCGCTCGCGTAGGCACAGGACTCTTGATCATTGATTCAAGCATTTGTGTCGCTGTGATGACGGGCTTCCCAAGCGCATTGCACTTGCTGATAAGCATCTTCTGAACAAGAGGGACTTCTTCAGCGGGAATCTCGATGGCCAAGTCCCCTCGAGCAACCATGATGCCGTCTGCTAAATTGATGATCTCATCGATGTTCTCGAGCGCCTCGGGAGTTTCAATCTTTGCGATAATTCCCGCTTTTGATTTTACTGAACTGAGGAGGTCCCGCAATTCGGATATATCCGATGGTCTTCGGACGAATGAAAGCGCAATAAAATCAACCTTGTTCTTAATGCCGAATTCAAGATCCTTTCTATCCTTATCGGTAATAGAGCTCATGGAAAGATATGCTCCAGGGAGGTTTACTCCTCGCTTGCTTTTGATCTCGCCTCCAACAATGACTTTTGTGATGACCTCACTGCCTTTTATGTCAGTAATCTGAAGCTTTTTCTTTCCATCATGCAGAAGAATGTATCCTCCGACTTTGACCTCTTTTGGCAGAAGCGGATAATTTACATGAACCTTCTTTTCATCTCCGACGATCTTTTCCGTAGTAAGAGTAAATGTCTGTCCTTCCTTGAGGACGATGAGTCCGTTCGCAAAATCGCCGATTCGGATCTTTGGGCCTCCGAGGTCCTGAAGAACGGCAACTGTTGCTCCGGTCTTTTCTGTTGCTTGCTTAAGACTTGCAAGACGTGCCTGGTGCTCTGCGAAGTCGCCATGAGAGAAATTAAGCCTCATAACGTTCATGCCCGCCTTGACGAGCGCTGTGAGCTTTTCCGTCGATTCTGTAGCAGGTCCGATGGTGCACACGATCTTTGTTTTCTTGCCGTTGTTCATTGTAAGCTTGGATTATTTTTAATTAATAGGAAACACCATGTTACTACACCTTCGGCAGTATTGCAAAATAAGACTTGCCATTGTGAAGTAAATCAGTACGCGACAGGCGTCACGGGGAATTTGGGATATTTTTCTGGATCAATAGTTCTTGCAAAGCATGTTCGGCCTGCTTCATGCTTCCAATTATTATCCAATCCTCCCGGCATCGATGGGTAAACCATATCGATTGAGGCATAGCTTCCCCCTCGCCCATAACCGAATTCTCCTCTGCCCTGCGTATCTTCATAAGCTAGAGCGAACGTCGAACAAAGCTCGAATGAGAATGGTCCCTTTGTTGAATACTCATAAGCAGCCTTCGTCTCAGGATCAGTAGGAATTAATGAGCCATAAAGGGGATCATTGAGGTCAGCCAATGCAGCTGGGAGCTTCTCCTTCTGTTGCCAATAATTCACAACCTGCCACTGGATATTTTGCAGGTCGCTTGTTCGCTGATTGTCGAAGCGGATGCTGCGCTGCTTGGCTGGAGATCCTACCACGACGAAGCCAGTGACAATCGCTGCTATGACGAGCACAATGCCGAACCATCCATTGACCCTCGTTGCCAGCTTTGAAAGCTTGAAATTAGCATAGAGGCTGAAAAAATAGTATTTTCCTATTGCTCCTCCCACAAAAAGGATCGCGATCGCTTTCCAGACGAATCGAGCTGAAATTTCTCCATTCAAGTACGTATTTATGAGGGTTATCAAATCTCCACCGATGAGCGCGATTGTAAGGAAAATCGTGAGATAGATCCTCCACTTTCGAATCCAGAGATCTGCCTTTTCAGGAACCTTTGCAATATCGCGTCGAATAAGGAACTCGAGTCCATAAAGCACTGGAACGAGGATAATGAGCATTGAGATCGGCCATGCGACTGCATTCGCATAGAAATAGCCCGCAAGATTGTCAGGAAAGAAATAATTTATAATGCTAAAAACCAAATTGATGAGGGCTACTGCCGCCATGTAAAGGGCGACTGTTGCTCCCAAATGAAGGAAAAAGTCCTTCGGCGTTGTTTTTATTGTTGGGTTCATATGGCTCTATTTTACCATAATTACCCGCTAGATGTGACTACAATGTGCGCGTACTAAGATTCGAACTTAGGACCCCACCAGTATCAGTGGTGTGCTCTACCAACTGAGCTATACGCGCATTTTGATACTTTATAAGCCCTGAAAATATACCAGAAATGACCCTAAAGTGCAATAAAACATATGAAAACAGGCACCACACGCAAAACGAACTGCGTGGGGTGCCCGATGGGTCGAACTGGCTCAGAATACTGCGGCGATGCGGTTTTGGAAACGATGTTCAGACGCTGTGGTGGTGACTGGGAATCCAGAACACACAGCTTCCAACTCCAGCATCTTGATCCTGAAGTGAGAGTGCCCTTGCCGAGCAGCATCCATCAGTGTCAGGAGCGTGCCTCGCTTGGGCTTACGGGGGGTAGTAGTCATGTCGGTCGAAAAATCGACTGCGACCACAACTGAATCGGTATTGGGGTTATCTACATTCATGGCGTTTTTATCAATGGTCTAACTTTCAACAAAAAGCCGCTCCTCATTTCGTACTGAGTTATTTGAAGAGCGGGGCGACTAATACCTTAGCATTGAGGTGACTTTTTGTCAAATATGTGTCGTTCTGGGGATAAGTAGGCAAACAAAAACTGCAAAGGGGTTGACCTTTGCAGTTCACAACTAACGAATACATGTGGTTAACGCACGGGCATGAAGTGATTCAACAGCATTGCTACGATGGCCATCACCACAAAGAGGATGATCGCGCAATAGAGGTTGTTTCCAAAGACCCGCTTTACCCAGTGGCCTTCGACATCGAAGAGTCGATTGAGCCAGCAGTCATTGAACCATGTTACGAGCTTGTTCCAACGACTTGAGTCTGTGTAATCGCAACGGTGCCGGAGGTGTCGTGCTCTTATTCTCATATTTGAATTCTGTTGACCGAATTTGGGGGTTGTTTGTTTAAAATCAATGCTCATTTGAGCCTGTACCTATACTACCACAAATGAAGCCAAAAGTCAATAGTACATCATGGGTTTGACGGGGTGTCAAAACCACTACAAAATCAGCTTTTTAGGTACGAAAAAACCGCCCTTTTGGGCGGTTTTCTCTTATTACTGTTCTTTATTTTGTTCCGTTCATCCGATCAGTTGCGCTTAAGCTGCAACCGATCTATGCCCTTTCTCTCGCGGGCTGAGTGTCCGAATTAAAGTACAGGACAATCCTTTTGTTTATCTATTCGATAAAAATCGACACGGTAAGATGATGATCTAAAAGATCAAAATCGTAGATTCAATTTGAAATAATCCACGAGCAGCTTCCGCTACCCGTGCCTTGTTACGACTTACTCCCTGTCATTGAGCTTACCTTAGGCCACGACTAGCGTAGACTTCGGGTATTCCCAACTCCCTTGAGTTGACGGGCGGTGAGTACAAGACTTGAGAACGTATTCACCGCAGTATAGCTGACCTGCGATTACTAGCAATTCCGGCTTCATGAGGTCGAGTTGCAGACCTCAATCCGAACTGGCGCCCACTTTATAATGATTTGCTCCCCCTTTCGGGTTTGCGCCATGTTGTATGGGCGATTGTATCACGTGTGTAGCCCAGGGTATAAGGGACATGCTGACCTGGCGTCATCCTCACCTTCCTCCCACGACACAGAGCACAATCGGATTGAACCGATGTATGCGCTTTGTCGTGGGCAGTCTCGCCTGACAAATATAACAGACAACG
>ERZ1292625.26-Hain-H41-01um-R1-26-length-250084-cov-10_pt7 | contig 20425 bp, 27 predicted proteins | sample MGYA00564400_ERZ1292625 | MGnify/ENA primary metagenome ERZ1292625 (study PRJEB36523, sample SAMEA6512639) | groundwater metagenome | collected 2019-01-08 | study: AquaDiva: Metagenomics assemblies of 32 groundwater samples
CCCCCCCCCCCCCCCGCCACAAGGTCATTTTGTGTACTCAGACAAGATTTCGTCAAACACACGGAAGTTCCAATCGTTAGCCCACCAGACGCTCGTTGCTTGTACGAGGTTGGCGCCGGCGTATTGGTAGTCACGAATGTCTTTGGCAGAAGTGACACCGCCGGCGCCGATGAGCACAAAGCGGTTTTTGTATCGTTTGTGAATACGATCAATATCACCCAGCGCTTTCGGCTTGACTGCTGGTCCACCAAGGCCGCCATACTTCATCGAAATACAAGGATTACCTTCCTCGTCCAACGCTGTCGAATGCGGCACGGTGTTGTTGGCCACCAAGCCTGTGATCGACTTAGATTCGGCCAAAACATCAAGCATTTGTAGCTGATGGCCGATCGTGTCGTTGTCGGGAGAAAGCTTCCACCAGACTTCGCACGCCGGTGACAGCTTGAAGGAGTCTACTATTCTAATAGTTTCCTTCACTGCTTCCGAATCGTAGTGAAGGATGGACGCTGGTTTCCCGTCAACAAACTTGTTGGGGCAGGCGGCATTGACGGTCACCCAGTTGTAGCCAAGCTGGGCAGCCCACCGCACCATATCGGCCAATTCACGAGGGGTATCCGCCGCCACGTTGATGCCGATATACTTACCGTTTTGATGTGCTAATTCGATCGCTTCTGTCGAATATTCCTCGACCACCTGCCGGCCTCGGTTTGGCATACCGAGCGAGTTGATGGTGTAGAGTAACACCCCATCTTTGTACTCGGCGTGAAAGTTGTTGCCAGTGTTGCCGAGACGCGGCTCAGGCGTGACGCTCCCGATCTCAATACCAGAGACCGCCGAGCGGCAGGCCTTCTTGATATCGTCGAGCGTTTTGCAAACGCCGGCGCCCAGTAGAAGCGGGTGTTCGAATCCCATATCTTTCACCGAGACCGAATAGTCCATTTCAAAGATCCTTTTCTGTTACTTGTCTGGCCGCAGTATAGAGAAACGACGAAAAATGGCAAGGTCGATGTAGCCTGGGTAAGTTTGAGTAGAAATTCATTTCACGCTATAGTTGCGTTCGTAGCAACCGCCTGTAGCTCAGTTGGTAGAGCGCCGAGCTTATACCTCGGTGGTCCTTGGTTCGAGTCCAAGCGGGCGGACAAAGTTTTGAATTTCATAGACCCCTGTGGTCCCTGGTTCGAGTCCAGGCGGGCGAGTAAAATTAGTTAAGAACACAGGTGTCTTTACGAGCAAACAAATCTCCGGTATAACGAAAAAGGAAGAGTCGTTCTTCCGTTTCAGTGGAGGCTTTCTATGCAACACGTCCCTCGGGCAGTATTTCATTTCGGACGCCAATCCAAACGGAACTCCATTGAAGGGAGGTGATATAGCCGCATCCAAGGTGAGGCAGGTTCGGACTCCGGACTTAGAAACTCATCGAGGCTAATCCCCTCATTGACAACCAGTTCTGCAACTAGAGCCGTGCATACTGCATGGCTTTTCTTTTTAAAAATGCGGCGCCGACTTTGTCGGCGCCGCCACTCACTGGATAGTCGCCAGTGTTCGCTCAATCTCATGGATTAAAAGCGCGAAACAAAAATGAACGTTGCCTCTCAGTCCACGTGCTTCAACCCATAGACCAAACACCTCTTTTCGAGTCGTCTTCTTTGCGACCACCTCCAAAAGTATGTCTTGGGGAAATAGCTGGAAGAGTGCCAATTCTTCGTCCCCGTCAGCGGTGGGAAGTAAATGTGGGGAACACAGTCTGATTATGGCGAGCGAAACGACGCCAGGCTCCAGGTCACACTTATTGTTCTCGTCGACCACAAGGTTAATCGACAAGTAGTCGTTTTCAACCAAGTCTTGGTATTCGGGTTCAGATAAGCGCTCGTGAAGGTTAGTCTCGTGGAGTATTTTGATATCCACCCCGTCGATTACGGACTGATAGTCAGGTATATCCAACATGTTTCCTCCGTAGGTAACGACCGAATCTCTTGTAACTATAGAAAATTACACCTTTTCGTCAAGGTGCATAGCTCGTTTGCAGTTAGGTACACTTCGCCCTACAGTATGTATGGAGTAGTCATACGAGGTGTCACGTGACTGCGAACATTGATAATTGCGGACGAATCACCACATTTGCTAAAACCGTTGACCGGTTTAAGGACTTGATACCGGAAATGAGCGTCTACGCGCGAGAATTGAAGGCGCGCGATCGTGAGGACATTGACGATATTCCGCCCGAGGCAACTATCGGAGTTTTTACTCCTAAGGGGCGCTTGCTTGGGGTAAACAACTCTTGGGCAGAGGTCGTTGGCACTGCTATTCTAGAAGAGAGGACTTTATTTCTTGTTCATTAAGTCCGCCCAACAAGTGCTACAAAAGAGCGACCTCTTGTGTCGCTCTTTTCTTTATTCCAGGTGCAATGCGGTGCCGAGGCGCGCGACTTTTTCCGCAATAAGCGGAAAGTCGCGCGCCAGATCCTTGTGTTGTTCTACAATAGTGCGAGCTTCAGTGCGCGCGGCTTCCACCAGTCTAAGATTTTTAATCGCTTCCATACCGAGGTCGGACAGGCCGGATTGTTTGGCTCCGTAGAGCTCGCCACTACCGCGGAAAGTGAGGTCGTGTTCGGCCAGCTCAAAGCCATTTTTGGCCGTCGCGAGCGCCTTGAGGCGGTCGCGGGTTTTTTCGCTTTTGCTGTCGGTAACGGCAAAGCAGTATGACTGGTCGGAGCTCCGAATGACGCGGCCGCGTAGCTGGTGAAGCTGTGAGAGGCCGAAGCGTTCGGCGCCCTCGATAATGATGTTGGTGGCGTTTGGTACGTTGACACCAACCTCGACCACACTCGTGGCGACCAGGATATCTATTTCGTGATTCGCAAACTTTTGCATCGTCGCATCTTTTTCCGCTGGCTTCATTTTTCCGTGCAAGACGGCAATGCGGGCGGTTTTAAAGACATCTTTTTTTAGACGCACCGCTTCGGCGACGACTGATTTTTGTCGGAGCGCCGAGGCTTTGTCGGGATCGGGCTCATCGATACGTGGGCAGATGACATAGGCCTGCCGACCGGCCGCCAGCTCGCTTTGCACGTGCTCGTACATTTCCTTATCTTGGCCGGGACCGACGATTTTTGTGATGACCGGCTTGCGTCCCTTAGGCATCTCATCGAGCAGAGTAATGTCGAGGTCGCCGTAGATAGTGAGGGCCAGCGTGCGGGGGATTGGTGTGGCAGTCATCGAAAGAAGATGCGGCAAGCGAGCGTCTTTCTTTGCGAGCGCCTTGCGTTGGTTGGTGCCGAAGCGATGCTGTTCGTCGATGATAACGTAGGCGAGGTGTTTAAACTCCACTGATTTATAAATGAGTGCGTGGGTGCCGATAAGAATTGGTATCTCGCCGTTTTTAACCCACTTCAGAAGTTGCGCTTTCGAGATATTGGTTGGTTTATTCGGATTGGATTTTGAGGGAAATTTTTGACAGCCGCTACCGGTGATGAGGCCGATTTGAATCGGCAGGTGTTTGAAATACTCAATAAAACTTTCAAAATGTTGCTTGGCGAGGATTTCAGTCGGTGCCATGTAGGCGACCTGCAAATTACCGAATTCGATCTTCTTGCCGGCCCCCTCCGGGGGCCGGCTGGTCGCTACCGCATAGGCTGTTGTCGCGGCGACAGCGGTCTTACCACTCCCCACGTCACCCTCTAAGAGACGCGACATCGCGTGGGTGCCACCGAAATTTTTCAAAATCGCGTCAATAGATTTTTGCTGGGCGGCGGTCAGTGCGAACGGAAAGCGGCTCACGAAGGCGTCGAGATGTGCTTCGTCTGTCTTAAATGTATACGTGCTCGCGGCACTGACCGCCGCCCGCTCCCTCGCCTTTTGTACTTGGATGTAGAAAACTTCTTCAAACGCAAAGCGCTTGCGCGCGCTTGCCGCATGTTCGGCTTTTTTGGGCGAGTGGATCCAAATGAGCGCCGTCTTGAGTTCGGGCAAGTTGTATTTTTTCAGAATGTCGACCGGAATCGGGTCAATGAGCCTTTCAAGCACCCCTTTTTCAAAACATTTCAGCGCCGTGTGATAAAACCACTTACTCGTCACGCCTTTCGTCTCGCGGTACACCGGATAGAGCGTGTCGTCACGTTCTTCCGTACCTTTGAAGATTGAATCGTGCCGGTCGATCGGCAAGGCGTCGAGTAGTTCGATTTCTGGATTGGAAAGGTACAGCCTTCCTTCACTGCCAGCCACTTTTCCGGCCAGTTTCACGTAGGTGCCTTCTTGGTACATCTTGGCAATGTACGGTTGGTTGAACCACATCACTTTCATTTTTGCCGAACCGTCCTCCACGTATCCTTCCGCGATTGGTACTTTACTCTTCCAGGCTTTGCGGGTCTTAAGCCCCGATAATTGTCCGTACACGATGGCGTCCTGTCCTTTCCCGAGTCCGCCGATTGACTGCACTTCAGAAATGTCCTCGTACCGCGCAGGGAGGTGATAGAGCAAGTCGCCGACGGTGGCGATGCCGAGTCGCCCGAGTGCTTTTTGGTGGGGTAGGTCAATCCGAAAATGAGTGGTGAGCAGATCGTGTGGCCGCATGTGTGTCTATAGTAGCAAACCTTTCCTTGCGTCGCCGACGAGTTCTGCTAGACTGAATGCGAAGCAACAAGGGAGTTCTTTGTGCGGAGAGTAGATTGGTTTTTCTGGAGAAACATAGGGCTTGCTTTGGCTCTGATACTTGTCGCGGTGACAGCGTTTCATTTGGCGTACGATCCAGGCTTTGCTGCAATGTTTGGCGCCAAATAAGGAGATCGACATGCAAAAACAACCAACGAAAAGTCCATGGCCCACCGTGCTGGTGGTTGTGGGATTGTTGGCCGTCATCTTTGTCGTGGCTGTCGTTTTGCCTCGGTAATTCCCGGGACACGGCAGTCGAATTCAATAAAAAAGCGAGGCTCAAACCCTCGCTTTTTACATTAGGCGGTAATATGGAAGACTATTGACACCCGCTACTAAGTATGCTATTATGGTAGGGTAAGGTCACATCGGGTGATCTAGATCTTTCAACCAATAGGGAGACTAGTAATGTCAGCTTCCAACGTTCTCGTGTCGGTTATCAAACCGGTGTGCCGCGGTTTCGGTTTTCTGTCCATCAACGATGGCGGTCCGGAAATTTTTGTCACGCAGGCCATGCTGAACGCAGCCGGCTTCGCCAACATCAACACTAAGGTCGACGACAAGCTTGTCATCGACTATGTCACACTCGAAAATGGCAAACGGCGCGTGAGCAAAATTCATTCGCTCAACGGTCAGTCGGTCACTACGACCGAGCCGAGCAAATCGGCTCCAGCAAAGCTCACAAATGCGTTGCCGAAAAACACAAACCGTCTGATCGTGCGAACGGTCGATCGCAACGGTGATCTCGAACTACAAAAGATCAGCGACGCCTACCGTCCGCATGTGCCAGCCAGTTATCGCGTTATGAAGGACGGTAAGCTGATCAAAGCTCTCGGTATCGTCTCGCTCAAGGAAGCGCGACTCGCCATTGGGAAAGTCGTTGCGCCGCCAGCGGCAGACGGCCACGGCAAGAAGACCAACGACCCGACGGTGTCGCAGTCGATGCGCAGACCGTCGAGCGGCGGCAAGAAGAGGGTCGCCTAATACAATCAGTTCGTTCGGTGGTGAGGGCGAATTCCCTCACCACCTCGACCATCACTGCCAGTGATGGTCTTTTTATATATTGACAAATTAATAATAGTATGCTATGCTGGTAGCAGTAAAGCGTTTCTTTTTTCTTTCACAACACCCGATCAGTCGGGTCACTAGAGGAGAAGTACATGTTGTCTCTCAAAGCCAAGCCGGTTTCCGGTGTCGTCAAATGGTTCGACCGCAAGAAGCGTTTCGGATTCGTGACGACCGACATCGGCACCGCCCGTGTTGACGTCTTCGTTGACAATGAGGCGGCCGGAGAATTCGCCGCGAAGTTGCAGCCGGACATCGAAGTCTCGCTTACCTTCTTCGGCGAATGGCACAACCGCCAACTGCGGTACACCGCCAAAAAGATTGTCGCGATCACGCCGCCGCCACCGCCGGTTGAAATCTTGACCACGGTCAAGTTTTTCAACGAAGAAAAGAGCTACGGGTTCGTCCACAACGGCGAGACGAGCGATGTGTTCTTTCACAGCTCGGTTTGCCACAAGGCCGGTTTCAAACCGACGGTCGACATGGCCGGAATGCCGGTCAAGGTACTCGTCGAGAAGCGTGACAACAAGTTCGCCGTCACCAGTTTCGAGTGGGGAAGGGATGTCGAAGCCGAGTACAACCAGCTGCATCCGCAGCTCGAAGCGGCGCTCGTCGACTCAAACGGCCACGACAACGAAAACGAACCGGCCGCCGAAGATGAAGTCGTCGTCGACTCAGCGATCATTGAGGCAATCGAGCGATCGCGCGGCAAGGGACCCTTGGCTGACGCGTTTCGCGAATGTCGTGATGCGACAGTGCGGCACACTGGCGGCGATGGGAAGCAGTTCATCGATCTGACGCGCGGCTCTGAAGCGGCGTGAGAACTGCCCTGAAAGGGTCAATGCGGCGGAAGGAGTTCACTCCTTCCGCCGCTTTTTATTGCCCGATTTTAAAAAAGTGTTATAATTTGGCCAGAAACACGTGGAGGAAAACGTGACCAACGACCAACCACAGGACAGTTGGCTGTTCTGGCTGTTTTTCACAGCTTTTTGCTTCGCGCTCTTCTTTGGTTTTTCGAGCCTACACTCTGTCATTGCACAATGGCTTCACTTGGCCGAGCCGACCTTGTTCAAAGACATGGGCCGGTCTATTCTATGGTCGGGCGTGCTCCTAAGCTACGTGCTCGTTTTCACGCTTTGCGGGATCTGGTGGGATAAAGCCCGCCATCGTCGTGGCCGGCAGATATCGCGTGAAATGGACTTCCAGTTTGACGAGCTTGAAGATTAGCAAAGGAGGGTGCATGAATATTGGAAACTAACGCAGCGACTTGATCTTTGGGCTTAGTCATAACATATGAGCGTGGTGGACTAAGTCGGGTGGGTAGGCGATAACGGCCGGACCGACCACAAACGAGTAGGGCCCGCAGCAACGCTGCGGGCCGGTTTTATATATTTACGCCAGCCCCGACTAACTCGCCCCCGTGCGCTCCGGGGCGCTAGCCCAAGTCTTACCCGCCGTCGAAGTGGTGGGGTCTGGCGTCTCACGTTTGAGTAAGACCTCCGTGACCTATTTTTACGCTTCGATGCACTATAGGCACTGCATCCCCGCGGATGTTCAAAGTGTGCAATGGAGGACATGTACGCGTCTAATACTTGTCCAATTAAATCTTTTATGCTATAGTTTCAATGTTTTTTAGAAGGAGGACTCCTGATGTTTCCGGTTAGAAAGCTGGCCTTTCATGCAGCCATTCGTCTCATGTGCTGGGCGCTCATAGGCGCTACAGTGCTCGGCGCGGTTGTCTACTTTGGTCCGGCTGCGATAGCAATACCCGGCCACGTTCCCTACGTGCTGGTCGGACTGTTGATTGTGTTTGTGTTGTCGGCGCTCGCTGGCATACTCTTACGCCCGCGCCGTTAATGAATTTGTTCTTTACCTGACACAGCCGGGGAAGTATTCTCGGCTGTTTTTTTGTGCACACCGGTTTTGTTTTTGCGGTTGAAGCGTGTTATAAAGTGGAGGTCGGCACCCGTTGCGTTGTATGGGACGAGCCGATTTCATGAGTACCACTCACAAAAGCAGGAGTCTTCTATGAGACACGCTCACGATCCGACGGCGCTCGTTGCACTCGCAGCATCGGCCACGACGACACATGAAAGCGCGCAGCTCGGCGGTATGCACAGAAGCGGCACAGTCAATCGGCGCGAAGGCAGCAGGGGCGCTCGCCGCGCGTCATCCACGGCCTGAACGTCCTCGGCGAGAACACCAACCACTTTGGGCGGGGGTAGGAACCCCGCCCGCACACCCGCTACTTCGGTAGCGGTTTTTTATGGTAGACTTTGAATTAGTCGATCTTCGATGAGAGACGAGCGGATTTTCGTTTGACCCGACTTCAGAGAGGAGGTTCCAATGGGCGACGCAACCCTAGATAAAGAATGGTTGTCTGCTTAGACTGGCAGCAACCACCAACACAAAACCCGCTGCACACTGCAACGGGTTTTATTTTGTGCCATTTCACAGGTAGCGTATACTGAAGCCTCATCATTACACATGGCTACGAAAAAAAAGAAAGACTTCAACAAACTGGCACTTGTGTTGCATAAAAAACTGAAAGGGAAAATCAGCATTGTGAGCAAGGGCGCACTCAAGACACGCGACGATTGGAGCACCATGTACTCACCCGGCGTCGGTGCGGTGTCGTTGCACCTTTCCAAGAAACCCAGTGACGCGCGCGAGTACACCATGAAGCGAAACATGGTGGCGGTGGTGAGTGATGGTTCGGCGGTCTTGGGGCTCGGCAACCTCGGCGCGCTCCCAGCACTGCCGGTTATGGAAGGAAAATGTGCCATTTTCAGGGAATTGGCGAACATCGACGCGTTCCCCATCGTGCTTGATACGCAAGAACCGGAAGAAATTATCCGGATAGTGAAAGCCATCGCGCCAAACTTTGGCGGCATTAACTTGGAAGATATCGCGGCGCCGAAGTGTTTTGATATTGAAGACAGACTGAAGGCCGAGCTCTCCATTCCGGTGATGCACGATGATCAGCACGGCACCGCGATTGCGGTCACGGCTGGTCTTATGAATGCCGCCAAGGTGGTAAAAAAAGAGTTTAGAAAACTCAAAGTGGTGGTGGTCGGGGCCGGGGCGGCCGGCCACGCGATTGTGCAGTTGCTCCGGAGGGTGGGCGTGACCGAAATCGTTATTACGGATTCTAAAGGAGCGATTTATGCCGGCCGCCCCGGCCTCGAGAAACACAAGCGCGACTTGGCCGCCGTCACGAATATACATAAATACACGGGCGACCTCCTCCAGGTCATTCCGGGCGCCGACGCCATCATCGGTGTGTCGGGGCCAGGATCAATCGCTCGCGTGCATATCGCCAAAATGGCCCCGCAAGCTATCGTCTTTGCGCTCGCAAACCCAATCCCTGAAATCATGCCTGAAGATGCACGGCGGGAGGGCGCCGCGGTCATTGCGACCGGCCGCTCTGATCTGCCGAATCAGATTAACAACGCACTCGTTTTTCCCGGTGTCTTCCGCGGCGCCCTCGATCGAGGCGTCACCGCCATCACCGACGATATGAAACTCAACGCCGCCAAGAAACTCGCCGCCATGATCAAAAAACCGACCGCCGATTTGATCGTGCCGTCGGTTATGGATCGGAAAGTGGTAAAAGTCGTGGCGAGTGCGATTAGGCAGTCTAAGAAGTAAGCATAAAGAAGCAGCGGCCGCCGCTTCTTTTCATACTTACGCCGTCACCGCTCGCGCTTGTTCCCGATTCTTTCTGGCAGTTTGGATTGTCTGATATAGAAATACTGCCAAGAATGCACAGCCTTGCACAAACACAATCGTACCACCGGTCGCAATATTGAAGTAGTAGCTCGAGTACGCTCCGATGAGGGAACTGGCGACGCTAATAGCGATGGCAATCTGCAACATATTTGAAAATCGTTTGGTGAGAAGGAATGCGGTCGAGCCAGGAGTGATAAGCATGGCGATGACCAGAATAATACCGACGGTCTGAATGGAACCAGTAATGGTGATAGCGAGGAGTGAGAGAAACGCGTAGTGAATAAAGGTAATCGGGAGGCCGAGCGCGCGAGCGTGCGTGGGATCAAAACAGAACACCAAAAACGTGCGACGAAATGCCAACACGATGAGTGAGACAATGGCCAGAATAATAAACGTGTACCACGCGTCATTGTTTGAAATACCGAGCACCTCGCCGAAGAGTACGTGGGTGAGGTCGACTGAACTGATGATTTTTGAAATCAGCATGAGCCCAAGTGCAAAGAGAGTGGTGAAGACAATTCCCATGACTGCGTCCTCTTTTATCTTGGTGTTGTTTTTAATGAATCCGATGAGTACCACTGCCAACATCGCAAACACAAACGCACCGAGTCCAAACGGAATGCCGATCATGTACGCCAAGACCACGCCCGGCAGGACCGCGTGCGAAATAGCATCGCCGAGGAGCGACCAGCCTTTGAGGACCAAGAAGCAAGAGAGAATCGCACAGGCAACGCCAACAATCGTCGAGACGAGCACTGCTTTAAACATGAAAGCATACTGCAGTGGTTCCAAAATAAACGAAATAATATCCATACGTGTTAATTAAAGTTGATGTGGTTGAGACTGCCGTCAAAAGTTTTTTCGACCAGTTCGCGAGTAAACACTTCCTTGGTTGGACCAAATCCAATCACCGTCGATTTCACCAAAGCGACGTGGTCGCAGGTGTCAGGAAGCGACAGGAGGTCGTGAGTTGCCAAAATAATTGTCTTGCCGCTTTCTTTGAGCGTGATAAAGAGCTGGATGAGTGACTTCTCGGTGGTGGCGTCGAGTCCGGCAAAGGGTTCGTCGAGCAAGAGAATGTCCGCGCCCTGCGCGAGCGCGCGAGCGACAAAGACGCGCTTTTTTTGCCCGCCCGAAAGTTCGCCGATTTGCCGGTCTTTGAAGGACGTCATGTTGACGCGCTCGAGTGCTTCTTTCACGGCGGTATGATCGGCGACTGACGCTGTCTTGAAAATGTTTTGAGTGCCGATACGCCCCATCATCACCACCTCATACACCGACACCGGAAAATCCCAGTCGACGAGTTCGCTTTGGGGCACGTAGGCCACGTGGCCGTGCTTTTGAGCAGTATGGGTATCATCGCCGCAAATTTTTACACTGCCGCTTTCAGGAGTCACCAGACCCATGATGGCTTTAAACAGCGTCGACTTGCCAGCGCCGTTCATACCAATCACGCCCGTGAAAGAGTGGTAGGGAATTTTTATCGACGCGTCTTTCAGCGCAAGGTTATTTCCGTAGCGGACGTTTACCTTCTCAAGCACAATGGCAATGTCGTTCATGGTGTAGTTAAGATTGGGTGAGACCATTGATAATGGTATTGGCGGTGTGGCGAAGCATGTCGAGATAAGTCGAAGCTGGACCGTCTTTGGGAGAGAGTGAGTCTACGTAAAGAACGTCACCAAGGCGAGCTCCAGTTGCCGCGACTACCTCCTCTTGAATGCGGGGTTCCACCGTGCTTTCACAAAAGACGGCCGGGATTTTTTTCTCATTCACAACACCGATTACCTTCGCGACTTGCTGGGGTGAGCCTTGCGACTCAGAGTTGATGGCCCAGAGGTAGACTTCCTCAAGGCCGTAGTCGGTAGTGAGGTAGGAGAACGCACCCTCGCAAGTGACGAGCACACGGTTGTTGACCGGAAGTTGACTTAAAGCTTCTTCGAGCTGTGTGTCGACAGTTTTGATTTCATTGGCGTACGCTTCGGCGCGACCGTTGAAGTATGCTTCGTGTTCGGGTGCCTGTGCGACCAAGGCTTTACGAATATTTTCTACGTAAATGAGTCCCTGCTCCGGCGACATCCAGGCGTGCGGGTTGGGCTTGCCAGCGTACGCATCTTCGGTGATGTCGATTACCGCTACTCCCTCACTGACCGTGACGACCGGCACATCGGGAATACTCGCTTTTAGTTTATGTGTCCATATTTCGAGGTTCATTCCGTTTTCAAACATCAGGTCGGCTTTTGATGCCTGCACGAGATCGTCGGGAGTCGGTTGATAGCCGTGAATTTCAGCGCCGGGTTTGGTGAGTGAAATCGACTCAACCTTATCGCCGCCCACGTTGGCGACCATGTCAGCGATAATGGTGAACGTGCTAAGCGCAACCAGTTTTTGACTGGATGCGACGTTAGCCGGCCCAGCGAATTCAGCCGAGTTGCGCGCGGATAGGGTTTGGAGGCCTGTCACTATGAGGAGTGCTACCACTACGACAGCACTTATACTAAAGATATTTTTTTTCATATTAAATCTAATGGGAAATGTTCGTGTAACGGAGTCAATGGGAGAGAGACTCTTTATTTTGGTAATGGTGATCCGTGCGGATCGTGAGTGGGGTGTTTTAAAAACGAGTCTAAACGCTGTATGACTTCGTCACTGAACGCGTGTTCCAGTCGTTCGGCTTCGGCGTGAACGGCGTGTTTCGGCATAGAAAGTGTCTTGTGCAGAAACACCTCAATGAGACGGTGTTTGTAGGTCATTTTTTTGCCTAGTTCCAAGCCGCGTTTCGTGAGGGAAACAGTGGAGTATGGCTTTGAGACCGTCAGCCCGTCTTCGGTGAGTTCTTTTACTCGCTCTGATACGGTCGATTTGCTCAACTGCAGTCGTTTCGAGATTTGAATGATTCCCGGTTCGGCACCCGCCTGTTGCATCAAGTAAATGGCTCGAATGTAGTCTTCACGAGTAGGCGATACGCGGTCTTCAGTACGGTGCAAAGTTCGCATACACGAACAATATAGCAGACACGCTCATTTTGCACAAGAGGGACGTTTATATAAACAAATCACCCAACGAGGTCGGGTGACCTGTTGGGTGTTATTTCGCTATCCTACACATCGTAAGTTTGCGCGGTACTGCGCCGAACAAAGGTGTTCCGCACGCTTCGATAATCGCATTCAGCTCGAAAACCGAAAATGGTTCTTTCGCTCGGAGCTCATGCGCTGTCATAAGAACGCTGGCCCCAATTGGCACTGGCGCTTTGAAACTCACGTCTGGCTCAATGCGCGCAAGTGCGTATCCAGGCCGGAACTTGCTGGTAATCGCCGAGCACATGCCGACAAGGGTAAGCGTCTGCAATTTGCCGGTGCCGGTATGAAATTCAGCGTTATGGTCGCCGCATATGATAGCGCCGAGGAGGTTGGCCAAAGGCGACATGGTGACACGAAATCGTTTCGTTTCTCCATCATGGTCTAACTCTTCCACTTTCGGCCAGAGTGACTGGATGAGTTCCTGCAGGCTTAAGTTCAAAAATTCCTTGTGTTTGCTGAGTGCAGTCGCATACACACTCCATAAGTCGCTCGTCATGGTTGGTTTCCTCACTTTTCTCCGCCTACAGTCTCAAATTATTACTAGGAAGTCAAACTAGAATCGCGTGAGGGGCTGTAAAGGTGTTTTGAGCACTTTCCGATAACTCCTTTGAGGTACTCGGTCGCTATTTACTTTTTCACTTTGTAATGGAGGGTAACGATACCGGCTGCACTTTTGGAAGTATCCATCAATTCAGTCGGCAGTTCAAATTCATCTGAAGAAAAAAGTGATATACCCCTTCCAATAATAATCGGTTCGACGTTCAATATGATTTCGTCGATGAGTCCCGCTTTTGCAAACGCAGTATTCAAAGCCGATCCGCCTGTCAGCAATGTTTCTTGGAATCCCTTCTCTGCAAGCTTTACGAGAGCATCTTGAGGAGATGTAGCTAAGGTGTAAGAGACATCAAGCACATATGAAGCGTCTTGGGAGACCACAACTTTCTCGACATTTAGATCGTCAAAACTGTATCCGTCTTTCCAATTTTTCACTGCTTCGTACGTTTTACGTCCGACTATGAAGTTCTTGTGGGTATTGGCGAGGTCGCAGAATTTGTTCCAGTTTGCGTGCGACAGAAAGTCCTCGTTGCCGTTTTCTCTTGCGATGAGTCCGTTTGCTGATATTGCCATGTATAAAATGACCTTCATATCCTAAATTTAGCTTAATTGCTGTTCTTTAGGTACTTAGGTCAAGCCGATACCAAGTTCTTAGTGCGGGGACGAGAGGAGTTTCGGTCATTACTTAATCAAATGAGCAGTTATGTAGGAGCTCGCTCATGCATAAGCTGTGAATGCAGAATAAGAAAGCTTGCTTACACGACCAGTATCCCAATTGGTTAGGGCTGGCGCTAATCTATATGTGCTTGCCCCGTCCGCCCAGTGCGCGCACAATAACCCCGCCGTTTTTAGGAAACATTATAAAACGGCGGGACTACTCCCATCCCAACTCAGTGCGCGACGTAAAGCGTCACATTTTTAAAGCCAAGCTCGCGGTGTGGAATGAGTGCTTTGTACTCGTCGCTCTCAAAGAGGGCAAGGATGGTCTGGTCGTTTGGAAACTCCGCGACGAGAACCACGCCAGGCGTTGAATCGCCGAGAATCGTCTTTACAATGGGGTGTCTGCCTACAACCGTGCCACCAGAGCGCTTGATGAGTTCCATAGCCCCCGTGGAATACAACTTCGCCTCTTCCGGGTTTTCCGGATTAGGTGTCGCGGTTGATATGAGAAATGATTTTTCTTGTGTTGGGTTCATACGTGTATTGTATTAGCTTTTCGCAATTACGCCTGTCCTGACGCCACTTTCTCAATGCCTTTAATTCCCATTGTCCACGCGCCCCGTATCATTTCTTTTGCTTGCGCTTCTTTGTCCTCTTCCACGTTAAATGTGGCCGACCACTCGACCGTTGACTTGCCGTCGCCGATGTCGCTCACTTTCATTTTTCCCGCGATATGTTCGACCGGAATCATATTCTGTACTGGTATCTCATATTCAAAGACCATATGTGCATGGTCCACCTTTTTAATGTTCTCGGTGAACTCTCCAGCTTCAGTCCCGCAGATTCTTTTGTCGCCTTCCACCCGACACGTTTGTATGACTGGGGCAAACCACTTATCCACGCCGCCTACTGCGCCGATTATTTCCCATACTTTTTCGGCTGACGCGTTTACTTCTATTACAACTTTTTCATTTGATTTTTTCATGGTTTTAATTCTTTTTATGATGACCTGTAAATAATAAGTATGCAGGGAGATGGGGTCAGCCACCATTTTCAGTTTCCTCGACATACCCCGACGACGTCCGCAATCAGGTTCGGATGCTCGGATGTTGTCATATGTCCTCCCGGAAACATAACAATACGAACACCACGCCCGCCCAGCTCCTTTTTTGCTTTTACCACCTGCTTCCATTCAAACGGGTCTTCTTCACTCCCCGCAATCGTGTACGAGATAGCCGGGTATGTGGCATCAAATATGCGCGTAAGATCCCAGCGCGTCGCATTCCTTTTATGTTCATCAATAACGCCAGCTGCTCGACTCAAGAATGTTGCGCCATCACGCCTTCGTATGGCGTTGTGATTTTCAGCAATCTCTTTGTCGCTCACGGCATATTCTTTTGACCACAACGGTTTTGCCATCATCTTGAAGACGGATGGTGAGTGTTGCGCAATCCTTGTCAGCATGAGCCCAAAAACTGTTTTGAGAAAAGGAGTTGTCATAAGGGGGTGCGAGTGTGAATCAACATACAAGCCTCCGTTGATGCAGACCAGATCAGTAATCGTAGTGTGTGGTGTTTCGCCACGCCCTCTCTTTTCTATAAACCTACTCAAGAGCTCAAGGGCAACCAATGACCCGATATCAAAGGTTACCAATGCCGTTTTTTCTATGCCATGGTGCTTCCACAGCGCCTCCACCATATCTGCTCGTTCGACCGTAGAATACGCATAGTCTTTCGGTTTATCAGAATCTCCCATCCCGACATATTCCGCATATAGTCTTCGTGTTTGCGACTTCTTCAGATACTCCTCGGTGGCGACAAAACCGAATGAGCCATCCGGAAATCCCGGCAACATGGTTACCCATGGCCATGAAGAGTGGATATCGGTAACACGTTGCCACACATGTAACCCACCGTCCTCCATGGATTGGTGAGAAGCATCGAACACAATGCACTTTCCCACATTGTCATATGGTACTCTTTGTCCTTCTGCGAACCATTGATCCGCGGAAAAATGGTAGGTGTTTTTCATGTAGTTATTTAATGACCTGTAAATAATTATGAGCAATCTATCAATCTCTATTAGGGGCTACCTGTATGTTTTCGTAGCCACCCCTCATTCATCTCCGGCATCTCCTCTCCGACCGAGCGGAGGAACGACACCACCATGGAGTCCCCTACATATGAAAATTCTTTTACGATACTCTTACAAAGATGTTGTTCTCCATCTTTACTCGTAGCTTTGAGATAGCTGCGAAATGACCCGTATTCCTTCGCAACCTTTTCTATTTTTTTCGCGTTCTCAATGATCGCGGTAACTTTCCGAAGATTTCTCACGATGCCCTTGTCCTTCATGAGGCGGTTTACGTCTCCATCCTTAAAGCGCGCCACTTTTTTGACCGAGAAATGCGCAAAAGATTCCTGAATGTCCGGCCACTTACTTTCGATAACCGCCCATTTAAAACCAGAGCGGAAAACCGTCTTTGCCATCTGCTCAAAGTACCCGTCGTCAGTTTTTGGACGCGGCTCGACGCTGCAATATATGAATTGTGCCGAGGATTTTCTCATGGTCGCTTTTTCTTAAATATGCTTTCTACGTAACGTGTGAGGTGTTTAAGATTTTTTATATACACGTTTTTGTCTTGATGAGCCTTCGCAAGAAGAAGCGAGCCCTCCATGGTCGCGATAACGTAATCGGCGAGTCCTTTGGTGTCCAATGCTTTTTTGGAAAGATATTTTTTCTTCGCCGCGTCCAAATCCATCTTCAAATACTCGGACCACTCTGCGAAACATGCCGAATTCTCACTGCGTATGCCTGGGTGGGTATCGGAGAGTTCTTGGGCAAAATTTCCGAGCAGGCATCGCTGTTCAAGCCCGGGACCTTTGGAGGCCGACACGGAGTAGTCGATAAACTTCAAGACACGCGCAAGCGGATCGGCGTGTTTTCTAAAGGGAGCATCGTCCCATACGGTTTGCATGTTTCGCCAATAGTGGCGCGTCACCGCTTTCCCCAAATCCTCTTTGTTCTTAAAATAATGGAAGAAGCCGCCTTTCGTAATACCGGCTGCTATACAAATGTCCTCAATTGAGGTTGTGCCAAACCCTTGGCGCAACATGAGACTTTGTGCCGCGTCGAGTATTTTTGTCTTTGTCTTAAGATTTTCATCCACAACTCAATTATACATACCGGTCGGTATGTATGCAAGCACAAAGATATATTGACGTGTGCTCCCTTTAGAAAAACGACGAGACTAGTACAAACGCCAGTGTCACCAGAGCTGTTTGAATCGCCGAGAAAGCCAGTTGAATGGCAACAAATCCAGAAAGTGATGTGGCGTTTTGTTTACCAGCTTCGGCAAAAACCATAAAGCTGGTTAGGAGCATGAATAGCCCCAATCCGAAAAGCCAAGGGCTTGCTAAAAGTGGATAAGCATACGCAAAAACGATACCTTGGAGAATCATTGCGGAAAAACCAAAAGAGAATCTTGGTTTTTCGATGTTCGAGTAGATAGCAAGCTTTTTGTAATACTCTTTAAACAAGACGACATGCCAAACCGCGCCAAGCGCAAATGAAACGACAAGGTACACAAGCAAAAGTAAATAGAAAGTAGTCATAATTTTTACTTAGAGGCATCAAACCGCGCCTTATTTTCAACCATCCACTTCTGTTGTTCTGCTTTCTTCTCCTCGTCGGAGAGACCAGCCTTACCCTTCATTACATCAGTGTGTGCTTGCATATAATGAGGCATGAGGACCTTCATCCATGCTTCAAATGTCTCGCCCGCCACTGTTGCCTCGCACAAATCACATTTTAGTGTTTTCATAATCCTTTATTATAAATTAGCTAATATTTTTTAATCCTATTACATTGGCATTGCCTCGTATACACGAACCGCTCCCTCAGGATCGTCTACAAGCGCCGGACATACTTTTGCAATGTTTACTGCCTCATCTATGTCCTTTGCGTTGACGATGATGTAACCCTTTGCTGGCCACTTGTCTGCTGGTATCGTTTCCGTTCCTTTTGCGGTAACGGATTTAGCAATAGAGGCAAATGGATTGCCGTTATCTATGATATTTTCCTTAAAAGTTCCGAACCATGTCATCCACCTGTCCATGGTTGCCTTCATATCTTCCGGTTTAATGTCTTCCGACCGTACGGCTCCGTAGAGCACAAAAACAAATTTTTTCATATTATTTTCCCTTAGTTAATTTTTTTAATTTAATTCCTGACCTTTCGATACCTGCTACATAATTCTCCAGTGTTTCTTCTTCTGCGCCCCAATACGCATGGAACTGCGATGTCCAATTTTGCACCAACAGTAGTCCAGTCCTATCCAACGCAAGAAAATTAACTCGACCACTTTTCTTGCGCCGCGCGAGCTTCGCCTGCTCAAGCACCTTTATGTGCCGATGTATCGCAGGCAAAGATGAACGCTGCTGTTTTGCTAACTGACCAATTGATGCTGGTTGTAGAGCAAGTGTATAGACAATACGACGCCGTTTTTCATTGGCGAGCGCTGCTAACACTCGATCAAGCTTTTTGGCATCTTTAGTAGTCATACTTAACAATGTTGTTAAGTATACAGAAAGTATAAATTAGTGTCAACGACTTTGCAAGCGGTTTAAGAAACTATCACTTCTTAAGATTATTTCAACAGCTCATCGACCGAAACGCCAAGAGTGTTTGCTATCTTTTCAATCGTTGAAAGTGTCGGGTTTTGATTCCGATTTCCAACTTCTGCCGAGACGAGAGGAGTTTCGGTCATTACTTAATCAAATGAGCAGTTATGTAGGAGCTCGCTCATGCATAAGCTATGAATGCAGAATAAGAAAGCTTGCTTACACGACCAGTATCCAATTGGTTAGATTGTCACTTCGTTTCCAATCTAACTCAATCGGGCTTCGAATCCTCACATAAAGCACCCCATGCTTTACTTTGTCTCCGCGAACAAAATATGCGCCAAAGAGGCGCTATTTTGTGTTCGCGGGCAGTCTCGAGCTAGAACCGTGGTCGGTCAAGCAGGGCTTGGCGGTTTAGCTATCCCACAATCTATTAGAACGACGCGTCTCGTGCGCACTGTATATTCTCAAACAAGTGGGCATCGTGAGAAGGTAGAGGAGAACCCAGTGGGCGTACCGGCCGGTACTCGAGATGTCATGACATCTCTAGGAAGGTGTTAACCCCTTCCGGTAAGCATTGGAGCCACTCCCTAAAATCTACTGATGCCCATTTGTTTAAGAACATCTCACTGGGCAGGAACATTATATCAAGTAGTTCAAAAAGTGACAAAAGTGACAGTACCGTGATATAAGAAATTCGGAGTGTTGATTTCCATATTGTTTACTATAACAAATCAATTGAACTGATACATAAATTTCTTGACAACCACCGCTCAAAACGTACTATCTTGACCGAACCCGTCCTTTGAGGAGACCTAGATGACACTCGAAAAAGCCTACGCCCTTGCAGGTGTTAACGAGCCACTCGCACTTCATGAAGCATACTGTGACTTGGAGCAACCGTTATTCATCGCCCGCACATGGGATTACGACAATCCGTCCCAAGTTCACAATCAGATCAAGAGGGAGTTGGAGGAAATCAACCTTGCAGAGCTGGGCGAAGAAGAGCGAGACTGGTGTCGTGAGATCCTCTGGTTCTGGCACCATCACGCGATCAGTTGTGCAGCATGGAAGAACGATCGGTCTGTCGCATGCTTTCATGCGGAGAAAGCCCTTTCGTACCAAGAGGCGGATCATCCAAATCAGATCACACAACTTCTCTTCTTTATCGCTCACGACAGATTGGAAGAAGCGAAATCGTGGGCTGCAACTATCACCGGTGACGTCGAAGGTCCAACAGCAGTCGACCTGATCACGTGGTACGAACAAGGACTATACTTTGGGCCTCCGAAATGATCGGAGGCCTTCGCTTTTTACATGTGGACGTAAGGAGGAATTTTTTTATAAAACAACCTCAATAATCTCCCCATCACCAATTTTGTCAGGAAGCGGCATATTCAAATGACGTATAATGGTCTTTATTGGTCCACCATGAGAGACAACTGCAACAACATCATGACCACTCTCTTTGATTGAAGAAAAAGTAGACAATACACGCTCCATAAAGTCTGATTGGCTTTCTCCTTCAGAGTCTGTGTTTGCTGGGTCTTTATGTGCTTCAACCACCTCCGGGTACTTCTCAATAGCCTCTGCTTTTGTCAGACCGCCAAGTACACCGTAGTTCCTCTCACGCAATCCATCCATTACCTCAATGCGTGTATTTAGCTTTTCATTGATTATGTCCGCAGATTCCCTGGCACGAATAAGACTGCTCACGAAAATAACATCAATCTTTTGTCCGTCTAGCTGTTCGGCGGTATGTTGTAATTGTTGACGACCTTTCTCGGTGAGGTGGTCGTCATACGCACCACCATATCGGTCTTCAATATCACCAGTTGTTTCGCCGTGTCTAATTAGAAGTATTTTCATAAGTTATATTTTATCAGAAAATCCGCCCTTTGTTGGGGCGGATTTTCTCGCTTCGTGCAAGCATCTCGTGCTAGCACGACTTGGCGGTGTGTATTAGACAAAGTTCGAATGTACTTTGACCAAAATCCTGATGATGAGTGCTAGTCGCACGCGCGGAGCGCGTGGTGGCTTGAAACTGCCTCGTACGCTCCGATTGAGT
>ERZ1292625.1044-Hain-H41-01um-R1-1044-length-36430-cov-6_pt3 | contig 20424 bp, 40 predicted proteins | sample MGYA00564400_ERZ1292625 | MGnify/ENA primary metagenome ERZ1292625 (study PRJEB36523, sample SAMEA6512639) | groundwater metagenome | collected 2019-01-08 | study: AquaDiva: Metagenomics assemblies of 32 groundwater samples
ATGATTGATGATCCGATAAGATTGACATGCCATCCGAATCATGAGTTCTTTGTGGCTCAACGAGCCATCGGCAAGACGGAGATTTTCGTTATCATCGAAGAGCCGAATGGCGGATTGAAGGCAATCTATTTGTTCGATGCCGTCCTATCTGATTTGGCTGACTACCATATAAAGTTTGTTGGCAATCCAGCCAGTCGATGCTGGTGGGCTGCTGGTAGAATTGGTGCTGAGAACATAATCAAGAAGGAAGCATTTCTCCTTCACGTTATGGACAACTATCCGGATCACTTCGAATGGCTTCTCTTTCATTTAGAATGGATGTAGAGCATGATTTCCGATCCTATAATCATCAAGAACTATCCGGACGATGAGCTATTTCAGCGTTGTAAGAGGTACGGTCAGCTTGATTTATTCTACGAGCTTCACGTTGGGGACGCTACAGTTATCGCCCTGATTGATACTGTGAAGTCAAACCGTGGTAGTTATTGGTTTAAATTTGTGCTGGTGTCGTTTCCCGATAAACGAAGCGAAAGCTATACGGTTGATGGTCCGGTATTTATCGGAGATGTAACCAGAGAGCGGTTCATCGAGCTGATGATGGAAAGGTATCCTGGCCACTTTGAATGGTTTCTGTACCATCCGGAGCATCTGAAATGATTGACGAACCGATCGAAAGAACAGAATATATGGATAATAGCTTCTTTGAGGCTTGTCGGGCTAAAGGCCAAAGGGAATGCTTTTATCGGCAGTCCGTTGATTATGACAAAAGCAAACCGCTATGTGTAATAGCTTTGATCGATACCGTCAACTCTAGCTATCACCATTATTATTTTAGGTTTGCCATTGTCGTCGGGCAAAACAATTATCGGTTTGACGGCGATCTTGTCTCAAAGGAAGAATTCATCGCTGGAATGATCGAGAGATATCCTGATCACTTCGAATGGCTACTATATCACCCGGAATACCTGCTATGATTGAACCGACACCGATGAACCAGCCAGACGAAGCATTCTTTAGAATGGCGAAACGCGACGAGATTGACGAGGTATTCTATATTCAAACAGAACGCGAGGGTTTGATTATAGTCAATTTCATGGATATGACAAGATCTAAAATCGGCCATCATCACAATATCTTCGCTACTGTGTCACATGCCAATAAGACATATTATTGGTTCGACGGAAAGGAGATCTTTGCCAAGGATGAATTCATCGATTTAATGATGCAGAATTATCCGGATCACTTTGAATGGTATCTCTTCCATCCTGAGTTGCTGGGATGATCAAGGATGCTATTGACACAACGTTTAATACATTTAAAGAAGCTGTGGATTGGCTGATAATACAATTCCCAGAACAGCGCCAATTCTTATTTATCAACCATTATATAGATCCAGAAGAGGAATATCTCTATTATACGGATCTCGATAGTGAGCTTGATGATGTTGGTTTGGTGTCAAGTGCCAATTATAAGGGGTATAACGGGAAAGGACTAACGAGCAGCGAGTTTTATGACAAGCTAGTTAATCATCATCCAGACATCGCAGAATGGATCTTGTTTCATCCGGAATGGCTATGATCTCTCCAGTTTTTATCGGCAATGACCGCTTTCCGATAACCGTAATCAACGAGGCGGCAGCGAACGGTGACGCTACGCTGTTTTATGCGACCGATATGTCGGTGATGCTTGTTGACCTTAAGAGGCGTAATGGCTATACTTTGTTCGGCACAGTTCGAATGAACAATACAGAGACAGCCTACTGGTTTAATGAGAACCTGCTGAGATCTCGCGAAGCGTTTATCGAATCTGTGATGTCAGATTACCCGGATCACTTCGAATGGTTTCTATTTCATCCCGAATTGCTTATCAAAAGTTATATCCATTAAATCTGGCGGCTTTGAATGTCGCTTTTATCGTGCTGGGAGTTTATTCCGGCATTAGCGCAATCGCTTAGCGTAGTCCTCAAACTCTAGGATATTGCCTTCGAATATCATCTGATATCCTAGCCCGGTTAGAGTGATATTCTTTTCCATTGGTGGTCTATCATATGATAAGAACAGCGTAACAAAAGCATCGATCGATGCTCGCTTTGGTACCTGGCACTCTATGACAGATCCATTGGATAGCTTGATCCAGCCATCGCGAATCATCTCCTTGAAGATGATATAAGTAATGCCGTCAATGCCAGCTTGTGGGTTCTGCCTGACGATATCGCGAAACCTGTCCCCTCGATATTTCTCATATATCAGGAATGACAGATCGTAATGGCCACCAGTATTAAAGAAGTATTCGCCTTCCGGTGAAATCCAACCGCAAGACACAGCGGTCGGATCGAAGAACCGATATTCCGATGGCTTCGATATCATGACCTGAAGTGACCCAAGCTTCGACAATCCCGGAACATTTATCCCGAGCTTCGCGATTGCTTTGATTAAAGATTTGAGATTGGCTGTCACGAGATATTGTCAGATATTAGTATATCGACCGGCGCTTTATTCCGGCATTGCGGAAATGCCGCCGAATGACCGGCGATTAAAACCAGTCGGCGTGCCACAAGAGCCACTCATAAAACTCGGGACACTTCTCTTCGGCAAACGAAAAGAACTCTTCTCTGGTTAAATCGAAATCTATATCGGTCTCGTATCTCTTGAATCGCGGTTTCTTGGTTCTCTGAAAGAATAGCATCAGATCGTCAATTCCTTCTGCTCCTGAGATGTTACCACTTTTGACATCGGGATGACGGAGCCAGACAAGCTGCGTGGGGAAGCCGTAACCGCTGTATTCGGTATGGACAATACACGGTTCGATTATTGGATCCGGGCATGCTGCGAAACCATTATATTCTTTGATCATTTAGTCCAACCATTCGGGGTAAAAGAGAAGCCACTCAAAGTGATCTGGATGATGTTCCATCAGGTGATCGATAAAGATATCCTTTGTCATTTCTGTCAGACCAACACCTTGCATGTTGCCAACGATATAGAATAGCGGAGGTATATTGTGCTCATCAAAAAGGTATAAGGCCAAGTTATGCTTTGAATCAGGATAGATTGTCCTGACGAAAACATTGCCGGCTGCGACGGAAATATTTCTAATTTTCTCCCACCAGGTATCGGGTCCAGAGAACAGTATCGGGTCATCAATCATTTGGTATACTCCTGGTGAAATAGAAGGTACTCGAAGAAAGCAGGATACTTGGCTTGGACGATGGTTAGGAACTCTTCTCTGGATACTAACCGATAATTATGATAATGGCGAATGACTCCAAAATCAATGGTTATCGTTGCTTCGCAATATCGTCTAAGCTTGATATTGGCCGGCATCAGATCAATGACGATATGCTTTTTATTGACCTTGGTTAGCACGCCATTGTAGCCCGTGATAAGAACACAATCATTTGGCGAAATGATCGGTACATCGCCAAGCTTAGGTTTCCATTCCCTAAGCATTAGAGCCACTTCGGATGAAAGAGTAGCCACTCGAAGTGATCGGGATACTTCTCTCTGATGAGGTCCAAAAAGACTTCTGGCGTCACTGGGCCATATTTGGGCCTGACATAACGATTACCGCCTGAAATGATACCAAAGACATAATCTTCGTTATTGAAATAGTAGAGTGCCGATAGATCACCTTTATTTATCTCAATAAATCGTCTGCCAGATTTATTGGAATAATCCATAGCACTATAATAGCTCTGCTCTAAATGTGGTGGCAGAACTATAGGATCATCAATCATAACCACTCCGGATGGAATAAGAGCCACTCGAAGAACTCGGGATGGTTATCTTTCGCGGCCATTAGAACCACCTCTTTTGTGGAGAGCCTCTGCACTGTCTTAATCCAGTAAAGGGACTCGCCACCTCCGGAATTGATAGAAATCGTGTTATTAAAAGATGGAATGGAGCCGGTATCGCAAAAGCGCAACAGCTTCATATCGTCATCAAGATTAATTATAATGACAGTCGGCTCGGTAACCGGAATATAACACCTCTCATATTTGAAAAATGTCATTGTCAGCTCTTTGATCATATCAAAGCCACTCTTGATGGAACAGTAACCATTCTAAATGCTCCGGATACAGCTCCTTCATGCGGTCTACAAACATCTCCTTCGTTGTATAATCACTATGGCCTTTGATATAGAATGATGGTAGCGCAATATAGAAGTTCATCGAACAATCGATATCAAAATAATAAAGCGCCAGATTCGCACCATTCAGAGAATGGCCATTCTCGAGAAACGGATAAACCGTTCTGATAAACCGCTCACCAGTTTTGAGACAGAATTCCTCCGCGGCTTCCCAGCTTGGCGTATCACCAGGAAGAAGTATAGGGTCTTTAATCATTATAACCACTCCGGATGGAAGAGGAGGTAATCAAACAATCCAGGCCAATGCTTCATCACCAGATCTAGAAACAGCTCGCGCCTTACACTTCGGTTATCAATGTAATAAAAGTGAAGATCTCCGAAGTCATGCCTTATCTCGATTGTAACTAGCCTATTTGAATCATATTTCTGATTCGCGAAAGCCAGATTGAGAGATGAAATCCCAGTATTCTTTCTGTTTATAACTACGGTATCTTCCTCCGGATCTGAAATCCTGGTTGGGCTGTTTGAACTAAGGCAAAGTTCTTTGATCATCTTAAAACCACTCCGGGTGAAACAGCAACCATTCTGCGAATTCTGGATATCTCTCGCTTAAGAGATCAAAGAACGCCTCTTTTCTAATGGCTTCGGTGAGAGGATGACCGGGTGACACAAGATCATTCCAATAATATAATCCGGCGTCACATTCATGATTAATGGAGAATACGGAATCTCTTGGTTGCTGTCCGGTATCACAAAACCGGCAATACCTCCAATCTGGCCTACCAAAATGGTTAATCAAAACTATAGTTGGTTCAAATACAACTGGATTGTCTTGGTGGTTCCAAATCTCAATTACTCTAATCATCTTAAAACCACTCCGGGTGAAATAAGAACCACTCAAAAAGTTCGGGCTCTGTACCCCTGATGAAGTCAAAGAAGATTTCACGATTGATGCTCTGCCCTGATAGCTTATCTATATAGAATGCGTTACCGGAATTAATACTAATTGAATATGCTACCTGACCAACCTTATAAAACCTAAGATAACCCGGAAGTCTGTCGCTAACGCATAACAGATCGTTATTGGGAACGTCGATAGCGCCGCCATATTCTATAACCATTAGCATCTTTCAAACCCCGCCAACTTCAACCGGAATTGCTTCAATGCCGATCTCCAGATCATCGAGATCCAAAATCCAACCTTCGCCGTGCTTCCCGCAACAAGCGAATGTTGTTTCCTCAATCTCGCAGTAGTCCAGTTTATGATGATGACCATAAAACCAATACCGCGGCTTATGGCTCGAAAGCTCCAAGATCTTCTCTAGGGCCTGCGCGACATAGTTTGTCGGTAGGTTTGACTTGGTATTCAACTTCGGCTCAAGCTTGTCATGAGCGCCGAAGCCGTCGTGTGATACAACAATCATCGGCTTCTTGTCTTCCAAGAGATCCATGAATAGCTGCAACTCTTTTTGACTTGGCGCTTCTTGGGCCCACCAATCAATCCCTTGAATCCTTCCTGGATAATAGTAAGGTTCCTTCTTGGCGTTGAGTCGCATTCCGGGTCCAGCATCGGAAGACACGGCACCAGCAATGAAAAGCATTCCGCCGTTCTGGGGCAGGAACTGAACTCGCTGTGTTGCGGCCAGTCCTCGCTGATAAGGAATCAAAGTAGATTCGGTAAGGCAGCCGCTGGTCCGAAGCTCTTCGGTCTTCTCTCCGTGGATTCGATGATTGTCATGATTACCAAGGTTAAACCTCCACTCTGGATATGCCGCATCACGCAACGCGAAATACTTCATAACATCACAGTCAGTAGGGTCAAAGAGTGCTCCGAAATCCCCGACGTGGAACACATTCTTGATGCCATTATCATTGGCCCAGCGATCGACATATTCGAGGTGCTTAACCCTCGAATGAAGATCACCAACAAACAGAATCTTATTCATTTCTATCGAAGCCTCACATTTTCTTCATACTTGGTGATGACGTTTTCAACTTCAATTGGGTTGAGATTAAAATAGGCCGCAAGCCATACCGCCAAGCTTGGTCTAGAGTAAATACTGTTGACTTCAATCTTTTTCATTGAGCTATAGTCTGACATCGTATCGGATAATTCTATAGTTGGACCCTTAGGTCTATATTCATAACAATCACACTGAATATCATCACCATAGTCATCTTGCCCAACTATCTTGTAGCAAGAATTGCCACGATGAATTTCTGCTGTATGATCACAAAATACGCAATGCGTGTCATTAATCACAGTTCACCTCATTCCCTTTCTTGATAGTACGACGTTGCGTATTGTTCCTTGGCCTTAACGTAATATTCGGCCACAATCTGTCCATCATGAATCTCGACAGCGGCCAAGTAACCGCCGAATACGCAACCCAAATCAAGTCCAACGGCATGATCGAACCTCTTAACTTTGTCTTCCATAAAAGGCTGGTGACCAAACAGAACGGTGCCAAATCTTCCGTCGTAGGAATCGGCCCAATACGAATCTTCCGGTTCTTCAGACCCAAGAGAAACTGGAAAGCCCTTGGGATTGACATACCTAGTCCGGAGGATATGCTTGGCAAAGTCTCTCTTGCGAGAACCGATGCCGTACAGTTCCTTTAGCGACACATCATCAGGTAGTTCGGTCATGACAGATGGAATGCCGCCATGAAGGATGACAAAGCCTTCTGTCTTATAATAAAGCCGAGAGTCCTCAACGAAGCTCCAAAGCTCTGGCGTTAGCTTGTTATGGATCTCCTGGAACCCTTCGGTATGCTGAAGCTTGTTTGCTTCGCCGGTTAGCTTTCGCTTCTTTTCGGCCACTACCCAGCGGTAATGTTTATCTTCGTGATTCCCGGCAACGAAAACGACGTTGCAGATCTGCCGCAAGTCAAATGCGAATCTGATACATTCGGCGGACCATTTTCCCTTATCAACTATGTCGCCTCCGAACACTACAGTATCCTCTTTCTTGAGGTTAAACTGTGCGATGAGTTCTTGAATCTCAACCAAGGTGCCGTGGACATCTCCGATAGCGAATTTGCGACCTGACATATTACCTGCCCTCCGGCTTAAGTTTAAGAACCAACTTCGTAACTTCATCGGCCTCGGCGGCGTTGGCCTTATGATAATCGGAATGAACCAACTTCAAGATCCGCCGCCAAAGAGAAAGATCAAGCGGAGAAACCGATGGGGCTTGCTTTCGTCGCGCAAGATCCAAATCAATCTTGAGCAACCGAATCTCGTCGCTCTGGTTCCAATTTGTACTCCGAAGCTGCTCCATTGATCTTACGGTATCGGTTACTTGACGCTTCAGAGACTCGACTTCTTTCTGCTTCGCGGCGATATCCGCCTTAAGTCTTGTTGCCAGACTTATTGCTGCGTCAAGTTCTGCTTTGGTATTGGATACCGTAGTGGCTCGCTGACGCTCCAAACGATTGGCGATAATCTCTGACTTGAGAGCCTCTACCATCTGAAGCAGCTTTGAATCATCAGGCAAAATCGGGTCAGGAGAACCGGCTGGCTTTTGACCATTGCCATAGTTACTCTTTCCCCAGAAAGCGTCTTCTATTCTTTGCTGCTCTGCTCGTCGAGCAGAATTGTTAATTCTCTCTTGCTCTTCGCGAACAAGACGCTGCCAATCAGTTTCTGGCTGTTGATAATTACTACCATCATAATTGCGGTAATTGCCATTCTTATCGTAAGCCATTAGACCACCTCGTCTTGTTCATGTTGACAGAGCGCATTCTGGACATAGAAATGCGGATCTTGGAAATCGAGGTTTGGGATCTGCTCAATACCCCATTCCCCGTATTCGAACTTCATAGCGAAATAATGGTCCTTATCTCGGCCATCGCCATATCGCGTCATCTCCCTGAAGTCCTTATCTCCTTCTTCGCCAACCGAATTCCACATCCTAATGTGGAACACGGCACGACGAGAATTAATAAGATACTGATGAAAGCTGGTCTGTTCTGGGTCCGTCAAAAGTGCCTTCTGCACTTGGCGCTCAACCGCTTCTTTATCATCGCTCCAGCAAAATAGATGACTCCAATCTCCGCAATGATTTTGATGCCACATTCCGTAGGTGATCTTGGGATGGCAGTATCCGGAATTGATTTCCTTGAGTTGCTCTGCCGACAGGATTCTAAATGTTGAATCACAATCACCGTAGCTGGCTTCCCCGCCTTCCCCAACGAGGAAAGCGTGGAGTTTGATACAGTCTGCCAGCACCTCCGCTCCATGAGCTAGAATCGCCGTTTCCAGCGAAGCAAGAAGGTCTTGGTTTCCTGCGAGCCACGGATAATTATGAATGAAAAGCTTTGACATCAGATCCTCGGCTTCATTGCAATGACTGCCTTCGTAACCTCAACGGCATCAGGATTACCGGAATGATAATCTGGATGAACCAACTTCAAGATTCGGCGCCACAATCCGAGATCAAGCGTTGTTCCGGATCCACTTGAAGAACGAGCAGAACGCAACTCAAAGGTAAGCTGGCGAATCTTATCTTCAAGGCCAGAGTTTCTGCGAGCCTCACAATCAAGCTGCCATTTCTGGTTGCCGATCTTAACCTGCATTTCATGCAATTCAGCGCGCAACCTGCTAACTTCCATTTCAGCGGCAGTTCTGCGAGGTGTCGGAGCGGGCTTCTGACGAAAGTTATAACCATTTTCATCGGTGACAATCGGGATGATCTTTGCCATTAGCGGTTCTCCTTTTCGATATACATTCCGGGGTTATATTCGATGCACCTCTTGAACGAATGAAGCCTGCCATATCCATAACGACCGCCAACAATCTCGCCAACGCTAACAGGCTCCCAACCATCGCAAAGGATCTGGCCGATGCCGGAGTAAAGATGAGGATCATTACGAAGACAGGATTGGCATTCATCGTAAAGGTATTGCAACGGCATATCGTGGGGCGCGTCATAACGAATGTCATTCGGAACATCGTAGTTTCCGTCATTGAATACACTCGGCGCAGAATACGAGATAAGACACCAGCCTTTCTTTAGCACAAATTCTTCGCGCACTTCATAATCGTGATCAACGGCTGGATGATTGAATTTGCGATGAAGCAAATCAGAAATGGCATGTCCGCACGCGATTGCGGACGTATCCGTTAGTGAGCGCAAGAAGATCGTTGCCAGAGTCTTCTTATTTGAAGTAGCTCCGAGAACATATGCTGCATCATACTCGGTGAGATCGTCAATGATCTTTGCGTACTGGTCTTTGGTGAGATTGAAATACTTCATTGAATTACCACCCAAGGTTGTTAAGGATTTCAACAGCTTCGTCGCAAGTCATTCCTGGCTTGATGTTGGTCCAAGGTTGCTCTTTGAGCCACTTATTCTGACGAGCAACGTAAATCTTGTCTTGCTCAAACCAGTCGTCGATAACCTTGCTCTGATATTCATAATCAGCGTCAGTCATATCATTCTTCCAATCAATACCGATTGGCTTAGAACGAGACACCACTCGATTAAAGGCATAAATCATAACGTGGAAAAGTTGTTCACTATCTGTCTCTGCTGCCCTAAACTCTGCCCATCCAATGTAAGTTGGGAGAGTGGAGTAGTCCTTATAAACCTGCGTGACGTGGCCATTCTGCGTAACAATCGTGCCATGAGCACGATTAAGATTGCTATTACCAAACTCAATGATGCTCTGCTTTACGGCGGTCCTGTCATACCGACTTACCGTAAAAGAACAATCAGAAAGCGGCTTCTCAATTACGATCTTCATTGGACATCTCTTTTGTTTGTTGGGAGATTGGAGAAGTTTATAACTTCTCTTGACAGTCAGCGCGGCGTGCTTAGATTATGTCATGCGAGAGATTTATCATGATACCGCGCCCGACAATCTTTTCGAGGTTTCCCGCCGGGCGCTTGACGGAGCCCGGTTTGGTGTCTAACTTTATGGTGTGAGTAACGAAGCATGAAAAAGCGGATAGAGCGCGGGATACGGAAAAACCGTGGCAAGCAAGAATCTAAGCACCGATGGCTTAGGGTCAAGGAATATCTGGGCCTTATTATGCTTCGGAATGTGGATCGTTACGGCGATCTATATGGCGCTGGAAGGTGAGGTTAAATGCCGCGACTTGCTTATTCCGGCAATTCGTTGCTCCGAGCCGCGAGCCTTATTAGATTGCTCACTTCCATTCCAAAGTTTCTATCCAACATCAGAGACATCAGCCGCGCTATCTTAACCAATCTGACTGTTTTGCCTGCTATCATAGCAACCGAGATAAGTGATGCCGATTTGACCGGCATTGGTCCCTCTGAGGTTGGCACAACATCCGGCATATCAAATGAGAATTTCGGCTGCAACAGATCGAAGAATTGGGAGGACGAGAAGTCAGTATATGGGCTAATGCCGATATTGTTAACCTCGAAATGTCTCGGATCCTTTCGAAGTTTTGATGTTCTGAAATCATTGACACCGATTGCTTGGGTGTAAGATATGCCGCAACCAACGATATCAAATCCAATGCTTTTGAGATATTGACCAAGAACGGCATAAGCCGTTCGATAGAACTCAGAATCAAGGCTCTTGCCAAGACCACCGGTTTCAATGTTATCAAGAATGATTGCCTTCTCTGGATCGGAAGCATCAGTCTTAGCGAAGTGGAAATAAGATTGAGCCACCATCTTCCATGAACCATCAGATGCCTTAGCATCCAAAATAAGAACGCCGGCTTCGGGATTGATAAACGAATCAATCGCAGCTGACTCTCCGGCATTGCCAATTGCCTGACAGCAATCAGTATCAATTCCAACGGTGAAATGGTATGGATCAAGATCGCCAAGAACGCGGAATCTGAAGCGGTCAGTTGAGATATTCGGAGCGAATATCTCTTTCTCTTTCGGCTTGGCATATGCCATATACTTAACAAGCGTTGCGTATTGCGAAAGTACCTCAGCAATAAACTTTAACTTCCTAACGCTTTCGGAGAGATTACCCTTAACCAGAACATCAAGCAGCGAATCGAGATCTGCCGAATCTTTTATGTGCAACATCGAAACACATTGGGTCATTGTTTCGCTCAGATAATCTGGAGGAATTAAGGTTGGATTGGCAACAAGAATATGGTTCAGTGTTTTGATCCAGTTGATTGTTTTTCCGGCACCATCAGTTGGATCAATTGATAGCACAGCCTTTACGGCATCGGATAGAGATCTGTTATACATCTTTGAGAAGTACTTTGAGTTAACTATAATTCTGGATGTCGGCTGTCTTCCAGATTCATCCTCGGTATCTTCATCGTCCCCATCATCGTCATCGTCGTGTGCTGTGAAATCTCCAAAGTCATGAAGCAATCCAGCAACGATATCCATCTTCTCAAGGCGTTCTTTCTTTGAACCAGAGAGATCTTTTAGTACAGTTGTAAGGAACTCTTGACCCGATAAGAAATGAATCTGCTTTTGCTGATAATCTTTTGACTCCCATTTTGCAATGGCTTTATACCATTCATCCGAGGTTTCAAACCAATAACACTGTGGCTCGTCTGCTGGATCTCTCTTGAGATCATTTTGCATGGCATACATTACCTGAGTGGTAACCGGAATGTATTGTTCAAGCTCGCCATCAAAGTAAAAGATATTATCTCTTACTCCCTCATTTATGATCTTGATCTTCTCTGCGTTATCAGAGACACCAACAAAGTTAATGATCCGAATAAGCCAGGCCTTGATGCTATTTTGATCATCCAAACTAAAGAAGGTAACAGCGTCTTCCGGAAAGAGTCGGAAATAATTCGCAATAAGTCTTGTGCCACCACCCATCATTAGGGCTATTTGATGTGCGGCAGACTTGAGAGGATTTAGTTCGTGGGATCCGACATAATCGTCTTGGTCTTGGCCTGTTATCGGGTTGACCGCAAAACTTTCAGTACGGAATAGATTGATTCTATTCTTGACATCTTTCCTTTTGCATAGGAAGAACGAATCAAAGATCTTTTTGCCATCAGCCATCAGATCGGCCGTTATGCCAAGAGAATCACTTCTTCCTTGGAGATAAGCCTCTTCTTGTTTTAGCTGACCAAGCAGAGTCTTCTTTAGACCACCAAAGAATCTCTGGAGAGTATCCGTTGGTACCGATCTTGCAAAGTAGCTTTTATTGTTGGATATGCTCTGCATATCTTGTTTTAATTCGCGATATGCTTTATCAAGAGCTATCTCAATTCTTTCCCCCTTAGCCTTAAAGCTATGCTCTGCGCCGTGGCTCCTTACGATGAATGAAATTAACCTGATATCTTCGGGAGATAGGACAGTCTTCAGATCAACAATCTCGTTGTCATATGCCTCCCGCTCTTCCTTGGTTCCCTTCTCTTCTTTGTCAAGCAGGTTGTTTTGATCAGAGCCCTTGACCCTTTTATAAACCCGCTTCATAACGGCGAACTGAAGATCTTCAATATAATCTTTATTAAAATACCTATCGACATCCGGCATGATGTTTTCAGAAACCAGAGAGCCGCCACCTTTAAATACCAGCTTCTCGATATCGCCGACAGATAGAGAATCTCCAATCTGTTTGTCGATGGCATTGATGACCTGCGAAGCGTTGATGCTGTCGATGTCTGTTCTGAGACTTTCGAGGTAAGAGATTAGCTTTAGCTTGAATTCATAGGATAGCTCTTTAAGCGTTATATTGGCGCCCTTAGCAATCGCGTAATAAGTGGTCCTTAATTCTGATTTAAGATTCGGAGTGTTCCAGCCTCGTGTCTCTAAGGCGCTAGGCCCAAGACTTCCTATCACAATATCTTTCACGCTATCAAGTGTCAGAGGTTCTTTAGATTTGAAATCTGGGCTGTCGAGTTTATAAACCTTCTCTCTGTTCTGGGCTTTCAGGAAAAGATCATTGACCTTTGGATCGATGATGTTGGTCATCAGATAATCTTGGAGACGAGAGAATATTCCTTCGCGATATGAGGTACTAAGATCTCTGAAGAACTGGTCGGTAAGTTTGTCGGCAATAGACAGCACAGAGTGTCTCATGCGATACATATGAGGTGGGAAAGATGGATTCTCTAAGCCGCCAACTAGCTGGTCCCCATTCGCTCTACCATCATGAATTATATCTATCTTGTGTCTCCTAACAAAGGAGGCGATATTGTCGATGTCTCCCTTTGCCAGCTTTAGAAATAGCAGTCCAACCGAGCCCATATCAAGTCTAAGATATGGTTCCAAGGCATAAGTTAATTTCCTAAGATCCTCGGCTGCTGGTGTAAACTTAAGGTCGGAACCGTATTGCGTTTTGACCACGAAATCATCGAACCCTTGGTTATAGCGAACCTCGGAATATTTCTTGATATAATCCATAAACTGATCAAGAGAAGAATAACCAAGATCTGACAACAGCGGATCAAATGAAAAGTCGGTCAGTTGCTGGACGATAGCTGATAACTGGTTATTTTTGGCGGATATACCGCCCACAAATTCATCATACTTTATATAGAGCGCGGTTCGATCTTTCGTCGTTACCGTGCCATCTCTTTCGAGGAGAGATTTATGTCCGAAAGAACCACCTCTACTATAGATGGTGCTTCTTAGAAATGCATTGGTTAGTTCGTAGAGCTTGAGGTAATCAAACCTTTTGCTGCCAACTCCAGTGCCGAGTTGATCTGCCATCTGGATCAGACTGGCAGCATCCTGGCTTGTCTCGAAGATAGACAATATCCTATCTTGAAGCGCTACCTGTTCATTCAGCAGGGATTCTATAGTTTGAAGGGCTTCCTCGGTTAGAGCAATATAACCATAGTCAATTCCATCTTTCTTCACCCAGCTTTTATCCTGATCAGCGAAGAGGATGGAGGAGTCTCTTAATTTGTCCAGCGCTTTTTTAACTGAGTCGATCATATAGTGTTGTGTCTAAATTAGCAGAATTCCCCGGCCCTAGATTATTCCGGCAATCCGGGCTCCGCGGAATCTCGGTCCCTCATTCCGGACAATAAGAAATCCGCCTTGGCGATTGACTTCGAGCATCCCGTGATTATATTCTACGTTGCGCGGCAATCCGTCGCGCGTTAATCACGGATAGTTTATGACACGAATCCTCTGGATTGATGATGAGCCAAACCGTTACAAGATTCTCGCCAATCATATGGCAATTGGATCGATTGACGTTTACTTTGCTCATGGCTGGGATCAGATCAATCATTACCTCAACAACGGATTTATCTGGGATGTCGTTCTTCTAGACGGCGATATGCCTTTGATGAGCGGGGTAACTGTAGCTCGTGATTTTCTTTGTGAGAGGTCAATCCCGGTTATCATCGTTTCGATGAATCCAGGAAAGGTCGCCAAGATTTCTTCGATTCTTTCGGAATACGAGGTTCCATTTCTTGTTGCTCCAATAACAGATCCGACAAAGCTTTGTGGCGCAATCACTTCAATCACCAGCAAAGTATAACACAATGTCAAAGTCTCTTGGAAACGGCGAATCTGAATTGGAACCCGGCGATCTGATTTACGTTTTTGTTCCGCCAGAAACGCTCGATACTTATGCTGCGATTCTTGTCAACAAACCGGCGGCGTTGTTTTATATCGCGGAAATAGATGATGCGAAAGATGAAGTTCTTTGTTATCCAATGATTCACAGAGATAGCCTTGATTGTTGCTATCTAAAAGAACCGCTTAGATTCGGCGGAAAGGATATTTGTGTTTTGGAAACAAGGCAATTGAAAGAATACGAAAATCTCATTCCGGGTATTCGACAAGAAATGACAAGCCGACCAAGGAACAAGATTCGGACTCTTTGGACACAATAAACTCCAATGACCCTAACTGAAATGCTTGCAAAACGTGATAAGCTCAACGCTGATTATGTCACGGCCAGGATTGAGACTGAATCAATCTTTGCTGCCGAGAAAGCCCGCCACGATAAACGGATGGCAGCCCTTCGGATAAAAGCCGTTCCATTTGTTGAGAGTGAAGTGGAAGCGAAAGCCGCTCTCGACATTTTCAATGGAACAACCTTTGGAGAGATGGTGATTGACCGAACCTATAAGGAATGGTCGGCTCACGTTTATCGCGCCAATACCGGAAGAGAATGGTATAATAATTTGGCTTGGTATCGGGTGATGTCCGATGGAACAGATTGCTGGTGGACTCTCGATATCAAATATAATTCGATCAGAAAGTCAACTCATTCCAGAACAAAACTCGGTCCCGGAAGATTCCCGCTGGATCTTATGCCAACGAGTTACCGAGAAGAGGGCAAAGGATTTATGGATCATTTCGAAAAGGTTCGGGAGCTTATCGCGGAAGCCGGAATTGTTCTGATTGAAGGGGGCGATAGATGACACCTATAACAGTACTAAACTTTGGGCACTCTGTTTCGTCAGATGAAATGAATGCCGCACTTGATAACCACTTCAAATCGCTCCCCAATGCAATCTGTATTGTCAATGCTTGGGATACAGAATATCTGACCTATGCCGAAAAGAAATTGGTAGCCCCACATTGGGTTTGGACAATCCAACTAAGTCGTGCCGGATCTGCGAGATATCTGGATCACAGAGGAATAGACTATATCGGCAAAACCCAATTCGTAGATTGGGTCAAGGAAAGCTATCCCGATTCATTTGAATGGCTTCTATTCAACCAGAGGTTTCTCCAATGATTAGGGAACCAATTATTCTTAAAGAAGCCCATCCGACAAATCGATCAGATCTGTTTTGGTATCGCCCAGCACTAGATCTTTGTGATAGGCAAGGCCACAATATCGGTTTGGTCGATTCTTATGGCGCCCATGAATGGAGCGCGAAATACTTTGATGCCGGAGCAACAGATTATATTGGAGGGAGAAACCAATACTCGATAAAGCTACCAGCGATATTTAATTGGCAGAAAGGTGTAACCCGCGAGGTCTTCATTCAGAATCTGCTAGATAACTTTCCGGACCATTTCGAATGGTTTATGTGGCATCCAGAATGGATCGGACTTTAGGTTAATGGGATTCAATGTGAAATCATAACCTGATTTATGTCGCCAAACCTTATTCCGGCATTGCGGGTCACCATTTCTATATCGAGCTTCACTTCTCCGCTTGACCCCGCCCATTCCGTGATTAGATTATGGGGTGCCCGGAATAAACCGGCCAGCGATAACCAGCGAGACTGAAATGAATCTCGAAGCTGCTAAGAAAATGTTGGAATCAATTCCGGTACAGTATCCCGTAATTCTTTGCGGGTCATATGGTGACGGCAAAGAAACGATTGTAATGGATTTCGCCAAAGAGAATGGTTTGACAATGGCTGACATAAGATTGAGTCAGCAGGAGCTTGGCGACATCATCGGTCTTGAGGTGCCAGATGAAGGATTCATTACTCCCCTCTGGTGGCAGAAAGACATCATTTACTTTGACGAACTGGAAATCATCACGCCAGATATTCATATCGCGATTTGGAATGCGATGATTGAAACTCATCCGCTTGATGGTTCTCCCGGTGATAGATGGATCAATGGTAAGCCGCTGCGAAGGAACCAGCGGATTATCTTTGGATTGAATTCCACCGATTTGAGAAGCCTTAACTTTGATCCTGTTTTCTGGTCGAAAACCGTAATCATCAAGATTGGAGAATAAATGCTTTTTATCATTTGTCGCAATCGATCAATTGTTGGCCCGCGTTATAAGATTGTCCAACGGCATTATCCTTCAAGGTCTGCCGCGCTTGACTCTCTGATCAACTATGATTTCACCTATGCCGAGTGGTGCGGTTCGGAATTGAAGTCATCCGATTTGTCGGGTCACTAACTCAAAGGGAGATAAAATGAAAAACTCTGACGTGGCAGCCGCTTGGTATTACGGGAAGGCGGCTGAATCGGGAACTCTTCGTTCCGATGGTAAGTCGATCTTTTCATATGCCATGAAGATTGGCGAGATCAATGAGAAAGGAGATCGAGTGGTATTTGATTACCGGATTTCCGGGGTATCCAGAACGACAGCGCACCATATCGAGTTGGCGACGGAAGTGGCCAACATCATTTGCCATCCAGACAAGATCCAGTCGCATTTCTCGAAAACCGTTTTGCTTTAAAGGAAACGATCCATGTCAACGAAATATTACCTTTCTATTGCTACTGATCCGCTTGATAGCACCAAGTTTGCTGACTCTTCCCTCTGCGATACTGTCAGGGAAGCAGAAAATTTTATGGCTTCCCATTACGGAGCGGGTTGGAAACTATCTTATAGTGGGTTGCCAGAAGTCGTTTCTTGCTGGCAATATGGCGACTCTCCACGTTGGGGAAGGATTGTGAAGTCTGATACCGGGCATACTGATCCTGTTACCAAAACCAAAGAAACCAGCATCGGTCTCTCTTCTCTTGTCATTCAATTGACCGGAAACCGAACGGCCGAATTGGGTTCCTCCGACAAGATTGATATCGTAACTCCTGATGGCAATCACCGTTTCTCGATTGACGAGCTTCGAATGATTGTGAAGTTTTGGGACGCAACACAAACCATTTTGAACGAGGCTTGAAATGATTACCGGATACTTCTCACAAAAGCAAGCCGATTTCTGCGGCGGGACAGCGAAATACTGGAACAAGGATAAGACGGCCATTATCGAAGTGACAGAGATTGACTCTGGTTTCAATCCGGCATTCAAGATGCTATGGGATGACGCGGTTTGCGTTGGAGAACTTTATGCTAATGAAGCCGGATTCATTTCGTCAGATATTCTGTTCAACAATAACATGAAGATCATCGAGGAGCCAAAATCAATGAATCCCTTTTCTGGCGAAGGAAAGCGAAGAATGGACAGCATCAAGAAATCACGCTATATGTAGAACGGGAACATCAAATGTCAAACATCAAAGCCATGATGCTTCAGCAGCTTAAGGGATATGTCAATTATCTTATCGAGAGACTCGGCAGCTACGATACAATTGGATTGACATTGGATGGCATCAAGTTTGATGGCGTTACCTTCTGGGACTTGAAGACACTTCATAAATTCTGCTCTGATCGTCTTGCCGAAACAGATTTGGAAATTCTATCACGAAAGGATAAGGAATAACATGGAATATACAATGGGCTTGATGTGGATTGTCATTCTGATTCTCGCTGCGATTATCTCAAAGCAGGGATAAGAGGGGAGAATAACCCGTCCAATATTAGCAGGATAAACCCGAGATAATCGGGGATTGATTTGCGGCGTCAGATTATTCCGGCATTCGCTCAGTTTGCCACGACATACTTTAATCGCGAAATAAGATTATCACGTTGCCTGTAGAATTCACTTCTGCTAAGTGTTGAGTCTAGGATCTTAATTACTTTACGGGACTCATCGGTATACTCCATATCCTGGAGACCAATAAGAATAAAGTATATGAAATTCTCAGTAGCCGATGCTGATTTTAAATACTTGCAAATCTTGTCGTGCATTTCTTCTCCATTTAAATCAGACCGTAAATCCTCAACATCACAATCGTCAATCAATTGTACTATATCCGGAGCCGAAACCCGTTGCTTTTTTATCAGCCAATGAATGAAGCACGTTGCAAGATAAGCCTTATCCTGGATTGATGGCTTCAAGTTGATTCTGGTTTGGAGCGCTGCATACTCTTTTCGGTCTGTCATCCAATCCATGGCCAATGACATCGCCTTGATATTAAACTTATCAGAAGCAGATCCTTCATACAAATTATGAACAGTAGATATTAGGTGAGAGTGCTGGCCGGTTTTGCCTTCTCTTTTCAGGGTGGCTAGCTTATACTTTATAAGATCTGTAGCGATCCAACTTTGCATTCCTTCCGATATCATCACTACGATCTCCGTTTTAATATCATACTATATCTGGGATAAAAGTAGTAGATTGTCCCAACGGCGTTGGGACATATTTATTTCTAGTTATTTTCGGGAATCCTGGGACTTTCTGATGCCTTTTGGCTCTACTATAGATGTAGCACGAGTCAAACACAGTTTACGTGAAACGAAAGCGAGCCGCCAACGAAAAGAGGATGCCACGTTAAATTGAAAATAGTTGAAAATAATGTTACAATTTCTAGGAAAACACAATAGATTGGATAGAGGTTAACCTCGCAGCCCACGTAATACTGTTCTCGCTTCGCTCGGCACCTCTCTCGACTCGCTTATCGCTCGTCTCGTTCGTTGCTAATTCCCACAAGATATACTAACAAGAATTCCTACCGCGAAAACCTAAACCGCGCTATCCTTAATGAGCGCTGCCGAGTTCAAGTTATTCTGTAGGTTGCCGGACATCCTGTTGGAATTACAGCATAACGTATTCACTCTTATATTTAAGCCACTTCTATATCCGCGATTTGTCATCGGGTCAGCTTATTCCGGCATTGCTGCCTTCGCGCGGATACGGGCGCGCTTTAACTCTGAAGGAAAGCACGCATCTTCTCGATTACGTTATCCACGATCTTCTGTTGCTCATAATCTGAATACTCTCCGTTTCCAACGCGATGAGCGTATGACCAACGTTGAATAATGTCTATGGCCTCGATAATCTTTACTTGATTATGCACCTGCGCAACTAGGGCAACTTTATGCAGGAAAGACTCGTATGTTTCTTTCCTTTGTTTATTTGTCATTTAACGCTCCAAAAGGATTGAGGTAAAAACGTGGTATGAGGCAATGGGGTCAAGGCAAATTACACAATTGTCACCATCGAAACCGCGAAGAGAAATGGCCGGTTTTCCTTCGCGCTCCCATTGCTCTGCAACATAAAGCAAATGCGTATGTCCGTAACCTCTCACTTCCGAAAGTGTTGCGTTTGCGTTGACAGATTTCTCAACCAAAACAAACATGATTCGTGGAGCCATTAAGTCAACTCGAAGTCAGAAGGGTAAACGTATTCCCAGGAACAGTAATCATCAGAATCTCCGCCATCATGAAACTCGAAAATGATAACAGCCGGATAGCTTGTTGGCGGATTGTTACCAGCACAATAATCTCCATAACGCATTCCTGAATGCGCATAAAGAAGATCATCGAAATCGTGGACAGATGAGAGCAGCTTCTTTTCCATGTTTATTTCCTTACCTTGAATACTTGATTTCGTGTTCGGCGCTTTCCCGTGCGAAAACAGGAAAGAATCCTATCTGCGCGCCTGATTGCTTTGTCAACCTCTGCGAGAATCTTTTGGATATTCATTCAATCCTCCTGACGGTTCGGATGAGGAACGGTTGTGATCTTCTGACAAGCCAAACGCGGACACACGATATATCCGTCCCATTGTTCCAGGTCATGTCGATATGACTGGACATCCATTGATGTATACACAAGGATTTCCCCGCAACCAGAACAGCGGACTTCGGATTGGTTCTCTTTACCAGATACTTTTACCATTTACTTC